>WNFU01002429.1_pt1 | contig 44867 bp, 46 predicted proteins | sample 5400121 | NCBI WGS metagenome assembly WNFU01 (sample SAMN13153360, study PRJNA577476) | soil metagenome | isolation source: 100 cm soil or saprolite under grassland replicate 1 | place: USA:California | collected 2016-06-15 | reverse complement strand
ATCAGACGGCGTACGGCCGCACCGTCACGGGCCGAACGCCGGCGATTCCTCGAATTGTCGCTCTGATTGACCAGTATGACGCCTGCCCATCGCGGCAATGAGTTCGAACGGACAATGATCAGGCCCGACCTGGCGGTGACTGCTTGACCACGATTCTCGGCGTCAACGCGTACCACGGAGATGTGTCCGCGGTTCTCTTGCGAGACGGCGAGCTCGTCGCAGCGGTCGAAGAAGAGCGCTTTCGCCGCATCAAGCACGTCGCCGGTTTTCCGCGCGAGGCGATTCGTGCGTGTCTCGAGATGGCCGGAATCAGCGGTCGCCAGATCGATCATGTCGCGGTGTCGCGGAATCCGCGTGCGCACCTGTACCGAAAGGCATGGTTTGCTCTGCGTCATCGTCCACGCGTCGGGCTGCTGCGCGACAGAGCGTCGAATTACCGGCACGTCGCATCGATTCCCGCGACAGTCGCAAATGTCCTCGGTGTCGGGCCCAAGGACAAGCAGCCGCGCATCCATTGGATTGAGCACCACCCGGCACACCTGGCAAGCGCGTTTTTCGTGTCGCCATTCGAAGACGCCGCCGTGTGCGCGATTGACGGCTTTGGGGATTTTGTCAGCACGTCCTCGGCGATCGGCCGCGGTTCGCGGCTCAAAATTCTGCAGCGGACATTCTTCCCGCATTCGTTGGGCCTGCTTTATCTGGCGATCACTCAATATCTGGGCTTCAACAAGTTCGGCGACGAGTTCAAAGTCATGGGCCTCGCGCCATACGGCGAGCCGCATTTCGCCCGCGAGTTACGCAGGCTCGTACGGCTGCAGCGCAACGGAAACTTCGAGCTCGACCTCGACTACTTTCGACATTGGTCGGGCGGCGCCTCGATGACGTGGGAGGACGGCGAGCCGCGACTGGGCCGCGTGTTCTCGACCAAACTCGAAGACCTGCTCGGACCGGCCCGGCAACCCGATGAACCGCTGACGCCCAGGCATGAAGCGATTGCTTCCTCGCTTCAGGAAGTGTTTGAAGAAGCGTACTTCCACATCCTCCGTGGGCTGCACGAGTCGACCAGACTCGACACGCTGTGCCTCGCCGGCGGTTGTGCGATGAACAGCGTGGCAAACGGCAAGGTAAGGGACCGCACGCCGTTCACGAGTGTCTTTATTCAGCCGGCCGCAGGCGACAACGGCACGGCGCTTGGTGCGGCGTTTTACGTTCAGCACGCGGTGCTGCACCAACCCCGCCGCTTCGTGATGCAGCATGGCTACTGGGGACCAACGTTCGATACAGGCGCGCTCGACCGCGACATGCACACGCGTGCCGCCGACTTCGAAGCGCTTGGCTGTCGCATTCGAACATTCGAGGAGTCGAGCGCGTTGTGCGAGTGGACGGCGGAGCGCATTTCTCGAGGACTTGTCGTCGGGTGGTTCCAGGGGCGCATGGAGTGGGGCGCGCGCGCGCTCGGCAATCGCAGCATCCTCGCGGACCCGCGCAGGCCGGACATGCGTGACATTTTGAACGTCAAGATCAAGCTGCGCGAGAGCTTCAGACCTTTTGCGCCGTCGGTGACCGAAGAGGCGTGTAGCCACTATTTCACAGGCGCCGTGCCAGACCCCTTCATGATGCAGGTCTACCCCGTAGCCGCCGATAAACGAGATGTGATTCCCGCGGTGACGCACGTCGACGGTTCCGGCCGGCTGCAGACGGTGAGCCGCGAGTCCAATCCGTTGTACTGGCGGCTCATTCGGGCGTTCGAGCGTCGAACGGGCGTGCCTGTACTGCTCAACACGTCGTTCAACGAAAACGAGCCGATCGTCCACCGCCCCGAAGAGGCCATCGATTGTTTTCTCCGTACACGAATGGACGTACTCGTGCTCGGTAACCGAGTCATCACAAAGGCACACGTCGCCGTCAACGAAGAGGCAGGACATGCAGTGGCATAAGACGAAATCGCTCGTCACCGGGGGCGCGTCGTTCATCGGGTCGCATCTGGTCGATGCGCTCATGCAACGCGGATCGATCGTGCGGATTGTCGACAACCTGTCGAGCGGCCGATTGGACAACATCCGCGCGCACATCGACCAGGGCCGGGTGGAATTTGTCCACGCCGATTTGAACGATCCCGGGGTCGCCGATGACGCGGTCGAAGGCATCGACGTCGCGTTTCACCTCGCCGCGGATCACGGTGGACGCGGTTACGTCGACCTGCACCAGGTGTCGTGCGCGACGAATCTTGCGCTCGACGGCATCATGTTCAAGGCATGCCGCAAGGCCGGAGTAGGCAAAGTCGTCTACGCATCCTCGGGCTGTGTGTACCCGAATCACCTGCAGACGAATCCCGGAGAAATTCTCTATCTCACCGAAGACATGGTGGGGCCTCCCTACGATGCGGACAATCTGTACGGCTGGGCGAAGCTGATGGCTGAAATGACGCTGCGCGCCTACTACCTTGAAACGGGCATGAAGTCGGCCTGCTGCAGGTACTTCACCGTGTACGGCGATCGCGGTCACGAGAATCACGCGGTTATCGCGATGATCGCGCGCGCGTTCGTGCGCGAGAACCCGTACGTCGTTTGGGGAACGGGCGAACAGATCCGCAACTGGACGCACGTCAGCGACATCGTCTCGGGCACGATCCTCGCCGCCGAGAACATCGACGATGGCACCGCCGTAAATCTGGGAACAATGGAGCGCACCCGGGTGATCGATGCGGCGCGCGAGGTGTTACGCTACACGCGCCACAGTGCAGCCATCGAGTTGCATCCCGAAATGCCGACGGGCCCGCTCAACCGCGTGGCCGACAACTCGCTCGCCCGCACGCTGCTTGGATGGGAACCCAAGGTCAAGTTCATGGACGGCTTGCATCGCACGATCGATTGGTACTTTGGTTCGAAAGATCGCGATCTCGTCGCGATCCATCCGGACGAAACTGCCACCGGGCAGCTTCTGACAGATCTTTGCGAAGATCTGGTGCGCGATCACGGCTGCCGGGTATCGGTCGTCACGGGACCGCCGCTGGCGCCCGCGCCAGCCGCCGAACCTGCGCGGTTTGGCCGCTCGCGGTTCAACGATGTGGAAGTGCACCGCGTCCGCGGGACGACCTTCGACAAGAAGCGGTTCGCCGGTCGCGCAACCAACTACGTCACCTATTTCGCCTCCGCCTGCCTTGCCGGCTTGCGGCTCGATCGACCTGATGTGGTTGTGGCGCTCACCGACCCGCCGATCATCGGATTGGCAGCCTGGCTCGCCGCGAAACGATTCCGGGCGCCCTTGGTGATGTCGTATCGAGATCTGTTCCCCGAAGTGACGGTGCTGCTGGACGATTTCCACAGCGACGCGATAGACGGCGTCCTCCAGCGCGTGAACCGGTTTTTGTGCCGGCGCGCGACACGGATCGTCGCGCTCGGCGAGACGATGCGGAAACGGCTGATTGAAAACAAGGGTGCGCCCCCGAAGCGCACCATCATCATTCCGGACTGGGCCGATACGACGGCTATCGTCCCCGGCTCAAAACCGAATGCGTATTCGGAGGAGCACCGCTTGTCCGATTCGTTCGTCGTGATGCATTCCGGCAACATCGGCCTATCGCAGAACCTCGAGACCATCGTCGAAGCCGCCGCCCTGCTTCGTCACATCCCGGATCTGCGGGTCGTCTTTCAGGGTGAAGGCGTGACGAAGGCGGCGCTGCAGTCGCGTGCCCGCGAGCTGAATCTCTCCAACATCCTGTTCGTGCCGTACCAGCCGAAGGCGACGCTTGGCGAGTCGTTTGCCGCGGCCGATCTGTTCATCGTGTCGCTGCAACGTGGACTCGCCGGCTACATCGTCCCCAGCAAGCTGTACGGCATTCTCGCCTCGGGTCGGCCTTTCGTGGCCGCAGTGGACGCCGCTTGCGAGGTGGCGTCGATTGCCGAGCGTCACCAATGCGGCGTCGTCGCGGAGCCGGGAGACGCGCGCGATCTCGCAGACAAGATCCTCGCGTTTTACGGCGATCGCGCGATGACGGGACGATTCGGCATCCACGCGCGGACGGCTGCGCTCGCTTTCGACCGGCGCGTGCAGGTACGCAACTACATGGAGCTGTTCGGGCAGATCGCGCCGGCAAGCGGCCGCCGCCCCGCATCGGCATTCGCGGCGCCACAAGTGTCCTGATGTCTGATGCCGCCGTTCGCGTAGTCCCGGAGCTTACAGGCGAGTCTCGCGCGTATGCGACGACGCGCACCCTCCACGGCGGCGTTGGAGCCAACGTGAAGCGGACGTTCGATGTGGCGCTCTCCTGCCTTGGCCTGGTCGGATCGTTGCCGCTCTGGGCGATCATCGCCGCGGCGATCAAGCTCGACGACGGCGGCAAGGTGTTTTACCATCAGGCACGCATCGGGCTGGCCGGACGCCGCTTCAACGTGCTGAAATTCCGCTCCATGATCCTCGACGCCGAAGCGCGCGTCGGTGCGGTGCAGGCGGCAGCGAACGACCCGCGTGTTACGAGCGTCGGCCGGTGGCTGCGCGCGACGGCGATGGACGAACTGCCGCAACTCTGGAATATCGCGTGCGGCGACATGAGCTTCGTGGGCCCGCGCGCGCTGCGGCCGGGCGAGATCGAAGTGCAGGGCGATGGCCGCCACGTCGCGCTCGAGGAGGTGCCCGGGTTCGAGGAGCGGTGTCTCGTGCGCCCTGGCCTGACCGGCGTGGCACAGATCTACGCGCCCCGGGATCTCGTCCGGCGGAACAAGTTCCGTTTCGATCGGATCTACATCCGCCGGCAGTCGTTCTGGCTGGATCTGCGGCTGATTGCGCTGTCGTTCTGGATCACGTTCCGTGGCGCGTGGGAAGTCCGTGGCCGCAAGTTCTGACGCCGGGGATTCGATGGCGCGGATCGACGCGCATCGATGGCGCGAGCAACTGCGCCGCGTCGGTGGATTCAGCGTTGGCGACTGGCTGATCGCCACTGAGGCGATTGCCACGCTGGCGGCGGTGAGCGTGGCGGTTCGCTGTGTCGCGCCGCTGCGGATGCACGCGTGGGCGCATGAGGTTCGGCAGATTTCCGGAAACGTTCCGCCTCCTGATGCCGTGCGCCGAATCGCGTGGCTCACCGACGTCACCGGCCGCCGCGTGCTGGGCGTAACGTGTCTGACGCGCGCACTCGCCGTCGCGCGTCTGCTTGCACGACGCGGCGTTGCCACGGAGGTGCGCATCGGCGTGCGCAAAGTCGAGGGACAGCTCGCGGCGCATGCCTGGGTGGAGCGGGAAGGACGCCCACTGAACGAAACCGCGCGTCATCTCCGGCAGTTCGCGCCCTTCGATACCGCGTCGGGTCGAATTGGCGAGATGCACTGGTCGTGAGCCGCCCGGTTGGCCCCGGAGAGTCTGGCGAAGTGGAGAAGAAACGAAAATGGCTGAAGTGAAGCGCGTCGTTCGTGTCCATCCGAGCACTCTGCACCGCGAGCTTCAGGGCGAAGCGGTGCTTCTGCAGCTCGATAGCGGGGAGTACTTCGGCCTGGACGAAGTCGGTCAACGCATGTGGGCGCTCATGGTCGAGCACGGCGATCTGGATCGCGTCGTTTCCGCGCTCGCGGAGGAGTACGACGCGCCGCGCGAGACGATCGCGACGGATCTCGCTCGTCTTGTGGATGAGCTCGTCGAGAAGAAGCTGATGGAAGCCGAGATTGCCGGCGCGTCCCATGCCTGAAGTGAGACCCGTGGTCCCAGTCAACCTCCTGGCGGGCGTGCTGTGCGGTGACGAGACGGCACTGCGAACGTTGGACGCCCTGCCGATCGAAGAGCTCGAGGCCGCGGCACGGTACCACGCAGTCACCGGACTTTTGAGTGAGCGGCTGTCTGCCGCCGGCGGCACGCCATCGCACGTGATTCAGCGGCTGCGCGACCTCGCCTTCCGGGAGGCGGTGGTCGACCTCATTCGCGAACGGCAGCTTCGCGTGCTGATCGAGGCGCTCGACGTCACGGGTGTTCGCGCCTTGCTGATCAAAGGCGCGCATCTGGCCTACAGCCACTACCACGATCCTGCGCTGCGCCCACGGCTGGATACCGATCTGCTCATTCGTCCGGCCGACAGGGACGTCGTCGATCGCATCCTGAGATCGCAGGGATACGAGCCACAGCTCCAGGTCAGTGGCGCGCTCGTCAGCTCACAGCGAATGTACGTCAAGAGTTTTTACGGCTCACCCGTGCATATCGTCGATCTGCACTGGAAGATCGCCAACCAGATCGCGTTTGCCGACATGCTCACGTTTGACGATGTAGCGGCGAGGGCCACGGCCCTCCCGCGCCTCAGCCGCCGAGCGCGCGGACTTTCCGACGTGGATGCGCTTCTGCTAGCCTGCGTACATCGGGTCGCGCACCACCACGATTCGGATTGCCTCATCTGGCTCTACGACATTCATCTTCTTGCCGGCGGTATGGCACCGGCTGGATGGCAGGCGTTCGTATCACTCGCGAGGGATCGTAAGATGACGGCAATCTGCCGCCATAGCCTGCAGCGCGCAGCCGCGCTGTTTCGCACGGAGATACCCGAGCAAGTGCGGGTCGCGTTCGCAAACACGGATGCGCAACACGAGCCGTCGGCAAGCTACCTTCGCGCCAATCGACGGCCCGCGGCTGACATCATCACTGATCTCGGCAGTCTGCGAAGCTGGCGTGCGCGCTGGCAGCTTGTCCGCGAACATTTGTTTCCGAGCGTCGACTACATGCGCGGCGTCTATGCGCCGGCGAGCGGCGCCCCGCTGCCGGTCTTGTACGCGCATCGCGCCCTTCACGGCGCAAGAAAGTGGCTCGCCCCGAGATGACGTGGTCGTCCGACGACCAGGCGGCGTCCTGTCCGCCGGTAACGCTTCACAGGCCGTAAACGACAGAAGCACTTGTTTCAGCGGCTGGCCGTTGACCAGTCGCATGAGGGAATCCATGGCCGACCAGAATTCTGCGACGAAATCGAGTGACAAAGAGCCACGGAAGCCGTACACCAAGCCCAAGCTGAGGACCTACGGCAACATTCAGGAGATCACGCAAGGCGCGCCTGGAGGCACGCTCCATGACGGCAATACCATGATTGGCTCCAGGACCGGTGGAGTCTAGCCACACCACCCGGCAGGCAGAATCAGTGGACTCAGAATCGGTGGACTATAGAGCCACGGTCCGGCAGTCTTCCCCCTGGTCGTGATGCGCTATATCCTTCATGGCCTCGTTGTTTCTTGCAATCGGGCCATTCCCGGCCTGATTGCAGAGGAAGGACTCCGCGGAACCGACCTGCGGGTCTACCTGGGCCACTCCCCGTTTCCAACACCCGACTTTTCCAATTGTGGGCGAACTGGCATGGATGGTTGGGAGACGTGGAGGAGAAGTTCGTACTACGATGCATCAGGGGAACCGTTGCTCGGCGCGCATCGCCGTACCGACGGCAGTCACTACCGCATCACGTATCGCGAGGGCATTGACTTCGTTATCAATCGAGGCGCGACCGAAGTTTGGGTGACATGGCTGCAGTCGCGCACACTCCACGACGTTCCGACGTTACTCCTGGGACCGATCATTGGCATCGTCCTGCGGCTGCGCGGGATTACGTCCCTGCATGCGAGCGCGGTTGCGGTTGCGGGCCGGGCAATCTTGTTCAGCGGTCCGCAGGGAGCGGGAAAGTCCACGTTGGCTGCGGGGTTGGCCAGTCGTGGTGTGCCGGTTCTCGCAGACGACACGGTGGCGCTGAGGGAGAACGGAGAGGGCTGGGTGGCGACGGCCGGCTATCCGCGCATTCGACTCTGGCCTGCATCTGCCCATGCCGTCGCGGGCGAGACGGGGCCGTCCGCGTTGCTACCGCCAGGCCCGAGCGGGAGCACATCGCGCTACCATCTCGATCTGACGAGCGCTCGGTGCAGATTCCAGCGAGAGCCGCTGCCTATCGGTGGAGTGTACGTGCTCGAAGAGTCTGAGGGGGTCTACATGCCGTCCGCGCAGCCGCTCGCGCCAGTGCGAGCCTTGATGGCACTGGTAGCGAATACCTATTCACCGCGGGTTCTGGATCGCGACGGACAGGCCGAGGAGTTCCGGCAGTTGGGTCGTCTCGTCACCCACGTTCCAGTGTGGCAATTGGCGCGTTCGCAGAATCTCGAGCGACTTCCGGAGCTGTGTGAGTTCGTGCTCGGCCATGTCACATGCAACGGCTTGGGTGATTCCCAACGATCATGATCGTGGCGATGTTCTCGGGGCTGGCGTGACCGCAGAAGAAGCCGTTGTTGACGCTGCGACGATTGCGGATCGCAGGGCGGCTTCGAACTTTCGCGTGAGGTACCGGGCCTACGGGCTTGTTTTGGCTGTAAACCAGCCTGTCCCTGGACTCCGTGATGCGGCAACCACAGACAGTGATCCGACCGTAGACATTGCTCTCCAGAACATGCCTGCGGAATTAGCAGACGCGCCGGCGGAGGGCCAACCCTTCTACGTCAGTTCTTCGCTCACTCCCTCAGGCGCACCCGTGTTGGTCGCGCGGACAATTCGAGGAGGCGCATTCATTCACATCGGACACGCTGACGGCAAAGAGTGCGTGATCGACCGCTCCGGCAGTCGCATCTGGATGACATGGCCGCCCGACGCCCGCGTCGATCCCTATGGGTTCCTCCTGGAATTCGTCCTCGGGTTCGTTCTGCGTTTGCGCGGCGTCTTGTGCCTGCACGCCGCCGGAGTAGTGATCGGAGGCCGCGCCGTTGCGCTGGCGGGGCCAGCCGGCATCGGCAAGTCCACGTTTGCGGCGATGCTCGGCGCCCGCGGTCACGAGGTGGTGACCGATGACGTGAGCGCCTTCACTTCCCGTGATGGCACGTTTGTCATCCAGCCAGGGCCGGCGAGGCTTCGGCCACGCCCCGATGCCATCGGGCTCATCAGCAGAACGGTGGGCACACTCTCCTGGAACCTGGCGTCCGATGGCCGGTATGCCGAGATCAGCCTCTCGCAGCCCAGTCTCACGCAACGGCTCGAAGCGACGTCCCTCGGCGCGATCTGCTTTCTCGAGCGCGGACCGGCTGTTGCTGGTGCGCGCCTCGTGCCGCTGCATCCCGCTGACGCTCTCGAACGCCTGCTCGGAGATACCTGGGGAGAACCTCCCGCGGATAGGAGCATGCGCGCGCACGAGTTCCGCGAGGTGAGCGAGCTCGTCGCGGTCACCTCTTCTCACTTATTGCAATTTGATCCCGCTGAAATGGATCCGGCGGTTGTGTGTCGCTTGATCGAACGGAATGCCGACCGCTGGTTTCCTCGCAAGGCCAAAGCGGAGACGTGGGCGTGCACCGGGACAGCACCCGCAACGCGAGGTCGCGCACTGTGAGCGGCTTCGTCGGCGTCGTCAACCTCGATGGTGCGCCGGTCGACCGCGATCTCATACAGCGCATGACCACTACGATGTCCCGACGAGGGCCGGACGGGGAGGGCATTTGGGTCGATGGCGCAGTGGCTCTCGGGCACACACTGCTCCGCACGACGAACGAATCCGCTCACGAACGGCAGCCCTGGAGTGTTGACGGCGACGTCTGGATCGCCGCGGATGTGCGACTCGATGCGCGGACCGACCTCGTCCGGCAGTTGAAGACACGCAGCCAGATTCGGCTGGACCATCGTCCGGACACCGACCTCGTGCTTCAGGCCTATCTGGTCTGGGGCGAGGCGTGCGTCGAGAGACTTCGCGGCGACTTTGCGTTTGCGATTTGGGATCATCCGAGACGACGACTCTTCTGCGCCCGGGATCAGCTCGGCGTCAAGCCGCTCTTCTACGCGCATATCGGCTCGCATCTCATCGTGAGCAACACGCTCAATTGTGTGCGCGCGCACCCATCGATCTCGTCCCGTTTGAGCGAGCCGGCCATCGCGGAGTTCCTTGCGTTTCGTCACCATCAGGATCCGGAGCGTACGGCCTTTGCGGACGTGCAGCGGCTGCGGCCGGCACACGTCCTCACATGCACAGAGGGCGCGGTGACGATTCGACGGTACTGGACGCTGCCTGCCCCTTCGAGGATCCGATATCGGCGAAAGCGTGACTACGTCGAGCATTTTCATCACGTCTTCGACGAAGCCGTTGCCGATCGACTCCGAGTCGATCGGGCAGGCATCCTGATGAGTGGCGGGATGGATTCTCCGAGCGTGGCCGCGGCGGCGACGCACGTGGCCCGCGAGATCGCGCACTGCGATCTCGATGCGTTCACGCTGGTCTTCGACCATCTGATTCCTGACCGCGAGCGTGAATACGCGACCATCGCCGCGCGCGCGCTCGGAATGCAGATTCATTGTCGCGCGCTCGATGACTACGCACCGTTCGCGCACTGGGACGACGCTCGCTATTGCGCTCCGGAACCGGACGACGACCCCGACCCGGTCCAGGCGTCAGCGTTCATGGCTGATGTGGCCTCTCATGGGAGAGTGCTCCTGACGGGGATCGGCGCTGATTCGCTCTTTCGTTACCAGACGGATGTGGCTACGCTGCTGCAGGGCGGTCAGGCCGGACGAATTGCGCTGGACGTGGCGTCGAGCCTCTTTGTGCATCGCCGACTGCCGCCGCTGGGCATTCGTACAACACTTCGGCAGCTCGCAGGTGTTCGGCCGAAATCTCTTGCATTGCCTGCGTGGATCGATCCCGCCCTCGTCGAACACCTCGAAGTTCACGCATTGAACCAGGCCGCGGCTTCGACTGGACGTCGGCCCGGATTACGCGGCCGAGCGCAGTGGGAGCTCCTTCATCTGCGGACGACGCAGATGTTCGAATCGAGCGATGCGGAGGTGTTGGGCGTCGCAGTGGAGATGCGTCACCCATTCTGCGACCTGCGCATCATCGACTACGTTTTGGGAATTCCTGCAGTACCGTGGTCGTGCGACAAGGAACTGCTCCGAACCCCAATCCTCGCGCGGCTCCCTGAGCAGATTCGTCGCCGAAAAAAATCGGTGTCGCAGGCGGATCCCGTCGTGGAGTCGTGTCGGGATACGGCGACCAGGACACGGCTGCTGTCGCTTGCGCGGAGCGTCACACCACGGTTCGTGAGCCCCACCGAACTGCTGGCGGCGATGGGGAACTCCGCGGAGGGCGTAGGGACCAACCTGCGCCCGTTGACGCTGGAATACTGGTTGCGGTGGGCCGGCGCGGTGACGGCTTAGCGCCGGCTATTGGAGGAGGCCCGATGATTCAGATTGGCCGAATGGCGCTGACCTGCTCGGACCGCGAGCATGACGTGGCCGCCTTGCGGCGTGAATTCGATCGCGTCCACTGCATCCGCATCCGACAGTTTCTCTCCGCGGACCTGTTGCAGTTCGTGCAAGAGGGAATTGCACGCGCGGAGTTCCAGGAACGCGACCACTCCGGAATTGGAATAGAGCAGTGCATGGTGGAGAATGAGGCGATCGGCGTGCTCCATCTCCTTATCAACGATCCGCACGTTCTCGAGCTGCTCAGACAGATCACAGGCTGCGAGTCCATTGATGGTTTCAGTGGGCGAGTGTACCGGATGGTTCCCGCGTCAGGACATTTCGATTCCTGGCACACTGATCTGACTGGCACTCGCATGGTGGGCATGAGTCTCAATTTGAGCAGGGGGGCCTACAAAGGGGGTCTCTTTCAGCTGCGCGCCATGCCGTCGAAGCAGATGCTGGTCGAGATCGCCAATACCGGTGAAGGCGACGCGATCTTCTTCCGCATCCGCGAAGACCTTGCTCACCGCGTGAGCGACGTGGAGGGCGAGGTCGCCAAAACCGCGTTCGCGGGATGGTTTACCGAAGAGGCCGAGTTCGCGTCACTCTTCAAGACTGCATCCAGCCATTCCCCCCAATCGATCGGCGTACCGGCGGCGCTCGCGCGCCGGAGTGCATGACAGGCCTCGCTGTCCGCCGCGGATCAGTGGAACCAGGTGACGACGGTAAACCGCTCGCCGCCGGTAACTCGCTCGACTTGATCCTTCACAATGGGCGCCGCCTCCGCACACGTGCGAGACATCTCGTTGGTGATGTGGGCACATTCCTGCGCGTCCAGGAAGCCCTTCGCGACGAAGAGACCGAGGTGAGCGAAGACGTCAGCAGGAGGCATGGACCGTTTGACCCCTACGCAGTTTGCGCGTCGAGTATGACACCATGCGCTGAGACATCACCGATTAAGAAGGACGATTCGCCAGTCGTCCGGTGGGAGGTGTAGCGCGTGTACGGCATCGATGACTACGGTCGCATGATCGCGGACACGGTGCGGACCGGCGCCTATGCGGAGGCGCTTCGCAGCGTCGTGCGACCGGACTCTGTCGTGGTCCTGCTGGCCTGTGCGTACGGCGCCCGCCGTGTCTATGCCATCGAGTCCGATCCCATCATCGATGTCGCAAAGCGCATGGCCGCCGACAACGGATTTGCCGGCCGAATCGAGTTCGTTGAGGACGTATCCACCCGTGTGAATCTGCCGGAGCGCGCCGACGTCATCGTGTCTGACCTGCCGGCCTGTTCACATATCGACGTGATCCTCGATGCGCGGCGGCGATTTCTTGCGCCCGGCGGGACCATGATTCCCCAGCGCGACATGTTGTGGGCAGTGCTCGTGGAGGCACCGGAAGCCTACGATCGCGTCGTGGGTCCCTGGTGCGCTGGCATGCTTGGTGTGGACATGCGTGCCGCACTGAGTCTGGCGACAGAGCGTGTGGAAAACGCCTGGATCGCCTCAGACCAGATGCTCGTGGAGCCGAGGCGTCTGGCCGCTCTCGATTATCAGACCGCGGACGATTTACGGGTTTCCGCCATGTTCGACTGGACCGTTCAGCGTGCGGGCACCGCCCACGGGATCAGTATCTGGTTCGAAGTGACAATGACCGGCGGGATTGGCTTCTCGAATGCGCCGGGCTCCACCGCCACATCGTTCCTCAATCGGAATCTGTTCCTTCCGTTGAAACAACCAATCCTCGTTCGGGCCGGCGACCGGCTCGACGTGCACGTGAGCGCCGGGCGCGCCGGCGCATCGCATTTCTGGAGATGGAAAACGAGTGGCACGATCAATGAAGCGGATGGCTGTCGGAGAGTTGACTACACACAGTGCAGCCTCCTCTCCACACCGGTTGCGTCGAGCGATCTGCGCAAGCGTGAGGCGGATCATCTGCCGGATCTCAACGACGACGCGGAAGCGGACTATCTGGCGCTCGATCTGATGCGGAAACATCTCACGCTCGGCGAGATTGCGCGTCGTATCGCCGAGGCGATGCCGGAGCGCTTTCCGTCGTGGCTGGAGGCGCTGGGGCATGTGGGCACGCTGTCGGTGAAGTATTCCCGGTGAGCGGACTGGTCGATACGTCAATTGAGCACGACGCCGTGGACGAGAAGGTTCTTCGCGAGCGCGCCGAACGGGCGCATGCCTTCGACGCCTATGCGGCGGACATTGCACGCATCCGCTCGGGACGCCGCCGCGCCACGGTTCCGTCGTGGCGAAACGGCGGCGAACTGTGGCGCGACGACGGCAACGTGTTGACGCGTGGCGCCGATGGAGTTCCTCGATATGTGATGGTCGCGTTCGAGCGCCCGTTGATGGAGAAGACAGCCGAGATCCTCTGTCGCAGCGGCGGTCACGTGTTGAACGTCGGGTTCGGCTGCGGTCTCGTGGACGAGGCCATCGCCGCGCACTCGCCGCGATCGCATACCATCGTCGAGGCGCATCCGCAGGTGCTCGCCTGGATGCGCGACGCAGGGTGGATGAGCCGACCTGGCGTGGAGATCATCGAAGACTGCTGGGAGGACGTCGACTGGACACCCTTCAAGCATCACTTCGATGCGGTTTACAACGACGTCTTTCCGTTCGAGTCCGGCGAGATGGACCTGCGACTGTGGTTCGAGGTCGTGCGGTTGGTGCTGAAACCGCGCACGGGCGTGTGCGTGCTCTATGGGCCTGATCTGAGTGAGGACGCAGTCGGCGGTCTGCTCAGGAAGTTCCGCGGCACGGTGAACGTTCAGTGGGACGCGTGCCGCGTCGAAGTGCCCTTTGTGATTCCCGAGTGGCGGCGGCTGGGGACCGGGACCCACACGATTCGGATTCCCTGGTTCATCATCGATTGCTGATTCAGCGCACGCCCCCCGCCGAGCCGATCTGTCAGCCGAAATCGGTCTCACGGACCGCCAAACCTCGCCATACTCTTGCAGACGAGGCAATCGACCGAAATTAGGGACAGCGCCACGCCCATGCCTGCTCTTTCCACGAAGCTCTTGCCGGCGACGATACTCGAGCGAGCGCCGGAGGTGTCCGTGCGAGTCAGCGCGCATGAGAGCGTCCGGATTGCGATCGACGGCGTGGAACGGGCGGTCGACCCGCATGCGCTCGCACTCCTTGCCGCATTCGAGCGGCCCCGCGCGTTGGGCGACGTAATCGCGGAGCTCGGTGCACACCGCCACGGCGCGCGCGACTGGATCGACTTGACGGCGACCGCCTACCAACTGGTCGAAGCGGGTGTTCTGCGACGCCTCGATGAGCCGCAAGGAGCGCTGCGGCTTCGCGGCCGCGGCTTCGATGCGCCGTCGCTGCAGTTGGCGATGCTCGACGACCATGCGAGGACGTCCGCATTTCTTGCGGCAATCGCGGAGATGGTTTCGCCCGGAGATGTCGTTTTGGACCTCGGAACCGGCAGCGGCATCCTCGCGGTTGCCGCGGCGCGCGCAGGTGCCCGGCGTGTATATGCAGTCGAAGCGGGCGACATCGGGCGGGTGGCCCAGGCGGTGTTCGAGAGCAACGGCGTTGCCGATCGCGTGACGCTCCTGCGAGGCTGGTCGACGCGGCTCGACCTGCCGGAACGCGCGAACGTGCTGGTCACCGAAACGTTGGGACACGAACCGTTGGCCGAGGGCTTTCTCGAGACGGTGCTCGACGCACGCAGGCGCCACCTCGTGGACAATGCGCGGATCGTCCCGGCGTGTATTTCTGTTGTCGCCGTTCCGGTGGAGCTATCGTCCGAGGATCGCCGCAGGCTCGTGCTGGACGCTGCTGCGGTGAATGAGTGGACAGCGCTCTACGGCATTGATTTGACGCCGCTGGCTACTGCCGCACGGTTCTCAGCCGGCGAGTCGGTGTTGATGTCGCCGGCCCAACTGCGCACCGTGCGAATGCTCTCGCCGCCAACTGTTGTCGCGACCCTTCGGACCGCAGGCTTGACCTCTCCGACGGTGGAGCTGACGTCGATCTGCGAAGTCACTGCCCAGGGCCGGCTCGACGCGCTCGTCACGTTTTTCGATCTGGAGCTGGCGCGGAACCGGTCGCTCTCGACCAGTTTTCTTTCGGCGTCGAGGGGCAGCCACTGGAAACATCCGGTGCGCGTGCTGGCGGATGGACCGCTGGTGCGGCCCGGCGACAGATTCGAGGCCTCCTATCGATACGGCGGCGGCGATGCAGCGCTGAGTGTGCGCGTTCTCCCATGAGTAACGAACGCCGGCGCAGTCCGCGAATGTCTGTTCTCGGTGAGCTGCATGGCCGCTTTGTCGCGCTGGACATGCCCGTGACGGTCATGGAGATCAGTCTGGGCGGAATGGGCATTCAAACCGAACTTCCGCTGCCCGTGGGCGCGGTTCACGACTTTCAGCTGACCCTCGGAGACGGATCCGTGACCCACCTGCAAGGACGCGTGGTGCATTGCAACAAGCTGCCGGGAGAAGAAGAACGCTACGTCTCCGGCGTTCAATTCGTCGACGAAAACATCCCAGGATTACCGCGTTACTCGGACGAGGGGAAACCCTGACTTGTCGTTGATAATAGGGTCCGCTTGACGCAGCCCGGGAGAGCCTTCTGACAAACCGAAACGTGCGCGATGTAGTTGTCGTGGGCGGAGGACCGGCCGGTTCCATGACGGCCCGATTGCTAGCCGAACGGGGACACGACGTGCTCCTGCTCGAGGAGCACGCAACGGTTGGGTTGCCGGTTCACTGCACCGGTCTGATGGGCGCCGAGGCGTTCGAGGAATTCGACCTGCCGCAAGACGCCATCCTGGGCGTAGCCGGCGCCGCTCGATTCTGGGGCGTGGCCGGACAGTCGGTCGCCGTCCGGAGCGATCGAATTCGCGCCGTTGTGATCGACCGCGCCACATTCGACCTGAAACTCGCCGAAAGCGCTTCGCGCGCCGGAGCGGAAATCCGTCGCGGGTGCCGCGCGGAAACGGTGACCGTTGGGTCCGGCGCCGTCCACGTCACCGTCAACGGCCAGCCTGACGCGATCACGGCGCGAGCCTGCGTGCTGGCGTGCGGCGCGCGGTACCGTTTCCATCGATTGCTCGGGCTCGGGCTGCCCGATACCTACCTGCAAAGCGCGCAGCTCGAAACCGCGTTCCCCGCCGCCACCGAGATCGAAGTCCGATTCGGGCGCGAAGTCGCCCCGGCTGGTTTCGCCTGGCTGGTTCCGGTACTGCGAGATCAGCTGCCTTGCGCCCGCATCGGGATGATGAGCGCAACAAGGGTCCGCGAACGCTTCGCCGCATTTCTGGACCTGCTGTGCGAACGCACAGGACTCGACCTAGCCAAGCTGCCTCCCCCTCGGCTGAAAATGTTGCCGCTTGGACCGATTACCAAGACGTATACCGATCGAGTGGTGGCAGTTGGCGACGCGGCCGGTCTGGTCAAGCCGACGACCGGCGGCGGCATCCATTACGGTCTGCTGTCAGGATCGCTCGCGGCCGACGTGCTCGACGAAGCGCTGCGACGCGATCGGCTCCGCGCCCAGTCTCTCGCGCGCTACGAACAACTCTGGCGGCGACGGCTTGGCCGCGAGATTCGGATTGGCCTCGCGTTTCGCCGGATCGCGGCGCGTTTGTCGGACGACTCGATCGACGAAATTATCGAGCTCGCGCGAGTGAACGGCGTGATTCCGCTGCTGCAGGAAAAAGCGTCATTCAATTGGCACCGCAAGGCCGCGGTCGCTCTACTCGGACATCCGTCCTTCCGCCGGATTGTCTTCAAATCCTTGTCGTGGCGTGACGGTCTGGTCTGAGCGGCTCCTGGTCGCTGCGCTGGCGTGGGGAGCGCTCGCCTTTGGCGCCGTTTACCCGTGGGCGTACTGGCCGCTTGCCGTCGTGTGCGCGGCGGTCGGCATCCATGCAATCGTGGTGACGAAAGCGTGGTCCGACGCGCGTACGCGCACCCTCGCATTGGCACTCGGCGCCGTTGCGGCCGCGATAGCCGTTCAGCTCGTCGCGCTGCCGCGGTGGGCACTCGAGCGGCTCTCGCCAGGAGTCGAGTCCTTCCTGCGCGAGTACCAAGTCTTTTACCTCCCCGCCTCGGTTCACCCGCTCTCCATCGCGCCGTCGCAGACCACTGTCGCGCTCGCGTTGTTCTTCGCATTCGGCGTATTGCTCGTCGGCCTGACCCGCGCGATCCGATACATGTCCGTCGAATGGCTCCTGAACCAGATCATGGGTCTGGGCGTTGCGCTTGCGCTGGTGGGCATCCTGCAGAAGATCGTCATCAATCCGGACCATCCAGCACTCTACGGATTCTGGAGGCCCCTGCAGGTCAGCAATCCGTTTGGTCCGTTCATCAATCGCAATCACTTTGCCGGTTGGATGGTCATGGCGCTGCCCGTCGTGGCTGGGTTTTCGTGCGCGGTGTTCGTCCGCACGCACCGCCCGGGTTCACCGGGATGGGCGCCCTGGCTTCGATGGCTCACGACCGTCGAGGCGAGCCGATTCGTTCTCATTGCTTTCTCAGCGCTGTTCATGGGGATGGCGCTCGTCCTGACGGGATCACGATCGGGCATGGCCAGCGTCGCCGTGGCCACGTTGGCTTTTGCATATCTTGCAATGCGCCGCGTTCACACACGCGCGGCCCGGGTCATGGTGATTGGATACGTCACGCTGATTCTTGGCGGCGCTGTTGTCTGGGCCGGCACCGATGTCACCGTCGGGCGTTTTCGCGTGGCGGGGGACGACGCGCCGGGTCGCTTGCTGGCGTGGACGGATACCCGTCACATAATCAGCGACTTTCCCGTTTTTGGCACCGGTATTGGCACATACGGCAACGCGATGCTGGTGTACCAGTCCTTCGGTCGGCCGACGATGTATCTTCAGGCGCACAACGATTACCTGCAGCTCGTCGCCGAAGGCGGTGCGCTCGTGGCCGTTCCCGCGGTTCTCGCCGGCATCCTGATCGTTGTGACGATTCGGCGTCGCCTGCTCCAGGCAGCGGACCATCCGGCCGGCTACTGGATTCGCGTCGGCGCGGTCGCAGGATTGCTGGGCATCGCCGCGCAGTCTGCAGTCGAGTTCAGTCTGCAGATGCCCGGCAATAGAGTGCTGTTTGTGACGCTGCTGGCGCTTGCCCTCCACCGCGCGCCGGACGTCAGTCGCCAGGCGCGGAAATCGTCGGCGCGCCAACCTTCCGAGCGCCATGCGCATCGCGTTTGATCTCGACGGCGTGCTTGCGGATCTCCATGGTCCTTTCGTGAAGACGGCGCTGCGTCTGTTCCCCGAAATCGATCCGAACGCCGTGTCTTCGCCCGAGGTGGCTGCGTCGCCGCCGGAAGAAGACGACGACGCCGGCGTTCCGGTGGCAGAAGGGACGCCCGATCGTTTGGTCACCGACCTGGCGCTCACGCCGCGTCAATCCGACGCGGTATGGCGATCGCTCGCGGCAACCGAGGATTTCTGGGCGACGCTTTCGGAACTGGAACCCGGCATCATCGCGCGGCTTGCGGCCGTTGCCGAGGAGCATCGCTGGGAAGTGCTGTTCATCACCAGTCGTCCACGTGTTGCCGGCCGCACGATTCAGCGGCAAACCCAGTATTGGCTGGAGCAGCGTGGATTTCACCTGCCGAGCGTATACGTCGTCCACGGATCGCGCGGCCGCATCGCGGAAGCGTTGCAACTGGATATCGTCGTCGACGATCGGCCGGAAAACTGTCTCGATGTCGTGCTGGAGTCGAGTGCCGGCGCCATGCTCGTCTGGCGCGGCCAGCGCGAGACCGTACCCGCATCGGCCCGCCGCTTTGGCATTGCGGTGGTGCCGACGGTGGCGGCCTGCCTCGATGCACTGCTCAAAATCGAGCAGCCGGGTGAGAGCGGCGGCCTGCTCCAGCGGCTGCGCAAGTTGTTTGGACTTCAGACTACGCGCACGGCGGCAGGGTAATCGAGTGCCGAGTGCCGAGTGCCAAGTGCCAAGTGCTGGGTGCGAAGTGGCTGCGGGGTTTCGGTGTGAGGGTCGAGTGCCAAGAGTTTGACGCGATCTAGCCACTAGCGCCAACAGGTTATTAGCGCGCCCGAGAAGCGAGTACGTTCTCGGGCGTTTTCTTTGTACGGCCATCAACACCCTCGCAGTGTGGATCACTGCGCACAACGACGCAGTGACACGTCTCTTCTGATTACGAGTTCGTCGGACGGACGACTCAAAACAGTACATGCAATCAACAGCATCGAGTCCACATCGGGAGGCACGCTGACGACTTAAACACCCTGCAGCGAGCGAGTTAGGCTGGTGCACGCGTGCGCTGGAACTGCACGGCATTGAGGCGCAGGGCGCTCCCCAAGCAGCCGGAAAGGCCGTCATGTCACGCAACATGGTCGTCGCGCTCGTCTTCGCGGTTACAGGGTTTGGCGTGGCTCCAAACGCGTTCGCGCAGGTTCCGTCGTTGACTCCACTCGCTGATGCCATTTCCGTGACGCCGCCGGTCCATTTTTCAGATACAGATCAGAGCGCCTCGCAGGTCGTGCGCGGGGTTCGCGGCCAGCCGTGGTCGAACCAGCTGCTGGTTGGACTCGAGATTACGACCGCTGCCACCCAGATGCTCGACGCGCACTCGACCCTGAAGGCGCTGAACGCCGGCGCTACCGAGGCAAATCCGTTGATGGGTGGACTCGCCAAGCACAAGGCCGCGTTCATCGGCGTCAAGGCCGCTATCGGCACGGGCCTGATCCTTGCGACGCACCGTGCCGCCAGAAACAACAAGGCTGCGGCGATCCTTATGGCAGTGGCGTCCAACAGCGCGTATCTGATGATCGCGCAGCACAACTATAAGGTCGCCCGGTCGCTTCAGCGTTAGATCACCAGGGTGACGCGGTAACAAAGTCGACCTCCTCGCTCGTCGCTTTCGCCCGGGACATCATCCAGTCTCGGGCGTATTTTTGTACGGCGATCGTCAGATCGTTGACGGCCCTCGACGTGCGACAATCGGCTGAAAGGTGAGCATGGAGCGCGACGCGTCCATTTTCGTGGCCGGCCATCGCGGGCTCGTGGGTTCTGCGATAGTGCGGCGTCTCACAAGCGACGGGTACACGCGCATACTCACGGCAACGCGAGCCCAGCTCGATCTGCGCGATCAGGCCGCCGTCAACTACTGGTTCCGCGCTCATCGTCCTGAGTACGTGTTTCTGGTGGCTGGCACTGTCGGCGGCATCCTCGCAAACTCCACACGGCCCGCGGAGTTCATCTACGACAACATGATGATTCACGCGACGGTCGTACACGCCGCGCATACCTTCAACGCCACGAAACTGCTGTATCTCGGGAGCTCGTGCATTTATCCGCGCGAGTGTGCGCAACCGATGAAAGAGGAGGAGCTCCTCAGCGGATCGCTCGAGCCCACCAACGAGGCGTACGCCATCGCGAAGATCGCGGGCATCAAACTGTGTCAGGCGTACCGCGCGCAGTATGGCTGCAACTTTGTTTCCGCGATGCCAACGAATCTGTACGGCAGCAACGACAACTTCGATTTGTCGAGCTCACACGTTCTGCCCGCACTCATACGAAAGTTCCACGAAGCGCGCGAGCAAGGCGAGCGGACGGTCACGATCTGGGGCACCGGAGCGCCGCGCCGCGAGTTTCTGCACGTGGACGATCTGGCGGATGCCTGCCTTTTTCTGATGGACCATTACGACGATGGGCGGCACATCAACGTCGGGACCGGCGAAGATCTCTCTATTCGCGAGCTGGCTGACACGGTTCGACAGGTCGTCTATCCCGAGGCGAAGTTGACGTTCGACGCGAGCAAACCGGACGGCATGCCCCGCAAGTTGCTTGACGTCTCACGCCTGCATGCATTGGGATGGCGCCATCGCATCTCGCTCGTCGACGGTCTGCGCGACACCTACCGCTGGTACCTGGAGCACCTCAACTCCACCGACGAAAGTCCTCGCGGTCTTCTCGTTCACCCCTGATTGTTTCGCCGCCACGCGGTGCTTGCGCCGGTGCAGCGCCGTAGGCTAGCATCCCGCCTTTGATGCGGAGAGTAGTGGCATGGCGCACACCTACGAAGAACTGAAAAAGAAGACGGTCGCAGAGCTTCGCGAAATCGCAAAGGATCTGCATCACGACTCGGTCCAGGGCTACACGCAGATGAACAAGGATCATCTGCTGCCCGCGCTCTGCAAAGCGCTCGGCATCGACGCGCATGAGCATCATGCGGCCATCGCCGCCGAGAAGGGCAAAGTGAAAGCGCAGATGCGTGAGCTGAAAGCCGCAGCCGCGAAGGCGCAGAAAGACGGCGATCACGAGTTGCTGCATCGCCTCCGGCGGCAGTACCACGAGCTGAATCACTCGCTTCGCGCATCGGCCAAGAAAGCGACGCTGCACTAGGCTCCTAGGCCTCGCTGCGCGAGGTGGGCCTCGCGGCTGCGCCGCTCGGTAGGCGGCTACGCCGTAGGCCTTTCGGTAGGCGGCTACGCCGTGGGCCTTCGGTAGGCGGCTACGCCGTAGGCCTCCGGTAGGATTTCCTACGTGAGCGCAGCGAGCGCCTACGCGCGGCAAAGCCGCGCGCCCACCCGCAGGGCCCACCCGAAGGGTCCACCCGCAAGGGCCCACTCGCAAGGGGGCCCACCCGCAAGGGGGCCCACCCGCGGGGCCCACCCGCAAGGCCCCACCCGCAGGGCCCCCGCGAAGCGCCTACCGGGAAGGCCTACCCGACGGGCGCACGCGAAGCGCCCGTCATGAATAATCCGGGTTCTTCGTTCTTATTTGAGGATCAGCTCGCGCGCGAATTTGGTGCCGACGACTTCCCGGAACTTGCTGCGGTCTTGATATCCCTGCATCTGAACCTGGTCAGTACCTTCGCTCTGTTGGGCCAGCGCGTCTGCCTTTTCTTCGTTGGTCTCGATCGCGGCGAGACTCGCGTATTCCCTGAGGATGAGCATATTCCACGCGCCGCCGTCGTCCATCGTTCGAAGAATCTTGTACGACTTCTCCAAACCTGCCTTGACCTGCGTGTCCTCTGACTTCTTGAACTGGCCGTCGAGATATTGCATGTACATCTGGTCCATTCCCGGCGCGATGCGGATCATCGTGACGGTCCAGACCGTGCCCGGCGTGAAGTACTTGTGCACTTGACCGATCACCGGCGTGGCGGCCGCTGCCGCAAGCATGCAGACCAATAGACCGCTCTTCAGGGTTCTCATCATCTGTCTCGCTTTCTAATGCCGTGGGCGTTGGATCAATCTCTGAGGGGCGAGCCCCGGCGGCGACACCCTACAGACGTACGAGGCGAGGCAAATCTTTACGGAATCGGGGACGGGACCGCGCGTCCACGGTTGAGCTGCAGTGTAGTGCCGGCGTCTCGCAAACGCAAGAACAAGAGCTTTGAACTGATAACTCGCGCCTAACGGCAACGCGCCGTCCGGGCGATCTGCACCCATCGCTCGAGCGGCGTACTCGCCACAACGCCTGCGATTGCCTCCAGGGCGAGATCGTCCGCACGTTGAAAGTGGATACACGCCTTGCCCATCTTCAGCTTCTTGCCCGCCGCCCGAAATTCGTCTTTGAGCCGCCGAGCCCGCGCGGGGTTCCCGTAAATCGGCATCAGGTGCAGCGACAGATACGACTTCTCCGACGCCAGTGCCACATACCAGAGCGGCTGTCCGTTGTAGGTGTCCGCGTAGCGCTCCAGCGGCACCTGGTAGACCAGCATGTTCTTGCTGATCGCTTCTTCGTAACCTTCCGGCAGGTGCCGCCGCACAACGTCGCGAACGCGTTCGACTTCGCGGCGGCGGTCCGGCGGTAGTTGCGCGAGAAAAGTTGCGACCGGCGTGGAGGAACTTTTTGCATTCATTGCGGTGCTTCCCCGAGCATTCTAGCGGCAGCGCCAAGCATTGATCGTTGCTACGTTGCGGAAACTAGAGGGCGGCACATTACGTAGTGCCCGCCGCACGGCGCGGCTGAAGCAGAGCCCGCCGTTCGGCACTAGAGTTCCTCGGGACACGATCTGTACGTCCGTCGTTTTATACCTGCGTAAGCGAACGTGTGCGTTCGGAAGGCGCGGAAAACCCTAGGAGCGTCCCGCGTAACAAGGCCGAAAAATTCGCCGCAGGCCGGTCTGGCAGATCGGGTGGATGCATCCGACTGGTACAACCCGCGTCGAGATACCGCCGCGAGTGATCCTGCTGGTGGTGACCGTCACGGCCGGAGGCGAAGTTTTCCGGGGCGCGACGCGGGTTTGTCCGCGCGTTCCAACGCACGCGGAGCGGGACCGGACGAGTAGTCCGGGTTCCGTTCCGCATCCCGCCGTGGTAAAGCCGCGCCCTGCGTTGTGCGCGTGCCACGCGTGGCTACCACCTGCAGGGCCCCCGCAGCGCCCACCACGAGGCCTGATTACTGGCTGCTCGTCGACGACAGCAGCGGCTTGACGTGCCGCGCAATCTCCTCGTGCGTCGCGAACCAAACGCCGGGCTTCGATTTCATGTGCTGAATCAGCTTGTCGAGCAGCGCCACGCGCGAGCGGTGGCCTGTAATGTGCGGATGCATGGTGAGGATGAACAGGCCGCGCTCGTCGTAGGCCGTGTCGAACTCCGCCTGGAAAATATCGAAGACATCCTGCTGCGACGGATTCGATCCATTCGCGCCGCCGCCGAAATACGGGAAGTCGTCGAGGATGCGCTCGATCGGCAGCTCGATGATGCCTGTGGGTTGTCCGTCGAGCAGCAGCTCATACGCATCGTCGCTCGCCATCAAGCTGCTGTCGTAGAGAAATCCCGCATCCTTCACCTGCTTCATCGTCCAGAAGCTGAATTGCCAGGACGGCGCCCGATAGCCGACCGGACGCTTGCCCATCGCTTTCGTGAGGTACTCGATCGACTGCGTCAGCAGACGCTGTTCCTCGCGCTCGTCGTTGAGCACTGGCAGCCGTTCGTGGATCCACCCGTGAATGCCGATTTCGTGACGGCCCTTCGACTGAATGTCTTTGATCATCTGCGGGTGCAGCGCTGCGCTGACCGCGGGGATGAAGAACGATGCGGGCAACTGGTGCTTGTCGAGCAGCCTCAGGATCCGGGGCACGCCGTCGACCGCGCCGTACTCGCCGCGCGAGATGACCTCGTAGTCGAGAACGCCTTGTGACAACGTCGGCGTGGCGTTATCGACGTCGAACGAGAAAGAGACCGCGACGCGTGCGCCGCCGGGCCACGACGTGGGCCTCAGGCGCTTGCCCGCGCTGACATGAAACATCTGCTTTCGAAGATCTTCGAGACTGAGCTTCGTCCCGGGCAGCGGATTGCCGGCCTGTTGCGCTCTCAGCGGCGCGAGAAGCGCCAGCACACCGACGAGGATCGCAGGCAGAGTGGAGATTCGCATCGTGTCCTCCTACAACGCGTCGGCCACCGCCCGCGCGGAGCGCAGCGTGACGGCGGCAAACGTCAACGTGCCATTCGTACATCCCGCCGTCGGCAGAGTCGGCGATCCGACGACGAACAGATTCTCGTGATCGTGGGTGCGCCCGAAACTGTCGCAGACGCTGTCGCCGGCGCGCGTGCCCATCCGGCAGCCGCCGGCAGGGTGGTCGAGGTACGTCCCTTCGCTCGTCGACAGAACCTTTCCGTTGTTCGCGCGCGCAAGCCGATTGAAGACGTCGAGGATGTGGCGTTTCGTCTCAGGCAATCGCGCCACCGTCGCGTCGTCGAGGTTGTGCGTGATCCTCGGAAGCGGGTCGCCCAATCGATTGGTCGTCGTGCGATCCAGCGTCAATGTGCTGTCAATCGACGGATGGACATCGTAGTAAGCACGCACGCGCGCCGTGCCGCGCTTCGTCCGTCCGCGCCAGTCGGCAAGCACCGAATCGCCCAGCAGAATGCGTCCCCGATCGTCCTTGAGTCGCGGCGCTCGCCCGGCGCTACTTTCCCACACCCGCAGATCGTGCCGCACGAAGGGCCTGTCAGTCGCGCAGCGAAAGAACTCCCGCGAGATGAGGCTGTGTTGTTCGTTCATGCCGGGATAGATCTCAGCATCGAGCTCGATCTGCGCCGAAATGAAGGAATGCCCCGCCATGTAGCGCCCGACGAGTCCCGAACCGTTCGCGAGACCAGTTGGAAACCGCGAGGAGCTCGAAGACAGCAGCAAGTGCGGGCTCCAGCAGTAGCCAGCCGCGACCACGAAGAGGCGCGCGCGATATTCCACAGGATCGTCGGGCCGGTCGCGATGAACGGCTTGTGCGCTGACGATCCGCGGTGTTTTGCCGCCGGCGTCGGCCGGCACGAGGCGCCGCACGAGCGTGCGATCGTGCAGCGATATCGCCTTTGACGCGAGCAGCCGCTTGAACGTGTAGTCGGGCGAGTAGCGTGCACCGGTTGGGCAGATCTCGCAGGTATTGCAGCGTTTGCAGTCGCTGCGGCCATCGTACGGCACGGTGTTCTTCGCCTGCGGCGTCGACCAGAACGCGATCCCGCTTTTCTCAGCCCACTCTTTCAGCTGCCGCAGGTTCCACGAGAGCACCATCGGTGGCATCGGATACGGTTCGGAGCGCCGATCCTGCGGCAGCGGACTCGGCTCACCCGAAACGCCGATGACGCGTTCGGCATCGCAGTAGAAGCGTTCGAGCTCGTCCCAACCAATCGCCCAATCCGTTGCAAGGCCGTACATCGACTTCAATCGGAGATCTTCTGCGGAAAAGCGATTGCAGACGCCGCCCCAATGCAATGCGGATCCACCCACCGCCATGGTCCGCGAAATGATGCCGGCCGCGGCCTGATCCTCCACGAAGTCCCCGGGCCAGGGGTTTTCGCCGTAGTTGAGCGATCGCACCCGATCCTGCCGGCGCTTCTCCGTGTCGAACAATCGATCGCCCGCCTCGACGACGACGATCGACCGTCCGGGTTTGAGCTCGCTGACTCTCTGCGCGAGGAGCGCTGCGGAGATGCCGCCGCCAATCACACAAATGTCTGATTCGAAGACCGGCATCACCGCACTCCTGTCGGCAGAGTACTCGGACGATTCTCAGATCCGTCAAGACCGCGACAGAGGTCGCGGCCAATCGCGGCGTGATACGCCAGATCGGTCGCTTCGACGCTGTTGAAATAGAAAGCCATGAGGTCGGTCGTGATGTGCCCGCCATCCGGCCGCGCGGGGAGTCGTTCGACCTTTGCCTCGACCACCGCGGCTTCGATGGCGGCGCGGCGGGCGTCTTCGGTCATGGCCGCAAGGCCTCCGCTCGCCTGTGCGCGCGCATACAGGGCATCGAGTTGCGACGGATACTTGTCGGCCGGCGATGGACCGGTCTTTCGAAGGCGGGTAAAGCCATAGCCGTGATCCATCTCAGCTCCGGCTCTGTACTCCTGCAGCCAGCGAAAGAACGCGGCGACCACACGTTCGCGACCGTCGTCGCCCAGCTCGCGGGGCAGCACAATCTCTGCAACGCGTCGAATTCGTCCTTTGTCTGCCTCGCTCAGCAGTGGCGCTTGTGCCCACAATTTGATGCGTGCAGGGAGCGCGGCGGCCAGCGAGAGCAGGAGCTGTAACAGCGTTCGTCGTCTCATGGTTACCCGTTCGCGGTACTAAAAGGTCCGCGCTCTATGTACGGTTCGGCCACCCACCATCGTCATCAACACCTCGGCGTCGCGAATCTTAACCTCAGGACATGTGAGGATGTCTTCCGACAACACGACGAGGTCAGCAAGCTTGCCGGGCTCGATGGAGCCTTTGCTGCGTTCGTCGCCCATCAGCCGCGCATTGTTGATCGTGGCGAGCCGCAACGCCTCCTCACGCGAGATGCGCTGATCTTTTCCCATGACGCCGCCCGTCATCGTGTCGCGTGTGACGAAGTGATAGATCGTCCACAGCGGCGGATAGGGGACAACCGGCGAATCCGTGCCCGACGACACCAGCAGTCCTGCATCGAGATACCGGCGCACCGGCGTCGTCAACGCCGCACGTTCGGCGCCCCAGTACTTCAGGAGACTTGGGCCGGCGAGATAGAGATGGTTTTGCACCGACACCGCGATGTCGAGCGCTTTGAAACGCTGCAAATGGTCCGGACGGCCGATGAAGGCATGCTCGATGGTCCAGCGGCGGCCGGCGAGCGATCGATCAGCGTTGGCCGCTTCGTAAGCCTTCAGCACGAGATCGATGGCCGCATCGCCGACCGCATGCGTCGAGGCGCGCCAGCCGCGCCGATTCACTTCGCGAACCGCGGCCACGAACGTCTCGGTGTCGACCGTCTGCAGCCCGCGAAAGGTGCCGTGCTGATCGAACGGCGGCTCGTACGGATCGCGCATCCGCCCGCCTTCGAATCCTCCGTCCACCGCGAGCTTGACACCGGTGAGTCTGAGCCAGTCGTCGCCTTCATCCAGCTCGATGTGAGAGTCATCGATCGCGCGGCCAATGACTTCAGGGGTGTTGCCAGGCCGCAGCAACGCATGCACGCGCATGCGAAGCTTGTCGCGCCGGCGCAATTCCTGAAGCAGGCGGTATTCGTCGACGGAAATTCCGGGGTGACGGACGGTCGTCGAGCCCGCCCGGTGCAGCTTCTCGTACTCGGCGGCGCGATCTGCAAGCCGCGCGTCGAGCGATGGCGGTGGGAGGCGCGGCAGCGAAACCAGATCCGTTGCGCGATCGACGAGCTCGCCGTTCAACCTCCCGTCCGGATAGCGGGAGAGACGCCCGCCTTCGGGTTCGCTTGTCTCGGGTGTGATGCGCCACTTTGTCAGCGCGGCGCTGTTGAGGATGTACTCATGACCGCCTCGAACGAGCACGACAGGCGTTGATGGCGCGACTGTATCCAAATCGTCACGCAGCGGCAGACGCTGTTCGCGAAGCTGCGCCTCATGCCAGTCGCTGTTGGAGACGATAATTTGGCCAGGCATCGCCGCCTTGACCTGTGCCGCGACAGCAGCGAGCACGTCCGCAACTGACGTCGCGCGAGACAAGTCGACGCCCGGTCCGCCGCCCGCATCATGCAGATGGTTGTCCATCAAGCCGGGCACGACGGTCCGGCCGTTCAGGTCGATCAGCTTCGTGGCCGGCGCCGCGAGTCGACGAACTTCGTCGGTGCTGCCAACGGCAAGGAAGCGGTCTTCGGCGATGGCAACGGCTTGCGCAACGCGAAACCGTGCGTCGACGGTGATCACGTTGCCGTTGTAAAGGATGAGTGTCGGCGGGATGGCCGCTCCCTGGCCGACCATCGCCAGACCGGCGAGTGCCGCGAGTAGGCGCAGCGCCATGATTTTCGGAAGCATAGCAGCCGTGGTGGAACTCTTCACCGCCTGCCACGCCGGTGGCAGTTTTGCCACGGGCTAATAGAATATCTATATGCACGTGCGCGTTACGGGTTTATCGCTCGCCCTGGTGGCCGTCCTTACGGCGGCCGCTCCGGCCGCCGCACAATCAGGTCCCTCCAGCTGCTCGACGACAGGTCAGAACACCTACGTGCGCGACGTGATGAACGACCTGTATCTCTGGTACCGCTTCATGCCGAACGTCAACCCCGCGCGGTACGAATCGCCGGAGGCGTACCTCGAGGCCGTTCGGTACCGGCCGCTCGACACGAGCTTCAGCTACATCACCTCGCGGGCATCGAATGACGCGTTCTTCTCCGAGAGTCAGTTCATCGGGATCGGCCTGTCGACAACGACTACCGAGACGGAAATGCGCGTGCTGCAGGTTTTCGAGGACAGTCCCGCGTCAGAAGGCGGAGTGGCGCGTGGCGACCGAATCCTCGAGATCAACGGACGCAGCGTGAGCAGCCTGATCGAATCGGGGCAGACCGGCGATGCGTTCGGTCCAAGCGACATCGGGTTCGAGGTCAACCTCCTGTTTCGATCGACCAGCGGCGAAGAGCACCGGGCGAAGATGACCAAGCGCCTCGTCACGATCCCGACGGTCTCGTTGACGCGCCTGTTCAGGGTGGATGGCCGAACTGCCGGGTACATCTTTTTCCGAAACTTCGTGCGACCGTCGTTTGACGCGCTGGATTCGGCGTTTGCGGCTCTCAAGGAAGCGGGGGCGACGGAACTGATTCTGGATGTGCGCTACAACGGCGGAGGCCTCGTCGACGTCGCCGTTCATCTCGCCAGTTTGATCGGCGGCTCCCTGACACGCGATCAGGTGTTCGCGGAGTTCCGCCACAACGATCGAAACACGCGCTACAACGAGAAGCTTCGCTTCGAGAACACGGACCGGGCCCTGTCGCTCTCGCGGTTGTTCGTGATTACCACGCGCTCGTCGGCGTCGGCGAGCGAGCTCGTCATCAACGGCCTGCGCCCGTTCATTCCCGTCACCGTCATCGGCGAACGGACCTACGGCAAGCCAGTCGGGCAGTACGGGATCAACTTCTGCGACAAAGTGCTGGCGCCGGTCGCGTTTTCTCTCGTCAACGCCGACGGTCACGGTGATTACTTCGACGGCATCGCCGCCGACTGCTCCGCCGGGGACGATATCGAGCGCCCGCTCGGCCTCGCAGAAGAATCGTCGCTGGCCGAGGCGCTGCACTATATCTCCACCGGATCGTGTAGCGTTTCTCCGGAAGTGAGTCGAACGCTCCGGGCGCGTCCCGGCGCGCAAGCGGCCGGATGGCAGTCGGTCGTCAACGCGCATTGACAAAAGAGTTGGTTCGACATTTCGAGCGTTCGAGGGTTCGACAGTTCGCAGTTCGATGTTCGAATGAATGAGGAACTCTCGAACCACGAACACTCGAACCTCGAACTTCGAACCTCGAACGAGTCTCCGTGCCTGAATTCCCCGACATCGAGTTGTATCTGCATGCGCTCGGGCCGCGGATTGTGGGGCAGCGGCTCGAGAACGTTCGGCTCGCAAGTCCTTTTCTCCTGCGCTCCATCGATCCGCCGCTGGACGCGGTGATCGGCACGTCCGTTCGCGGACTGCGCCGCCTCGGCAAGCGGATAGTGTGGGCGATGGATGGCGAGCTGTTTCTGGTGTTCCACCTGATGATCGCCGGCCGATTCCAATGGAAGGAGCGCGGCTCGGCCATCACCGGCAAAGTCGGTCTGGCGGCGTTTGATTTTCCAGCCGGCACGCTCTTGCTGACCGAAGCCGGATCGAAACGGCAAGCGTCGTTGTATCTCGTGCGCGGCGCAGCCGGTGTGGAGATGCACGATCCGGGCGGCGTCGAGGTCATCGGTTCGAGCCTCCAGGCCTTTTCAAGCGCTCTCATGCGCGAGAATCACACCCTCAAAAGAGCATTGACGGATCCGCATCTGCTGAGTGGCATCGGCAATGCGTACTCGGACGAAATTCTGCACGCGGCCAAACTGTCGCCGATGAAACTGACGGTGCAACTCACGCCGGAAGAAATGGAACGTCTTCACGCGACGGCAATCGGCATCCTCGAGCACTGGCGAGATGAGCTCGTCGCCGAAGCGGGCGACGCGTTCCCGTCGAAGGTTACGGCGTTTCGTCAGGCAATGGCGGTGCACGGCAAGTACGGCAAGCCGTGTCCGGTCTGCGGGACGCCGATTCAGCGGATTCGTTACGCGAACAACGAGGCCAATTACTGCCCGACGTGCCAGACGGGTGGGCGTCTCCTGGCGGATCGGTCGCTGTCTCGATTGATGAAAGGCGACTGGCCGCGGACACTCGAAGAGCTCGAAAAGAGGAAAGCATCGAAAGCACAGAATGAGCCGAAGAATTCGCGGCCCTGAAGAAGGCCCGCGCGACGTACTGCGGGCTGTCTGCTACCCTGAGATGGTGCGCCGACTTTTTTTCCTGCTGACTCTTGTCGCGACTCTCGTCGTCGCGCCCGCCGCTCAAACTCCTCGCAAGCATTTCATGTGGGCGGTGCAGAAAGCTGGAACGCCGCCCACATACCTCTTGGGGTCGTTGCACGTCCTCACGCCTGACTTCTACCCGTTGGACACCAATCTCGAACGCGCCTTTTCGGAATCGAAGGTGCTCATCGAGGAAGTCGACCTCGACGAGCTCACGAATCCCGTGACGGCGCTGTCGCTCGTCGGCAAAGCCATGCTGGTGGACGGCCGGACGCTCGATCAGACGATCAATCCCGAGTTGTACAAGCAGGTCGCCGCCCGGGCCGAGAAGGCCGGTCTCCCGATGGTGGCCATGAACCGCATGAAGCCGTGGATGGTGGCCGTCTCGCTGGCGGGGCCGGCGCTGAAGCAAGCCGGCTTTGACACCGAGCTCGGAATCGACAAGCACTTTTTCGACAAGGCAAAGGCCGCAAGCCTCGAACGGCGCGCCCTCGAGACGGTCGCGTATCAATTCGACAGCCTCGATCAACTGTCGCCCGCGCTGCAGGAAGCGCTCTTGAAGTCCGCGATCTCGGAGCTCGATACCGAAGTTGCAAACGTGAAGACCATCGCGCAAGCCTGGGGCCGCGGCGAAACCTCGACGATCGAACGCCTCCTGCTCGGCACCATCGTCGACTCACCGGAGCTGTACGAGCGGCTCCTCGTGACGCGGAACAAGAACTGGGTTGCGCCCGTCGAAAAATGCGTTGAGGAGAAGACCGCGTGCTTCGTCGTCGTCGGCGCTGCACACCTGGTCGGGCCCGACAGTCTCGTCGCCTTGCTGAAGCAAAAGGGCTATACCGTCGAACAACAGTAGATGTGGCGATGTGACGGGGTGAGGGCTCGCGTTACTTCTTCGGAAACTTTCGATCGGCTTTGATTTCGCGAATCTGCAGAATGTGCCGCTGCTCGTGGGTCGAGATCATGAGCGCCCACTGATAGCCGTCGCACCCTTGTCGTTCCACGATCCGGCTCCGTAGATCGTCCTTCGTCGTCCTCGCGTATTCGACGAGTCGCGCGTGTGCTTTCCGATAGGCATCCAACGCCCCTTTCAAGTCGTGCAGCTGCCCTTTTGGCGTCTCGGTTGGCAGCGCCTTATCGCGTCGTGTCCGATCGATGCCGTACCAAAGTATGTCCGCATCGCTCATGGACGACGCTCGCGTCGGAGCCGGCCCTTTCATCGCGTTCTGCAGGTCCTGCCAATAAATAGGCGCGACGACCACGAGATGTTCCACGACGTCCGCGATGGACCATATGTCGGGAGCTGGCCGGAAATGCAGTTGCGCCGCGGACAGCCCTGACACTTCATCGGTGAGCCACTCCGCAGTCATTTCGAGATGCGCAATCAGGCGCTCTCGTTCGAGCTCGGTCAAAGTCGCCGCGTTCGCCGACGCGGCGCAGGCGAAGAACAGGAGAGCGGCGATTGCGCCTGCACGATTGATAGAAAGTACCATCGGAAACCTGCTTTCGAGTCACCCGCTTCGGAACCATCTGTGTAAATCTGCGTCCATCTGCGGCCTATCTGTGTTCATCTGTGGCTTATCTGCGGCAAGCCTCGGCGTTCGCGCTCACACGCAGCCCTCGACATGCAGCCTTCGAGGTGATCATTCACGAGTCCGACGGCTTGCATGAACGCGTAGATCGTCGTCGGCCCAACGAAGGTCCAGCCGCGCTTCCGAAGATCCTTCGATAACGCAATCGATGTGGGCGTGGTTGCCAGCCGCATCAACGCGCTGCGCGTGACACGCCGTGGCCGCTCGGACGGCGGCGGCTGGAATTGCCAGATGTAATTCGACAGCGAGCCGAATTCGCCCTGCAGCGCAATCGTCTGTCGAGCGTTGTTGATGGCCGACTCGATTTTGCCGCGATGACGGACGATGCCGTCGTTGTTGAGCAGCCCGGCAACGTCACGCGCGCCAAACCTCGCGACGCGAGACGGATCGAATCCAGCGAACGCCGCGCGAAAGTTCTCGCGTTTTCGGAGGATGGTCAACCAGCTCAAACCGGCCTGGAACCCCTCCAGGCAGATCTTCTCGTACAGACGCACGTCCTCGGTGACAGGCCGTCCCCATTCTTCGTCGTGATACCGGATGTAAAGCGGATCGGTGCCCGCCCACCAACACCGCATCCGCGCGGTTGTTTGACGTGTCACGGCCGCTGCGCCTCCATATTCAGCCGCCAATAATCAAGCGTAAACGGCGGATCCTCGCGTGCGGCAAGCGCCGTGATCTCGTCGATGAACCCGGCGCGCACGTGAGGGTCCGGCAGATACGCCAGGTGGACGTTGAAGATGACCGTCGTGACGAACTCCCGATACGACGCTTCATCCGCCAGCGTCGTTGGCGCCGCCTCGAGGCTTGTCTGCACGTCTACGAAACCGGCGTCCACGAGCCGCGCCGCCGTGTCTTCGGGCGTCGCGTATTCCCACACGCCAGACCAGTTACGGAAAAACGGGCGATACGGATCGCGATTCATGACGCTCGCGGCAAGCGAGCGAGCGTGCGCGAGGTTGGGCCCGCCGCCACACTGTGCGAACAGACGGCCGCCGGGCCGGAGCGCCTGGAAGATATTTGCGAAGAGCGCCGCGTGATCGCGCACCCAATGAAACGTGGCGGTGCTGAACACGAGGTCGGCCCATGCATGGAACGGCAGAAACGGCAACTCGACGCGAACGAACGCCACGTGCGTCCCGAACTCCGGCCTGAGATTCGCGCGCGCGGTCAGAAGCATGTTCCAGGATCGATCGATCGCGATAAGGCGTCCCCGCGCCAGTCGCGCCGCGAGCTCCGCCGTCAGCCGTCCCGTGCCGCACCCGGCGTCGATCACGCGTTCGTCGTCTCGGACGACAAGACGAGAGAGCACTCGATGACCCCACTCGGTTTGTGGCGCCGAGACCTTGTGGTATGACGCGGCGTTCCATTCGGTCATTCAGCTGAGAACATATCCAGTTTCCGGTTTCCAGTTGTCAGTTCAAAGTTCAGTTTTGAAGTTTCGAGGCTCTGCAAGTTCTCAAAATCAGAGAAGACTCGCGACTTCGCAACTAGAACTTTGAACTGGAAACTGGCAACTGGAAACTGAACGTGCGCCGCGTCTCGCCCGGCGCGGCAGATTCGCGCTACTCTACCGCCGTGACGTTTCCGGCGACCCGTGTCTCGCTCGTCGCCCGCACACGAAGTCTCGACGAACGCACGCGGCAGCTCGCGTTCGAGACGCTGATCGAGGCGTACTGGAAACCGATCTACAAGTATCTTCGGCTCAAGTGGAAGTCGTCGCCGGACGAAGCTGCCGACCTCACGCAGGACTTCTTCGCCAACGCACTCGAGAAGGAGGTGGTGGGACGGTACGATCCCGGCCGGGCGCGATTCCGTACCTATTTGCGCCTGTGCGTCGACGGCTTTGTGGCGAATGCTCGCAAGGCGGAACGCCGGCTGAAGCGCGGCGGCGGCATTGTCATCCTGCCGCTCGATTGCAGCAACGCCGAGACGGAGTTGCAGGCCCATCTGCCGTCGGTGCCGCCGGAGGCTGAGGAACTGTTCGACCGCGAGTTCTCTCGATCGCTTCTTCAAGGCGCGATCGACGATCTGCGGGCAACATGCCTGGCTGCCGACCGATCGGTGGCATTCACCGTCTTCGAGCGCTACGACCTCGCTGACGAACTCCAGCGTCCCACGTACGCGGTGCTGGCCGCGGAGCTTGGTCTCACGACCGCCATGGTGACGAACCACCTCGCCGCCGTCCGCCGCGACTTCCGCCGTCACATCCTCGATCGATTACGGCGGCTCACGGCAACAAATGAGGAGTTCGAGCTGGAAGCGCGCCGCCTGCTGGGAAGGTCTCGGTGAGTCGTTCACTCGACGACGCGACGCTGAACCACCTGCGCGACGTCGCAGAATGGCCCGACCTGGGCGAGCGCTATGAGGTGTGCGGCCGGCTCGGACGCGGTGGCATGGGCGCTGTTTATGAGGTGCACGATCGAACGCTCGATCGCCGCGTTGCGGTAAAGGTCCTCGACGCCACGGGGTATGCGCCGGACTCCGCGGACAGGCTGCTCCGCGAAGCGCAACTGCTTGCGCGATTGGAGCATCCCGGAATCGTGCCGGTGCACGACGCCGGTACGCTGGCCGACGGGCGCGTGTTCTACGCGATGAAGTTGGTGCGTGGCGAGCGGCTGACCGACAGGCTTCAACGCGAGATGTCCGGGCCCGAGCGGGCAGACCGCATGCTGCGAATCTGTGACGCTATTGCGTTTGCGCACGCGCGCGGCGTCGTGCATGGCGACATCAAACCCGAGAACATCATGGTCGGCTCTTTCGGTGAAGTGCTCGTGATGGATTGGGGCGTGGCGGCTCTCCTGGATCCCGAGAAATCGGCGGAGCGAGTGATCGCGGGCACACCGGGATTCATGCCGCCGGAGCAGGCGGAAGGCGCTCGTATCGATGCGCGCGCCGACGTCTACTCACTGGGAGCGCTGCTCGCCGCGGTCATGCCGAAACCGTTGCCCCGACCGTTGGCGGCAATCGTCCAGCGCGCGTGTGCGCCGCTTGCCGAAAATCGGTACGCGTCGGTCGCCGAGCTTGCGCGCGACATTGCCGCCTTTCGCGATGGCGACCGCGTTGCCGCTCATCGCGAGACGCTCGCCGACCGCGCCGCCCGGCTTTACAGTCGCTATCGTGTGCCGGCAACCCTGGTCGTCGCGTACATGGTGATCCGCGTCGCCCTTCTGCTCTGGTTTCGGCGGTAACCCTTCATTTCGTCGTACACAAGCGCGCCACGAACGTTGAAAAGGATCGGCGAGGCTGCGAGTAATGATGAACAAACCTGTATTCGCGATGTTGCTGGGTGGAGTGCTGGGGGTCTTCGATGGTCTGACGGCGCTGATTTCAGCACCGCAGGAGGCGCCGAATATCGTTGGGATCGTCATCGGATCGACCATCAAAGGCGTCGTGGCCGGGTTGATCATCGGCCTCGTCGCGCGACGGACTCAGTCGCTCGCCGTCGGCCTCGTCGTCGGTCTCCTTGTCGGCGCCGGGCTCGCCGCTCTCGTGACGATCGGTGGGCCCTATTTCTGGGAAATTGTGTTGCCCGGTTCTGCCGTCGGCCTGATTGTGGGCTTCGCCACGTTCAAATACGGCGGCGTTAGTAAGCCCACAGGCGCAACGCCATGAGGTTGTTCGAGTAGAGATAAACGGAGAGCCCAAGCGCCGCCGCCGCAACGAGCGACGCATACGCGACCAGGGCGCCGCTCGCACGTTGACGGTGCGCGGCGAGCGCGAGAGCCGCGATGAGGAGAGCGACAGCGGGCACCGCGATCGTGGACAGACACGTGACGATCGTTGCCGCATTCTGCTGGCCCCAACGTGTCAGTGGCGTCAACGTGAGCGCCGCGACCGGCGCGCAGAGCACGAGTGGGACGGTGAGCGAGGCGCTTTTCAGCAGCCAAAAGCCGCGCGGACGAGCGCGGCGCGCGTGTGCGACCCACGCAATCGCGACGATCAGCGGAGAAACCAGCAGAAAGACCGCAGCGATGACGGGAGCTCGAATGAGCTCGACTTGCCAGCGCGGCCTCCTCTCGGCGTACATGCCGTTGCCTGTGAGCACCGTGATCCCACTGGCGTCGCGCGCAAACACGAGCGTCGCATCGCTCTCTCTGTCCCGGCGGAATGTCGTCTCCGAGACGGGCACCAGCGTGGTCCGTCTTCCTGTCAGCTCACGCATGATCAGTCGATGGCCCTCCGCTGAAATGGTCCGGCCGGTTATCAGCCGCTGAACGGGCCACATGATTTGATTGCGCGGGTTTGCATCTTCGTAATAACCGTTGTACGAGCTCAGGATGCGCGGGTCGACGTTCGCTTCGGGCGGGGATGGTGCGTCGACGTCGCGTTTGAGGAATCGGATTGAGAGAGCGGCGAGTTGGTCCATTGCGCGAACCGCCGCCGGCGCGCCGCTATTCAGCAGAATCACGTACCCAACATCCCGCGACGGCGAATAGCCGTAGGTGCAGGTGAATCCTTCGATCGATCCACCATGCCCAAGGACCGGAAAGGGGAGCTCGAAGTTCCAGCCGATCCCGCTCCCGTAGGTATTTCGAAGCCCGGCCTCGGCGGCAATGCTTGTCGATGATCGTTCCATGTTTCCGAGGTACTCGGGATCGATGACGAACATGCCGTCGAGCTCTCCCCAATTGAGCAGCATGCGAACGAATCGTCCCATCTCGTGGGCCGAGCTATGGAGGTTGCCGGCCGGCCGCAAGTAAATCTGCGGGAATCCGGCAGGTCCACCGCTGGCGCCTTTGTAACCCTGCGCGAGCAACTCCTGATCGCGTGTCGTCAGTCTGAAGCTGCTGGTGTTCATTCCAAGCGGTCCCAGAATGTTGTGCTCGATGTGGTCTTCGTACGGCTCGCCGCTTTGCTTTTCGATCAGGTATCCGGCAACTGCATAGCCCGGATTCGAGTACGACATTCGCGTGCCGGGCCGCCACCGCACCGTTCGAGATGTTGCGCCCCGTTTGAGCACTTCGAGGAGCGGGATCGACGGCGAATCGTCCAGGTTGTAGATCTGATTGAAGTGCATGTCGTCGAAGCCTGCGGTGTGCTGCAGGAGGTGGATGACGCGCACCGGATCGGTGTCCTGCCACTGGTTGTCGATGGAAACTTCCGGCGCGAGCGTCGCCAGCGGCGCTTCGAGCTCGATCCGATCCTCGTAATAGAGCTGCATGACGGCAATGGCCACGAAGCTCTTGCTGATGGAGCCCACGCGAAAGTGAGTGTCGGCGGTGACGGGAGTCTGGCGGTCTCGGTCGGCGAGACCGAGGCCGCCCTCCCATTCAACGCCGTCCGCGCGCACCAGTGAAATTCCGGCGCCGGGAATGCCGGCTTCGCGCATCACGCGCATGGCGGCTGCCTGGAACTGGTCCAGCGTTGCCGGTGTGTTCGCAGACGGTCGATCGACGGTCTGAATGCCGAATGTGAGAGCCGCTGCCAGCACCAGCGCCAACCGCTGCATGCGAAGAGTGTATTCTGTTGGACCGTGGAAGGACGGATCTCACGAGCGCCGCTGGGACGCGCGGATTCTACATCCAGTTCGATCAAGATCGAGCTCGACACCGACCGGCGTCTTCGTACACGTAACAAGCTGCATTACCGGTTCAATCATTGGCCGATTTGGATTTTCGTCTTCTTCATCGCACCAGGCCCGCTCACATTTGATTTGTTCGCTCACGGATTCGATCGTCGAATGGCTGCGTGGCTCGGTTTCGTCCTGACGACCACCGCCATCGCGGGGGCCGCGGGAAAGCTTCCGGGCTGTGAGCCCACGCCTTACATCATTCGTTTCACGGAGGATCGACCGAATCCGCTTTATCGGCGTATCTGCTACACGACCGCGTGGGGCGAAGTCGTCGCATTCGCGGCGCTGAATATTGCCGGCCTCGCCTACGCCATCGCGACCGGTGAATGGCGCCTGCGGCAGATGTACGAGTACGCGTACTTTCCTGTGGCGGGAACGATGTGGCTGCTTGGTGCGCTCGGCCGATTGCCGCGCGTCAAGCCGTCGACGGCCGGCGAAGGACACGAGCGCCGCTACTTCTACGGTTCCGTCTGGGCTGTGGCTTGCGCACAACCCGTCCTCTTTTTTCTCTGGAAACTGCTGCCGCGCGGCCTTCCGTCTGACGTCGTGAAGCTGGTCGTGTTTGCGGGGATTCTGATTGTCGTCGGCGTCGCGGCCAGGAGGGGGCTGCTTCCGCGGACGCGACCGATAGTGCCGGGTGAATGGGCCATCTCGGACTAGCGCAAGGCGCTCAGGTCCATGGCAGGTCCACTTCTCCGCGTGCCTGACGTTCGATGAGCGGCGGCAATCGATCGAACAAACGAACGACTTCTTCCGGCAGGTCGCGCGGCTTGAAAGAGCCCGACTCGATACACGCGACACGCACGCTGCCCGATGCGATGAGCGTGTCAGATGAGTCGTCACGAATCTCGAATCGATGCCGTATCCGTCGCGCATTCTCGACCGAGCTCGCCAGGCCGATCCGCACGAGCTGTCCCGCGCGTGTAGGCGAATGAAATTTCGTTTCGAGCTGCACGCGCGGCATGCCAAACCCAATCTCGGTCAGCAGCGCATGGCGCGGACGTCCTAATGCAGCGTAGAGCTCCTCTTCCGCATCCTCGAACCAGCCAAAGAATCGCGGGAACCACACGACGCCTGCTGCGTCGCAGTCGGACCAGTGCACTTTCTTGCGGATCCAGAAGAAGGCAGACATGCCGCGCAGTATAAGACCCACGCGTCGAGGCCGAAGCGCCTCACGCCTCACACGGACACGAGCATGACCGAAGGTTGGGAAGGCTGGGACGAGTACGCGCCGTTCTACGACTGGGAGAACGCGCAAACGCTCGGCCGCCGGGACGTGCCGTTTTGGCGCCGGCTCGTCCGCCGCAGCCTCGAAGCGCTTCCTGAGCAGCAGCGGCTCGGATTGGAGCTGGGATGCGGCACCGGACGCGTCACGTTCCCGCTCGTCCGCGAGGGCGTCGCGATCATCGGCATCGATCGGTCAGCGGAAATGCTGGCCCGTGCGGCGGCTCGCAGACGCCGATCGCGAGCGCGTCCGCAGCCGACGTTGATCCAGGGCGATATCCGCGACCTGCCGTTTCGCGATGGCTCGTTTCCGCTGGCCATTGCCCCGTACGGCATTCTGCAATCGCTCCTGCGCGACCGCGATCTCGCGGCAACACTCGATGACGTCGCTCGAGTGCTCGTCCCTGGCGGCACGTTTGGCCTGGAGCTCGTGGCAGACCTGCCATCGTGGAAGGAATACCGCAATCGCGTCAAATTGCGGGGCCGAACGGGCCGCGGCGCAGGTGGCGCCGAGCTCAGTCTGATCGAATCGGTCCGCCAGGATCGCGCCAGAGGCCTCACCCTGTTCGATCAGGAATTCATCGAGCGACGCGGCGGAACTCAAAGTCGAAAGACGTTCACGCTGGTGTTCCGCACCGTGTCGGTGCCGCAAATGACGCGGCGGCTGGAAAAAGCAGGGTTTCAGATAACCGCGCTGCTCGGCGATTATCAAGGCGGGCCGTGGGATCCACGCGCAGACGTATGGATCATCGTGGCACGGAAGGCTAGACTATAGAACGTTCGAGTTTTCAGTTGCCAGTTCTCAGTTCAAAGTTTAGTTTTCCAGTTACGAGACTCGTCGGTTCACAAGTTGCAGAGCAACTTCAACTTTGAACTGGTAACTGGAAACTGACAGCGCCAGGATCCCAACACGCGTCAGGTGGAGCTTTCCCATGTCCGGCCATTCCAAGTGGCACACAATCAAGCACAAAAAGGGCGCAGCCGACGCCAAGCGCGGGAAGGTATTTACGCGCATCATCAAGGAGCTCACGGTCGCCGCACGAAACGGCGGCGGCGATCCGGGCAGCAACCCTCGCCTCCGCACGGTCATCGCTGACGCCAAATCCGTCAATATGCCGGCGGACAACATCAAGAAGGCCATTCAGCGCGGGACGGGAGAGTTGCCCGGCGTCACCTACGAAGAAATCACCTACGAGGGATACGGGCCCGGAGGCGCCGCGCTCATCATCGAAACCATGACGGACAACAAGAACCGCACCGTGGGTGAGATCCGCCATCTCCTCGAGAAGCACAATGGAAACCTCGCCTCGTCGAACTCCGTCGCGTGGATGTTCTCGAAGAAGGGCTACGTGGTCGTCGAGAAGAAGGCCGCCGACGAAGAAAAGCTTCTTTCGGTCGCGCTCGACGCCGGCGCCGACGATCTCGCCGACGATGGCGATACGTGGGAGATCACGAGCTCCCCGTCGTCGTTCGAGTCGGTGCGCGACGCGGTCAAGGCGCTGGGCGTCGAACCCGCGACGGCGCAAGTGGCGATGATCCCTCAAAACTACGTGAAGCTCGAAGGCCGGGAAGCCTCGCAGATGATCAAGCTGATGGAGATCCTCGAGGAGCACGACGACGTGCAGCACGTCTGGTCGAATTTCGATATCTCGGAAAAGGAGATCGAGGCCTCACTGGCGTGAGGGTCTTCGGCATCGACCCCGGCTCCGATCGCACCGGCTACGGCTGTATCGACAGCGACGGCCGCCGTCCTCACCTGGTGCTCTGCGGCGCGATTCGCGCGGCGTCGTCCGATGCTTTCCCCGAGAAGCTCGCCGCCATTTACCGCGCGCTTACCGGCATCCTGCGCGAGTGCCGTCCCGAGTGTGTCGCCATTGAAAATCTGTTTTACGCCACGAATGTGAGAAGCGCGCTGAAGCTCGGACACGCACGCGGCGTGGCCATGCTGGCCGCTGTCGAAGCCGGTGTGCCGGTCGTCGAGTACACGCCGGCTGAAATCAAGCGCGCAGTCGTGGGCTACGGGCGTGCGGAAAAGCCGCAAGTGGCGCAAATGGTGAAACTGCTGCTCGGCCTCGATCGTGTGCCTGCGCCACACGATGCCGCAGACGCGCTCGCCGTCGCAATTTGCCATCTGCATGCGGGGACCGGAAAGCATCCGTCAGCGATGGGACATGGTTTCGAGCCGTCAGCGCGCAAATCCTGGCGGCAGTACCGGCCCCCCGGCGCACCCGGCGCATGATCGCGTTTCTGCGAGGCCGCGTGTTCGACAAGCAGCCCAACAGAGTGATCGTCGACGTCGGCGGCGTCGGCTACGACGTCTTCGTCCCGCTCTCGACGTTCTACACCGTGGGAGACCCGGGCGCGGAGATCACGCTGCGCGTGCACACGCACGTCCGCGAAGATCAGCTCGCGCTGTTCGGGTTTGCCACATCGCTCGAGCAGACCGTCTTCGAGCGCCTCATCGCGATCAGCGGCATCGGCCCGAAGCTGGCGCTCTCGGTGCTCTCCGGCATCGAGCCGCGCGAGCTCGTTGCTGCCGTGCAACGTGAGGACATCGCACGACTGACGCGCATTCCTGGTGTCGGCAAAAAGACGGCGGAGCGCATTGCGCTCGAATTGCGCGATCGATTGCCGAAAGCCATCGAAGCCGTCGCGACCGGTGCACCGGCGCCGTCCGCAGACGATACGCTGCGTGAGGACCTCGTTTCCGCGTTGACGAATCTCGGCTATCACCGCCAGGCCATCGACAAGACCGTGGAGAACGTCATCGGACGGGCGGCCGGCGGCGAAGGCGGGCGGTTCGAGGATCTGCTTCGCGCCGCGCTGAAAGAGCTTTCACGACCTGTCGTGAGCGAGCGAAGCGAGTCGAAGCGATCTTGACCGAGGAGCGTCTCGTCACACCGTCGCGCGTCGATGACGAAGCGCAGTACGAAGCCGGGCTGCGGCCGCGGCGGCTGGACGACTACATCGGGCAGCAGCGGGTCCGCGAAAATCTGCAGGTGTCGATTGCGGCGGCCAGACAGCGGGGCGAGGCGCTCGACCATGTGCTGCTCTACGGCCCGCCCGGACTGGGCAAAACGACGCTGGCGACGGTGATTGCCAACGAGCTGGGCGTCGCCATTCGGCCGACGGCGGGTCCGGTGATCGAAAAGCCGGGCGACCTCGCGGGCATTCTGTCGAACCTGCAGGCGCGCGAGGTGCTGTTCATCGACGAGATCCATCGCATGGCGCCCGCGATCGAAGAGATTCTCTATCCGGCAATGGAGGATTTCGAGCTCGACATCGTGATCGGTCAGGGACCCGGCGCGCGCTCGGTCAAGGTGCCCATCGAGAACTTCACGCTGGTGGGCGCCACGACGCGCACGGGCCTTCTGACCTCACCCCTGCGCGCCCGGTTTGGCATCGTGCATCGACTCGACTTCTACACGCCGGCAGACATCGAACACATCGTCAAGCGATCCGCGCGCATCCTCGCCGTCGAGCTGAGCCCGGACGCCGCGGCGGAAATCGGCCGCCGCTCCCGCGGGACACCGCGCATTGCCAATCGGCTGCTGCGGCGTGTCCGCGACTACGCACAGGTCAAAGCCGACGGACGCATCACGCGCGACCTCGCGCGAAAGGCCATGGATCTGCTCGAGGTCGATGAACATGGATTCGACGAAGTCGATCGGCGGCTGCTCACCACGATCATCGAAAAGTTCGGCGGAGGCCCCGTGGGCCTCAAGAGTCTGTCGGCGGCGCTGTCGGAGGAGCCGGACGCGCTCGAAGACATTCACGAGCCGTTTCTCATCCAGCTTGGGTTTCTCGAGAGAACGAAGAACGGCCGCGTCGCCACGCCCCGTGCGTACGAGTTCTTCGGGAAGCCGATGCCCGGAAGGGAACTGTTTTGAGAGCTGAAATCAAGAGCCTCGCGACCTACGTGCCGCCGCGCCTGCTGACCAACGCGGATCTCGAGAAACTCGTCGATACGTCGAACGAATGGATCATGCAGCGGACCGGCATTCGTGAGCGGCACATCGTCGATCCCGGGGTCGCGACGTCGGACCTCGCGAAAGAGGCCGCGATTGGCGCGGTCGAAAGGGCGGGGCTCACGCCAACCGACATCGATTTGATCATCGTGGGAACCGTGACGCCCGACATGTTGTTTCCCAGCACGGCGTGTCTCGTGCAGCACAAGATCGGCGCGCGCCGCGCGTGGGGATTCGATCTGTCCGCCGCCTGCTCGGCGTTCACGTATGCGCTGACGGTCGGCGGTCAGATGATTTCGGCAGGCGCCGCGCGGCATGTGCTGGTGATCGGCGCGGACGTCATGTCGAGCATCATCGACTACACCGATCGGGCGACGTGCGTGCTGTTTGGCGACGGCGCGGGCGCGGTCGTCCTGGGCCCCGCGAATGACGATTACGGCATCCTCGACTTCGAGCATCAGGTTGATGGGAGTGGCGGGCCGGCGCTCTGCATGGCGGCCGGCGGCAGTCGACTTCCGGCGTCCCACGACACGGTCGACAATCGCCTGCATTATGTCAAGCAGGACGGACAGACCGTCTTCAAGTTTGCGGTGCGCAACACCGGCGACGTCTGCGAGCGCCTGTTACGGCGGAACAACCTCACTGCCGGTGATATCGACCTGTTCGTCTCGCATCAAGCCAATCGGCGCATCATCATGTCCGCGGCGGAGCGTCTGGGTTTGCCGGAGGAGAAGGTCATCATCAACATCGAGCGGTTCGGCAACACGACGGCCGCCACCATCCCACTTGCGCTGAATGATGCCGTTCTGAGCGGAAAGCTGAAACGCGGTCAGACCGTGCTGCTGACATCGGTCGGCGCCGGCTTCACGGTGGGCGCCGTCCTGGTCCGCTGGGGACTGTAAACGACACATTGGCGCTATTTCAAAATCTGCGGTCGTGTCCTGTGCAGAAGCGTCACTTTCGCCGTTAACTTGAACTGGCTGAGTGACTTAGGTCCATGTCCCAAAGCTGAGCAGTAAATTACATATGTCCTTCAACGGGACATAGGCTGCTAAGTCACTGTCGAGCAATGTTTTATAGAAGCATTTTTCCTTAGAACAGCCGCGATATGCCCCTTATCGAGACATAGCTTCAGTCTCGAGGCCTCGCCCGCTCCCGCCCTTCTGTCGTCCCAAGTCGTTTAGCCGCACAACTTCGCGCACTTCTACGGCCTATGGTCGGGCTTGGCGGCTCGATTGCTCTCTCGCGTCACGTGATGCGGACGGATCTCTACGAGCGCGCTAACGCCGCCATTGACCTCCCCCGGGAATGCCCCGTCGCCGACCGGCGGTGCGTTGAGTCCACGGACCACGGGTCAATCGAACCGCGCAATCACAAGCAGGTCAGCTCGGCACGGCGATCCGAGCGTGTGCTGTTGGCGTTGTCTGTGTCGGTCCTTGGGTGATGTTTATGACGAGACAGGTCTCACGAAGCCGCTGGTTCACGCAAACGCTCCTCGCGTTGGCGTGCCTGGCCGCGCCGGCCTTGGCGCAGGCCCAGGATGCGGCGGCCGCAAACGAGAAGCTCGATAGCCAGGTACGGGATGCACTGCAGGCTGGCCGCGGCGTGCGCGCGATCGTTCGCTTCAATACCGCCGTCGACCGGGATC
>WNFU01000751.1_pt1 | contig 44881 bp, 43 predicted proteins | sample 5400121 | NCBI WGS metagenome assembly WNFU01 (sample SAMN13153360, study PRJNA577476) | soil metagenome | isolation source: 100 cm soil or saprolite under grassland replicate 1 | place: USA:California | collected 2016-06-15 | reverse complement strand
GCGGGTAGTACATGGTCCCTTGCTCGGCCAGCGCGACCACCGACACGGCGTTGGGCAGGCCCTTGGACAGCAGCGTGGTGCCATCGACGGGATCGACCGCGACGTCGACCTTCGGCGGCTCGCCGTTACCGATCTTTTCGCCGATGTACAGCATCGGCGCTTCGTCCTTCTCGCCTTCGCCGATCACGACCACGCCATCCATCTGGATCACGCGCAGCCGATCGCGCATGGCATTGACCGCGGCCTGATCCAGGGCGTTCTTGTTGCCGCGACCCATCCAGCGGGCGGCCGCCAGCGCCGCCGCCTCCGTTACGCGGCACAACTCCATGGCGATGTTGCGGTCCAGGCCGCCACCGGAACGAAGCGTCACGCGGCTCGTGGTCTCGGGCGAAAGCGTCATGGCCCCAGGCTCCTCCTCAACGTCGAGGTCGGCTTGGGTCCCAGGATAGCAGGGTTCAGCCTGATTCTTCGGCTGCCGGTCCTTCTACCGCGTCGACATCCAGGCGGAGCTGTTGCCAGATCTGCTCGTACGTCTCTTCGGGGGTCGGAACGACCTGCCGGTTGCGGAGCCTGTCGGCGAGCTGGGCGGTGTTGATCTCGCGGCTGGCCTCTTTCGACTCAGCGGCAGCTTTGCCGAGGGGCGAGGCGCGCAGGGTATAGCGCATCCGCCCGGGCCCGAGCTCTTCGGAAAAGCGGTGGATGCGGTACACCCGCCCCGCGCGGGAGCGGCAATACGGTGGCACCACCACGGGTACAGTATGCGACGCTTGCGGCACGGGCCATCCGCTCCGCGCTACGGGACTCGTCGCTTCGGTCGTTTGTGTCAACGCCGGAGTTTGAACGGCATGGCCAGGGGCATTCGCCCGTGAGCCTGGGGCGGAATTGAACGGGGGCGGTCAGGCGCGCAGGGACTCGAGCAGCAGCCGCAGCGCGGCGGCGGTGAACTCGTGCATGTTGGCCACGCGATCGGCGCTGCCGGTTTCGAGCGTTTGGCTGCGTTCGACGGGACCGGCGATGGCAAAGCACGCGTGGCCGGGCGAGTCGCCGTAGCGGTTCCCGGTGGGACCGGTGGCGCCTGTCTCGGCGAGGCCCCAGGTGGACGCAAAGCGCTCACGCGCGGTGCGAGCGAGCAGCAGCGCGTATGGCTCGCTGGCCGAGCGGATGCCGTCCAGCGCTGAGTCGGGGATGTCGAGCAGGACGCCGCGGGCGGATCGTGTGTAGACGACCGCGCCGCCCATGAAGTACGCCGAGGCGCCAGGCACCGACAGCAGCGCCGCTGACAGCAGGCCACCCGCGGAGGACTCGGCCACGGCGATCGTGTCAGCGCGTTCCTTCAGCAAGCCGCCGACCTCGGATGCCAGCGCTACCAGCGATTCGAGCAACGCAGCAACGGTACCGGGTCGCGCGCGACGGTGGCAGGGTTCGGGGGAATTCAGGCGGCCGCGGGCTCGCCGCCGAGCGCGACGTACTCGGCCTTCAGTCGCTGTCTGGCGCGGCACAGCGTGGTGCGGACCGCGCCGCTCGAGAGCTGCAGGCGGGTGCCGATCTCTTCGCAGCTCAGGCCTTCCGCTTCGCGCAGGAGCAAGCACGTGCGGTAGCGCGTCGGCAGGCGCCGCAGGGCGCGGCGCACCAGGGCGGCGCGCTCACTGCGGAGCACCTCCCGCTCCGGATCGTTGCTGTCGCTGCAGAGCAGCGCGGCGGGCGAAACGTACGCTTCACCGTTGTCGCGCTGGCCGCCGCGGGTGCCTTCGAGCGGCTCCCAGCGGACCAGCTGGCGGCGCCGCAGCTCGTCCACGCACGCGTTTCGGGCGATCCTGAAGAGCCACGGCTTGATCTCGACGGCGACCGCCGGGCGGCGGTCCCAGGCGCGCTGGGCCTTTTCCCACGCGGTGAGCGTGAGGTCGTAACTGTCATCAGGATCGCGCATGAGGCGCTGGACCTGGCGAAACACCGCCGAGTAGTGAGTCGTGAATGCGTCTTCGACGGCTACCGGGTCGCGGGACGGCGCTAGCGCGGTCGGCATACTCCCACGATAGAGGGATCGAATTACCGCCAACTTATTAGCGGGTTACAGATGGATTACGGTCGCTGCTGCCGAGGGGTGCGTCGGACGGGAGCAGGGTGGGTGCTATTGCGAGCCTTGCGGCGGCGGGGCGGGGGGCAGGACGGGCGTTTGTGTGGGCGCCGCGGGGGCCGTAGAGAGCGGTGGCGGCAGGGGCCAAGTGGTGTCGGGCGTGCCGTCAGAGGAGAGGCGTTGGAGGCGGCCGTTGCCTGTGTCGGCCACGTAGATGCGGCCCGCGCCTGTGTCAACGGCGATGCCTTTGGGGCCCACGAATTCACCACTCCCGGTGCCGCGCGAGCCGACCGCCAGCAGCAAGTGGCCATCGGGCGCGAACTTGACCACCCGATCGCGGCCGTAGTCGGCGACCCACAGGTTGCCGTCACGGTCGAGGGCGATGCCTTCGGGGCGGCGCAGCTGATTGTCGGCTGGCGCGACCGGGGTCAACGTAGCGCTCAGCGTGGCGATCGGCGTCGCAAGAGTGACACCCGTGGCACCAGTGGCACCGGTGGCACCCGTCGAACCAGTAGCACTAGCCGCACCAGACACCGTTGCCACCACCGAGCCCAGCAGACTCACGAAGCGGCCATCGCCCGCGAACCGCTGCACCCGATCGTTGAAGTGATCGGTCACATACAGATTGCCATCGCGATCGACCGCCACACCCGCTGGCCGCTGGAACTGCCCATCCGCGCTGCCCTTCGACCCCACGGCGCCAACCACCGAACCGTCCGTCGAAAAGACCTGGATGCGATCGTTGCCAAAGTCCGCGACGTAGACCCGCCCGGAAGCGATAGCGATGCCGAACGGCGTACGCAGCTGGTCGGCGCCAGCACCCGTCGAGCCCCACGCGCTCAGCGGGCTGAAGTCGCTGCCAAACTTCTGTACGCGACCGTTCAACTGGTCCACCACGTAGACGGCGTGCTCACCGTCGATGGCTACGCCGAACGGCGCGCTGAATTGTCCGACCGCGTTGCCGGATGAGCCCCACTGCCCCAGCAGCGTGCCATCGGCGGCGAACTTCACCACGCGGTCCAGCGCGTAGTCGGTGACATAGATCGACCCGTCGGAGTCGACTGCGATACCCGCGGGCGCCGGCGACTGCGAGTCCTCGGCCGCGAAGGCCCAGCCAAAGCCGAGGCTCAGGCTCAGAAGCAAGGCAGCCAACAGTAGGGTTCGCATAGTTCTCGAAACGATCATCGGACCGGGGCGGCGAACGTTACAGGTGCAGCGCCACGCGGAATCTCCGGCTGCCGCTCGCTCAAGGGCAGTTGGACGGTGAACGTGCTGCCGCGATTCTGCCCCTGACTGGAGGCCTCGATCCGACCGCCGTGCACCTGGACGATGAACTGCGCTATGGACAGCCCCAATCCCGAGCCGCCATGCGCCCGCGTCCGCGCCTTGTCGGCTCGGTAGAAGCGTTCGAACACATGCGGAAGATCGGCGGGCGAAATGCCGATTCCAGAGTCGTTGACGGTGAGCGAAAGCATTGGTGCAGGCATATCGGGTGCACGTCCGCTACGAGAACGAGCAGCCTTTGCGTCGTGTTGCACCCTCGAGCCGGTGAGCCCAACGTCGATCCGACCGCCGGCGGGCGTGTAGCGCACGGCGTTTTCGACCAGATTGGCGACGAGCTGCTTGAGGCGGTCGCGATCGCCATCCACCCAGCTGCTGCCCTCGATGGATAGGCTGATGTGGCGCTGCCCTGTGCCGTGGCGCACCTGCTCAATCACTTCGGAGACGACCTCGGCGAGATCGAGCGGCACACGGCGCAGGCTGGGCGCCTCGCCCGTGTCGGCGCGGGCCAGCAGAAGCAGATCGCCCACCAGCCGACCCATGCGCGCTGCTTCTTCCTCGGCTTCCAGTACAGCCTCGCGCCGCGTTTGCTCGGGCACACCATCCCGCCGCAGCAGCGCCAGGTTGCCGCGAATGATCGTGATCGGGTTGCGCAGCTCGTGCGAGGTATCAGCCAACAATCGACGTTGCGACTCCAGGACATGCTCGAGGCGCGCGATCATATCGTTGAACGTCGCGGCAAGAAAGAACAGCTCATCGCCCTGGCCGAACCGCGGCGGCGTGACGTGCAGCCGCTGGCGGTAGTCGCCAGTGGCGGCGATGTGCCGCGCAGTGGCGGTGATCCGCGTCACCGGACTAAGTGCGCTGCGAGTGAGCAGCCAGCCGACGATCACGGCCAGCATCAGCGCAGCGATCCCGGTGACCAACAGCAAGCGCTCAACCGCGGCCATCGTGTTGTCGAGCGGCGTGAGCGACTCACCCACCTGGACGGCGCCGATGACTTCGTCAGTGCCAGTCTGGTGGATGGGCACCGTGAGCAGCCGCACGTTGGCATCGCCCGAAGCGACCGGGACTTTGTCGAACTTGCGCTGATCGCCGCCGATCGCTTCGCGGCTCGAGTCGGGCACCGGCAGCTCGCCACCTGCCAGATTCGGTGACAACGCGACCACGCGCGCGCGGCCATCCAGCAGCTGGACGTAGATGCCGGGCTCGACAAACTCGCCCAGAGTCGATTCGAGCTGCCGTGGCGCGACGTCCTCAGGCTGCAGCGAGTTGCCGATGCTGGCGCTGACCTCGCGGCGGATCTGATCGGCCCGCACCGTGAGCCGTTGATCGACGCTGCTGCCGAGACTTTGCTGCAGCAAGACGTACAGAAAGGTGCTGAACCCGAGCAGGGTCAGCGCGAGCAGGGCGCCGTACCACAGGGTCAGGCGTGTCCGAAGGGACAGCCCGACCCGGATCGCGCGTTTCACGCGCGGAGCGCGTAGCCGGCGCCGCGCACGGTCTGGATCACCCGTGCTCGACCACCCGCCTCGAGTTTGTCGCGCAAGTACTTGATGCGTACATCGACAAGATTCGAGTCGCCCAGGTAGTCGAAGCCCCACACCTCTTGCAGGATCTGCTCACGCGTGAGCACCTGGCGCGGGTGGCGGAGGAACAATTCGAGCAATTCGAACTCACGCGCAGTCAGCTCGAGGCGCTCGCCATCGCGACTCGCTTCGCGCGCGCTGGGCACCACCTCGACGTCCTGGAAGCGCAGCACCTCGGTCTGCCGCGGTTGGAGACGTCTAAGCAACGCCCGCACCCGCGCGAGGAGCTCATCGGGGTTGAACGGTTTGACGACGTAGTCGTCGGCGCCGCAGTCGAGACCCGTGACCTTGTCGGTGGCCTCATCACGAGCCGTGAGCATGAGGATAGGGACGCCGCTTTCGCGCCGGATCGTGCGACACACCTCGAAGCCGTCGCTGCCCGGCAGCATGACATCGAGGATGACGAGATCCGTGTCATCGCTGCGCAGGATGTCGATTGCCTCGAGGCCATCGGGCGCGACGGCGACGCTGTAGCCATCGACCTCGAGGACGCGGCGCATCATGCTCAAGATGCGCGGATCATCGTCGACGACGAGCACCCGCGCGGCTTGCCCGGGGGTCGGGGGACGGGGGTCGGGGGACGAGTACACGGGGTGGGCCATGATGATAATCCGACCCCCGTCCCCTGACCCCTGACCCCTGCCGCTCAGCCCTGCTCGAAGGCGAAGGTGAGGTCCGTGCCTCCCAGATCGTTCGGACGGCACATCCAGCGCGTGCCGCCGCGGCAGTACTGCTGGAAGAATCGGCTCCCAGCGGATTGCTGCGCCAGGTCCGCGGGCAGGTTCGGCGCACCTGGTCCAAGGATGATCTGCTTCAGGTAATCGGCCAGCAGCAGCGGCTCGGTCCCGATGCCCGCGCGGTAGTGCAGGATCACGCGCTGGAAGCGCATATAGATGAAGTTCGAGTTGCCAGGATCGGCCGCGGGAGTGGAGATGGGCGCGCCCAGCACCTCCAATCCGCCGCGAGCCTGGAACGTCTGCCAGTAGTTCACCGGCTGACCGTTGAAGTTGTCAGGTGTGACCGTCTGGATGAACGTCAAGATATTGGCGTAGTCGGGCGTGCCGACGGCTGGCGTGCGGCGCTTCAGATCGTCGTCCGGGCTGGGGAACACGCTGTTGTTGACGCGGGTGTAGGGGAAAATCTCAGGGTCGAGCATGTTGATCAATGCCGGGCCCTGGCCCGGGCACAGCTGAATGATCAGCCGCTGGAACATCTGCACCGGGCAGCCGAGGAACGTGAACAACCGCGAGATCGGATAGCCGAAGGTGTCGACGGCACCGCGCGATTGGAAGAACGAGACCGCCTGGTCATCGACGCGATAGCCGGTCTGGCCGTAGTACTGCGCATCGTGCGCGACCGTCGGCGGCTGCTGCGCGACCGGTGTCGCGGTCGCGGGCACCACGGTGCCGGTGGCGCTGGCCGCGGGCGTGGGGGTCAAGATGGCCGGCGGCACCACGAACGGCGAGACGCTGCCGCCGTACGCGATCACCTGCGCATCGTTGTTGTTGCCCAGGCTGAAGAACACGAACTGCGGGTTGCCCGAGTTGAAGTGCCGCGAGATCGTGTTGCCGCTGCGCACCTGGGCCCCGCCCTGGATGGTCGGCCCCAGATTGGTGACATCAGTGCCGCTGTAGACGTTGAGGTCGACACCGTCGGCGGTCGGCGCGATCGAGATCGAGATCGTGGCGTCGGCGCCAGGGTTGCCGTAGTAGAAGCGGTACCACACCGCCTGGCGGTTGTTCAGCGTGCCCGAGAACTGGCCGCTGTCCACGAGTGTGATCGCGTTGGCCGCGGTGGTCGCCACTGGTCCAGCCGTAGGCGTCGATTGCGGAGTAGCCGGGTTGGCGGCCGAGGTCGCGGTCGGGGTGGCAATGGTGGTGGTCGGCTGAATGTTGCCGACGAAGCTCACCGAGCGATCGGGATGATCGTTCTCGACTTTGATGAACACGACCCGTGGTGAGCCCGGATCCGCGAACGCGATGCTGCGGACGTTGCCGGTGAGGGTCGATGCGGCGGCTTCCTGATGCGGGTTGTTTGGATCGCCGGTCAGGATGAAGATGTCGAGCCGGGTGGAATCGGGCGGCTCGAAGGTCAGCGTGACGGTGCTGGTTTGATTGCCGCCGTTGTAGTTGAACTTATAGAACAGGCTGCTCGATGGCTGGGTGGTGCCTGCGAATTTGCCATCGTTAGCGATGGGCAGCGCATCGGTCGCGGAGGCGCCGGTCTGGGCCTCAACGGTGGGTAGGATGCCGATCAACAAGACGCCGACGAGCAGGACCACTGCCCAAGGCGTCAGCCGCCGGGCGATCGACCAGGACATAGCCATTGACCTCCTGAGGTGCCAACTCCACGCCCTATGGCGGGGTTTGCCAGAGTCAACGAGCCGCGTGTGCAGCGGGTTACCGCACGTAATCCAAGTGTAAGAGACCCCCAGGCCCCACCGGAAGAGGTGTTGTCAAGTCAAGCGGGATGAGTTCGTGATGCGGCGGACGCCGGTTGCAACGTGGCTGTTACTTCAGCCTGCCTAGGCTGGCTGCCGTGAACGCTTTCACGCTTGCCTGTGTGCTGCTCATCGGGCTGAGCATCTTCAGCCTCGGCGCGAGCTTCGATCATCGGCGGGAATGCAGCCGCGAGGAGGATTTCGAATGAATCTGCTGTGGATTCGGCCTGTCGCCGCCGAGCAAGACCTGGCACCTGACGAGCGGCGCATCCGCGAGTTCCTGGACTGCCCGGGCGGGGTCAGCGAGTCGGTCCTGTCGCTCGCCGCGAAGCTCGGCATCGGACCACGCCGCTGTCGCACTGTCCTCGAGCGACTGGTCGAACAGGGCATCATCGCCCGCCGTGACTTCACCGACATCCAGCCGATGTACGTTCGCTTCCCGACTCGGTAACACGGGCGTACTATGAGCCGCGATATGGAACGCGACTGGTACCGCAATGCGCTTGTCGAAGTGATCGGGACCTTTGCGCTGATCTTCGTCGGGGCCGGCGCGATCGTGGCCACCGGCGGTAAGGATCTGGTCGCCATTGCACTCGCGCACGGGCTTGCCATCGGCGTCATGGTTGCCGCGGCCGGGCACATCTCGGGCGGTGTGTACAACCCAGCGCTGATCTTCGGTCTGGTGGCTGCTCGGCGGATGCCCGTGGTGCGCGGTACGTATTACATCGTGGCGCAGCTGGTCGGAGCGCTGCTCGCGGCTATCGCGCTCAAAGCGATCTTTCCCGCGGCCGCCATCGCGGCGGTTGGACTCGGCACACCGCAGATCGGCAAGGACTTCACTGCCGCCGCGGGCCTGCTGGCCGAGATCATCATGACGTTCTTTTTGATGTACGCGGTCTTCGGCGTCGCCGTCGACCTGCGCGGCGCACGCGCCATCGCGGGCCTGATCATCGGCTTGACGATCACGATCGACATCTTCGTCGGTGGTGGCGTCAGCGGCGCGGCCATGAACCCGGCGCGTTGGTTCGGACCAGCAGTGGTGCAAGGGGTCTTCGCCGACTGGTGGGTCTGGTGGGTAGGCCCGATTGTCGGCGCGGTGATCTCGGCACTGGTCTGGAACGAGATTTTGTTGCGCGGTTTACCCGCGCCCGAGCCAGGCGCATCGAGCGTGGACATCGAGCAGACGCGCGGGCAGCCGACGCCCGCTCTCGCCCACTAGTGCTCCTGAAGTGGGCCGCAGGCACACGAAGCGGGTACTAGTTGCCTGAGATCACGTGCGCGCGCTGCGGCCAACACAAGGCCGCGCTGGAGCGCGCGCCCGTGCCCGGCAAGTGGGGCCCGACGATCCTCGCCCAGACCTGCGGCGACTGCTGGCGCGAGTGGGTCGAAGAACAAACGCGCGTGATCAACCACGAAGGACTTACGCCCGCGCTGCCGGAGCATCGGCAGCGGCTGTACGTACACATGGCTACGTTTCTGAAGCTGCCACCAGGCTGAATTTGAGACGCGCCTCGGGCGGGACGAGCTGGATCCACGTGGTGCCGAGCGGGTTGAAGCGCACCAGGTTGCCCGCGGTGTCCCAGAACAGCGTGCGGCTGCCGTAGCTCGCCTTGGTCCAGGTGCCTTCGATCATCACCCCATCGACGAAGTAGTAGGCGCGGCCCTCGCCGGTTTGGACCAGGTCGAGGCGGCCCTCGCGATCGATCACTTCGTCGGGCACCACCTGGATGATGACTTGCGTCGCCGCCAATTGCTCGCCCGTGAACTGGTCACGGTGGCGGTAGCCGTCCATCACGCGCAGATAACGGTTGGTCTCGGGATCGTAGGTGTAGTCGACGTCGTACCAGCCCAGCGGCGGATAGCGGATGCTGATGCCGGTGGCGGGCTCGCCGGTGGCGAGCACGAGCGGGTCCTTGAAGATCAGCGGTCCCCACGAGCCCGGTCCACCGGGCCCCAGCGAGTCCGCCGCGGCGCGCGCCTCGACGGTGCCCGTGTAGGCGTTGTGCGGCGCACTGCGCCGCGCCGAGCGCCACACGCCGGGGTCGCCCATGCTCTCGTTGACCGTGCGAATGCCGGTCGCGGCAAGGGCCGCGTAGCCGATGGGACTGGCCCCCACGAAGACCAGCGCGGCGTTGTACTCGGCGGCCGCGTACACGAAGTAGTGGCGCGTGCTCCGCACCGGCCCGATCGCTTCGGCATCCTGCGTCAGGTACAGCGCCAGGAAGCGACTGATGCCACCCTCGGCCAGCGCCTCGTAGATGATGTCGGCGCGATCGAGGCCGACCTGCGGCCGCGCATCCACCAGGTTCTCGACCATCACCCCCAGCGGGTAGGGGTTCGGATCGCCGGGTGGCGGCACGATGGCCGGCAAACGCGCCAGCGGCGCATCGAAGCGGCGAACCTCGCCCGCCTCGAGCGTGAAGCGATACGTGACGGGCGCATCGCCGACGCGGTCCAGACGCAGCACATGCGGCCCCGGCTCGAGGTCCGGGATGCCCATCGGCGACAGGCCGAGCTGTTGACCATCGAAGGTGACCCAGACGCTGGCGCCCGGCGGGATGACCTCCAGGCAGGCGTACGGGGCATCAGGCGGAGTGACTACCGCGCATGCGGAATACGGAATCGCGTCATCGGCTCGCGCTGCCGCCGGGACGATGACGAGGAGCAGCGCAATGAGCACGGCCCGACGCACGTGGCGCCATAGTACGCGCCGCTCTGCGTCAGGCGACCGCGATCTGCTGGGTGAAGTACACCAGGAAGGCAACGAGACCGGTCGACGGCCCCTTCGGGCTAGGTCTCGAGATTTCGCTTGTGCGGGAGGCGCCTCGCACGCGGTAGCGGCTGGCTGGCTGTGCGTTAGCCGGCGAAGCTGCCCGCGTGCGCGGTCAATGGCTCCGACAGCAACGCGCCCGTTCGGAAGCGCGTGATGCTCAGTGGCGCGATGTCCAGGTCCTTCACCACACCGTCGAGGATGAGCTCCGCGACCACGCGGCCGGTCGCGGGGCTGTGCTGGAAGCCGTGGCCCGAAAAGCCGTTGGCGCAATAGAAGCCCGCCACCGACGGCACCGCCCCGATGATCGCGTGATCGTCCGGGCTGATGTCGTACAGACCAGCCCAGGCCTTATCGCCGAACCGCACCCCCCCCAGCGGCGGCATCCGCCACGTCGCGAACTCGGCGATCTTTGGCAAGCCTGCCCACTCCACGTGTGTATCGAAGCTGGCGTGCGCATCCCGCGCCCCGGACATCAACACCCCGGCGCCCTCGCGCCGGAAATACCAGCCGACCTGCAGGTCGATTACCAGCGGCACCTCGGGGATGACGTCCAGCCCGACCGGCTCGGACACGAACAGCTCGCGCCGATAGCCCTTGACCGGCACCTCGAGGCCCGCCATCTTGCCGACCAGCCCGGCCCACGCCCCGGCGGCATTGACCACCACTGGTGTTTCGATCCGGCCATTGGTGGTCTCCACGGCGTGTACTCGGTCCCCGCGGGTATCGATGCCCAGCACCTCGACGCCTTCGCGGATCTGGACGCCGCGCTCGCGGGCATGGCGCGCAAACCACTGCACCGCCTCATTCGGCCCAGCCAGCGCATCTTCCGCCGAGTAGGCGCCAGCAGCGAGGTCTTCGACCCGCATCCCAGGCACCAGCTGGCCCATGTCCTGGGGCGATACCAGACGTGATGGGACGCCAAGCGCGTTCTGCAACGCGATATTGCGCTCGAACTGCTGGCGCTGCTGCTCGGTCGTAGCCAGGAACAGGTAGCCGGTCTCGCGGTAGTCCACCTCGCCCGCGATGCGCCGCCAGAACTGCACCGACTCGAGTGAGAAGCGGATATTGACCTCGGTCGAGAACTGCGAACGGATGCCGCCGGCGGACCTGCCCGTGCTGCCCGAGCCGAGCGTGTGCCGCTCGAGCAGGACCACGCCGCCACCGGCGCCGCGTTCTGCAAGGTGGTAGGCGATGCTCGTGCCAACCGCTCCGCCACCGATGATGACCACGTCGGCTCTGTCAGCCACGCTTTCATGATGTCATCCTGAGGCGAGCCTGCGAGCCGAAGGATCTCGGTTGGCAGTCAAGATCCTTCGCTGCGCTCGAGGATGACATGCTCTCACGAGATTCTTCGCTTCGCTCAGAATGACAGGAATGATGCGGATCGTCGTACCCGATGACTACCCGCCGACGTATGGCTCAGTCGATCAGGAGGACCTGCAGCGCTTGAAGCCGCACGGCGAGGTGATCGTGCACACCACGCGGGCAGCCGACCGTGCGGAGCTCTTCGAGCGCATCGCCGAGGCCGAGGTGCTGATCAACGTGCGCGCCTACACCGCTCTGGACGACGAGGCCATGAGCAAGGCGCCGCGACTCAAAATGATCTCCATCCTGGGGACGGGGACCGACAACGTCGACCTGCACGCGGCGAATGCGCGGGGCGTGACGGTGACCAATACGCCAGGCGTGGGCGCCCCGAGCGTGGCCGAGCTGACGCTTGGCTTGCTGCTGGCGGTGGCGCGGGCGATCCCGATCAGCGATGCGCGACTGCGCGCCGGCACCTGGCAGCACGTGGAAGGACCCGAGCTGGAAGGCAAGACGCTGGGCGTGCTCGGCCTGGGAGCGATCGGCTCGCGGGTGGCGCGGCTCGGTCACGGTCTCGGCATGCGCGTTGTCGCGTGGACCTTTTCGCGTGACCCGGATCGGGCAGCTCGACTTGGCGTCACGCTCTTGGAACGCGACGACCTGTTCCGCCAGTCAGACGTGGTGTCCGTCCACCTGCGGAACACGCCCGAAGCACGCGGCTTCGTCGGCGAGCGCGAGCTGGCGCTGATGAAGGCTTCCGCGATTCTTCTGAACACCGCGCGCGCGGCGTTGATCGACCAGGACGCTGTCGTCGCGGCACTGCAGTCGGGGCGACTGGCGGGCGCCGGACTGGACGTTTACAACGAGGAGCCGCTACCGCCCGATAAGAACCCGTTCAAGGACATGCCGAACGTGGTGCTCACACCACATGTCGGCGCGGTGACCCACGAGGCCAGCGCTCGGTCGCGCGCGATGCCAGTCGACAACATCATCGCCTTCCTCGAAGGCAAGCCGCTCCACGTGGTTAACGCTTAGGTCGATTCAGTCGAGCGTTGTCGTCCTGAAAAGCGGCTCTCGCCCGCTTCAAGTTCTCGGGGTCGCCGAGCAGGTCAACGGCCGTCATGGCCAGGCTCTTGGCCGCGTTCAGCATGGCTTGTCGACCCCGCTCCGACGCGGCCGCTTCGCGGAACTCGATCGAGTGGCCCGGCACGTCGACCTGTTCGGTGATGCCGATGCGCGCTTCGATACCGGGCACCCGCCGCGAGACGTTGCCGAAGTCGGTCGAGCCTCGGCCCGTGCGCTTGCGCTGCGTGTTGACGTTCAGGCCAAGCGAGCGGAGGTTCTCCACCATCAAGTCGAGCAGCACGCTGTTCGGCATGGTGTTCTCGTAGCCGGGCATGTATTCGTGCCACTCGAGGCGGCAGCCGGTCGCCTTGGCGGCGCCCTCGGCGCAGGCAACCACGCGATTGACCACGTCGCTCAGGTACTCGGTGTCGTCGGCGCGTGTGCGGTAGCGAATCGCCGCGTAGTCGGGAATGATGTTGGCCGCCGCGCCACCGCTCAGGATGATGCCGTGGATGCGCGCGTCCGAACGCAGCTGCTGGCGCATCATGCTGATGCCGTTGTAGAGCATGACCACCGCGTCGAGGGCGTTGATGCCCTCTTCCGGGGCGCCAGCGGCGTGCGCGGCACGGCCATGGAAGAAGAACTCGAACCCACGCGCGGCCAGCGAACGGTCGAGGGTCATCACGGTTTCTGTCGCGGGGTGGAACATGATCGCGGCGTCGACGTCTTCGAAGACGCCCGCGTTGACCATGTGCACCTTGCCGCCCGAGTTCGGCGCGGCACTCTCCTCGGCAGGCGTACCGAGGACCAGCACCGACCCGGGCAGATCGGGCATCACGTCCAGCAGCGCCAGGCCCGCGCCAATCGCGGACGTGCCAATCAGGTTGTGGCCGCAGCCGTGGCCCAGGCCCGGGAGCGCATCGTATTCAGCCAGGATCGCGATGCAAGGTCGGAGCCCGTCGCGGCCAGCTAGCTCGGCGCGAAACGCGGTGGCCATGCCCGCCGTGCCCGTCTGCACCTCGATGCCGGCGTCGCGCAAGAGGTCGCACAAGCGCTGTGAGGCCTTGACCTCTTGATGGCCAATCTCCGGGTGGGCATGGATCCAATCAGCGGCCTGGCGCAGGTCGTCCGCGCGGCGGTCGATCGCTGCACAGACGCGTTGTTTTAGCGGCTGTAGTTCCATCTTTTCCCAGGAGCCAGTGCATAACCAGGCGTCAGGAGCCAGGATTCAGCGATCAGGAGCGATCTGACGCACCAGTGTTAGCCTACCGGACACGCCGGTCGTCCTGGCGCCTGACAACTGGATCCTGACACCTCGAATGCAGTCGCCCCCAAAGGTCACGCCACCGCTACCCCGCCGTACACGCGACACGCGCCCCACGCCGCGGATGTCCTTGAACTCGGCGCTGTTGTCGATGCTGCGGTCGGCGATTCTGATTGGTGGGCTGGTCATCGTTGCCGACCTCGCGACGCTGGCGCTGCAGCAGCGGACGACCGCGCAGGAGGTGCTCGACGAGTTCAACGCCGCCAACACGGTCATGAACGTGGTGCTGTTTTCGATCCTGGGCGCGATGGTCGCGCGCCAGACCGGACTCTTCTACCTGAGCGCGCTGGCGGGCTTGCTCGCCTCGGTGCTCGACGCGGTCGTCGTGATCGCGGCGTGGACGATGGCGCCGCAGCCCGGCGGTAACCCGCCCGTCGATGCGTACCTGCTCCAGAATGTGGCGTTTGGGGTCATACCCGCGGCGGTCAGTGGCTTCGTCGCCACGCTGGTCGAGCGCGCAGCCGGCGGGCCGCGCTCGAGGTGACCTCGCGCCGCGCCGACGCGGACCACGGGTGGTGCTCGTTGCGACTGCGCTTCGATGAACGCGAGCTGGTGCTGTTACGGGCAGCGGAGCAGGTGCGCGGCGCGGAGCTGGCCCGCCACGCGCGACCCGATGAGCTACGCAGCGCGCTCGTCCTCGCCAAAGCCGGCCAGAAGTTGCGCCTGGCCGTGGCCGGGCCATCGCTGGTATTCGAAGAAGGCGAGCTGCGCATGCTGTTGACCGCGGTGCGCTTCGCCCACGACGAGGTGCACCAGGCAGCCAGCCAGCACGGCGATTCGACTGATGGTCGCGTACAGGTAGTGCTCAGCGCTTTTCCAGAGCTGGTCGAGCGCGGGCTGTGGCGGAGCTTCGCCCTGACGCGCGAGCTGGACGAGCTGGGTCAGCGACTCGATCTGGCATTGATGCCGCGCTCGAGCGAGCAGAACTAGTTGACATCAGCGGCATTGATGCCGCGCTCGAGCGAGCAGAACTAGTTGACATCAGCGGCATTGCGCTCGATGTAGTCGAGCGCGCGACTGAGCTTCGAGCCGCTCGACTCGCGCACTTCGCCGAGCGCTTCGATCGCGCGCCGCGCTTCCTCCAGCGCAGCTTCATCGCCGCGCTTCAGCTCCACTTCGATCTCGAGCTCCCGATAGTCACTGTCGGTGATAGTCACGCGATCCAACGCCAGCTCGAGCAGCGCCGCGTCCGAGCGCAGGTCCAGGATGTGACGGTCGGTCACCATGTCCAGAAACGGCTCTGCCAGCGGCAGCGCGCCATCAGCCACCGCGTCACGGACCTGCTCGGCAAGGGCAGGATCGGCGCGCTGACGCAGCGCCTGCAGGGTCAGCGCGGGTGGCAGGTCCGCGCCCAGACGGAGCTCGACCTCCGCGCGGATAGCGATCCCGCGAAACAGGTCGCCTTCGGCCTTGAGCGTCCACACCGCCATCGTCTCGCCTTCGACCACCCGCCTGCGGAAACCCAAGCGCGCGCGCCGAAAGCCGCGCGAGCGGGTGTCGAAGAAACTATTGCGCTGTCGCTGGTGGTGGCGCGCCACGACCACGAACGGGCCGAGCTGCTCGATGTCGGCGAGGCGGTCGAGTAGCCCCGCCTCCGCTGGGACCAGCTTGAGCTCGATTTCGGTCACACCGTGCCCGGCGCCGCCTCCTCGACCGCGATCTCGACCGCGTCGAGCGTACTCAGTGGCGCGGGCTGGACCGACATGAAGCCCGCCTGGCGCAGCTTTCGCAGCGGATACCACATGGTGAATCCCACCAGCAGGATGTTGATCGGCCAGCCGGCAACGGTGTCCGCGATCAGGTACAGCGCCAGGTTGGATTCGTACAGCATCGCCAGCAGGCCCAGTCGCACCACTGCACGCAAGCTGTGTCCGCAGAACCACACGGCCGAGGCCACGACGAACGCGCGGCGAAACGTCGGCGTGGCTCGTATGCTCGGCGGAATCGGGTATAGCCGCTGCGCGAAGAGCGCGAGCAACGGCGCACCAAGCAGGGCCGAGCCGAGAAATGCCGACCCGTAGATCAGGTTCTCGAGCGATGGCCACGCCAGGTACAGCAACTGGTTGTTGGAAACCGCGCCTGCCATGGCCTTGATGCACGCGAAGACAAATGTCGTGGCGCTGAACACATCGGGTCCACCGGTGCGCCGCCAGTGCCACGCAAACACGGCTGTTGACCACACCAGCACGACCGCGACGGCACTGATAAAACCCCAGTTGCGATAGCTGAGGTAGAAGAGCGCGACCGGCAGCAGACTGCCCAGGGCGAGGCCGATTCCACCGTCGCGGACATGGCGCCACTCGTCCGGCCCGAACGTGCGCCAGTGCTTGATCGGGCCGTGCCGAGAAGTCGCCATTGACTGGTCGTATTATGCGGCCGCCGCTGCCGAATAATCTGGGTGTACTTGAGCGCGGCATCAACTCCCATGGCCCGCACCCGGCGCCTAATCGGTCTGCTGAGCCTGCTAGCGCTGGTCGCTATCGCGGTCGGCGTCTCGGGTTTCGAGCTGCCGATCCCCCGCCCGGGCGGCAGCGCGGCAAGCGCTAGACCGGCCTTACCAGGCGTGCGCGCCGCCGCCAGCACCCTGCTCCTGCGAGTCGGCGCCGGCGCACCCCCAGGCAGCGACCTGGCCTTCCTGGCCGTTGAACCCAGTGGCAACCTCGTGGTGTCCGATCGCGGGCGGAAAAAAGTGCTGCGCTTCGACCCTACCGGACACCTGCTTAGCGAATGGGGCCCCCGCCTCGGCGACCAGACACTCGACGAGCCAGCAGGCGTCGCCATTCAGGGTGATGCGATCTTCGTACTCGATCGCGGTATGCAGCGGCTCTTTCGACTGGACACCGGCGGTCGGGTGCAGGCGGCGTTTTCGCTGCAGTCGTATGGCCCGTACGGCCTGAACGGCCTGGCGCTTGATCCGTATGGGCTGCTGTACGCCGCGGATACGGGGCGCAACCGCATCCTGGTGTTCACGCCTGATGGCGCGCTGATCAAGCAGTTTGGCCGCGGTGGCTCGGGTCTGGGCGACTTCACGCAACCCATGGCTGTCGCCTTCTCGCCCGACGGCACGTTCACGGTTGCTGACTGGGAAAACTCGCGGCTGGAGCGCTTCGACGCCAGCTACACCGCCATCGGCGAGTTTCCGATCGGCTTTCGGCCTTTCGGCGTGGCCGCGGATGCCGAGGGCAGGTTGTACGCGCCCGACAGCGAGCGGCGGCGCATCGTCGCCTTCAGCCCCACAGGCGACGTGTTGGGCGAGCTCGGCGGTCCGGCGTCGCTCGCGATCGACATCGCACCGCGGCAGCTGGCGATCGCGCCTGGTATCCCAACGACGTCGCTGTACGCGCTCGCCAACGACGGCATCGTGCGGCTCGACCTCGAGAACACTGCCCCACCGGCGCAGAGCAGCGGCGACGTCGACGTGGTCGGTCCGCTGCTGTTCGCGCTACTCCTGGCGTTCCTGGTGCTGGTCGTCGTGATGCGTCGCGGTCGACCGCGGACCGAGGACTCAGTCGCCGCGACGGCGCACGGGGAAGTCGGGCTGCACGCCGAAAATGGCGCACAGCGCCAGCACCAGCAGCCCCGCGCCGATCAGCAGCTTCTGGTCACCCATCAGGCCGAACGCGAATAGCACCCCGCCGATGAAGACCACCAGACCGTAGGCGATCGCGAGGCCGGCCATCGACGTTGATCCTAACACTCTCCATGACCGAGCCATGCCTGGCCGGGCAGGACTACGGCGCCATCTGGCTGCTGGTACGCGCTGAAGCGGCGCTTTATCTCGGCTTCGAGCGGCGCCCGCTCCGCAACGGGCAGCTGGCCGAGTAGCTCGACGACCGCAGTCAACGCGGCCATGGCCTCGTCCAGCGACGCCGATCGGCGTTCCACGTCCACGGCCTCGACGTGGACATTCCGAAAGCCCGCTTGCTCGAGCGCGCGGTCGAGTGTGCCCGGCGCGCCCATCGAGAAGGCCTGCAGGATCGGCGGCGGAGGTGACGGCAACCCGCGCTGCTCGCGCACCACCTCGATGGGGATACCCATGCTCGGGTTGCGCTCGTGCGCCGACCAGACCAGCGCCACGAATCTCGCGTTCGGTTTCAACGCGCTTTTGACGGCGCGGAGTGCCCGCTGCAGGTCGGGCATGAACATCAGCCCCAGGCGACAGATCCCGACGTCGAAGCTCGCCGGAGGAAGCTTCAGCTGCGAGCCATCGCTGACCAGCGTCTCGACATTCTTCAGTCCCGCTTCACGCGCGGCTTCCTGCGCGCCCTCGAGCATCGAGGCCGAAATGTCGACTGCCAGCACCGAGCCACCTGGCAGGATGCGTTTCGCCGCGAGCAGCGTTTGATCTCCGGTGCCCGCGGCGAGGTCCAGTACGCGCTGGCCAGGCCGCAGCCCAGCCAGGTCGAGCATGCGCTCGGTGGCTGGCCCGAGGGCGCGCGCTCGACGCGCCGCGCCCTGCCGCCAGCGTTCGACAAGTTCAGTCGACGACCACGGTTGCTCGACTGCCAACGTCGCCTATTGTGTCATCCTGAGCGGAGCGAAGGATCTCGGCTTGCTGCTTGTCATCCTGAGCGGAGCGAAGGATCTCGGCTTCCACGCTGAGATCCTTCGGCTCGCAGGCTCGCCTCAGGATGACATGCCCCTTTGCCTTCGGCATCCTTCGCTTCGCTCGAGGACAGGCGCAGGCTCGCCTCAGGATGAAGCGCGGGCTTTGAACTCGTGCGTCATCAGCGCATCGACTTTGGTGTGCGCCTTGGTCTTCATCGCAGCCGCTTTGTCCGCCTTGAGCTTGCCGGCCGTAACCAGCGCATCGATCTTGGCGTCGATATCCGCTTTGATCGCGTTGGCCACCGTGGCAACTGGCACGTTGTGCTTCTGCGCCACCGCGGTGAGCGTAGTGCCGGCGAGCTCCGTGCGGAGCGCCTTGGCATCGGCCAGGCCGAGCGCCTTGGCGGCGACGTTCAGCTCATCCCGAGTGACCTTGGCGATCTTGGCGCCCGGCTTGGGGCCGAGGTCCTTGCGTGCTTCCTTGAGCGCCTGCTCCAACTGGTCGCCGCTGACGCCGAGCTTGCTGGCGGCCACGTCGATCACCGCTCGGTGCTGCTCGGCCTTCGACGGCGCGGTCTGGGCATAGGTGAAGCCGATGGTTGCCACGAGCAGCGCCGCGGCGCCGGCCGCGGCAATGAGTATCTTTCGCTTTCGCATAGATGAATGCCTCCTGGTGCTCCCGAGCGGGCGCTCTGCCCCAAGTGGGTACTGGGCCCGCGAATGGGTACTACTTATCTATCGACAACGAATGGATTGTCGTCAGGATGATCACCGTTCGGACCGAGAAAGATCCGTTCGGGTGAAATCAGCCGGCCGTCGAGCCGCAGCGCAAACCGCAGATGATCGCCGCCGTTGATGCGGAAGTTCACCCCATCGGTGAAGTCGAACGTATGGAACTCGATCAGCAGCTCGTGCCCACCATCGAGCACCTGTACGTTATCGCGCTCCTCGAGGCGGACCACGTCCACGTCTTCGAATGTGCCATCGGTGTGCAAGCGCGCCACAAAGTCGTGTCGGGCATTTGGCCCGTGGGTCCGCAGATGGAACCCGGAGTCGTTATGCCAGATGTAGTAGCCCGTCGGGCTGTCGTGGTCTATATCGGGGTTGCCGTCGGCGATCGGGCCTTGCCAGGCGAACGCGGCCGGCACACTCGCGAGCAACAGCGCGCTGCCCGCGGCGATCGCTGTGAGAAATCGTTTGCTCATGCTTGCTTCACGCACCAGGAGCGGCGCGCGTTGCTATCAGACTGTTAAATCTTTGGCTCGTGAACGGGAGTGCCCGTCAGGCGCGCGGCACCAACGGGAGGACCACGTGCGAGGCGTGCTCGGCATCGTGCACGATCGTTTGCTGCGCGGTCCGCAGCTCGGCGTCACTGCCGAGCGGCTTGCCTGTGTTGGGGTTGCGGTCCCACCTCGGAAAACAACTCGAGGTGACCTGCAGGCGGATGCGATGGCCAGCCTTGAACACGTTGCTGGTCGCCCACAGATCGATCGTGTGCTCGTATGGGCGATTCGGCTCGAGCCGTTCGGCGCGAATGATGCCGTCGGTGAGGTTGTACGCGTGTCCATCGGGGAAGACGTCCACGAGTCGCGCGACGAAGTCCGTCGCGGGCGCGGTCGTGCATGCCCACAGCTTGACCTCAACGGGGCCGGTGACCTCCGTGTCTTCGCGCAGCACCTCGGTGGTGAACGTGAGCACATCGGGCCGCGCTTCGATCTCGCGCTGGTCGAGCGGCCCGGGCGGAAATTCCGGTGTTAGCAACGTCGCGCCACCGAGCGTGGGCACGGGATTGGCCGGGTCATAGACGAAGCAGTCGCTCGGCTCGCCCGCAGCGGGCGCAGCGCGACTAAGCTGGCCATCCTTCCTCAAGTAGAAGGGCGTCGCCGCGGCGCGCGCGAGCGGGAATTCCTGCTCGTCACGCCACACGTTGGCGCCCATCACGAAGATGCGCACCGGCGGCTCGGCCATCATGCCCGTGTCGATGCCCTTCAGCCAGTGGTCGAACCAGCGCAATTGCAGTCGACCGAAGTCCATCTGCAGGTTGATGAAGCTGAGCTGCGACCCGAAGCCGAAGTTCAGATCACCTGTCAGACTCCCACGGCTGACGTGGGTCCACGGACCGATGAGCAGCTTGGTGGGCTTGCCCTGACGCCGCATCTCGTTGAAGCTGCGAATCGTGCTGCTCAGGAAGATGTCGAACCAGCCGCCGACGTTGAACGTGGGGACGTTCACCTTCGCGTACTTGTCGCGCATACTGACCACTGCCAGCCGCTCGGGGTTCAACGGATCGGCGATGCGCTCGAAGAACATCGGCGACACCGGCTGGCGCCGCAGCGGCTCGAACTCGCCTAGTGGCAGCGACCAGTACCCCTCGGTGCCGAGTGCGTCCATTTCGCGGCACAGGCCCACAATGGCGGCGCCCAGTTTCTGTGGATCGGTGCGGTGCTGGCGCACCAGCTGGTCGAGGCCCATCATGAGCCCCCAGCTGGCGGCTGTGCCAAATTCGAGCGCGCCACCGCGAAAGGCGACGCCGTCGAGCGGCTCGCCGAGTGAGACGAACGGCACCATGGCTTTGAGCGCTGGAGCTTGCTCCACTGCCGCGCCCCACTGGGTGAACCCGAAGTAGGACGCGCCAAAGGTCCCCACATTGCCATCTGAATACGGCTGCTGAGCCGCCCAGGCGACCGTATCGAAGCTGTCCTTGGCCTCGCTCTCGAATGGGCGGAACTCACCCTCGGACATGAAGCGCCCACGGGTGTCCTGGATCATGACGACATACCCGCGCCGAGCTGCCTGCACCGGGTCCAGCAGCCCACTGCCGATGGGCAAATCCTTGCCGTACGGCAATCGGGTGAGCAGCACCGGCCAGCGGCCCTCTCCCTCGGGCCGATACACATTTGCCCGCAAGCGCGTCCCATCGCGCATCGGCACGTCGACGTCGAAGTCCACGGTCACGTGCATACGCTCAACGATACGCCGCCACGTCTGCGTCGCTAGCGGATCTACCGGTCCAGGAACACCTGTTCTATACTCACAGTCGTGTTACAGGGCGGGATTCTGATGCGCTGCACGGGTATCTTCTGACTATGGCCCCGACGGGCCCGACAACGGTCGGCACGCGAAGCAATGGCAAGGCCACCGAGGACATCTCGCGCTCGGGTGGTGACTACACCGCGCGCGATATCCAGGTCCTGGAGGGCCTCCAGGCGATTCGCCATCGGCCGGCGATGTACATCGGCTCGACCAGCACCAGCGGGCTGGTCCACCTGCTGTGGGAAGCGCTCGACAACGCGGTCGACGAAGCCGTCGCCGGCAACGGCACCGAGATCACCGTCGAGGTCGACAAGGACGGCGTCGTCACCGTCGAGGACCACGGCCGGGGGATGCCGTTCGACCCGATGAAGTACGCGGGCAAGAGCTTGCCCGCGGCGACCGTGCTGATGACGGTGCCGCACTCGGGCGGCAAGTTCGCTGAGGGCGCGTACAAGACCGCTGGCGGTCTACACGGCGTCGGCGCGACCATCATCAACGCCGTCTCCGAGTGGCTCGAGCTCGACATCTGGCGCGAGGGCCAGCATTTCTCGCAGCGCTTCGACCGCGGCAAGCCGAAACCCCACGTGATCGAGCCGGCATCGCCCAAGAAGCACGGCACGAAGCTGCGCTGGCGGTACGACCGCGAGATCTTCGATCACGACGTGTACTACCCGCGCGAGCTGATTGAGCGGCGCCTGCAGGCAGCGGCGCACCTGAACCGCGGCCTGATGCTGCACCTGAGCGTCTGGGACGACGAGACCGACGCGATCGTCACCCGTACGTTCCACAGTAAAGAGGGCCTGGCGGAGTTCGTCCGCCAGGCGACACCACCGGGCGCCGAGCCGCTCTTCAGTAAACCCATCACGTTCCAGCAATTGCGCGAAGAGATCCACGTCGAGGTCGCGCTGCTGCCGAACCGCGGCTACAAGCTCGACCTGCACTCGTTCGCGAACGCCGTCCGCACACCTGAAGGCGGAGTCCACGAGCGCGGTTTCAAAGCCGCGCTGACGCGGGTCGCCAATGATTACGCGGCCAAGCTCGGGGTAATCAAGAACCGCGACAAGGAAGCCTTCAAGGCCGAAGTCATCCAGCAGGGGCTGGTCGCGGCGATCTCCGTCAAGCTCAAGGATCCCCAGTTCGAGGGGCAGACGAAGACCAAGCTCAACAACGCACCGGTCGAAGGCATCGTCCGCTCCGTCGTCAACGAGGGCCTCAAAGAGTGGTTCGACGCCCGGCCCGCGCAGGCCCGCGACTGGCTGAAGAAGATCCTGGACGATCAGAAGCTCGCCAACCGCTTGCAGGCTGAGGAGCAACTGGCGCGCACTGGTCAAAAACGCACTGAAACGGTTGACCTCGATACGTCCAAGTTCGCGCGTGCCAGCACCACTGATCCAGACCGCGCCGAGCTGTTCATCGTCGAGGGCCAGTCGGCCGGCGGCAACGCCAAGCAGGGCCGCGACGCCTCGTACCAGGCGATCCTGGCGCTGCGCGGCAAGCCGATCAACGTCATCAACGCCCGACCCGAGCGGCTACAGCTCAACAAGGAGTACGCACTCCTTGCGTCGGTGATCGGCACGGGTGTCCGGGGCGCCTTCAACATCGACAAATGCAAGTACGACAAGCTCATCGTGATGACCGATGCCGATGTCGACGGCGGCCACATCCGCGCCTTGTTACTCGCGCTGTTTTACCAGGAGACGCCGGGCCTGATCGAAGCCGGCAAGGTCTACGTGGCGATGCCGCCGCTGTATTCGGTGAAACACAAGGGCCGCGTCGTCTGGCTCACCGACGACGATGCGCTGCGAAAGTTCATGAGCCGCACGCCTGACGCACGTACTTCGCCGGTCAAACGCTACAAAGGTCTGGGCGAGATGACTGCCTCAGAGTTGCGCGAAACAACCATGCATCCCGCGACACGCACCCTGAAACAAATAACGCTCGAAGAGGCTGATATCGCGGCACAGGTAGTGGCTGATCTCATGGACGAATCGCGGCCCGAAGCCCGCCGCGAATTCCTGGCGGAAGCTGCGCGGCGCACCGATCTGGACGTGTAACGTAGATGGCTTTCGACACCGAGCAGATCCGCCAGGAAGATTTCTCTTCCGCGATTCAGAACTCCTATGCGGAGTACGGCGTCTCCTCCAACGCACGCGCGATTCCTGATGCGCGCGACGGCTTGAAGCCAGTGCAGCGCAGGATCTTGTGGTTCATGTACCGCATGGGCTGGGATGCCTCGCACGAAACCGTCAAGTCCGCCGAAGTGGTGGGTACGGTCATGGGCCAGGCGCATCCACACGGGCAAGAGGCCATCTACGACGCGGCGGTCAGGCTCGCGCAGGACTTCTCGCTCAGATACCCGCTGATCGATGGCCAGGGCAACTTCGGCTCAGACGACGACGATCCAGCGGCGGCGATGCGCTACACGGAGATGCGCCTGTCGCACATCGGCGAGGTCATGCTGCGCGACATCGGCAAGGACACCGTGCCGCTGGTGCCGACGTACAAGCAGGACCCGAAAGTCGTCGAGCCGTACTACCTCCCAGCGCGCGTGCCGCCGGCCGTCAACGGCCAGGACGGCGTCGGTCTCGGCTTCGCCACCCGGGTGCCACCGCACAACCTGCGCGAGATGCTCAACGCCTGCACCGCCCTCCTCGACCAGCCGCAAATGGGTGTCCTCGAGCTCATGAACTACGTGCAAGGCCCGGATTTCCCGAGCGGCGGCACGGTCGTGGGTGACGAAGGCATCCGCGAGTATCTAGCCACCGGTCGGGGCCGCATCGTCCACCGCGGTGCCGCGAAACTCGAGGAGGATCAGCGCGGCCGCCGCCTCATCGTCACCGAGGTGCCGTTTGTCGGTCGCGCCAACGTCAAGACCAGCATCGCCAAGGCCTTCAACGACGGCAAGCTGTCGGGGCTGGTCTTCGAGGGCCACATCCCCGACGAGTCGAGCGATCAGAACGGCACGCGCATCGTGCTGCCGTTGCGCAAAGAGGCGAACCCCACTGACGTGCTGACCCAGCTGTACCAGCACACCAGCCTGCAGACCAGCTTCTCAGTGCAGATGACGTTTTTGTTCGGCGCCGAGAACGAGCCGGCGCGCACACCGCGCACCGTCGGCATGGTGGAGCTGCTGCGTCGCTACAACGAGCACCAGCTGAACGTGCTGCGGCGCCGCAGCGAGTACGACCTCGCGCGCGCTCGTGAACGCCTGCACCTCGTCGAAGGCTTGATTGTCGGCGCCGTCCACGCCGACGAGATTGTCAAGATCTTTCAGGCAGCCAAGGATCGCGCGACCGCTCGAGCGCAGCTCATCAGCCGGTTCAAGCTGAGCGACATCCAGGCGCAGCGGATCAGCGACATGACCCTGGCGCAGGTCACGCGGATGGACCTCGCTGGCTATCGCGCCGAGAAGAAGGACCTGCAGGGCACGATCGCCTATCTGGAGGACCTGCTGGCGAATGAGCCGAAGATGGTCGCGCTGCTCAAAGACGAGATGCAGTCCATCATCAATGACTTCGGCAACGATCGGCGCACCGCGATCCTCAGCGATGCTCATGCCGCGGCGCCAGTGGCTGAGGTGCGGAGCGCGATCGAGAGCCGGCCGGTGCTGGTCGCGTTGACCGCGGACGGTGGGCTGAAGGCGATGCCCTTGAATACCTATGCGGGCAAGACCAACGCCGGCACGGTGCGGGGTGACGAGCGCATCCTCAGCCTCGTGGCCGCCGCCACGACCGACTACCTGCTGTGCCTCACTTCACTGGGCCGCGTCGCGTCCGTGCGGGTCGCCAAGATCCCCGAGACCACGCGCGCAGGCAAGTCGGAGGTGGTGCGGAGCTTCCTGAGCCTCGATCCGGGAGAACGCGTCGTGGCGATCGTGCCGGTGGGCGCGTTCTCCGAAGAGGTGTTCCTGGTGGTCTTCTCGCGCGAGGGCAAGGTCAAGAAATCGGCGCTGTCCGAATATCTGCGCATCGACGAGAAGGGCTCGCCCGATCTGCGGCTGCTCGGCAACGACGCCATCGTGCGCGGTCTGATCAGCCCCGGCGGCGGTGACTACTTCGTCACGACTTCTGATGGCAAGACGCTGCGCTTCGCTGACGCCGATCTCCGACCGGTCGGCCGCATCGGGCAGGGTGTCCAGGCGATCGGCCTGGCGCGCGGCGCCTCAGTGGTCGGCGCGGACTGGCTGGGCGATGGCGACCAGCGCGCTCTGTGGGTAGCGAGCACGAGCGGCCTCATCAAGCGCAGCCTCGTGAGCGAGTATCCAAGGAAGGGCCGCGCCACCGGCGGCGTCACCACCATGCAGTTGGCTGGCGCCAAGCTGGTGGGTGCCGCGGTGCTCGCCTCGGACGAGGACGCATTGCTGATCAGCAGCACGGGCCGTACTTCGCGCGTGGTGCCAGACCGGCTGCCGCTCATCGCCCGCGATCGCAAGGGCCTGACCGGCTTCAAACTGGAGCCGTCCGAAACCGTCGCCCACATGGTGGTGCTCCCCGCCTAGGATGCGCCGCGCTGGCGTGGCACCACCTTTGCAGACACTAACGCCACGATGCTGGACGTAGTACGACCCGAGACACGCGTGAGCAGTCGATCGCACCCACGGCGGTTCACGTGGGGCATTGTCGACGGCATCCTGGGGCTGGTGATGCTGCCCTTCGGGATATGGATGTTGGTAATCGAGGGTCTGGTGAACGGGGCAACCTGGTTGTTGAACCAGGCGTCCGGAACCAACGTAAGAAACGCTTAGCCCGGAACGATCGGCGGCATCCCTGAGCCGTCGGTTGGCTGCTGGATCTTGGGCATTCCGCCCGTTGCCCGGTCGGCCTCGACCGGTGTGACGAGCGCCACCAGCCATAACGCGAGTATCACTCGCACGAACGTCTTTTTCGCCTTCATCTCAACGCCCCCTCATGTGATGCGCAGCGGCGTGATCCTCTCCTCCAAGACCATGTCGTGAAACAAAACGTATCTGAACCGTGTACTTTTGACACACAGTCGTTACGTACCGCACAACAAATAGTAGCGCACCTCCCTCCCTCCTCCACTCAGGGTCGACCAATCACCAGGAACGGGGCCCAGTAGTATGGATGCGGGTACTTTCGGCGAACGTTGCATTGAGCAGCGCGCATTGCTGCCGCGGGTCGATGTCCCTGTTCCAATTCGCTATAGAAGTGGTCCATCAACAGCGCCGTCGATGCATCATTGACCGCCCACAAACTCACTACCACTGACGCGGTACCTGCCTGGAATAGCCCCCGTGCGAGCCCAACAAGCTCGTCTCCCGCAAGCACCTGACTTAGGCCAGTGTCACACGCTGACAGCGTGACCAGCGACGCGTGCAAGCGCAAACTGTAGAGGTCGTACAGCGACAGCCAACCATCGGCCAGCTGAATCGCCGAAAACAGCGGATTATCCTCGCGGAATACGGCGTGGGAGGCGAGATGGATGATGTCGGCTTCCGGCGCGTGCCGGCGAAACGCGTACTCGGTCGCATCCTCGCCTTGGAACACACTGCCCGGCCCGAACAACGGCGCCAGTGCCTCGAGCTCACGCTGGACCTGCGGGATCGCCTCATTTGGCACCCCGATGAGCAGCCGCCGGCCTGGCCCCTCTGGCAGTGCCGGTCGCTCATAGCACGAGGCGAGGACGCCGGCGCTCGGCGCATACGACACCTCGAGCCGTTCGACCAGCGGCGTCCCCATCGGGTCTGTCAGCGTGTGGAAGGGCAGATAGTGCAGCAGCCCGTGTGGCACCACGATGAGCCGCTGCGCGGCGACGAGCTCATCCGCGACGGGATCGATCAACGTTGCGTACAGCTCCGACAGCAGGTCGTTGGTCTGGTTCAACATGCCCGGCCCGTGGGCGTGGATGTAGTCCTCGCCGAGGCCGAACTTGCTGAATTGGAAGCGCAGTCGATCGACCAGGTCGTTGACGTGGCTGACCGGCCCCAACCGATGGCCCGTGAGCCGCGTGCGGTCGAAGACGAAGAGCACCAGCTCGTCGCCGGCCTGGAAGTACTCGAGCACCACGCTGCCGTGCGGCAGCTTGCGACGCAGGTTGGCGACCGCGTTACCAGCCCCCACCGCGTCACCGCCAAGACCAAGGGCCGCGGCCTGTGGTCGGCTGGCCGGCTGCAAGCGGCGGTGCAGGCGCACCAGCTCTGCCTCGTGCGCGGCAACGGTCCGCCGCATGCGTTGGACCTGCCCCGCGTTGGCAGTCGCCGACTCGCGCGCCCCGCCGACACCGGCGTCGCCTTCACTTAGCCGCGAATACAGCCACACGAGCTCGTCGCGCAGCCGCCGCATGCGGTCGAGCACCGCGGCATCGGTCGTGCCGATCACCTGCGGATCGACCAGCACGTCGACCGAGCCCGAGAGCCGCTCCGAGAACGCTCGGGACTTGGCGCGCTCAGCGTGCTGCAGCGCCTCATCGACCGCCGATCGCTCGAGGCACAGCAGGACCAGCTCCTGGTAGACCTCGGTCTTGTCGCTGACCAGGGACACCCGCAGCTCTTCGGGGCGGAGCTCCGAGCGCACGCGCTCCAGTGCATCGGCGGCCGACCAGTACGCGGCGTAGGCTCGCTCGTTCTGGCCAGCGGCGCGCAGCGCTCGACCCAGGGTGTAGTGCGCCTCGAACAGCAGCCACGGCACACCCAGCCCTTCGGCCAGACTCAGCGCCATCCGCGCCGCTTCCTCGGCGGCCACGTTTCGACCGCGGCTGAGCTGCGCTCGCGCGATCGCCACGCTAGCCGCGGCCTGCCGACTCGGTAGCCCCAGTCGACTAAAGACACGCTCCGCGCGGCGCGCAAGCATGAATGCTTCGCTCAGATCCTCGCGCTCCCCGCGGGCGATGAGCAGCGTCGCACGCGCGAGGCCGCACCGCGCACGCCACAGCAGGTTGTTGTGGCGGGCGAAGACCGCCTCGGCGTCCAACAGACCCGACAGCGCCGCATCCACGTGGCCCAGCCGACCACGCACCGTGGATAGATAGAACTGCGCGCGCGCTTGTTCATTGGGCAAACCCAGCTCGCACGCCACCATCAGCTGCTCCTGGCTGAGCGCCGCGGCCTCGTCCAGCAGGTTCAGCGCCAGGTAGGTTTCGGCCAGCTCGAGGCGAGTGAGCACCGCCAGCGCGGGGCTATTGAGGCGATCGAATACATCGCCGGCCCGGCGGTGGAGGTCGATGGCGGCGCCGTACCGACCCTGGCGATAGGCAAGCCCCGCCAGGTTCAGGTCGACGCGCCCCAGACCGGCATCCGCGCCCTGCGCGGCGTAGTAGGAGCGAGCGGCCTCATACAGGACCTCGGCTTCGGCGAGCCGGTCCATGTTGCACAAGGCACCGGCCATGTTGAAGTTCAGCGCCGCCAGATCCTGCGCGCGGCCAGCCGCCGCGACGACCGGTCGCGCGCGGTCGTACATCCGCAGCGCGCGCGCGTGATCGTCCTGTCGGAAATAGACCAGCCCGATAATCTCGTCCAGGACCGCCGAGCGCAGCGACTCACCCTGGCGGCGGAACACGCGCCGCGCCCGCGCGGCGAGGCGTAGCGCCTCGGTGAAGCGACCAAGATTGCTGAGGCAGTCGACGGCGCTGGCGTCGCTGCGAGCGGCATCGCCCGGGCGGCTCGCGCGGCGGTACAGACGCGCCGCGTGCATGTAATCGGTCAGCGCCGCCTCGTGCTCGCCGAGCATGCGGTGGACGTCGCCGCGCAGCTGGCGGGACGACGCTTGCCACGCGGCTTCCCCACTGGCATCGGCGAGCGCGACAGCCTGCGCCGCATCGGCTAGGGCCTCGCGCGGGCTGGCCAGCGCTCGCGCCGTAGCACGTTGGAGAAGCTCATCCAGGCTCGGCGCGCCGCGTGTCTGCAGCGCTTCCGCAAGTACCGCCAAGTTAGAGCTCGACGTCGCTCAGCTCGATCTCGTGTGCCCCGAAGCGAAGCAACATGTCGTATCGGCCGCGTTCGAGGTTGGGTAACGCAAACTCGCCGCTCGGTGCGACGGCTGAGCGCCGTACCGGCGGCTGATCGTCGACATCCAGTTGGCGCGGCAAATCCGCTGGCATCGCTTCAACCACGCCGGCGCCGATCGAGGCGCCGACCAGCGACAAGGCCTGACCGCGCACATTACTGGTACGACCATCTTGATTTGGCCGCACCAGCAGATCCACGTCGACGTCCCCGCCACGATAGAGAAGTTGCCAGGGACCTGGTCGTGTGGCCCCCGTGACGACGCCCGAACGGACGCCGACAGGCGCGCCCAGGCCCTGGCAGCGAGAATCGAAGATCAGACTTGCCCGCAATCGTGACAAGAGCGCGTTCGAACTCGGAACCGCCGTGGGCCGAGCGCCGAAGAGCCGCTCGGCTCGCTCCCGAACCCAGGCGGGTGGCTCGACCAGGCCGCCCTGCGCCCAGAGCGCGCGTACATCGACGATCCAGGCCGGATCAGGGTTGCCTCGTTCTCGTGTCACGGCAGCGGTGTCCTTTGCATCGACCTCACTACCAAAGAGCGAGTCTCACCTGCGAAAAGTACATTCTCGGAAATCGCTTCGCGGACCAATTTCTCGAAAGTGCGCCGGATTGTGACATTGCCCTGACGGTTGGCGTGACGCTCCAGCGAATCGCCATGACGGTTCGCGTGACGCTTGCTGCGTACGCTGAGGGCGGTGGCGGGGGGCCGCGGGCGGGATGAGGTGGTTGGTTTCGCGGCGAGCGCGCGCTCGTTCAGAACCCGACCTCGTCCAGCGTCTTCTTGAGCTTCGCCAGGCAGCGCGCTCGGGTCGGGCCGAGACTGTTCAGCGGCACGCCCATGACGTCGGCCAATTCCTGGTACGAGAGCTGGTTGGACGCGTCGGAGAACAGCGCCTCCAGCAATCGCCGGCAATTCGCCGGGAGCTGACTGACCGCGCTGCGCACCAGGTGCTGCCGCTCGAGCGCCAGCACCTCCTCATCCGGCAGCGGGTCGGGATCAGGCGGCTCGTCCTCGAGCGCTAGCTCGCCGGCGGTGCTGCGGCCGAGCTCGCGGGTTCGCTGCCGCTGGTGGGCCCAGCACTGCCTGGTCGTGGTCGTGATGATCCAGGCCGGCAGACCGCGCGGATCGCGAATCGAGCCGAGCTTCTCGAGCAAGCTGACGCACACCGACTGGAACACATCGGCGGCGTCGGCCTCGGACAGGTGGTACTTCAACGGTATGGAGTAGATGAGCGCGGAATAGCGCTCGATCAGCGCATCCCAGGCTGCCTGATCGCCACGCAGGCAAGCTGCCAGAAGCTCCTCGTCCGTGTCGGGGAACTCTGCACGGCCGGGCACTTGCGCCGATCCTAGATGCCGCGCCCAGCGGCGAACGCCGATGCCGCTGACGCGGCCAACCGCACCTCGTGTACCCGTGTGCCAAGCTGATGTGCGAAGGCGACCGTCTCGGCGGTTCCGCCGCCCGTGCGCCCGGTCCACACCGCGATGAGCACATCCGCCGACGCGGCCAACAGCCGGTTACGCTCTCGGTACGCGGACTCGGGCGGGCCACCAACCACGCGCACCTGCTCCGCGCGCTGCAGGTGCTCTTCCAGCACGCGCCGGTCGGACGCCTGCCACTCGGCGGTGAACGCGTCCACGGTCAGCGGCAGGATCAAGGTGAACGGCACGTGTTGGTCAAGCGCGGCCTCAGCGGCCCACGTATCGACCCCACGCTGCCCACCGACGAGAAAACGCTGGACGCGACCGGAACGCAGCACCTCGTGTGCCGTATCGGCCACGGCTGTGTGCGCCGCGTCGCTATCCAGGAACAGGTCAGCCCGATGCCCGGTCCAGGCGACGATCACCTCGAGGCCCCCCAAGGTCCGCTCATCTTGACCAGTTTTGGTCTTGACATCCCTCTTCCGGTCGGACAGGGACGTGCGGTACGCTCAGCATGGTAACTGGGCCCCCCAAGAGTGCCACGGGCTTACCAACCGCCACTCCCCCGCAAACCACAAGTTGTGGAGTCGGCGCGGACGCGCGGCCGACGAGGGTGGTTGCTGCTGCCGCTCATCGGTCTGATTCCCGTGGTCGCGGCAGTGGTAGCCAGCGAATGGCCATTCGGCAGTGGCGCCGGCTCCCCGAATGCGCCCCGCGCGGCCGCGCCCGGAACGACGGTAGTAACGACCGTTTCGGCCACGTCGACGCCCGCTCCCGCGCTCACAACGCAAGCCATCCCCGCACCAGCTGTGGCAACTTCCGCGCCTACCGCGGCGATCGGCTCCTCGGCCCCCGGCGCGGCTGCTGCTCCGACACCTGGCACCGCTGCCGCGGGCGCTGCGACGGCTTCTGCCAGTGGCAGTACCGCGATTCAAGCCTCGACGTCGCCAGCCACCGGCCCGTTCACCGCGTATCGCGTGCAGCCCGGTGACACGGTGAAGTTCGTTGCCGAGATGTACGGCGTCTCGCCAGCCAGCGTCGCGAATGCCAGCGGTCTGCACAATCCCGACCGACTGCAGGTCGGCCAGCTGCTGACCATCCCCAACCAATCAGGCTGGCTGTACCGCGTGCAGCCCGGCGAGACACTGGATCAGATCGCCGCCCGCACGGGCGTGTCCTCCGACACGATCGCCACCGTGAGCCACCTGACCGTGGCCAGCGTCCGCGCCGGTGACGTCATCCTCATCCCCGACCTCACCGCCCTCAAGAGCAAGTAACTCTCCGGGGAGAATGGGCGCCAGGTGGCATTGATCTTGCCGTCCTACGTACCGCTTCGTGGGTTCGGGCCAGTCACAATCGTCTACTGAGGTTGCGTCACCGATATCGTTGAGGGGCGGCGAAGCCGTCCCGGCGCCGACCCGGCTATGGCTCATCGAGCCCGCTGCTTCGCCCTTCTGTGCGCGGATCGCGCAGGCGGCAAGGGAGCTGCAGCTCTCCGTCGAGCGAATCGATGCCCCAACCCGCAGGCCACCCGACGGCGTCATCGGTATCGGTCCGTCGATCCACGACCCGGTGCAAGTCGCGCGCGATCTTCGCCGCCTCGGCGCCAGCGTCCCGTGCATCTTTTTCGCCGCCACGGCCGCCGACCGCGACGCGCTGAACGCTGAGCTCATCCGCAACCCCTTCGTATGCGACCGCTACGAGCTCATCGAGGTCACTGACGACCGCCGTCAGTTGGCGCGCAGCATTCGCCAGGCCGGCGCTCGCGTCGAGCGCACCCGTCGCCCCTCCGTCCCGAGCCGCCGCGTCGCGCCTCGAACACGGGGCCGCCAGCAGCCGAAGGGCGTCAACGATCAGCTCCTTGCGACCATCCTCGCTCAGGCCGGCGAGGCGATTCTCGCCACCGATGTCCACGCCCACATAGTCATGTGGAACGCCGCCGCGGAACACCTCTTTGGGATGCCCGCCAGCGAGGCCATCGGCCAGCCGCTGGCGCTGCTCGACTCACCCGATGCGCAGCTCAGCGCCATAGCCCGCCAGGTGCTCGACCAGGACGCACCGCTACAGACGCGCATCAAGGGCCACCGACCAGACGAAGAGCCACTCGAAATCGCCGCCAGCCTGGCGCCGATCCATGACGCCGAGGGCCGCCTACTGGGTCTGTCGATGGTGGCGCGCGACGACACCGCCAACCAGCGCGCCGAGGACGCGCTGCGCGACGCCAACCGCCAGAAGGACGAGTTCCTGGCGATCATGAGCCACGAGTTGCGGACGCCGCTGACCTCCATCCTCGGCTACACCGACATGCTGATTCGCGGCCTGGGTGGCCCGCTGTCGGAGCGGTCCGGCAAATACGTCGGCAATGTCCGAGCCGCGGGCGACCGGCTACTCGAGCTGGTGAACGGTCTGCTCGATTACACCCGCCTCGAGGCGGGCGCCGAGCGACTGGAGCTCGGGCCGGTCGAGCTGCGCGAGCTGGTCCAGCGGGTCGTGGAGCGCTGCCGCGGAGCCGCGGAAAGCAAGCAGATCGAACTGCAGTTATCGACCGCCGAGGCGGTCGGCCAGGTGCGAGCCGACGAAGACAAGCTGCAACACGTGCTGCGCAACTACGTGAGCAATGCGATCAAGTTCACGCCCGATGGTGGCCGCGTCACGGTCGAGCTGAGCCGCGATCCAGCGCATGACGATCGTGCGCGCGTCACGGTCTCAGATTCGGGCGTTGGCATGCGCAACGAGCAGCTCGCGCGGGTCTGGGAGCGCTTCTACCAGGGTGATGCCTCGCTGACCCGACCGTATGGCGGTATGGGACTCGGCCTGTCGATCGCGCGGCACCTCGTGCACCTGCACGGCGGTGAGGTCGGCGCCGACAGCAAGGGGCCCGGTCGCGGCAGCACCTTCTGGTTCAGTCTGCCGCTGCCAGGCGCGAAAGGGCAGCCGCGTACAGCCAGACCAGCGCCACAGCGTGCGGGAACGCGAAGTTAGCGAAGTAGTGATCCAGTAGACCCGCGACCAGGGCGCTGCTGAACGCCGCGACGAGCGCCGCCAGGAGGCCCTGCACGCGCTCCGATTCGCGGTTGGAAAGCGCGCGCATGCCCGCCCACCAGACACTCCCCAGCGCGATCAGATACACGCCCAGGCCGAGGAGGCCAGTCTGCTCCGCGACGAGCAGGTAGACGCTGGAGACCCCCGCGGTGACATCGATATCCGGCGACAGCCCGAAACCGATGCCCAGGAATGGGTAGCGCTGGATCAGCAGCAGCGCGTTCGCGTACTCGCCGAAGCGGAACGCGGTTGCGCGGTCGGCGGTCGAGAAGCCACTGATGAAGCGCTCGATGACGTCCTGACCGACCGGAGTGGCCAGCAGCGCCGCGCCAACAAGCACGCCCAGGACCATGATCCGCCGATAGCGCGTGAATCCGATCAGCAGCAGCCCAGCTGCCAGGCCGACCCAGCTTGCCCGCGACAGGCTGAGCAGAATGCCGGCCGCGGTCGGTGCGGCCAGCACCAGCAGCACCCACCGAGGAAACACCGGCCGCGGCGCGGCCCACTGAACCACGATCACCGCCAGTGCCAGCATCAGCGTGCCCCCGAACACGTTCGGATCGACCGACGTCCCGATGGCGCGCAATTGGTCGGTGTACGTGTCATTCGGACCGGGCACGTAGCGCAGCACATCGGTAGTCGGATAACCGACGACGCGCAGGCTGCTCAGCAGGTTCAGCTGCGTAAGCGGTGACAGCAGCCTGAGCAGTGAGCCGATGGCGCCCTGAATCGCCCCGGCGAGCATCAGCCACCGCGCAAGCTGGACGACCCGTTCGGTCGAGGTGAGCAGACCGCTGGCAATGAGAAAGAACAGCAGGCTTGCGATCAGCTTCGCGACGCGGCGGATGAGCTCGGGCGGCGCGGGCGACAGCGCGGTGCCGTTGACGAACGCGGCGCCGATCACCAGCACGAAACCGAGCAGCGCCATGGCGGGCGCGCCGATCGGCAACCCGCGGCCAGTGAACACGCGACCCAGCACCGCCGAGAAGGTGGCGATCAGGATCGCGTCGATCAACGTCAGCTGGGCGCCCCCTATCGGCAGCGGGATGACGCCGAAAGGCAGCAGCGCCACAACGGACATGAACAGGAAGACGCCGGTCCACGGACGCCACCACACCGCGGCCAGGATGCCCAGGCCGACTACTCCGGCGACGATGGCCAACGGTGTCGTGGCCGCTACGAGCACCCCGAGGGCGATGGCCGCGACAACTGCCACGACCAGCGCGCGCATCGCGCCAGCGTCCAGCCCACCGAGCGGTCGCGTGACGGGTCCCGTACCGCGAGGCGGGGAGTGGATCACGGCGGGGAGCATAGCGCGCGGTAGATGGCCAGATGCTGCTGGGCGATCACGGGCCAGCTGCAGCGTTCGCTCAGCGCTGCCGCACCCCCGCGCAGCCGCTCGAACAGCGCCACATCCTCACTCACGCGCAGCACTGCCTCGCTCAACACCTGCGCATCGGCTCGCTCGGCCTGGACCGCATCCGCGACGGCGCCGCTCACTGGCAGCGTGGAGACGACCGGCAGCCCGTGCGCGGCGCACGCGAGCAGCGAGCCGCGACGCGGCGAGGCGCCGTCCGTGTACGGCAGGAGCGCCACGTCAGCGGCGAGCAGGTGCGCCGACAACGCCTGCGGCTCGAGGTATCCCGTTTGCAGCACCTCGAGTTGACGCAGCCGGCCAGCGACCTGCGCCGCCGTCGCGCGGTCAGTAGGGTCACTCGCGCCGACGCTGCCGCCAAGCATCAGCAGCTTTGCCCGCGGCCGAACGGCACGCACGCGCTCGAAGGTGTCCAACAACAGGTCGAGCCCTTTGCTCGCGTTCAGCAGCCCGAAGTACGCCACGACCAGATCATCACGTGGCAGGCCGAGCGCCTGACGAAAGGTCACTCGGTCATACCCCGCAGGTGGCGCGCACGCGACGTTGGCGCCGATGGGTACCTGCCAGCGGCTTCGGCCAACCGCGGCGAGATCGCGTTCATCGGCCGCGACGACGGCATGGCTCGCGCGCGTGAGGAGCTTGACTGCCTGCCAGCGCAGCGGACCCGCGCCGCGGAACACGAAGGGCACGCGCGTGTCGTGCAGCGTGGTCACCACCCGCACTCGGGGCCGGGTCGTGCGCAGCAGGAGCGGTACGAGGCAAATATCGCCCAGCAGGTCGTACGCGCCCGGCTGATACTGGATGTGCACGATGCCGTGGCGCGGCGCATTGCGCAGGAGCCATAACAGTGCCCGCGCGTCCCAGCGGCGCACCTGCTGGCGCGAGAGCACGGTGCTGGCTACACCGAGCTCCGAAAGCGCGGACCGCAAACACGCGGTGTAGTCACCGACCCCGCCGATGTCTGGCGGGTACTCGCCACTGATGAACAGCACGCTCATCCTGAGCCCGTCGAAGGGATTAGCCGCGCAGCGCGTGCCGCATCCCGCTGCCGATGATGCGCAGCCGCGCCCGCCGTTCGTCCACCCGTGAGCCGAGCGCGAGCTTCACCATCTCCTCCACCCCACGTACGCCGTACTCGAGCACCAGGTACGCCCGCAGAGCGCGTGCGACGCCCGCACCATGCCACTTCGCCACGTAGTGCATCTTCGAGGACTGAAACTGGCGATCCCGATTCGCCAGGTCGAGCCCGGTGCTGGCGCCTTCCTGATGCATCACTTCGGCCGACGGCACATACACGATCTGCCAGCCAGCCTGGCGAAAACGACGGCACCAGTCGAGCTCCTCGCTGTACAGGAAAAACCGCTCATCGAACAGCCCGACCTCGGCTGTGGCGCTAGCGCGGATGCACAAGCACGCGCCGACCAGCCAGTCCACCTCCTGTTCGGTGTCGTCGTCTCGATCGGCGACGTAGTAGCGCCGCAGGATCGCGTTGTCAGGCCATAGCCGCTGGAGCTGGGTACTTTCGAAAAATAGCGTCGCCACCGTTGGAAAGCGCCGTCGCGAGGGCTGGACGGTGCCATTCGGGTAGCGCAGTTTCGGGCCGACAACGGCCACGCCTGGATGGGTATCGAGATAGCCCACCAGGGTCCCCAGCGCGCCTGGGCGCGGCGCTGCGTCAGAGTTCAGCACGAGGAAGTGCCGTGCATCCGCCGCGCGCAGCGCCTGGTTGTGCGCGGCACCGAAACCAACATTCCGCGCGTTGCGGATCAGCCGCACCCACGGGAATTCGTGCTCCACGAGCTCCGGTGAGCCATCCTCACTGGTGTTGTCTACGACGATGACTTGCAGGTCGAGTTGTTCGCGCTGTGCCGCGAGCGCGTCCAGGCAGCGGCGGAGCAGGTCCGGGGTGCGGAAACTGACGATGGAAACCGCCAGATCAGCGGTCATGGCACGCAGCCTGCGGCTGAATCGGTTTTCGAGTCACCATTAGTTGGAGGTCGCGTGTGTCGAAGGTATTGGTCGATGCGCTCAACACCAATCCTGACTCCGCGAGGTGGCCGTTTGTCGACCGGCTGATCGATCTGCGTGATGCGGGCTTGATCGCTCCTGAGGTCTGGCGGCTCATCGTCGCGCTCACCGAAGAATACGAATCCGAGCTGGCTGCGTTTCGCGAGCGACCACGGTCATAGGTTGGGGGCACCGCTCGAGGGACGATGCTATCGTCTACGCGTGCCATTGCCCGAGCGCTGCCCGCCACTGGCGCTGACCTATGACGACGTCTTGCTGGTGCCGTGCCGCTCCGCGGTCACATCTCGCCGCGATGTAGACACCAGCACCCGTCTCACGCGTGAGCTACGGCTCAATATCCCCATCATCGCGGCCAACATGGACACCGTGACGGAGGCGCGCATGGCGCGCGCGATGGCCCGCGAGGGCGGCATCGGCGTGATCCATCGCTTCATGCCCATCGAGCAGGAAGCTGCCGAAGTCCAGCGCGTGAAGCGACCCGAAGAAGCGATCGGCGGTCGGCAACTGCACACCATCTCGCCGCACCGCAAGGTCGGCGATGCGATCACTCTGATGGGTCGGCACAACGTCAACAGCCTGCTGGTGGTTGGCGACGGCGACCGCTTGCTGGGCATCGTCACTTCGCGTGATGTGCTCTTCGCCGAGGACACGTCACACCCGATCGATCGGGTCATGACCGGCGGCGATCACCTCGTCACCGCGCCAGTGGGCACGCGACTCGAAGAAGCGCGCCGCATCCTGCACGAACACCGCCTCGAAAAGCTGCCGCTGGTCGACGATACGGGGCACCTGCGCGGACTGATCACCGCGCGCGACGTCTTGCGACTGACCGAGCACCCGAACGCCGCGCGCGATGCGCAGGGGCGGCTGCTGGTCGGCGCCGCGATTGGCGCAGTGGGTGATTTTCTCCCGCGCGCCGAGGCCCTGGTTGCAGCTGAAGTGGACGTGCTGGTGGTAGACATCGCCCACGGTCACTCTGAGCACGCCTTGCGCGCAACCCGCGAGGTCAAACGCGCATTCCCGCACGTGCAGTTGATCGCAGGCAACGTTGCCACCGCCGATGGGGTGCGCGACCTCGCCGACGCGGGCGCTGACGCGATCAAAGTGGGTGTTGGGCCGGGCGCAGCGTGTTCCACACGCATCGTGGCCGGTGTGGGGGTGCCGCAGCTCACCGCGCTGTTCGACTGCGTCGCCGTCGCCGATGAGCTGGACCTGCCCATCATCGCCGATGGTGGCGTTCGCACCAGTGGCGACCTGACCAAGGCGCTCGCCGCCGGCGCCGCGACCGTGATGGTCGGCAGCCTGCTCGCGGGCACCGAGGAGAGCCCGGGCCGAACCGTGCTGCGCAACGGCATGCGCTACAAGGTCTACCGCGGCATGGCCAGCGAGGGCGCGTCCGAGTCGCGCCGCGTGCGGGAATCGAGCGAGGACGTCCTCGACGAGCTCGCCGCGGCCGTCGTTCCCGAAGGTGTCGAGGCTGTGGTGCCGTATCGCGGCTCGCTCGCGGAAGTCCTGTACCAACACGTCGGCGGCTTGCGCAGCGGCATGAGCTACCTCAACGCGCGCTGCCTGTCCGAATTGCGCCGCAACGCGCGTTTCGTGCGTATGACCGACGCTGGCCGGGCCGAGAGTCGACCCCACGATCTGACCTATGTCGAGTGACGTCCACACCGTCTTCCTAGTCCCACAGCTGAATAGCGCAAGCGTCGCCGGCGGCTCGTGCTGCCCCGTGCCGGCCGAAGCGCTGATCCTGCCCGAGCTCGAGGCGGTACCGGGCGTCCACGAAGCAAGCGCCGACTGGGCTTCCGCGCGCGTCTCAGTCCGGCACTCGCCCACTGTCTCACCCAACCAGCTCGCGGTTGTCCTCGAGGAGCTGAACTACCCGGCGGAGAGTTGGAATACCCAGGCGGTCGACGGAGTTACGAAGGTTTGATTAATACGGAGGCAGCCGCCAGCAGAGAACGGTTCGAACAAGAGGCGCTTCAGCACCTTGATGCGCTGTACCGCACCGCGCTACGTATGACACGCAATCCGAGCGATGCTGAGGACCTGGTCCAGGACGCGCTCGTGCGGGCGTACCGCTTCTATGACCGCTTCGAACAAGGCACCAATTTTCGCGCTTGGCTGTTCAAGATTCTGACCAACACCTACATCAACTCGTACCGCCGCAAACAGGGACGTCCGCAGGAGAGCTCGCTCGAGGACACGGAGGAGTTCTTCCTCTACAACCAGCTGAGCAGCGACGGGGACCGCGTCACCGACGTCGAGGGGACGGTGCTGGATCGCCTTGGCGCCGACGACATCCAGAACGCGATTGATCAACTGCCGCCCCAGTTTCGTACTACCGTGCAACTGGCCGATGTCGAAGGACTCAGCTACGCCGAGGTCGCCGAGGCTACGGGCGTCGCGAAGGGCACTGTGATGAGTAGATTGTTCCGTGGCCGGCGCTTGCTCCAGCGAGCGTTGTGGGACCAGGCGCGCGCGGCCGGCTTCACGTCCGGCAGCAAAGTGCACCAGGACGAGCCCGTGGAAGACCCCACTCTCGTCGGAGGGCGCGCGCGGTGATCAACTGCTCTGACTGCGTCCAGGCCCTGAACCCGTATCTCGACCGAGAGCTGTCCGACGATGACATCGCGCAGGTGCGCGTGCACCTCGACGCCTGCGGCGGGTGCTTGCACCTGTACCAGTTCGAGGCCTCGGTGCGGCGGCTGGTCAAAGTGCGCTGTCAGGAGCTGCAAGCACCGGATGGTCTGCGGGCGAAGATCGAAGCACGCTTCGCCACCGAGCGGACGCGCCGCCTGAAGAAGTAGTCCCCCTCGCCCTCTGGGAGAGGGTTGGGGTGAGGGCTGCGTGGGGAACCACACCCGTCCGCGCGGTGTACTAGCCGCGCTATGAAGATGCGTCTGCTCGCCCTGCCGGCGTTGCTGTTTCTGGCGTTCGGGCCGCCGCCGCAGAAGCCTGCCAACGTGCCCGGAACGCTGCTGCTGATCGGCCCGCGTGCGCCGCAGTCGCCACCGCCCGCCCTCACCGGCGCAGCGGTCTATCACCCACGAACGGGCTTGTACGAGCCGCTCGTAGACGACGCCGTCGACTTCGTGCCAACCGCCGACGGCCGCGACGTGCTCTTCGTGCAGGATTTTCCCAATGGCGCGGAGCGGCACCTGGCGATAGTCAGCGTGGCGGCGGACACGCTCCAGCAGCGCTGGAGGTACGACGCCGTGAGCTTCCCTGGAGGCCAGCGGCCGGATGAGGATGGCCGCTGGCTGCGCCTGACCACAACCGCCGATCGGGTCTACGTGGCGATCCACCGCGCGCCCACCAATCGGGCGATTACTATCGCGGCGATCGATCGCGCGGATGGCACCGAGCGCGCGCGTTGGGATGTCGACCTCGGTACGCGGGTTTGGGGCGTCGATCTGCACGTGGTCATGGACGGAACGCTTCTGCTCATGCTCGCTCATCCAGATGGCCCCGCGGCGCAGACGCTCTATCGCTTCCAGCTCCCCGATGGGCAGCTTCTCGGAGCACCCTCACCCATCCGCAATGATCCTTCGTTCGGCGACGGTTGGGCGCAGCGGCTGACGGTCAAAGGCGACGCGCTGTATGGCATCGCCGAGACCCCGCCGGGTCGACCAGTTGCCGTGAGCTTTCTCGACATCACCACCGCCTCGGTCGAGCAGGTCGAGTTGCCTTTCGCGGCGGCGCGGAGCGAGCTCCTGCCCATCGAGGATGGCGCCTCACCCGATGGTCGCCGCCTGTACGTCTACGCCCCGACGCTCGGTCAGGTGGCCGTGGTGGATCTGCTCGCGCGCAGCGTGGAACGAGTTGCCACGCTGGATGCCAACGCCTTCGAGCCATCGCTGCTCGACCGAGCGCTGAGCGGACTTGGCAGCCTGGTCGTGAGCGAGGCGGATGCCAAGACACCCTTTTTCGGGCATGTTCAGCTCTCGCCCGACAGTCGCTGGCTGTACGCCGTCGGCATGACCGCGCCGCGCAACGACTTCCGCGTCGAGGGCGTGCTGGCCATCGATACCCAGACCTGGCAAGTTCGCAGCCGCTGGTTGCAGGACGTTGAAGTCTCGGACATGTTCCTCAGCGCCGATGGCGCCTCGCTACTCGTCCAGGATTTGCCGTGGTCCGACAGTCGATCGGCAGGCGCGATCCACCTACTCGACACGGCCAGCGGCGCCGAGCTCAACGTGTCCAGCGCGCTGCCGTTCGTGCAGCTTCGCTCAGTGCCCGCCATGTACCAGGTGCTCTTTGGCCGAGCACCGTCCGTGCAACCGGCACCCGCGTTGCCGCAACCCACGACGGTCCTGCTTGCCGAGGTCACGCCAACGCGGCTCATCGCCGACCAACCCACCCAGCTCGAGGTCCGCTTCGTGGAGCCGCAGTCCGGGCTGGCGCCGGACGCGATGAGCTTCGAGGAGCCGAGTGGGGTCACCGCGCATGTCGTGCGCGCCGACGCCGATATCGCGACGGAGCTGCAGCGCGCCGAGCTGGGCATCTATCGCGGAACCTTCACCCTGCCACCCCCGAAGTCCGGCTCCAACGGCGCCTGGAGCGTACAGGCCGTGGCACAGTGGCCCGATGGGCATAGAAGCAGGGTCGAGCTACGCGAGGCGCTCTTCGTGCGCCCCAGCTTCATCGGCTCTGACGGTCACGTCTATGTGCTCGACGTCACGACCGAGCCCGCGAAGCTGCGCATGAACGAGGATGGGCAAGTGCGCGCCGCGTTCGTCGACGCGGTGTCCGGCGCAGCGTTACCTCAGGAAGTCGAGCTCGACCTCACGCTGCCCGAGCGGCTCGAGCTGGACTTCTTCGGCACTGGCTCCAGCTCGCGCTGGCTGGATGTCATCGGCCACGGCGTCTACAGCGGACAGGTTCGGCTGTGGACCGGCGGCGATTGGCGGGTATGGGCCGCTATTCCCCGAGAGGGCGTAACCGACACGCTGCTGGTCGGTTCGGTCAGTGTGCAGCCATAGTTCCCTCTCCCTCTGGGAGAGGGCCAGGGCGCGGGCGAGGCGGCGCCTCTGAGCGGCCAAGTCGCCGCGCGCGATTCCACTGGTAGATCAGGAACCACACGGCGACCATCGCGGTCACGACCGACAGCAGCTGCGCCTGACTGATACCCATCGCGAACACCGAGTCAACTCGATAGAACTGCACAAAGAAGCGACCCAGCGAGTAAATCGCCAGGTAGATCCAGAACAACATGCCGTCGCGCGGGTAGCGCGGCTGCCAGCTGAATTCGAAGCGACCCGCGGCGGCGCGCACGAACCCGCGCGCGAGCCACACCAGCACACCGAAGATCAGCAGGTCCAACACCATCTCGTAGCCGACCGCCAGGTGGACCGGCTGGTTCAACTCGCCCAGGGTGTTGGGATGGGTGTACACGACCGCGAGCGGGAACCCGGGCGCGTGGATGCCGTGGTGCTCACCGTTGATGATGTCGCCGATGCGCCCAATGGCCATGCCCAGGATCAACGGCGGCGCCGCGATGTCGGCTAACCGCGCCACGTTCAGCCCGCGTCGCCAGGCGTACAGCGCGCCTGCGAGCGGTCCGCCGACGATCGTGCCATAGATCGCCAGCCCGCCCTCGTTGATGCGGATGATCAGCAGCGGATCGCGCGAATAGAAGTCCCACTGGTCGACCACGTGGAACAGTCGCGCGCCGACGATCGCGCCGACCACGCCCCACATCGCGACGGAGAACGTATCGTCTTCGGTGAACCCTGCGCGTGTGGCCCAACGCACGGCCAGCCAGATGCCGACCAGCGTGCCAACGGCGGTGAAGAACCCGTGCCACGTGATCTGGATCGGAAAGATGGGCAGGTCGATCCGTATCAGGGTGGGATCGATGAAAATCGGGATGCCGCCGACGTCCGGGATGGGACCGTCCTCCTCCGGGCGGGATAATAGCATCGTGGGTCTGTTCGACCGGTTCAAACGGAGTCCCCCTGCGCCCGTTACGTGGCACGTCTACATCGACGGTGCTGATCTCGTTGCCGACAATGGCACGGCAACGTTCCGCGTCGGCCGCGCGTGCGCCCGCGCCGTGCGCATCGTTCCGCTGACTGGTGGCAACCCGCACACCCCGGGCGGCGGCTACCAGGTCGCCATCGCCTGCGCCGACGGCGACGCCCCGGTCGGCTCACCCAGCCAGGACTGGCGGCCGGCGCGGGATCTGGGCCAGCAGCTGTGCACGATCGGCGAGCTGCAGTTCGATGAATTGACCGAACGATTGTTCAGCCGCGTCGGCACGCTGACCTAGCAGCTATGCAGCGAGTACGTAGGGCAAAAATCGTCGCCACGCTCGGCCCAGCCACGGATGGCCTGGAAGTCGATCTCGTGCGCGCTGGGCTCGACGTCGCACGCCTGAACTTCTCCCACGGCATGCCCGCCGACCATGCTCGGCGGTGCAACGCAGTGCGTCAGGCGGCCGCATCGCTCGGTCGTGAGATAGCGGTGATGCAAGACCTGCAAGGGCCGAAGATCCGCGTCGGCCACCTGGTCGGGGGTGGGCCGGTGCAGCTGGTGGCTGGACAGGACCTGTCGATCACGACCCACGACATCGTCGGCACCGCGGAGCGGATCGGCTGCACCTACAGCCATCTCGCGGAAGACGTGCAGCCCGGCGATCGCGTGCTGCTCGACGACGGTCGTATTCGGCTGACCGTTGTCGGATCCACGGCCGGCGAAGTCACCACGCGCGTCGAGGAAGGTGGGCCGCTCGGCGAGCACAAGGGGATCAATCTGCCGGGCGTAGCGGTGTCGTCGCCCGCGATCACCGATAAGGATCGTGCCGACCTCGCGTTCGGGCTACAGGAGCTGCGGGTCGACTATGTCGCGCTTTCCTTCATCCGCACTGCCGCCGAGGTGCGGGCCGCGCAGGAGCTGATGCGCGACCTCGGTCGCACCGTGCCGTGCGTTGTCAAGCTGGAGAAGGGCGAGGCCATCGACAATCTCGATGCGATCATCCAGGTTGCCGACGGCGTGATGGTCGCGCGCGGTGACCTCGGCGTCGAGCTGGCGCCCGAGATGGTGCCGATGCTGCAGAAGCGGATCATCCAGCGCGCCAACCAGCGCGGCATTCCGGTGATCACGGCCACGCAGATGCTCGAGTCGATGATCACGGAGGAGACGCCTACCCGCGCGGAAGCTTCGGACGTCGCCAACGCCGTCTGGGATGGCAGCGATGCCGTGATGCTCTCGGCCGAGACCGCCACCGGACGCCATCCGCTGGTAGTGCTGCGAATGATGGACCGCATCGTCCGCGCCGCGGAGTCGGCCGAAGCTTCGCCACTGGTCGGGCGCAGCCGTGATGATCGCCCGCGGGGCTACGCGGCGGCGGTCACGCATGCCGCGCGCGTGCTCGCCGAGGATCTGGAGGCCACGGCGATCGTCGGCATCACGCGCTCGGGCCTGACCGCTGAGCTGCTGTCGCGTGGCCGCGCCAAGGTGCCGATCTTCGCCTTCAGCCCCGATGCCGCGGTCTGTTGCCGCCTGGCACTGTGGTGGGGCATCACGCCCGTGGTGATGCCGCTCGCGGACGCCCTGGAGGCCAATATCTCGGCGATGGAAGATCACCTGGTGCAGTGCCACGCCGCGGCACCCGCCGA
>WNFU01002208.1_pt1 | contig 44934 bp, 36 predicted proteins | sample 5400121 | NCBI WGS metagenome assembly WNFU01 (sample SAMN13153360, study PRJNA577476) | soil metagenome | isolation source: 100 cm soil or saprolite under grassland replicate 1 | place: USA:California | collected 2016-06-15 | reverse complement strand
GATCCCGCAAAAAGCTACGGTTGCTGTACCGCGTCCTCCGAAGAGGGCGTTTGAAATGCTTGAGCCGTGTGCGGTGAAAACAGCAAGCACGGTTCTTAGGGGAGGGCGATGGCAGCAATGCCATCCCCTTACCCGGTAGTAGCGTGACGTCCTTTTGACATTATTGGTTGAGCTTTTCCGATCGGCGCCTTCAATCCCGTAAGTGAGGCGACGAAGGAGACTTCTTCTTACCGCGCGGATCAGCATTTTGATCCGAGTATTTCGTCCCCGTCGGACCGAAACCCGTGATCTGAACGACCACCGGTGTGTCGCCCGTGCGAGCAAAGTGTGGCTCATGGGGCGGCTCCGTATAGAAGCTTCCTGGCGGTAGCGCCTTGATCTTCTGCTCGTCAAACTTGTCGCCGTATCCAAAGTACCAGGTTCCGGAGATGACGGTGGCGACTCTGTCGTCGGGGTGATCATGGGCCTCGATCCTGGTATTAGCAGGGACCTTGAGAAGAATAGTGTAAACGCCTGCCTTGGTTGGCTCCCCCTTCAGCACGATCGTTTGGATGCCTGACACCCCCGATGTCCCCGCCCCCGAGCCTGACTTCGACAAGTTATCCACCTCTCCGGGAGTCAGCCGCTCGCGTTGCGATTGGTTCTGTGTGTTGGATTCTCCGTCGTTGAGGAACGCGACGACCGCCGGGACAGTTTGGTCAGTGGCTTCCTCCATAAGCCAGTGGCCGGAGCCTTTCACCACGACGCCGGACACATTTGTCGCGACCAACTTCGTCTGCTCGATGAGGAAGGCGCCTGAGGCTTTCTCCCCCGTCAAAACGAGAAAGGGCATGTCCAACTTAGTGGTCGAGAACGCGGCGAAGTCTTTCGCGTCCTGTTCGAAGGTCTTGAAATATTGGAAGCCGGCCCGGACGCCGTTATCTCGCGCGTAAGCCGCGGCGTAGAGTCTACGATCCGCCTCAGGAACAGACTTATTCTTATCGGCCGCAAAATCGTTCCAAAAATGCTCGAAGTAAATGCGTTCACGGCCCTTGACCAAAGCTTCGGGCGTTTCGCCATAGAAGTGGAAGTGCCATAGGTCGCGCAGCAGCCAGACGTCCTTCCAATTGCCGATACCCGGCAAGAACGCGTCCAGCAGGACTACCTTGGTGACTTCGCCGGGATACTGGGCCGCGTAAGCGTATGCCACCATCAACCCGATGTCGTGCCCGACGACTTGCGCCTGCTGATAGCCGAGTTGATGCACAAGCCCGCGAATGTCCTTGGCCATGGTCTTCTTATCGTACCCGTCCGGGGTGCGCTCTGAGTCTCCTGCGCCGCGCAGGTCCGGAGCGACTACGGTGTGCGATCTCGCGAGCAAGGGCATCAGCGGCAGCCACATATGGCTCGTCTGTGTGTAGCCATGGAGCAGGACGACTACCGGGCCTTTGCCTCCGATCTTGTAGTTGATCTTAACGCCATCCACATTGGCGGTCTTCTCCGAGAATCCCTCCGGCAGACGGGTGGCGGAAGATCTGGAAGTCGCGCCCGAGGAGGCGGATCGTTGAGCGTAAGCGGGCGCGATGGCGCCTCCCACCGTAATGACAAGTAGAAGCAGGCTCATCCCTTTTCGCCTCATTGAGGTTTCCATCTTCTCCCCTAATTTCGTGGACATATTGTTCCTTTCGCTTTCAGATTTGTTAGCGGTTAGTGTGACGGCGTCAGCTCGATGAAATTCAAGAGACCGCCCTGCTGCTCCGTAATATGCAGGATCGAATCAATTGACACATCACCGGATGGAGTGTTTTTGGGCTACCACTCTAGCCACATCCGGGAATACCACCATCGTGGTAATTGGGAATCACACTGGCGTTATGGCAGGGGCGTTGAACGCGATGGGCCTGAAGTGGAAGTCGGTGAACGAAAGCTTGATTACTCATCTATCTTCTTCGGTTTCCGACTTCCGGGTTCTTGCCACCACTCTTCGTAACGAAAATCTTGCGAGCCATTTTGGCGGGCGCATGGGAGACTGGTTTAGGTATGCGACCCGGCTAGGGACGGACAGTTCAACTTCAGTTCCCGCCCCGGCGCGGCTCCGGACTTTAAGCCGAGCGCCGATGCCCTCGGCCCGCTCGCGCATGCCCGACAGTCCCTTGCGCCCATCGCCTCCCGAACCCAACGTTTGAGGTCCCATGCCACTGCCGTCATCGCGGACGAGAATGCGTAAGCGTCTGACGGTATATTCCATTTCGACTTCGATACTTTTGGCGCCGGCCTGGCGAAATGCGTTGACCAATGCTTCGCGGCCGATGCTATACACTTCGTCACGGATAATCGGGTGCAAGGGCCGAGGGCGGCCTTCAACAACGACACGAAAATCAATCTGTTTCTGAACGGCGAACTCCTGCCGGATGCGGTCAAAGGCCCGTACGAGATCCAAGGAGTCATTGCTGAAATAACGCATACCACGAACTGTGTTCCGGCCTTCTTCGATGACCTGTCCCATCAGTTGTTGAACATGCTTCAGGCGCGGCTTCGCCGGCGAATCCTCAGATACTTGATCTATTGCGACATCGAGTTGCATGGACGCGCTGAGAAAACCCTGCAGCAATATATCGTGTAATTCCTGCGAGATCCGCGTCCGCTCGGCGAGTCGCTCTTCAAATCTGGCGTTAAGGCGCCGAGTCAACTGGCGCAGCCGGATAAGGTGGAAGGCCGACAGCATGAATAAGCAGGCCAGGGCGCCCGAGAGCCGAAACCACCACGTCTGCCAGAACACCGGGACCAGCATCCTTACCTCACCCTGCGCGGTCGCCACGGCGACTATCGAGGCGCTTTTGTCTGGCAAGACATCCACACTTGATGGCGGAAGATACCCTGGCTTGACGAGCAAGGCGGCATATTCTGTCCCGAGGTGAGTTGTGTTTTTCCATGTCGAATCCGGCTGAATTTTCGTGAACGGCTGGTCAGTGAAAGGTTGTACGTACCATGCCCCGCTCCGTGCATACAAAACGATCTGCTGTCCTGGGCGAGCGCCAGTGACACGCCCTTCGATGACGGCAATTTTCGCCATGCCACCCTCATCCAGCAGAGGAATCTTGCCGAACTCGATTGTGGGCGTGACATCAGTTTGCCTCGAGCGGCAATCGCTCATCAGGATACAACCTATGATCACCAGGATACTTCCTCTCCAAATGAGATCGCTCGCGGCCGGATTCTCAAATTCTGATGGCACTGTAGTAGATGCTCGCCGATTCCCGTGTCGAGCTTGCGCCCGTTCTTAAGCGTCCCTACGGCGCACTATGCTAGGTCGGCGGTGGCGGAGACATCACGAGATCGAATGTTTTTTTGTTACCACTATTGGCTGATGTTGATCTACCACTATCGTGGTAGGTGGGGTTGCTCGACGTCGGCGCAGGATAACGAGATGGCGCAGAATTTCTGAGCTGAAGTTGGCTGGTCAGATAATGAGGATTTTGGTATTCAAAGTTGGATGATTCCGCGGCGGACGGCGATCGCAACTGCCTGCGTGCGATCAGCGGCGCCCAGCTTTTCCATGATGTGTTTGATATGAACCTTGACGGTCTCCTCCGAGATGAAGAGCTGATCTGCGATATCCCGATTCCGGTTTCCGCCGGCGATGTGCCGAAGGACCTCGATCTCACGCTCAGTCAATGCCTCATCACCGAGATGTTCTGCGAGTTGGGCGGCCAACTCTGGCGGAATCCGCTTCTTCCCGCCGTGAACTTGGCGGATCGCCTCAGCCAGATCTTTCGGCGGCATGCTCTTGAGCAAGTAGCCGCGCGCCCCGGCTTCAAGCGAGCGCTGGATTTCGACGTCGCCTTCAAACGTTGTCAGCATAATGATGCGGGCTTCGGGGAATTCCGACCGGATCGCGATCATTGAATCTATGCCGCTCATGTCTGGAAGTCTGAGATCCATGAGAGTCACGTCAGGCTGATGCTCGCGGTATTTTTGAATAGCTTCGCGGCCGTTGCTCGCCTCGGCTACCAGCAGCATATCCGGTTGATTATTGATGATGGCCGCAATCCCCTCGCGGAGCAGTGGATGGTCATCAACGCAAAGGACGCGGATGTGGGCTTGGTCGTTCATTTATCACCTTCTTTTACTATTGTAGTCTCAGCTCCTGCCTTTCGCGGATACAATCTTGCGAACCATCTGAGTGGGCGACCTTTAGACTGGACCTTGAAGGCGATATGGCCTGGGACGGACAGCTCGATCTCCGTTCCGGTAGCGACGCGGCTGCGTACTGTGAATCGGGCGCCAATTCTCTCCGCCCGCTCGCGCATTCCCGTGAGCCCCCAGTGTCCATCGCGCCCCGTCCGCAGCGTTTGAGGGTCTATGCCGCAACCGTCGTCGCGGACGAGAACGCGCAGGTGTTTGGCGGCGTATTCCACTTCGACTTCGATGCTTTTCGCCCGGGAATGATGGAAGGCGTTGATCAACGCCTCGCGGCCGATGCGATAGACTTCATCGCAGAGGATCGGTTTTAAGGGTCTGGGCCGCCCCACAACAATGACGCGAAAACCAGTCGACTCACCGCTCTCCTGACCGGCTTCCTTATGGACCGGGAATTCCTGCCGGATGCGGGAAAAGGCCCGTTCTAGATCAAGCGAGTCGCGGTGAGAAGAGCGGATCTCTCGCACCGCGTTGCGCCCATCCTCGATGACCTGTCCCATGAGTTCGAGTACGCGTGCAATCCGCGGCTTCGCCGGCCCATCTGTGGGTAAATGATCAACCGCCACATGTAGCTGCATCGACGCGCTCAAGAATCCCTGTAATAAAGTGTCGTGCAACTCCTGCGCAATGCGAGTTCGTTCGGCGAGCCGCTCTTCGAATTGCAGGTTCAAGCGATACTTCATTTGACGGACACGCCGTTGATAAGCCGCCCAGGCGGAAAATCCGACCGCCCCCAGGCAAACTAAGATAAACCAGTTTGTTCGGTAAAATGGCGGGAGGACTCTGACTTTAACGCGCGCGCCTTCAGTATTCCATACGCCATCTCGATTGGCGGCGATGACGTGAAACGTATATTCGCCCGGCGGTAAATAAGAGTAATAGGCCGTCCGCCGCGTACCGACCTCGTTCCAATCCCGATCCAGCCCTTCAAGTCTGTATTTGAATTTAACCTGTCCGGAGTTGATGAAGCTGATTCCGGTGTAATTGATCTCAAGATTGCTCTGGCCAGGCGCAAGCATTATTTCGGATTGATTGCCGATTGCCGACTGAAGCTTTTCGTTTTCAACTGGATTTCTGTCAATACCAATTTCTTCAATCAAAACCGGCGGGGGTATCTGATTAGTCGTCACAGCGCCAGGATGCACAACAGCGATGCCCTGCGCTGTTGGAAGCCAAAGTTTTCCGTCCCGCGCCTTGACGCCGGCGGGCTGTCGCCCTCCGTTGCCTTCGATATTGAGTAAACCGTCCTGTTTATTATATGCGATGGAGGTCAAGGACTTTATTTTCCCATCCGCAAAGTCATTCAGTTCCTGTTTACTGACTCGGTAGATGCCTTGATTTGAGTTCATCCAAAACCAGCCCCGACCGTCTTCGAGAATGCAGAAAACGCCGTTGCTCGAAAGTCCATCGTTCATTGTAAACCGCGTGAACTTTCCGTCTTTGAACCTCGTCAATCCGCCGTCGTAACTCCCGATCCAGAGAACGCCGGTAGAGTCTTCATAAAGGCTTCGGATGTAGTTGCTGGCCAGCCCGTCCTTAACAGTAAAAGCCTTAATGGCGCCGTTTTCAATCGAAGCGATTCCGCCGCGCGTACCCACCCAGATTTTGCTGGCGCCGGTCTGTAAAAATGCGACGATGTAGTCGTCCGGCAAGCCGTCCTTTTTAGTGAAGACAGTCGCCCGTTCTCCAGAATACCTGCTTAAACCCTGATCCGAACCAAACCATAAATTTCCGTCACGATCCTGCGCGATCACTGAACACTCAACGCCCTCACGGAAACCTGCCCTTTCGGTGAAATTGACGAGTTTTCCATTTTCCAGATAATACAAAATCCCGATTTTTCCGACCCAGAAACGCCCACTCCCGTCTTCAAACAAGGAAGTAATAAAGTAAGTGTCCTTTGTTCTCAGAAAGGTTTTGAAACTTCCGTTTTCGTATTTCACCAAACTGTTTTGCCAAACGCCTGCCCAGATGCCGCCCGCTTTATCTTCGTATATCGGATAAACATTGTCTTCCGGCAATCCTTCCTGTTTAGAGAAAACTCGAATGGTCTGCGGCAAAATACGAATCAAGCCTTTCTCCGTGCCGACCCAAATTCCCCCTTCGCGATCCGGACAAAGATAGCCACTACTGATGTTAGACAGATCCTCTATTAATGAAACCGGCTCCAGGGAGTTGTCAATCGGCTCATCTGCGACGACCGACTTGCGATCTATCCGGTAAATCCCTTTCCTATAAACTGAAATCCAAAGGTTACCCGCCACATCTTCGGCAAAATGCGAGACGGCCGACGGCACTTGAACACGCTGAGCCCTTTCATAGGATGACGGCAGTTGAAAACTCTGAACCCTGTCATTTTTTATTCTCAGCAAAGATTGTTTTTGCTCGTCAGCGAAGCCTAACCAGATACCTCCCTGACGGTCTTCATATGCTGCCTTATAAACTTCGCCTGTGCTAAATCCACTTATGTCATAAGTTTTTATGTTTCCGTCTTTAATGCGCCAAATCTTCTTTGCGCCCGCAAACCATAAACCGCCCTCCCTGTCAGTCATGACAATGACGCTGTCTTCGGAAAGCCCATCAATTTGTAGAGGAGTGAATTTTCCGTCCCGATAATGGTAATGTTTGTAATTTACATAAAAAATAACGCCTCCCGATGGGTCGTCAAAAAATGACGAACGTACTATAGGTGGACCTTCGTCAGGTTTCTTGGTGATCTTGAAAATGCCCTTTTCGTAAAAAAAGATTCCGCCGTCCTCGGTTTGCACCCATAATTTCCCGCTTTTATCTGCGAAGGCTCCCAGCATGCGATTGTTTGTAATTTCAGGCGTGTTACTCTTATTGAAGACTTTGAAACGAACTCCGTCGAAACGCGCCAGCCCGTCATTTGTCGTAAACCAAATGTAGCCGTCCGGCGTTTGCGTTAAACTGGTGACTGAGTTCTGCGGGAGTCCGCTATCGGTTGTCCAGGTGTCTATCCGGTTTTGCGCGTCGACGCGTCTAAGCGGCGTTAACAAAGCTGCCGCTATGACGAAAAACAGAGGTATGAAGCGGCCAAATTCCATTGGGAGTCCTTTGCGATGGCCTCGACCATCGCGCCATCTTCGATTTCCGTAGCGTTCAAGCAGGGGAATTTCCCGTCGACTTCTTTGACCACCTTAAAACCGCCGCTAGGCCCGAGGCGGCGCCTCCGGCGAGCGGCCTAACAGTTTTGGCGGTCGTTTCAACGATCCACACGTTTCCATAGTGAGCTTCCGACGAGATCCAGACATCCAGACGGCCTGCCCGGCGCCAGAATCACGTTGTGCATTCGCGGAAAGCGTGACTATCGAATTCTTCAGAACCGGGGCTTTGCTGAGATCGAAATTCAAGCCATCAGTCGCCTCCCATGCGTGTGGGGTGATTATAGTCTTGACACATATTTTCTCAAAAACAACGCGGAAGACGCCGGCGGGCAAGTGATCAGTCGTCTGGCATGACAGACGCGAATTGCGCCGGCGGTTGTGTGGCGTGTGTCCATATGGTTCAAATCATCGTGAATCGCCACGGCAGGAACAGTTTTTGTCAGGCAGTCACACCTATGCTCATTTCTCCCGCAGCGTCTTCAACGCGCCGCCCCAGGCGATGACTTGGTCGAGCATGGCGTTGGCGGACTTCTCTTGCTGGGGAGCCGGCTTGAAGACCCTGAAGTCCTCGAAATCGGTGAAGAGGGAAAGGCCGACCTGCGCTCTCACGTCGGCGACCTGCAGTTCCCCCATCACCAATCGCAGATTCTCCACCGCTCGTGTCCCTGATGCGCCGCCGTAGCCGACGAATCCAGCCGCCTTGTTGACCCATTCGTTGTAGAGGAAATCAATGGCGTTTTTGAGCGCGCCCGAAGTCCCGTGGTTGTACTCGGGCGTCACGAAGACGTAGGCGTCGAAGGACGCGATCTTCGCCGACCATATCTTGGTGTGCAGGTGGGCGTACTGGCCCAACATCGGCGACATCGGCTCGTCGAGGAGCGGCAGGTTGAAGTTTTTGATGTCCACGATTTCAAACTCGGCGTCGCTACGCTTTTTCGCGATTTCGTGAACCCAGTTGGCCACGTCCTCGCCCCTGCGACCGGGCCGCGTACTTCCGATGATGATGGCAATCCTAAGCATGAATTCCTCCTATGCGGTTTCTTCCTCTAATACTCTATCTATAGGCCTGCCCGGCTAAACGATTTATATCTCGCATCGTTCAAGAGTCAATCGCGCCCATCCTGCCCTGACGGTAATCCTCAATCGCCTGGCGGATTTCGCCTTCGGTGTTCATCACGAACGGCCCGTAGCGCGATACGGGTTCGTTCAAGGGGACGCCTGCGATGAGCAATACTTCGAGTCTGGCCTTCGCGTCCGCCGGGTTTTCGATACTCACTTCGTCGCCATCCTGCGCGAACAGAACCATCTGCCCGTCCCCGGCGCGCTCACTATCCTTTCCGAACAGCCCCTCGCCGTCCACGACGTATGCGAAGGCGTTATAAGCGCCGGGCACTCGTTGGGTGACCACGCCTCCGGGCTCGATCCTGTAATGCAGGTAGATGATTGGCGTGCGCGTCTCGATGACGGCCTCCTCGCCCATAGCTTCGCCCGCGATCACACTCACCGTCACCAGCCCATCGCCCGAAGTCACTTTGGGGATTTGCGAGGCGGAGATTTCCTGGTAGCGCGGGCTCGCCATTTTGTCGCGCTTCGGCAGGTTCACCCACAGTTGGAAGCCGTGCAGACGGCCTCCCGTTCGCTGGAACTCTGCCGAGGGCATCTCCGAATGGACGACGCCCGCCCCGGCAGTCATCCACTGCACGGCGCCCGCCCTCAGGCGTCCGGCGTGTCCCCTAGAATCTTTATGCTCCATCTCCCCCGACAGCAGGTAGGTCACCGTCTCGAAACCGCGGTGCGGATGGTCGGGCGCGCCTTTAGCCTGACCCGGCGCGAGCGTCAACGGCCCCATCTCGTCTAACAGCAGGATCGGGTCGAACTCCGAGAACGACGCCTTCGGGAAGGGGCGGCGCACGAGAAAGCCCCCGCCTTCCAGCGTCTCGATGCTGTTGACGAGGCCCGCCACCGTACGCGCTCGTTTGTCGCTCTCTTTTTCCTCTTGCAATGACTTCATCGCTTCCATCTTTCACTTGCCTCCCTGTCAAATCTATCGGAGAAAGATTCATGCAATGCGACCTTCCGCTTCCTGCCGCCAACGCCGCCGTCTCGGAGCCATCTTCTTCATCAGAGGGATGAGGGGCGTGCGCTCGCCGATAGCCCGTAAGCGAACTGTTCCATGTCGGGGCGTGTTCGGCGTAGGCTCATTGAATCTTCTCCTTCAAATCACGCTAGCATTTGGACTTTACTCGAGAACTGTCACAGGTCTTTGCTTGCCGGCGACTTTAGGCAAAGGTAAGAATCGCCCGACAGCGAATCGCCCCGGCCCGGCGATCGCGATGGGCAGCAGTATCCCGATAGCCAGAAGGTGATACTCGAAACCCTCTCCCGCTTGCTTGCCTGTCCAGTTCATGAAGAAACCGAACTGGCTGTGAACCATCCCAATTGCGCCGAGCATGATGAGAATGATTGACGCGGCGGAAAAGCGCGACAGGAACCCGAAGATGAGTCCCAAGCCGCCGAAGAACTCGCCGATTGTGACCAGATAGCCTAAAGGTCCCATCATCTGGACGATGGCCGAAAGCCCCGGTCCGCCGAATGCGCCAAAAAGTTTCTGTGCGCCATGTGCCATAAAGACGGCGCCAACAACGATGCGGGCGACTAGAAGCGCCCAATCAACAGCAGAACGATCACGAATTGTTGTTTCAGATTCCATATCTTTCTCCTTATCATTCATAACTTTCTCCGTGTCAGCAGGTTCACCAACAGTTGGAACCCGCGCATCGGCCAGCCCCGCCGCGCGAACTCACGGCACGGCGCTCTCTTCTTCACTTTGCTCTGTCGCGGCTGCCGCCTCGTAGCCAATCTTCTTCAACAGGCGGATGAGCGTCGCGCGCTCGGCCGTGGTCAGGGAGGCGGACGCGAGCCGCTCCAGATCGGCGGCGTGTTCGGCGAAGGCGCGCGTGATCAACCTCCTGCCTTCTTTCGTCAAATGAACGATCCTCGCCCGCCGGTCGGCGCTGGACGCGCGGCGCTCCACCAGCCCCTTAGTCTCTAAGCGGTCAACGGCGACCGTTATCGAGCCGCTCGTCAACAGAACTTTTTTCCCGATCTCGTTGACGGGAAGGGGCCCTTTGTGGAGCAGGGCTTCCAGCACTGCGAAGTCGCTGCCGCACATCTCCAGCCCCGAGACGCTTTTTTGGGCGTAGGCTTCAACAGCACGCGCCGCCTTCCACAGCACCAAGAAGACGTGAATGCCGCTCCCTCCGGTCAATGATTCAAGTTTCTCTACACCCATCAACAGCCTCCTTCTAATCAATTTATCTTGACATCAAGATACTTTACTCCAAGATGCTTGTCAAGTGATTGAGTAAGGATTTTCACTTGAACCAAAAGTCTCCAACTACTACGAAATATCGCAAATGTCGTAATTCCATACTGATACTTTACAGATATTAGTTTAATAGTAAAGATGTTTTGGAAGTATCGAGAAGAATTTGGCATATTGACGATATGAAGGAAACGAAGAAGAGAAGAAAGAGGAATGCGGGCAAACGTAAGCGCAAGACGCCAGGGCAAACTCGCAAACCTTTGCCGGCGGTTGATTCGGAACTCGCCGTATGTCTGTGGGTGTTGAGCGAAGAGTTGACGGGAGTAAAGGTGTGTTAGCACATAGGAAATAATGTTAGTTACGCCGCCATCACGCGGCAATAAACCAAAAAGAGGAATTATGGCAGTGAACATTGAAGGGAAAGTAGTGGTGATAACGGGCGCGAGTAGCGGAATCGGAGAGGCGACAGCGCGCCTGCTGGCGCAAAAGGGCGCGCACGTCGTCCTGGGCGCTCGGCGCACGGACAGGCTCGAATCGCTGGTTTCCGCCATTCGAGCAGAAGGCGGTTCGGCGCGGTATCGGGCGCTCGACGTCACGAAGCGCGAAGATGTCGAAGACATCGTCAATTTTGCGCAAAGCGAATTCGGCAAAGTGGACGTCATCATCAACAACGCCGGCGTCATGCCGATTTCGCCGCTCGAAGCGCTCAAGGTAAACGAGTGGAACCAGATGATTGATGTCAACATCCGTGGCGTGCTGCACGGCATCGCGGCGGGGTTACCGGTCATGAAGAAACAAGGCTTCGGCCAGTTCATCAATGTATCTTCCACCGCCGGACATGCGGTGCATCCGACCGGCGCTGTCTACAGCGGGACGAAATTCGCCGTGATGGCCATCTCGGAAGGCCTGCGCCGGGAGAATGACAATATCCGGGTGACGGTCATCTCGCCCGGCCTGACGAAATCGGAATTGGACGACACCATCTCGGATCCCGCTTTAGCCGAAGGCATGCGGGAATCCCGCAAGACCGCCATCGGGGCTGACGCCATCGCCCGCGCCATTGCGTTCGCCGTCGAGCAACCTGCGGACGTGGACGTCAGTGAGATCATCGTGCAACCCACGGCCAGTCCTTACTGAACAATTGACGCCTGTGCCCGTCGTCCATCCTGGTTCGAAATTGAACTATCAGGACGCCGTCGGCGACAGTCGGCGACTGGATATTCGAGTATGGCAACTCGTATGATTGTGAGGCTTCGGCATCAGTAATCTCGTCACGCAGGCGTCGGCAATCGCTGGAGGTGTTCAGAACTGGAGCGCAACACGCTCATCTCAATCACAACCGAAGACATCTTGAAGGAGTGCTTATGACAACAGAACAAAAACAATTGAAATCAGGGTTTGGAGCAAAGACCACCGCCAGGGAAGTTCTCGCGGGGCATGACCTGACGGGGAAGATCGCCATCGTGACTGGTGGGTACTCCGGCGTGGGTCTGGAGACAACCCGCGCTCTGGTGGAGGCGGGCGCGACGGTAGTTGTGCCCGCGCGAACGCGAGAGAAAGCTCGTACTGCGCTTGCCGGCATCCCCCGAGTGGAGTTGGAGAAACTGGAGTTGATTGACCCCGCTTCAATCGATGCATTCGCCGGTAGGTTTCTGGATTCCGGACGGCCGCTGGATATTCTCATCAATAACGCCGGGATCATGGCGCCGCCGCTTCGGCGCGACGCGCGCGGCTACGAATCCCAGTTCGCCACGAATCATCTGGGGCACTTCCAGTTGACGGCGCGGCTCTGGCCGGCCTTGAAACGGGCGGGCAGGGCACGGGTTGTCTCGGTCTCTTCCACCGGGATCAGCTTCGGGGGAGTCGATTTTGACGACCCGAATTTTGAACGGCGGGAGTACGACAAGTGGAAGGCCTACGGGCAGTCCAAGACAGCCAACGCTCTATTCGCCGTCGAGTTGGACAAGCGCGGTCAGGCGCATGGCGTCCGCGCCTTCTCTGTACACCCCGGCGGAATCTATACCGATTTAGCTCGTGACCTTTCGGCTGAAGAACTCGCCTTCGAAGGGGAGCTTAAGACCCCCGAACAGGGGGCGGCGACGAGCGTATGGTGCGCGACGAGTCCTCAGTTGGAGGGGAAAGGCGGGGTTTACTGCATGGACGCCGACATCGCCGAGGTCATTTCGAATTTCACCCCACAGAGGCCGGGCGAACAACCTACGGGAGTGCTCCCCTGGGCTATCGATCCCGACCTGGCGGAGCGACTGTGGCATCTCAGCGAGAAGATGACCGGCGTTAAGTTCAGCGGCTGACCTCACGCATTCCGCTCGGCGCGCCAGTCGAGCTGGAAATCATTTTCGAGGAGGGGTAGCGGCGCGGCATGAGCGAACCTAGTACCACGATATGGGGATGTCTCGATACTCTCGAAAGTGGTATCCAGAAACCATTCGATTTCGTGATGTATTTCCTGCTCCGAAGGTTCATAGTCTGAAGTCGCAGAAGAGGTGAAGGAGCTGACGGTTAGTAGATAATGAGGGCACGAAAGTAGCGAGAAGTACTTTTCAATAGTGGCTGGAAATTCATGGGAGGAGTTTCGGCAAGGGAATCACGTCGGCCAAGCCTGGCTCGGCGGACATCTTGACTCTCACCGTGGACGACATCGACGCCGCCCGCGACGACTTGATCGCCCGCGGCGTCGCCGTGAGCGAGGTCTTCCACTACGCCGGCGGCCCGTTCAACAACGCCGTGGAGAAACCACGCGTCGGCGGACGCGACCCGCAAGGTCGTTCCTACTTCTCGTTTGCCTCGTTCGAGGATCCGGACGGGAACGGATGGCCGATCCAGGAAGTCAAGCAGCGCGCCCCAGGACGCTGAATCCAATCCAATAGGAGGGCAGGAGGGAAAGAATAATGTCCGACGAAATCAATCAAGATCGGCGACGGTTTTTCGGCGCCGTGGCCATGACCATCGCCGCCGCTCAACTCGGCATGACGGGTTCGGCGCAAGCGCAATCCAGAAAGACAACCCCGGCGGATCTGCCAACGATCAAGCCGGGGACGAACACGTCGTTCGGCGCGCCGAAGCAGATCGCTGCCGGCGTCCTGAACGTTGGCTACGCTGAAGCCGGCCCTGCCAATGGCCCTGCGGTAATTCTTCTGCACGGTTGGCCCTACGACATTCACAGCTATGTCGATGTCGCCCCTTTGTTGGCGTCGGCGGGCTACAGAGTGATCGTCCCATATCTGCGCGGCTATGGGGCGACACGCTTTCTTTCGAGTGAAACTCTCCGGAATGGCCAGCAATCGGCAATTGCGGTCGACATCATCGCGTTGATGGACGCTCTGAAGATAGGAAAGGCGATCATCGGCGGTTTTGATTGGGGGGCGCGGACAGCCAACATCATGGCGGCGCTTTGGCCCGAACGGTGCAAGGCGCTGGTCTCCGTGAGCGGCTATCTGATCGGCAATCCTGAATCCAATAAGGCGCCGTTGCCGCCAAAGGCCGAACTCGAATGGTGGTACCAATTTTATTTTGCGACGGAACGCGGCCGCGCAGGCTACGAAAAATACCGTCATGATTTCAACAAGCTCATTTGGCAGCTCGCTTCGCCAAAATGGAACTTCGATGATGCGACGTTCGATCGCAGCGCAGCGTCCTTCGATAACCCGGATCATGTCAGTATCGTCATCCATAATTACCGTTGGCGGATCGGCCTGGCTGATGGCGAACCGAAGTATGACGACCTTGAAAAGCGGCTTGCCGAAGGCCCAGTCATCACTGTGCCCACCATCACCCTTGAAGGCGACGCCAATGGCGCGCCACACCCGGACGCCAGTTCCTACGCCAAAAAATTCGCGGGCAAATACGCTCATCGGATCATCAAGGGTGGCGTCGGGCACAACCTGCCTCAAGAAGCGCCGCAAGCATTTGCCAAGGCTGTCATCGATGTCTACGGCTTTTGATCGGGGTTAGAAACTATCTCAAAATAGAAAGCAGCCACAAAATGTTGTTGTTATGCCTGAGCTTTCTATCCGCTGGTACGACAATGGGTACCAGGGCGCCGAAAGCTTACAGAACACTCCGGCGCTGTTGGTTTTATATAAAACCATTTAAAGGAACCGATTGACAACCACTCCCGTGTCTTCAGGGTTTTCTTCAGGGAAGAAGTGACCCCCCTTCATCGCCTGTCCTTGCGCGTGCGGAGCCCATTGCCGCCAAATGCCCAGCGGTTGTCTTTCTCGTAGGTTGAAACCCGCTTCGTTTGGACTCACCATGCGATCTCTCAGTCAAGCACTGCATCTCGGCGGCCTGCATCGCGCCTCACAGTTACCTTTTAAGGTCAGCTCTTTCACATCTGCCGAGCATCCGGCATATGCTACGACCTAAAGACTCATCGCCCACCTGATATGGGCTATGGAAATACTGATCGATTTGATCATTATTTCATTTCATCCTTGCGCCTCGTGGCGCACGCGCTATCGACCATAAGTAAGGATATGTGCAGTTCGCAACCCCGTCATCCCCGGACGCTTGCGTTCAGGAAGGCGGTCACGAGAGAGTCCGTGAATTTGCTACCCACGGTCTCACCTGTCACCAGCACACGATAATAAATGGGGCCGACGAGTTGATCTACCGCCAGCTCGATATCGGTGTCTGCGGCTAACTCACCGCGCTCAACGGCGCGTTGAAAAGGCAGGCGATCGACTTCGCGCTGCTGCCCGAGATAATCTCTTCGAAACCGTTCGGCCATCTTAGCATCGTGCTGTGCCTGGCCAGCCAGCGCGCGAAAGACCGCCCCTGCGTCCGACTGAGTCAAGAACTCGGCCAGATTGCGCAGGTGGGTGCGCAGGTCACGGCCAAGATCACCGGTATCTTGTGGCGTCAAGTGCTCGACCGCATCGTCAAGGAAGGTGTCCAAGAGGACGTCGGTTTTCGAAGACCACCAGCGGTAGATCGTCTGCTTGCCTACGCCGGCACGCGCGGCGATGCCCTCGATCGTCACTGCGGCGAAGCCGATCTCCACCAGCAGGTCATCGGCTGCTTCCAGCACGGCCTGCCGCGCATCCTCGCTGCGACCGTAGCGGTTTCCGAAATGCTTGGCGCGACGTGAGTCGTCCACCTTCGCGCTTACTCTGGCCGGCATTTTATTGGCGGCTATCGCTGGTTTTTGTCTGGCGTTTTTGGGCATGACACTCTCGATCTGTTGACAAGACGATACGCACCGTCTACTCTACCACAGTATATGACAACCCTATACAATACCAAAGTACGCTCTGTCCTTGACCGGCTGTATGCAGCGAACGCAATCCAAGAAGCGTCGCCGCCCATCTTGCCGCAAGGCTTTTCGCTCGCAACGAGCTCCCCGCAAGAACGTGCCGACGCGCTAGCGGCCGTGTACATGCCGATCTCTGCCAGGGGCGGCGAGCTGCTGTATTCGCTAGTGAGAGCGAGCCGCCCGGATACAATTGTCGAGTTCGGAACATCGTTCGGAATCTCCTCGATCTATCTCGCCGCCGCAGTAGCCGACAACGGCAAAGGCCATATTTATACCACTGAATTAAGCGCCGCCAAGGTCGCCGCCGCTCAGCGCAATCTGCTCGAAGCCGGCCTTGCCGACAAAGTGACCATCCTGCCCGGCGATGCCCTGGAAACGCTCCTTAATGTGGCAGGACCGGTCGGCCTCGCCCTTCTCGACGGATGGAAAGATTTGTGCCTACCGGTGCTTAAACTTCTCGAACCGCGTCTTACAGCGGGAGCGTTGGTCGTCGGAGATGATTCTAGCTTCCCGTCAATGACCGATTATCTGAACTATGTCCGAGATCCGGCAAACGGTTATGTCTCGGTGGAGTTTCCAGTCGAAGATGGCATGGAAATCAGCTGCAGGTCCGCTGTTCACGGCGAAGCCACGACATGAACGTGCTCTGGCGGAAGCCCCGTCCATACGAGTTTCAGGACAAGAGAACGAAATGGAGGAACAGATGAACAAAAGAATCGCCCTCGTGACGGGCGCCAACAAAGGCATCGGTTATGAAACGGCGCGGCGCCTCGCAAGCCGGGAGATGATAGTTTTGATCGGTGCGTGGGACGATCGGCGCGGGAAAGAAGCAGTGACGAAACTTCAAGGCGAAGGGTTGAACGTCCAATTTCTGCAGCTGGACGTAAACGACGAGACCACACACGAAGGAGCGCATCGTTTTATCGGGGACAACTTCGGAAGGCTGGATATTCTCGTCAACAACGCAGGAATCGCGCTGGATCTGAATCAGAAGCCGAGCGAGGTGAATCTGCAAACGCTGCGAGAGACGTTTGAGACCAACTTCTTCGGTCAGATCTCGGTGACGCAAACACTCCTGCCGCTCATACGTCAGTCCGATGCCGGGCGCATCGTTAATGTCTCAAGCGGGCTTGCCTCTTTGACACAACATAGCGATCCGAGCTGGGAGTTTTACCAGGTGAAGCTGCTCGCCTACAACGCTTCAAAAACTGCGCTCAATGCTTTCACCGTGATGCTGGCACATGAGTTGAAGGACACGGCGATCAAAGTCAATTCAGCAGATCCCGGATTCACGGCGACCGATTTGAATAATCATCGCGGTTATCGAACCGTCGAGCAAGGGGCGTCGGTCATCGTCAGATTGGCAACTTTACCCGCAGATGGGGTGACCGGAAGTTTCTTCAACGATCAAGGCGTTGTCCCCTGGTAGTTCACACAAACAATGTCCGTTCGGTCACCAAGCCTGACGGAGGAAATCGGTCACAGACAAAACCCCGAATAAACTGTTGAGAGAAACCACAACCAAAATGGTCCTTTCCCACCCGATTATGCTGCCGAGCCTTCCGGCAGATAGGCTGTAGATTCAGCCAACTCTCTCCACTGCTCGAGCTCTTCCTTCACTTGCTCGAGCTTGGCGCTGATCGACGCGACGCAGTCGGCTCCCAGTTGCAGACGAAGAGGAGGATTGTTCACCTCCGTGATTTTCACCATAGCCGCCACCGCTTTCGCGGGATCGCCAGGCTGCGCGCTATGGGAAGAATCGGCCCACTCACGCGCCGCCCCGGAGCTGCCCGAATAATCTGAAATCGTTTCCTTCGATCGACCCAGCGAGGACGCGTCCAGAAAGTCGGTCCTGAACGGACCGGGTTCGATGATCGTCACCTTGATGCCCAGCGGCTTTAATTCCGCATGCAGCGCTTCGCTGACACCTTCGATCATGAACTTCGTGGCGCAATAGATTCCCCATCCCGGCCAGGACACGAAGCCGCCAACAGAGCTTAGATTGAGAATGTGGCCGGAGCGCCGGGCACGCATCGAGGGAAGAGCCGACCGCAAGACATTCAACGTCCCTTCGACATTTACCGCAAAGATGGATCGGACCTCCTCCGCCGAGACCTCTTCGATCGCTCCGACCAATCCTCGACCGGCATTGTTAACGAGCACGTCGATCTGGCCGAATCGCTCCAGAGTCCTTTCGACAGCCTGCTGAGCCTGCTTTTCGCTCGTGACATCCAGAGGGATGGTCAGCAGGCGTTCGCTGCCCCCAATCGCCTTATCGATCATCTGCGGGTCGCGTGCGGTAGCGACGACGGCGTCGCCCGCCGCGAGCGCGGCTTGGTGTGAGGCGTTACCGTACCGTGAGTAATTTGTCCTCCTTCGGATTCGCCTCCAGATAGATGTCCTTGTATTCTGAGGCCCCGGCGCCATGGCGAAACATGCCGATGGGGCCGGAAATGATTCGCTTCTCCGGGTCAGAACGCTCACCGGCGTAGGAGTGCGTGTAGCGGGCGATTTCGATCCCGTTCACCGCCGCGCGCATGGCGCCTCTCTCCAGGTTGCACAATAATTCCGTTGTGTACCATGTTGTAAAATCTCTCGGGCCACTCGCCAGGGTTTCGTGCGGCAGGTTGTGATGCTGGGGAGGATGGTAATCCCACATTGCCCCATGTGGAGGCATGAATTGGATCCATCCGGCATTATCGATCTTTGGTCTGGCCGGATCTTTCGGACGATCTCCCCAAAACAAAACACCCAGATGATCCCCGTTTACGGGATTCATCCGCGCGGTGAAGATCAGGCGAAAACTGCCGTAATCGGCCTTCGTGAACGCGAGACGCGAACTGCCACCCACCCCGCGCATTGCGCCATCGACTATGCTCCACGTCGATGGGTCTGCTTCCCAACTCTCGAAGTTCTCACCGTTGAAAATCTTCACGCAACCCGGATAAGGTACGGCCTGGCGACCGGCATCCGCCGACACACCGGCTCTGGCCGGTCCCCAGTCTCCGGCCGCACGGACAAGGGAGAGGGCGCCACACACCAGAATCGAAAAGACGAGGGCTCTGAGTACGGTCATCGCAAATCCTCCGAAGCTTTGGACAGATACTTTCATCTTTCATATTTAATATGACATATGACATATGAAAGATGAAAGATGAGTGTAGATCTCCAGATAATTCAGTGAAGGTCTTCACGATTTTTTATGAAGTCCTGCCGGACTCTAAGTAAACATCTCGAAACTATAAGTACGAACAATATGTTGTGGTTATGAAAACACGGCCTTTAGAGCGGGTAAGCGGCGATACCAAAGTAAGGCGCAGGCGAACTGAAACAGGGCGATAAAGTTCTCGCTCTTTTTCTCATACCGCACCAGTAGGCCACAGCACTTTGAGAGCCAACTGATGGTTCTTTCCACCACCCAGCGGCGGGCCGGATATTTCTTCTTCCCGTTCTTATCGAGCGTTTCTGCTCCATTGGGGCGGATATGCCCTTCGTAACCGTGCTCTTTGACTACATGTTTGCTCAGCGCATTGTTGTATCCGGCGTCCAGGCAAAGATGCTGCGGCTCTTTTTCGGTTGGTTCCGGACGCTCAACGACGATCGATTCAATCGTCTCCTCCAGCAAGAGATGATCATTGATATTGGCTGGCGCAACGACAATGGAGAGTGGTCCGCCTTGTCTATCAACAAGCAGGCTCTCCTTCGTCCCGGATTTCGCGCGATCTGTCGGGTTGGGGCCAATTTCATCACCGCCGATGGGCGCCCTCAGGCCGAATGCTTGTGGATGACCGCTTTGGTCTCGAGAAATTCACTGAAGGCAACCTCTCCCCATTCACGTCCATTTCCCGACATCTTGTAGCCTCCGAACGGGGCTTGCGGGTCTTCCGCCGCGCCATTAATAAACACCATCCCCGCCTCAAGTCTGGCGACCACGTCATTCGCGCGTTCCTCGCTTGCTGACTGCACATAGGCAGCCAGGCCGTAAATGGTGTCATTGGCGATGCGGACCGCGTCATCGACATCTTCATATCCAATCATACAAAGAACCGGTCCGAAGATCTCCTCGCGTGCGATCGTCATCTCGTTCGTCACGTCCGCGAAAATGGTGGGCTTGACATAGTAGCCTGTCTTAAGTCCGTCGGGATGACCGGGGCCACCGAAAAGTAATGTCGCCCCTTCTTCGATCCCTTTCTCGATCAGGGATTGAACTCGACCCCATTGACGTTCAGAGACGACCGGCCCCATGTGTACGTCCGTCTGTGGATCTCCATACGTCACCGAGGCGGCGACTTGGCTGGCGATGTTCTTAGCCGCCTCCATTTTGGATAATGGAACCAGCATGCGGGTCGGGGCATGGCAGTTTTGGCCTGAATTGAACATGAGCCGATAAATGTTCTCAGTGGTCGCTCGTTCTAGGTCGGCGTCATCCAGGATGATGTTCGGGGATTTGCCGCCGAGTTCCTGATGGACTCTCTTGACACTGTCGGCGGCCCGTTTAGCCACGTCAATCCCGGCCGCTGTCGAGCCGGTGAACGAAACCATGGCGATGCCGCGATGAGCTGAAATTGCGGCGCCCACTGTGGGTCCATCGCCATCGACGAGGTTATAGACGCCTGCAGGCACTCCCGCCTCATGAAAGATCTCAGCCAGTATATGGGCGGTGAACGGAGCCACCTCGGACGGTTTATGCACCAGAGTGCAGCCTGTCGCGAGCGCCGGGAAGGCCTTCACCACGAACTGATTGATCGGCCAATTCCACGGCGTAATAATTCCGACTACCCCAATCGGCTCACGCCGTATGGTTGTACGATCACTTTGAGCATGTTCGAACTTGTAGTCTTTCAGAACCGCGATTGCCGTCTGGAGATGTAAGAGCCCGACACCAACCTGGACCTCCTTTGCGAGTTTCTTCGGCAGTCCGAGTTCTTCCGTCAATGCGTCAGCCAGTTCGTCCTGGCGCCCCGCATAGACGCCGAGGATGCGGTTCAACAGATCCAGTCGTTCCTGCCGGGTACTGCGTGAGAAGCTGATAAATGCCTTTCTCGCGGCGGCAACGGCCTGATCAACCTCGGCAGGTGTGCACAGCGTAATCTGACCGGCAGGGCGCTCGGTAGCGGGGTTGACGACGTCGATGACCGTGCCGGCGGCTGGTGTAACCCATGCGCCATTAATGTAGATCTGAGTGTAGTCTCTCATTAACTTCCCTCCTTGTTTCTTGCTCTGAGGCTATGAGCGAGACGACCTTTCATGCAATTGGTACGCCTGCGTTATGACTCCCATTCCGGATGGATCAGGACCTTAAAATTCAATAACAGGTAGGCACCGGAGTCCCTCGATTGCGGATGCATAGATGCGCTGGACTAATCCGCGCGGCGCACCATTGAGGCGTTTGAGCCCTGAGACTTTTCCGAACCAAGCGCATTTTCTATCAATTCGGCGGCCAGGGTCAGACCATCGGTCTCGACGATAGCCCGTTGAATAGGGCGAGCATTTTCTTGATAGGACGGATCACCATGGACCGTATCTATGAGCGCTGCGAGCCGATTCCAGTTAAGTTGGTCAAATGGTACGAACTCCCCAACCTGCTTATCGGCGATTCTTGCCGCCACTCCAGGTGGTTCTGTTGCAAATAAACCAGACATCCGGTCCTCAATACTGGTAGACTGGCCCAATTCCATTATCACTGGGGGCTGCTCTGACCAAATCCAATATGTTCAAATGGCGACATTATGAATCCGAGATCATCCTCCTCTGCGTACGCTGGTATCTGCGTTATGCTCTCAGCTATCGTGACCTGGAAGAAATGATGCGGGAGCGCGGTCTCTCGCTCGATCACACGACGATTTACCGGTGGGTTCAGGCGTATGCTCCGGAGTTAGAGAAAAGAATTCGTCCTCACTTGAGACTGACGAACGACTCCTACCGCGTCGAGGAGACCTACATCAAAATCAAAGGTGAGTGGAAGTATCTCTACCGCGCCGTCGATTCGACGGGACAAACGATCGATTTCCTTTTGAGCGCGAAAAGAGATTCGAGGGCCGCCAAACGGTTCTTCCGAAAGATGCTCAAGACCCCGTCACACTCATCTACGAGAGTGATCAACGTCGATAAGAATCGAGCCTATCCGCAGGCGGTCGAGCAATTGAAGGAAGAAGGGACGCTCCCCAACCGCACTCAACTGCGACAATGTAAATATCTCAACAACCTCATCGAGCAGGATCATCGGTTCATCAAAAGGCGCGTCAATCCCAGGCTCGGGTTCTTCAGTTTTAGGACGGCAGGTCGAACAATCAAGGGTTATGAAGCGATGCCTCTGGTGAGAAAAGGGCAGATTGAAGGAGTAGGCAAAGGTGACGTTGAGGGGCAAGTGAGATTTGTGGAGAGCCTCTTCAAGGTTGCCGCCTAACGAGAAGTCGGGACCGGGCTTTTTTCGTCCTCACCCATTCTTTGCAACAGAATCCTCTAGAGTGATACTACCCCCGTTCAGTCTTTCTGATTCATATTCTTGAACAAATCAACATTGGCAATCCGTTTTTCGGTGTCATGGTGACACCCACTTCCGGGAGAGCTAAGCGTGGTGAAGCAAGTCTCGGTTCATACTGTTGGGCAAGCTGGGCCAGAAGCAACGTGCCCTCCATGAGCGCCATATGATTACCAATGCAAAGTCTCTGTCCTGCTCCAAACGGCATGAAAGATAATTGATGCCCTTTTTTTCCGTTTTCCGGCAGCCAGCGGTCGGGATCAAATGTTTCCGGTTCAACCCAAAAATCTGGATGACGGTGAATGTGATAGACGCTAATAAAGATGAGGGAATCTTTCGGCAAGTGATAGCTGCCGAGATGTGTTTCCTCATCTACACGGCGCGGAATCATCGGCGCCGGAGGGTATAGTCTCAAAGACTCGTTAAAAACCTGCGCGACATATTTCAGCTTCGGAACATCCTCCAACGTCGGAGTCCTTCCCGACAAAACTGTATCAACTTCCTGTTGGAGCCTTCGCATTATTTGCGGATGCCGGGCAAGTAGATACCACGTCCAGGTAAGGGCGTTTGCAGTTGTTTCATGACCGGCAGCAATGATCGTGAGCGCCTCATCACGGATTTGCGCTTCGCTCATCCCTTCGCCGGTTTCCTCGTCGCGCGCCTCAAACAGCATATCAAGCAGATCGCCGCGTTTCTCACCGCTCGAACGCCTTCGCCTGATGATTCCGTAGATGATTTTGTCAAGTAGTCTATTGGAACGGAGAAACGCGCGATTCGCTGGTGTGGGGACTGCCAGCGGCAACGAAAGCGGATTTTGCAAGCGATTAGTCACGAAATGCGAAGCGACTCTGGCCGCCTCTCCGACCTTGCCAGCTTCACCAGTAAGATCCTCGCTGAACATCGTACGGGTAATAATCTCTAGCGTCACCCGCATCATTTCCTCCGTCATGTTGGTGGGCTGACCGATTGAAGCCAATTCTTTCCACCGTGATAGCAGGTTGTCGCCCGCCGCCGTCATGTCGTTCACCAGTGCGGCGATCCGCTGCCGGTGAAACATCGGCTGCATCATCCGCCGTTGACAGAGCCAGGATTCATAATTGTCGTTTGAGACCAACCCCAAACCCAAGATCACGCCAAGCCCCATATTCCTCTTGGGCTTTAGGAATTCGCGGCTCCGGCCAACCAAAACCTCGTGCGCGGATTCAGGGTGAGCCACGGCGTGCACGACGCGCGATCCGAGCCGGTAGCGAACGACGTCGCCGTGTTCTGTGAAACCTTTGGTCAACGTTCCCAAAAAATCATGGCGGAACTCTCGTAAATTACCGAGCAGAATTTCTCCGCGGGCTTCCGGGGCCGTTTTATACTCGCCTGTTCTAGCCGTTTTCGTCATAAGCTAAAGGATAAAGATCGCATCGCCATCTCGCTTTGACATAAATCAAAAAAGGAATCCTGTCAGAAGCAGTCGCTTACTTCCTGGCTCGGACACGGCTTAGAGTTTCCTGGGTGATGCCTAAGAATGAAGCGATATGGCCGAGCGGCGCTCTCTGCAAAAGGGTGGGATAGGTTTGGGCAAATGACTGGTAGCGTTCTTGCGCGGTTTGAAATTGCAGGGCGATTGTTCGATTAACTGATTTCTCGAAAACTTCGAGCAGTATTAACCTTCCTAACCTTTCCAATTGCGGGTCTGTATTGTAGAGGCTTTCGAGTTCGGTGTAGGTCAGGGAGTATAAAACTGAATCTTCCAACAGTTCGAGGAAGTAGCGGCTTGGTTTTTGTTGGAAAAAGCTGTCAACAGCAGTGATGAATGAATTTTCGGGTGCGAACCAATCGGTTATGTCTTTGCCATCATCTTTGTAATAAAAAGCTCGAACCAAACCTTTCTCGACAAAATAAATCCTTTGGCAAATTTGTCCCTCATCATGAAGTAGGTGCTTCTTCGGGAGCTCTTCTTTTTTCAACAAACGCCCTATCTCCTGCTCCAGCGTGGGAGACAGCTTTACAATTGAGGTAGCGTATTCAGCAATATTCATCGTCATCAGGATAAGCGAATTGCCTACGAATTGCGGGTACAGCCGAGATTGATCGAAAAACGCCACTCATTTGAACGCCCATTTTATAGTGGCGGGGAAGGTCAATCACGCTGACGCCCGGATGCTCGGTTACGCCTCGCCTGCGTGGATGTAATGGTCCCGTAAAACTGGACACGAAAGTGTTGTTTGAAAGTGTAAGTCACAACGACCGCTTAGACCAGCCCGCCGCCACCACGCCTACCATCGTCGCGGTTGAGTTGCGCCATTGTTGAAGGCTGCGGCGGTGGCTCTCCCGTCAGGCGACCGAATCACAGAATTGCTCCTCTTCGGTGGAGCCTATCAAGGCCGTGGTGGACGAGGCGCCGCCCGCAATTACTTGCGCGATAGTGTCGAAATATCCCGTGCCGACGAACGCCTGGTGCTTCACGCCGCGGTAGCCGTCGCTCTCCCGCGCAAATTCCAGTTCTTGCAAGCGCGAGTAGGCCGCCATTCCCGCCTCTTTATAACCCAGCGCCAGATCAAACATGCTCAGGTTGAGGGCGTGGAAACCGGCGAGTGTGACGAATTGGAATTTGTAACCCATCTTCGCCAACTCCTTCTGGAAGTCCGCAATCGCATCGGCGCCCAGCTTCTTCTTCCAGTTGAACGAAGGCGAGCAGTTGTAAGACAGTGGCTTGCCCGGGTGTTTGGCATGTATTGCCTCGGCGAATTCGCGCGCTTCTTCCAGATTCGGTTCCGAAGTCTCACACCAGAGAAGATCGGCATACGGCGCGTATGCCAGCGCTCGCGCAATCGCTTGATCCAATCCGCTGCGCACGCGGAAGAACCCTTCCGTCGTCCGCTCGCCGGTGACGAAAGGACGATCGCGCTCGTCGATATCGCTGGTCAGCAAAGTCGCCGCGTTGGCGTCGGTCCGCGCAATGATGATCGTCGACGCGCCCATAATGTCCGCGGCCAGGCGCGCGGCCGTCAACTTCTGAATAAATTCCTGCGTCGGTATGAGCACCTTGCCGCCCAGGTGTCCGCACTTCTTGGCCGAAGCCAGTTGATCCTCGAAATGCACGCCGGCCGCGCCTGCCTCGATCATCGCCTTCATAAGTTCGAAGGCGTTCAGGCCGCCGCCGAATCCGGCTTCGGCGTCGGCGACGATCGGCGCGAACCAATGCGGTCCTTCGCGCCCTTCGGCGTGCTGAATCTGGTCGGCGCGTTGAAACGCCTGATTGATTTTGCGCACAACCGTCGGAACACTGTCGGCCGGGTAGAGGCTCTGATCAGGATACATCTGACCGGCGTTGTTGGCGTCAGCCGCCACCTGCCAGCCGCTCAGGTAAATGGCCTTGAGTCCGGCTTGCACTTGTTGAATCGCCTGATTGCCAGTCAGCGCGCCGAGTGCGGCGACATAAGGCTCGGTGTGCAACAAGCGCCACAACCGTTCCGCGCCGCGCTCGGCCAGGGTGTAACAGATCTTGATCGAGCCGCGCAGCCGCAAGACATCTTCGGCCGAATAAGGTCGCACGACGTCCGCCCAGCGCGGGTTCTTCGCCCATTCCTGTTTGAGTTCCGAAAGTTCAGAAAAATGACCGTTGTTATTCATCATTGGATATTCTCCCGTATTTTCGAGTGAGCGCCGCGAGCGGTAGCGAGCGTGGCCCCATCAGGGGACGGCTGATGGGGCCACGCTCGCTCCGCTCGCGGTACTGACCGTTAGATCGGATCAAACTCGCCACGCGCGATCATCTCTTCGCTGACGCGCCGAGCCGCGCGGTATTTCTCAATCGCTTCAGGCGGCGCTTCCGCCGACAGTTCGCGTAGAATGCGGTTCAATTCTTCGTCGAACAACTCGCTCACAAATTCCGGCGTGTGTCTGACAGGGCGCCCATCCTCATCAACTATCTTCACCGCGTCGCGATGCAAAATGCGCTGCGCGATCATCAGCCGGTAAATGCGGTCGGTCGCCAAGTCCTCCATATAACCATCAAGCAGGCTTGCGCCCTTGCCGTTCAGATAACCGTTGCGATAGCGGATCACCGTGCGCACTGCGGCGCGCGTGCCCGCGAGCGTCAGCCTGCCGACGTCTTTCGGCGCGGGGCGCAGGTCGGGATAGCGCGCGGTATTCTCAGGGCGCCGGTGAATCTGATTCGGGGCAGGGAACTGAGCGACAGCGATCTCGTTCTGATCGGGATGGCCCGTCCATGCGCCGTCCATCAAACAATCGGCCTCGTTACGCTTGTCTTTTTCGAGCGTGGCCAGGGCGCGGGCGTTCAACTCCGCGTCTTCACGGCTTGGGAAGAGAGCGGTCATCCCGCCAATCGCCAGGGCGCCGCGCCGGTGGCAGATTTCAGGAATCAGGTTGCGCAGATTCTGGAAGAACGGCGCGTCGTGCGGAATCGTGTTGCGATCCGGCAGCGCCCACTCCGGGTTCGGAAGATTGAAGTGAATGAGACTGGCCATGTAATCCCATCGGCCCAGGTTCAGGCCCAGAATGTGATCGCGCAGGTGGTAGACGAACTCTTCCATCTGAAAGGCCAGCGGATGTGATTCGACCAGCGCCATGCATTTGATCCAGCCCTTCGGCCAGCCCTTCGCGCGCTCGACGGCCTGAAAAAGATCGCGCCACCAGAGGGCTTCTTCCGCCGATTCGGATTTCGGAATGTAGAACGAGAGCGGATGTTTGATCTCCGCCGCATCAACCTGGTAAGCGATCAGCGCCACATCGAAGAGCGACGCCGCGATCACCTCGTCTTTCAACACACCAGCTTGGCCCAGATGCAGTCCGCGCGCGCGACTCCAGATGACCGTTTCACTCTTTTTGATGACGACCGTCTGGGCGCGCTTCTTGTCAAAGTAAGTCAGCGCGCCGCGCAAAGCCTGCAAGATGTTGCTCACGCCCCGCATCAGGTTCGGCCAGTAGTTGGCCAGGGAGTCTTCCAGATCGAGCATCACCCCGGGTGCGCCCGAATTCAGCATTTTGACTACCAGTTCGGCGTCGTCCGCAGGGCCAGTCATCTGATTGCGCTGGTCCTGACACCAGCCTGGCAATTCGATCCGCCAGTCGCCGGTCGTAGCCTCGGACGGCGGCAGATGATCGGGCATTAGGCCGCGATGGGTGGCAGCCAGACTTTCGGCGCGTCGTTCGATCAATTCTCGCCGGCGCGGCGTCAAGGAGCGATGCAGCGGCAAGAGGAAATCCATAAAACCGGCGGGCAGATCGGTCGCCGCATTAAAGCTAGCCGGCGCTGTGTTCATTCGTGGTCCGGTCATCTCCAATCTCCCTACTTTTGCGCGCCGGCCGCCATCCGTTCGCGAGCCACATGCCGTGTCTGGAAGCTTTCTGGCGCGAAGCCAAGGTCCACCACCTCCGCGGCCAGCCACTGGTGATCGCCTTCGAGCACGCCAGCGGCGAGTTCATTCTTGGCGGCGTCTTCATTGTTCCAGAGGTCTTGAAACAGCCGCCTCACTTTGCGCCGCGAGTCGCGGCAGAAAAGATCGGCCAGTTCCATGGCTCGTTCGGCTTCCGGTTCGCCCGCGTCGAGCAGGCTGCGCGCGTGGCTCACCGAGGCCGCCATCGCGAATAACTCCATTACCACATCTACGCAGCGGAAGAGGAAGCCCTGTTTGCGCTCCATCTTCGCCCGGTAAACCATCATTCCGTGGAAGCTCTCGCGCGCGAGCTTGCGCGAGCTGCGTTCGATGAAACGCAGATGGGTCGCCAACCGCCCGTAAGCGCCGTAGCGGAAGGGCGTCAGCAAACCCTCGAACCACAGGCGCGGATACCAGCCGGCGTAGAAAAGCGCGACGCGAGGCAAGGCGGCGAGCTTCTCCGCCGCGCCCTTCTTCGGATCAATCATGGTTCCTGAGACTTGCAGATGTTTATCCACGGCTTCGCGCGCCATGAACAGATGCATGATTTCGCTCGACCCCTCGAAGATTCGATTGATCCGGCAGTCGCGCAGCATGCGCTCGACGCCGATGGGCGCTTCGCCTCGCCCCTCGAGCGAGCTTGCGGTTTCGTAACCGCGACCGCCGCGAATCTGGAGCGTGCGGTCAACGATCTCCCACTCGCGCGCGGTGTTCCACTCCTTCGCGGCGGCGGCTTCGAGCCTGATGTCGTAACCGCCGCGGTCGGCCAGTTGGCCGGCCAGTTTCCAGACCGAGTCCATCGCAAAGGTGGTCGCCGCCAGGTCGGCGATCTGGTGAGCGACCGCTTCGTGTTTGCCAATCGGAACGCCCCACTGTGAGCGGGCGTTCGACCAGCCGCGCGCGATGTTCAGACATTGCTTCGCCGTTCCCGTCGAGCCAGCCGGGATGGTCAGACGGCCTGTGTTGAGCGTCACGAGCGCGATTTTCAATCCCTGCCCTGGAGCGCCAATCAGGTTTTCGCGTGGCACGCGCACATTGCGGAAGCTGATGACGCCGTTGGCCAGCGCCTTCAGCCCCATAAAGCGGCAGCGGTATTCGACCTTCACGCCTTCCCAATCGGTCTCGACGACGAAGGCGCCGATCTTTTTCGTCTGCGGGTCGCGCGCCATCACCACCAACAACTCGGCCAGCGTGCCGTTTGTGCACCAGAGCTTCTCTCCGTTGAGCACGTATGCTTCGCCGTCCCATTCGGCGGTCGTCGAAAGGCTTGCAGGATCGGAGCCGGCGTTGACTTCAGTCAGCGCAAACGCCGAGATCGCTCCGGCGGCGCAGCGGGGAAGATATTTCCGTTTTTGTTCGGGCGTGCCGAAAATCTTGAGCGGTTGCAGCACCCCTATGGATTGATGCGGCGAAAGCAGGGCAAGAATGTTCGCGTCGTAACTGCTGATCAGTTCCATCGCCCGGCAATACTCGAAATTGCTGAAGCCCAGGCCGCCATATTCTTTCGGTATCTTCATCCCGAAAGCGCCGAGCCGCTTCAATCCGGCGATGACCTCCGCCGGATATTCGCCCGTCTGATCAATGGCGATAGGGTCCACGTAATCGCGCAGGAACTGCTCCATCTCCCGGCAGAACTCGGTGAACTCAGGCCGCTCTTCGCGGTCGAGCGGGAAAGGATGGATCAAATCAAGCTGGAACTTTCCGAGAAACAGGTCGCGCAGGAATCCGCGCCCTTCCCATTCGGTCTGCCGCGCCTGCTCGGCGACCTGACGAGATTCGTGCTCACTGGTGATTTGCGTTTGAGCTGTAGCCATAGTTCACCTCACTAGAATCTCAGCCGAGCGCCAAGCTGAATCCGGCGCGGATCGAACGCCGAGGTGAAGCCCAGCGGCGCGCTCGGCCCCACATCTTCTCTGCCTTCGACGCGAAACGACGGCGGCGCGAAAGCCGGTCCGACGGTGTTGTTGACGGCCGCGAAATTGAGCCGGTTGAAAAGATTGAAGGCTTCGAAGGTCAGTTCCAGGCTGCGCGACTCATTACCCAGCCCGATCTTCCGCGACACGCGTAGGTCGAATGTCTTGAAGTCAGGCCCGACGCCGGTGTTGCGCCCGGCAAAGGCGGGACGGTCGCCGTTAGCGCTGCGGTCGCCGTTAAGATCGGCGCCGACCAGCAGGTTGAAAGGCCGCCCGCTGTTGGCCCGGAAAATCGGCGTCAGCGTGAAACCGGTGAGCGCCGCATTCTTGAACGGGCTTTCGAGCACGGCGTAAATGACGAGTTTGTGCCTCTGGTCAAAGGCCGACAGCGCGCGTTCGAGCGCGGTGTTGGTTTGATCGTTGGCGCGGAAATCACTGTTGTAATCCGTCACCTGATCAATCGCCTTGCTGAACGTGTAGTTTCCGGCGAGCGCGAAGCCTCGTCCGAATCGCTTGTTGACCTCGACCAACAAGCCGTTGTAATTCGCGGAGGCGGCGGATTCATAAACGATCTCCTGGAAGAGCAGCGGGTCGCGGAAGCAGGTAGTGATTGCTGCACCCGCGCAGCCAGAGGCGGCAGTCCACAGCGGGATTCCCACGGGACCGGCCGCAGGATTCGTGTTAATCGGGCGCGACAGCAGATTGATGTCGCGCGCCCGCGTGATGTGATGCGTCAGCGCCCAGACGTAACTGACCGAAGCGCTCAAGCCGGGCGCCAGTTCACGCTCGATGGCGAAGCTGGCTTGCTGGGCATTGGGGTTCCGGTAAGTCGGATCAACGCGGAACAGCACCGTCAAGGGGTTGCGCGGGCCGGCCTGCGAGACGTTGATCCCGAACTGCGCGAGGTCGGCAGGCGTGATCGTCCGCGTCGTCGCCGGGACGCCGATCACGCCCTGCTGGCGCAGCGTGCGGAAGATATTGACCGGGCCGTTGGCCGCCAGCGGATTGGCCGCGTTGAAAGTGGTTAGCACCTGCGGGATTTGGCGGAAACCGTCAATTTCGTTAAGCGCGTTGACCACGTAATCAATCTGAAAATAGATCGGCGAATAGAAGATGCCGTATCCGCCACGCACAATCGTCTTCTTGTCCTTGAACGGATCCCACGCGAAGCCGACGCGCGGCCCGAAGTTCTTCTTGTAGGTCGGCAATGGATCGAGCCGATCATCCAATTCGTAACGCAGCCCGTAATTGAGCGTCAGGTTGGGACGCGCGTTCCAGGTGTCCTGGCCGTATAAGGCGTAGAAGGGAATCGTGCCCTTGACTGTCGGATCGCCGAAACCTTGTTGGTAAGATGTCGGCAAGCCCAGATCGAGCGATTGCAACTGATTGATCGTCGTCGCTGCCAGCGCAGGTCCGACCAGCGCGCCCGGCAGCACGCTGAAACCGAAGCGCCCGCCGAAGAAGGTTTGCGAATCGAACGAGCCGCCGCGGATCAGCGCGCTCCCGCCGATCTTCAGCCTGTGCGTCCCGCGCACATAAGTCAGGTTGTCGGCGAACTCGTAGCGCCGCTCGATCGTCCGCGAAGGAAGGAAGATGTCGCGGTTGAAGAAGCCGAAGCCTGTCACGTTGAGTTCCGGCCCGTTGGGATCATTCGGCAGCACGGAAAGGCTGCGGTAGTTCCACTGAACGCGCGCCTCGTTGATCAAGGTCGGGCCGAAAATGCGTGTCCAGCCGCCGACGATGTTGTTGTCGAGGTTGTCCACCGAATTGGCGCGCGAAACCCCCACCAGCGCGCGCGTGCTCTGGTTGCCTTCGTCGCTGTTGGTGTAGTTGTAACGCAGGAAGAACTGATTGTTATCGCCGGCGCGATGATCGACGCGCAGCGAGAAAGCCTGCGAATCGCCGGTGAACGGAAAGACGCCGCTGTTCTGGCGAAACAGATTCTGTGTGCTTTGTTTGGCGGTCAGCGCGGCGCCCAGAGCCGTGGCGCAGGCGGCGGGCGTCAGGTTCGGGCCTCCAGTCAGGCAGGGAATCGGCGTTGCGCTGGTCGAGGCCGCGAGCGTGTTGATGATCGCGATCTGGGCCGCCGTCGGTTGAAAGATCGAAAGATCGGTCAGCACCGGCACCGTCGAAGATTCACGCCGCCGCAAACCTTCGTATCCGCCGAAGAAGAATGTCCGGTCTTTGATGATCGGGAACCCAATCGTGCCGCCGTACTGCTGGCGGTTCGCGTCCGGCTTGACGCGCTTCGTCGTCGAGCCTTCGAGCACGATCGCGAACGGGTCCGCCGCGTCCAGCTTCTGATTGCGGAAGAAACCAAAGACGCTGCCATGCGCGTTGTTAGTTCCGGTCTTCGAAACGATGTTGATGACGCCGCCGCTCGCCCCGCCCAGCTCGGCGTTGTAGTTGCTGCGGTTGACCTGAAACTCCTGCACCGCCTCCTGGCTGAGCGTCGAGCGCACGCCGCCCGAAAAGTCGTTGGCCTCCGCGCCGTCCACCGTCACGCTGTTGCCGCGCCCGTTGCTGCCGTAAAACGAAATGCCGCTTTGCGGCGTCTGCGCCACGCGGAAATCGGTGTTGTCGGCCAGCGCGTTGGAATCCACCACGCCGGGAGTGAGCAGCGTAAAGGTCAGATAATCGCGGCGGTCAATCGGGAGGTTGCGGATGGCCAGCTCGTTGATCGTGTTGGACTGCTGCGTTTTCTCGGTCTCGATCACCGGGGCCTCGGTTGTGACGTTGACCATCTCGCTGGTCGCGCCGACCTGGAGCGCGATGTCTTTGTTCAGCGTCTGCCCAACAGTGACCTCCACGCCGCTCTGCGCCTGCGCGGTGAACCCACTCGCCTCGACTTTAAGTTGGTAAATGCCGGGCGGTATAGATAACAGACGGTATTCGCCCTGCTCATCGCTGGTGGTCGTGCGGCTGATTCCTTTTCCGGCGTCAGTCGCGGTGACGGTTGCTCCGACTACCGCGGCTCCCGTGGAATCGGTAATTTTACCTTTGATCTCCGCCGTCGCGCCGCCCGCCTGAGCGAAAGCCAGCGCCGGAAGCGCCGCGCAGATCAGCGCCAGAAAGAGAATTCGTGCCGATATGTGTCTCATATATCCTCCGAAAGTCCTGGGAGCGCATGCGGCATGCGCGCATGCGCCTGTAGACGATTGACTGCGACGGAAACGGCCATCTCGGAAGCCCTCGCGCGCGGGCCGCATACGCTCCCAGGATGGCGTCGAAATTTTGTGAATTCGTGTCCGAGTGCTGAACACGCGGTACGATGGCGGCGAATGTACGAAGCGGCTGGTTAGGTTGTCACCTGCCGAAAGTTAGGAAATGAGGTTAGGATTTTGGCGCGTATGGGTTAGGTGAGCGCAGACGCGAAATATAGATCGTTTTTCAAATGCGTGTATGGATGAGTACCGCTTGCATTTGGAGGTCAAACTAAATCGAACCAGGCAAGATTGGTACGGTACGGGGAGCGTCAGCGACCTGAGCATCTATCAATAGGCCTCTTGATCGATGCTCAGGTCGCTGACGCTCCCCGTACCGTACCGCCGCGTGTCCCAATGTTGCCTGGTTCGATTTAGTAGGATTTCAACGCAGGCGGCGCTGGCAAGTTTCGAACATGATTATCCGGATGCGGTATTCGTGCGCCGGTAGGCGCCGGAGAGACGCCGAACCGACGCTTCAAGGCTCGGCTGAACGAAGGCTCCGATTCGCAGCCGACACGTTCGGCCTCTTCGGGCGCCGCCGATTGAGCGTCTCGTAAAGGATCAGCGGCTAATCGCATTCGCCAGCGCGGCGGAGGAATTGCTTGATAATCGGAGCGACTTCCTGCGCCCGTGTCACGAGAAACAGATGACCGCTATTGACGATGTGAAGCTGCGCTTGAGGAATGAGCGAAGCCAGAATCCGGGCGTTGATGACCGGCGCGATGGGGTCATCATTGCCGGCCAGGATGAGTGTGGGTTGGCGCAATAACGGAAGCCAGGGCAGACTCGTCCAGCCCAGAGCGGCGAACAACTGGTAATAATAACCGAGCCAGTTGGGTTGTCCGGCCTGGCGCTCGTAGGCGTACGAGCGCGCTAGGTCGGGGTTATGCCGGTACTCGCCGCCGTAAATCTCCGGCGCGATCCGCGCCAGGTAAGAAGGATCAAGGTAACGGCGCGGCGACAGCAGCTTGCTGATTATAGAGGGCCGCCCCGGGACCATGAGCGCGCCCGCCGAGGTCGCCGCCAGAATCAGCTTGCGGCAGCGGCTGGGATGCTGGATGGCGAACTGCTGGGCCAGCCCGCCGCCCCAGGAGACGCCGAGCGCGTCAACTTCCCGATAGCCCAATTGATCAAGTAGACGAACGACCAGGCAGGCGAGATTCCAGAAACGGTACGGCAACGCGGGTCGCGGCGAGCCGCCGACGCCGGGCGCATCGAAGACGATAGTCTCGACCCCGTCCAGCGCGGCGATGAAAGGCTCGACCAGTTCGATGCTCGCGCCGATTCCGTTGCACAATAGCAGCGGCGGCCCTTCGCCGGTTCCGGGTCGAATGCCGATCCGCAGGCGTTGAGCGCCGACATCAATGGCGCGGATCTGAAGCGCGGGTTCTTCGGATTGCATTGGCGTCCTTTTCTCAGTTCAAGTTTCAAAGACGTAAGTCCCCGGAGCGGGATCTCGCTGCGGGTATTTCTCATTGCCCAGCGTTTTCGGCGCCTCCCGGCTTTCGCCTGATCGCGCGACGATCCAATCTCGCCAATGATCCCACCAGGAGCCTGATTGCTGCTCCGCCCCGGCCAGCCATTCATCAGGGCTGGCGGGGAATTGCGGATTGGTGAAGAATTTGGCCTTCGGATTTCCTGGCGGATTGATGATGCTCTGGACGTGGCCGTTCGAACTCAGGATGAACTGGCGGGCGCCGCCCAGCATCTGCGTCGTCGAATAACATCCCTTCCACGGCGTGATGTGATCGGTGACGCCCGCGACGATGTATGCGTCGCACCCGACCTTTGCGAGATCGATCGGCGTCCCGAACACCGAGAACTGGCCAGGATTTTTGAACGGGTTGGCGAGGAACAGATCTAGGAACTCGCCGTGCAGTCTGGCGGGCAGGCGCGTCGAGTCGTTGCTCCAATAAAGCAGATCGAAGGCCGGAGGATCGTTGCCCATCAGATAGTTGTTTACCCAGTAATTCCAGACCAGATCGTTCGGGCGCAGCCAGGTGAAGACCCGCCCCATCTCATCGCCCTCAAGCACGCCCTTCATTTGTGAATTGCGCTTGGCTAGCGCTACGGTCTCTTTGGTGGCGAACAGACCGAGTTGCGACCCGGACTGAGTGTCGAGGAGCGCCACCATCAATGTCACGGCGTTGACCAGTGAGTCGCCCCCCCTTCCTCTCGCCGCCAAATGCGCTAGCAGCGCCATCATCGTGATCGCGCCCGCGCAGGCGCTCAGGATGTTGACGTCACGACTGCCGGTGATCTCGCGCGCCGCGTCAATCGCCTCCAGGATCGAATACAAGTAGGTCTCCAGTCCCCAGGCGCGTTGCGCCGCCGTCGGGTTACGCCAACTGATGGAGAATGTCTGCAAGCCGTTTCTGACCGCGTATTCGATGAAGCTTTTGCCCGGCGAAAGGTCAATCAGGTAGAACTTGTTGATCTGCGGCGGCACGAACAGCAACGGGCGGGCGTAAACCTGATCGGTCGCCGGCTCGTACTGGATCAACTCGCACACTTCGTTGCGGAAGACTACGGCGCCCGGCGTCGTGGCCAGGTTCTTGCCGACCTGAAAAGCTGATTTATCAACCTGCGCCGGCAATCCGCCGTTCGTCGCGATGTCCTGAAGCAGATTCTGCAAACCGCGGGCGAGGCTGGCGCCTCCGGTTTCCAACATTTTCTTAAGGGCTGCGGGATTGCCCGGCAGAAAGTTGGTCGGGGCGACGGCTTCCGTCAGCAGCGACAGCACGAAGCGCGCCCGCGCTATATTCGTGGCGTCGAATCCGGCCCGGTCCACAAAGGAATTGAGGCCGTCTCGCCACGCCAGATAGCCTTGCAGCCAGACCCGATAAAACGAGTTGTCTTTCCATGTCGGGTCCTGAAACCGTTTGTCACCCTGTTCCGGCGCGAGTTCCGACTGGCCCGCCAGGATTCGGATCAACTCACTGGCGAAAGCCACCTGGTTTTCCGCCAGCGCCATCGGCCGCGTCAACGCTTGTTGGGCGATCCAACCGATAACCCGAAGAACATCTTGACGGCTAAAACCGACGAAGGGATTGGGGCCGAGAATCCCGTCCGCGGCGCGTTCGGCGAAGCCATCATGGTCGTCTGTTTGTTGATCTGCTTTCTTTGTAGGCGCCATCGTTCCTCCCGTCCCTTGAGTTGATGTGTCCCTCGTAGGAGGTGGTTATTATTGAAACAACCGCGAAGCTCGATCGAGCAGGCGCTTTTGCGTGGCCACGTAGCTGGCAGTCGCTTGTTGCGCCCAATCAGTCAACGCGGCACCGGTGGAGTTCTCATCTAGTTTCAGACCTTCCTTCACCGCGTCAAAAAACTGAGCGCTCTGTCGTTCTGCGAAATCCAGCCAACGCTTACGCGCCGTGAACAGTGGTTCGACGCCCTGTCGCGCGTAATCCGAAACTGCGCCGCTCACGTCGGACGGGTCGAAATCAATTCCGCCTTTCACGGCTTGCAGGATTTGATCGCTCTGTTGTTTGACGATCTCTGTCCACTTCTTCTGCGCTTCGGAAAGGCCCTCGACGCCTTGCCTGGCCCACTCGCGCAACTCCGGCGTCGGCGCTGCTCTGGCTAAAGCGAATCCTTCGGTCATGGCCTTGAGGACGATCTCGTTCTGCCGCGCAGCGAGTTCCAGACCTGCTTGCTGCGCTTCGGCCAAGTTCTCAATCACCTCTTTAGCCCACTCGGAAGGCGAGAGATACGACTTGCCGGGCTGAGCGGTCTCATTGTCGGATGAGCGTTCATTGCTCCGCTCGGCTCCCGTTTTTTTCTTAACAGTACTAGGCATATTTATCCTTTCATTATGTCGTGTTTTAATCTGCTACCTACGAGGAACACATTCATTTTGAGTACTTCTGGCGCAGCAGCTTCTTGTCAATCTTGCCCACGCTCGTCTTTTCAATCGCTTCGACGAACAGCACGCGGTCCGGCACGGCCCACTTCGAGATGACGCCTTTGTCCGCGAAAGATTTGACATGGGTCCGGACGTCGCTCTCCGCAACCACGCCCGCGAAGTCAGGCTTGAGCGCGACGAGCGCCATCGGACGTTCGCCCCACTTCTCATCAGGCGCTCCGATGACGGCGACCTCGCTCACGCCCTCGCATTGCGAGATGATGTCTTCCAAATCCAGTGAGGAAACCCATTCGCCGCCGGTCTTGATCACGTCCTTGATGCGGTCGGTGATCTGCAGATAGCCTTCGGGGTCAATCGCGGCCACGTCGCCTGTGTGCAGATAACCGCCGAGCCAGAGCCTCCGGGAATTCTCTTCGTCTTTGAAATAGCCCTGAGTCAACCAGGGCGCGCGCGCGACGACCTCGCCCGTCGCCTTGCCGTCACGCGGCGCGTCGTTCATCTCTTCATCCACTACGCGCAAATCCACGAGCGGGACGGGCAAGCCGGTCCTGGTTCTGCTCTCCACTTGTTCATTGAGATCGAGGTCGGGCGCCGAAGGTTTGAGGTGCGCCAGCGTCAGTATCGGACAGGTTTCAGACATGCCGTAGCCCGTGTAGATGTCTATGCCGCGTTCCATCGCGGCCTTGGCCAGCCCTTTCGGCAACGCCGAACCGCCGATGATGACTTTCCATTGGCTCAAATCTACGGACTGACTCGCGGGGCAGTTCAGCAACATGTGCAGGATGGCCGGGACGCAATGCGAGAAAGTGACCTTTTCTTTCTGAAGTAGAGCCAGCAACACCTCCGGCGCGTAACGCCCCGGATAGACCTGCTTGACTCCCATGAGCGTCGCGATGTACGGCAACCCCCAGGCATGCACGTGGAACATAGGCGTGATCGGCATGTAGACATCGCCCATGTGGAATCGTTGTTTCTCGACCGGAGAGGCCAATGCCGCCATGCCGGCGAGGGTGTGCAGGACCAATTGACGGTGGCTGAAATAGACGCCTTTCGGGGCGCCAGTGGTGCCGGTGGTGTAAAAGATCGTTGCCAGCGTGTTCTCGTCGAAGTCAGGAAACTCGTAATCTTCGCCGGAGGCTTCCAACATCGATTCGTACTCAGGGGCGACCTCCAGCGTGGTCGCGGGCGGCGCTCCGTCATCGGTCAGGACTACGAACTTCCTCACGCGACGGATTCGGCCTTTAATCGTTTCCAGCACAGGCAGGAAATCGGCGTGGACCAGAATCACGTCGTCTTCGGCATGATTGATGGTGTAGAGAATCTGCTCCGGCGAAAGGCGAATGTTGACCGTGTGGAGAGATGCGCCCATCATCGGCACGGCGAAGTAGCATTCCAGGTAACGATGGCTGTCCCAATCCATGACCGCCACGGTGTCGCCCGGCCCTACACCGAGCTGGGCCAATCCGGTCGCAAGCTGACCGATACGCCGCCGGAGCATGCGATATTCATAACGCTTCAGGTCGCGGTAGACGATCTCCTGCTCTGGCGCGCGATGAAGCGGCGTGTGCAGCAAATGCTTGATCAGCAGCGGATAACTATAGGCCGCTGGCGTGCGCTCGATCAGTTTGGTTTCCATGACAATGCTCCGCCGGGGTCGGCGCCCCCGTCTTCCATTCAATGCCTTTTGTCGCTATCGAATGCCTTGAACATGTGTTCGAAAGACTCAACGAACAGTTTAATGATGGGGAAGATACGAAGTGGCTGGTTAGGTTGTCACCTGCCGAAAGTTAGGAAATGAGGTTAGGTTTTTGACGCGCGGGGGTTAGGCCGCAACATTGCGGTCAAATTCTTGAGTCTGAAGCGCCGAGCGATGAAGAAGGCTTGACAAGCGAAAACAACTTCCATAGATTTTGCTCCATCATCTCAACTTCATAGTTTTCTCCTGGCAATCACATACTTTGCATCACGATCACGACGTCATGGCGGCTCGCTTGCGTCTCCTCCCGGTCAGCTCGTCTCGCCAGTCCTGGGGCGCCTGAGCCGCATCACGTCCAGAATAACCGTTCATCAACGGAGGAACCTATGGCTAAAACGCTTTGCAAAATTTTAGGGGTTGTCCTGGCATTGGTCGGAATCGCTGGATTCCTAAAACATGACCTTTTGGGGATGCACCTGACTATGATCCACAACGTCACCCATCTACTGACCGCAGCGATCGCGCTCTACTTTGGCTTCTACGGCTCAGACGCCTCGACGCGCGCCTTCTGCCAGATCTTTGGCGCGATCTATCTGCTCTTGGGGATTGGCGGGTTCATCGCCCCAGCTGTAGTCGCGAACGTCATCCAGTCCCACAATGCGGCGGGAGGCGAGAATTTGACGCCGGATAATATTGTCCATCTCCTGCTCGGAGCGGTTTTTCTGATCGTCGGTCTGCTTCGCGCGCCGAAGCCCGCCGCGACCTGATTCAGTCGCCGCATTCAATTCATTGGAGCAGATGACGCTGCCTGGCGCAGGCGACGGCCTCGGTGCGGTTGCGGACATCGAGTTTGTGGTAGATGCCATTCAGGTACCATTTGACTGTGCCGACCGAAATGAAGAGTTTGGCGCCGATGGCCTCGTTCGAAAGCCCTTCGGCCACGAGGCGTAGCACTTCGAGTTCGCGGGCGCCGAGCGCGTCGATGAGCGTCCCTTCTTGTTTGGAAATGGCGCCAGGCGGCGCCGGCTGCGACTCCGGGGCGGCATCCGTCGAGGTTAAGGCGCGTAGCAAACGGGTGACGAAGTTCGGGGCGATGTGCCGCAAGCTTTGGAGCAGCGATCCTACAGCGTCGCCTTCGTCCAGGAAAAGGCGCTGATAATTTTCCGGCGCCGCAAGGCGCACGGCTTTTTCCATCAACGTGAGCGCCGTCTCTCTGTCATCGAGCGCATGCGCCGCGAAGGCTTGCAAGACGCAAATGCTGATGAGCCGGGCGACCCGACCATCCCGCTCGACCGACGGCTTCAGCTCCTGCAACATCCTCTGCGCCTCGCCCGCCTGATTTTGCGCCAACAGCAGGCGAATCCTGGTCAGCCTTTCATGCTCGCGTGAGACCTGCGGGGCGGCGCCAGTCTCGAGCAGGTTGGCCGCGGCGGCGACGTTCCCTTGCCGGAGATACAGATCGGCGTTGACGGCGATGATCGCTCTTTCGGCCCTGACATTGCCCAGCCGGGCGGCGCGTTGCTGCGCGTCGGACAGAGTGGTGAAGGCGGTTTCGATCTCGCCCTCGGCGAATTGAAGTTTGGCCATGATCCGCTGCCCCGTCAGCGACAAATGCAGCATCCCCAGGCGCCGGCATAAAGCGATTCCGATTTCCAGATGACGCCGCGCCTGTTCCAGGTCATTAGCTTCGTAATGCAGAATGCCGAGCGGCACGTGCAGCAGACCTGACAATGGCAACGGCTGACCTCGCGTATCCAGGTAGGCCTCGGACGTCTGCTGGCACAAGAGCAAGGCTTCGAGTCGCCGCCCCTGGAAATATAAGAGCGGCGCCAGATGGCTGAGCGCATTCAATCCGACCAGGTGATTGCCTGACCGCTGGCCCAACTCGACGACCTGTCGCAGCGTGTGGATCGCCCCATTGAAATCGCGCAACAAGCGTTGCGACTGTCCCACCAGACTGAGCGCCAGGGCGCGAGAAAACGACTCGGTTTGACCGAACCAGGATAAGGCTTCCTGCGCCAGCTTCAGGCAGTCTGAAGCTTTACCTTCATTGATCGCAAGGTCTGCGAGAAAGACGCGCAATTCACCACGATAAAATGGCGGAACGTCGTCAAGCGGCGTGGCCCGGACAATGGCGGCATAGCTTTGGGCCTCTTCAGTCTGCCCGCGCAAATAAAGGATATGCCCTTTGCGCGCGGTCAGCACGCTGTTCGACCTCACTACTTCTTCAGGCAGGGCGTTGAGCCAGCCGAGCAGCGTGGTCAACCCACCGCGGTTGAGTTCCTCGTCGTTATGCAGCGTGATCAATGCGGCCGCGGTCTCGAAATCTTCCGCCGCCAGCGCATGATGAATCGCTTCAGCAGGGAAGTGATGCGCTCCATACCACCGGCTGGCTTTGTGATGCAGCGCCTGTCGCTCGCTTTTTGAGAGCGAGGCGCACAGGTAATCGGCGAAGAGTTGGTGATAGCGATACCACTGGCGTTGTTCATCGAGGCTGATCAAAAACAGGTTGGCGTGTTCCAGTCGCCGCAGGGTCGCCTCGCTGTCGGTTTGCCCGGTGACGGCGTCGCATAGCGGCGCGGTCAAGCGGTCGAGGATTGCTGTTTTCTGCAGGAAGTCACGGATGTGTTCGGGCTGTTGCCGCATGACTTCTTCCGCCAGGTAGTCAACCACGTAACGATGTTGGCCACCGAAGGCTTCGATCACTTGAGCGACGCCGCCGGCATTTTGCGGACACTTCCGCAATGAGATCGCCGCCATCTGCAATCCGGCGACCCAACCCTCAGTGCGTTCTTCGAGTTGGTCAACCGCCTCCGCCGTCAGCCTTAACCCCATGACCTGATCGAGAAACGCCGCCGCCTCCTCGTGAGTGAAGCGCAATTCCTGGAAGCCGATCTCCACAAGCTGCCCCCGCATCCTGAAGCGCGCCAGAGGAAGCGGAGGTTCTTCGCGGCTGGTAATGAGCAGATGAAACTGCGGCGACGCATGGTCAAGCCAGAAAGCCATCGCCTGGTGGATCACCGGGCTATGGATGAAGTGGTAATCGTCCAGCGCCAGCAGGACAGGTTGGGGGGAGTCGGCCAGATCGTTAATGAGCGAGGTGATGAAATGTTCGAGCTTCACCGGTTGCGGAAGGTCGAGCATGGACTTCGCCGCCTCACCTATATGGGGCGCGATGGTTTGTAATGCGCGAATGATATAGGACACGAACCGTGTCGGCTCATCGTCTTCGCTATCCAGCGAGAGCCAGGCCACCTGCGGCCGCGGTGATGATTGGGCCTCCTGCCAGCTTCGAATCCAGGAGGAGATCAGGGTAGTCTTCCCGAAGCCTGCGGGAGCCAGCACCAGTGTTAGTTTCGCGCCGAGCCCACTCTCAAGCTGGGAGATTAGGCGCCGGCGCGGCACAAGCGCGCGACCGAGCGGCGGAATATATAACTTTGTGCCCAGCAGAGTGGTGAACATGTCAGGATTATCGCACGCATCCGTCCTGAGTTGTACATTGACTCGACGCCTTGCGTGACGGCCAATCACGGCGCGCTAGTCGAACTCATGGAGTTGAACATTCCGCCGAATGAGCCGAGGACTTATCAACAGACGTAGCGTAGGTTCGTCAAGGGGGCGATTTTCGATTAACATTCCAGGCCGGGTTCCGCCAGAGACGATTCACGCGATTCCGCGATCAAACAAGTAATCGAAGGCATATTATCGAAGGAAGCTCTTAATGCTAATAGCGATTGCCAGAAGAAGAAAGGCTATGAAACTTGCGCTGCTGTGGATCGGTGTAGCGATCATAAGCCTCGCGCAAGAGGCGCCAACCTCTCCCAAGGACTTTCGCGTTTCGCTGTCCGTCAGCCCGTTCGCCGAGCAGATGTTCCGGGCCGGAATGGTTTTTACAGACGGCAAGATGACGGCGCAGACGACCTACGAATTACAGAAGATGTTCAATGTTCACGGGGCGAACGAAGTCTACGCGCGAATTTCCACCAGACATCATTACACTCCCGGGAACGGCGATCATAGTCTGAATCGTGGGTTGGAACGGGCTGCTCTCGCTAAAGCGCTCGGCCTGGCTTTCAATCCGGAGATCGGCCTGTTCAAGGCATACGGAGACATTACCTGCCAGCCGCCGCCAGACTTTAGCGATTATCATGAGCTGAAGGCGCCTGGTGAATGGACATCGCTGACCTTGGACCAGATGCTCCCGATCCTGCGCTCTTATGGCGCGCTAGTCGCCCGCGAGATTCTGAACACCGGAGTCAAGGTGAGAATTTGGGACCTGGGCAATGAAGTGGAATACGGCTTCGCCGGAGTTGCGATTCAGCCCGCGTCTCCACAAGCTTGCGCCAGCACGGAGGGCGCAGGCTGGTATAAAGCGCCGGACGCGATCGACCCCTCCATCGGGAAAATGAATTTCCTGCAACTGAGCAGGATGCCCGAGGCCGAGCGCTTCCGGTGGCTCGGAGCCCACTTGTGGCCATATGAGGCGAAGATGTTTGTGGCTGTCGCAGAGGGGATTCGCGCGATAGAGCCGAGCGCCCGCTTCAGCACGCATCTCAGCGGGGTGAGCGCGGTTCTGCCGGGCCAGGGGCTCGCCTTCTACAAAGCGATGCGCGACGGCGGCTTCATACCAGACGAACTGGGATTCTCTTTCTATCCGACCTCGGGGCATAAGAATTCTCCGGACGCTTTCAAGGCTTTCAAGGCGACGGCGATAGCGGTACAGCGCGAATTAAAGCGTCCCGTGTTCATCGCCGAATACTCATACCCTTCGGCCAAAATGGGGCCTCCGTTTGTGTGGAACACTGAGGTAGAGGGGTATCCGCTGACGCCGGAGGGCCAAGCCGCTTTTACACGCGATCTGGTCGCTTGGGGCGCGCAGTCAGGAGTCTTGTCCGGAGTACGCCCTTGGGCGCCTGATTTGGCTGGGCCCGGGTGGGGACCAATGTCATTTTTTGATCTCAAAGGGAAAACCGCCAGCGCTCGCCCTGGCTTGGAGGCTATCGTTGATAGTCTGCGTTCCAAGGTCCGCTGAAAGAGGGTAGGGGAAATGAACAAACCTGCGCGATTCATTTTGGGAATCGCCTTCTTCTTCAAACTAAATGTTTAATGGCACGTCCGCCAGCGCTATTCATTTTCACCTGGCTTTCTCAACGAACGTAAGCTCTTGCGCGTTAGTTCTTCCTCAACCGGGAATGAGTATCTGCCAAAGACGTTTAAGACCCCTGGCAACGAAGTTAACTTATGCGATATATCGCATAAGTTAACTTCGTTGCCAGGGGCCAAGGCGCCCCGGGATCGCCCAGGGATTTTTGTACTGCGCTGCTCACTGGCGAGTCAGAAATGTCCGATGGTCCAAGTGGAGGTGTTACTGATGCTCCAGCCTGTGCTTCCGCTCTCGAAGCTGGGATTGGATAGCACATTGCTACCACCGGAAATGCCCAGGAACGCGTCATCCAGGTAAACCGTGCCCGATCCCGCAAAGCTGTTCTGAAGAATGAACGTCAACTGTGTGCTGCCGCCCACGCTGAACGATGGCGTCGAGCACAGCGTATAGCTCGAGCTGGCTGTACATTGCACGGTTGCCAGTGTTGTGGAGCCCCAGTTTCCGTTCTTGACATACAACTGCACGGAGCCGGAACCCTTGATCCAAATCCTAGCCACGTAGGTTTGATTGCTGGATGCGTTCGCCACCTGCGAGGTATTGCTGTAGTTTTGGCTGCTGGGCAGCGTACCCTTCAGGCATTGCGTTCCGCCATGGCAGTTGGACGAGCTGGCCTGCGTCGTGCCCGACGTCTGATTCGAATTCCCGGAGCAACCGTTATTGTTGCACGCCTGAACCACGTAGAAATAAGTCGTGCTCGCGACCAGTCCGGTGTCCGAGAACGAGGTCGAGGCCACTCCGTTGGCGACCTGAGTGTACGGTCCGCCATTGGTTGTGGAGCGCAGCACATTATAGCTGGTCGCGCCCGAGGATCCCGTCCAGTTCAGATTGATCTGGCTGGAAGAGACCGGCGCCGCAGACAGGTTCATTGGAGCCGCCGGAGGCGTTCCGCTGCTCGAGGGAGCCAGCGCCAAAAAGACTCCATTGGCGACCGCCGAAACGCCCCAGGAGAGCGAAGTGGATTTGCTTCCCGCAGCGCCCGCGATCGCATACTCCACCGCCTGCCTGGCATTGGTCGCATTCGCCGGGATCGTATAGCCGCTCGCCGGAGTCCACGTGGTTTCATCCACGCTGGTTGTGACGGCGTAGACCAACGCGTCGCCATTCTTGGTGGTCGTGAGCGCGCCGCTCAAGAGAGAGGTGACCGAAGTACTCCCGCTGCTGCTAGTCACACTCGCATCCACCGAAGCGACATTCGCAAACTCCAGAACCACGATGCCCTCCGCCGCGCTTAAGTTGGAGGCGAAGTTACACGACACCGTATTGCCGGAAGAAGCCGGAATATTGGTGGCTGCATAAACAGCCGTTTCCCGTGTTC
>WNFU01000745.1_pt1 | contig 44993 bp, 44 predicted proteins | sample 5400121 | NCBI WGS metagenome assembly WNFU01 (sample SAMN13153360, study PRJNA577476) | soil metagenome | isolation source: 100 cm soil or saprolite under grassland replicate 1 | place: USA:California | collected 2016-06-15 | reverse complement strand
CAGGCTTCGATGCGATCCAGGATGGTGTGATAGATCGCCCGCATGATTTCGGCGGGCACCAGTGCGCGGCGGTCGGCTTCGGGCAGCGCGGCCTCGGCGGCTCGATAGTACTCCTGGGCGCGACGGCATTCGAACTCCATCAGGTTGACGAAAGCCGGTGTGTAGGCGCCGGCCAGGAGATCCTGTTCGCTGTGCCCGAATCGCGTCAGGTCTTCCATGGGCAGGTAGATGCGCCCGCACGCGCCGTCCGTCCTCAGGTCGCGCAGGATGTTCGTCAACTGGAAGGCTACGCCGAGGTTGATGGCGTAGGTCTGGGCTTCGGGCGTGCGGGCCCCGAAAATCTTTAGGCAGACGAGTCCGACCGCCGACGCGACCCGATAGCAGTACTGGTAGAGGTCGCGAAACGTGGCGTAGCGCTTGATGGTGAGGTCCATCGCCACGCCTGCGATGATGTCGTCGAAGTATTCCCGGGGGATGCCCAGCCGCCGAATGTGTCCCCCCAGGCAGGTCATCACGGGCGAGAGTGCTTCGACTGGGGGCGCCACGGTGCTGCGCTCTGTTCGGTACAGGCTGGCGAGCTCCTCGCGCCAGCGCGCCAGACGGTCGTGCGGGTTCGAGCCAGGCTCCGGCTCGTCCACGACGCTGTCCACCTCCCGGCAGAAGGCGTAGACCGCGTGCATCGCGTCGCGACGGTCCGGGGGAAGAAAGAAGAACGAGTAGTAGAAATTGCTGCCGCTTCGCTTGGCGAGCGCGGTGCAGTAGGCCTGCGCTTCCTGGCTCGTCATGGTGACGGGATTCCAGCCGACCAGTGGGTCATGTGATCCTACGCGCTCCGTCCGGGAGGCGATGCCCAAACCGGAGGGGATGGAACAGCGCGGCCAGCAACTCCACGCCGCCCACCAGACGGGGGCCGGAGCGGTTGAAGTACGCCGGCCCTTCGACAGCATAGACCGCGCCGGCTTGGACAGCCGGCAGGTCCTTCCAGCCCGGACGGGCGGTCAGGAGGTCCAATTCGGTCGTTGTCCGGTCGAGGCTGAAGCCGCAGGGCATCAGCACGAGCACATCCGGCCGACAGCCAACGACGCGCTCCCAGGAGACGACCGTGGACGGGGCGCCGGCTTCTGCCAGCAGATCCACACCTCCCGCCCTTCGTACCATTTCCGGCACCCAGTGGCCTGCGCAGTACAGCGGTTCCAGCCATTCGAGGCAGGCCACGCGACGGGGATGCTCCCCGTGAACCTGGGCCTGCACCTTGGCGACCCTGCCTCTTAGCGCGTCGACCAGCCGGTGGGCTTGCACATCCCGTCCGGTGGCTTTGCCGATGGCTTCGATGTCGCGGTACACGTCCTCCAGGGAGGTGGGATTGAGTGAGAGGAGCTGGGGCATCCGCCTCAGCCCGGCCAGGGCCCGTTGGACTTCGCTTGGCGTCACCGCGCAGACTTCGCAGAGACTCTGCGTGATGATGAGGTCCGGATCCAACCGGCGCAGCAGGGCCTCATCGATGCAGTACAGGCCGCTTCCGTTTTTGAGCGCGTCCCGGACCTGCCGGTCGATGACCGGACTGCTGGTCTTCTCGGGGTCCACGGTACTGCGGATGATCACGGGCTTGTGCCGGATTTCCGGCGGGTAGTCGCATTCGTGGCTGATGGCCACAAGGTCGTCCACCAAGCCGAGGGCGGCCACGATTTCCGTGGCCCCAGGGAGCAGGGAGCAGATGTGCATGGTCAGCTCCAGAACCGACGCTCGAGGGCTTCGAGGTCGTACCCCTTCAGCGTGGACGCGACGGCATCCGCGCCCGCGAGCTGGTCGGCCGGATAGGTCGTGGAGACCGCCAGACACCGCATCCCGGCCGCATGGGCCGCCTGGATGCCGGCGATGGTGTCTTCAATGACGAGGCAGTCCGACGCGTGGACCGCCGCCCGTCGGTTCAGAGCATGCAAGGCGCGCAGGTACCCTTCCGGATCGGGCTTCCCGTTCCGGATGTCCTCGGCTGCCGTGATGTGCTCGAAGCTGGACCGCAGACCAACGGCCTCAAGAATTAGCTCGATCTCGTGGCGCAGCGCGCCCGACACGATCGCCAGGCGGTAGCGGCCAGCCGCCCGCTTGATGAAGTCCTCGATGCCCGGATAGATGACTGGCGTGACCTTGATCCGCTCGAGCATCAGGGCGGCTTTCCGTTCGACGAGGCGGCGAACGGTCTCCGGCGGGGCGGGCCGCCCGTTGGCCGACAGGATGGTCTGGAAACACCCTTTGTCGTCCAAGCCCACATACTTCTGGTAATAGTCCAGTTCACTGAGCGGGAGCCCTTCCTCGTGCAAGACCCGCTGGAACATCTTGAAGTGAAGCGGCTCGGTGTCAGCCAGGACGCCGTCGAAATCGAGGATGATCGCCTTCAGCACGGGCTTGTTCTGCGTTCTCCTGGAAAGGCCGCATTATAGCATTTCTCCGGAACTGGCTTCGGAGAAAGAAACGCCGCTTTCCCCGGCTAGTTCAGGAGCAGGCCGGCGTATCCGACCACGCGATGGACGTCGCCGCTGACATCCGCCGACGTCGCGTAGCGTACGAGTTGCGCCTGGCGTGCGCCCAAGGTCCGGGCGGCGAAGAGCACGGCGGTGGTGGGCACGTACCCGCACATGGTCACCTGATGGATCTCGACGGTCTGGTGGAGACGCTCCCCGTCGAGCGCGTAGATGGCCTCGATCGCCAACCGGTCCTGCTGGTGGGCGAAAGCCTCGGCGGTCAGCCCCGGAGGGGGCGACTGGCCGAAGCCCGGCCCGCAGTGCGTGAGATCGGTGCTCGCGATGAGGAGTGGAGGCGTGGGGGCTTCCTCGATCACAGCGGCGAGCGCGGAGCCCACGGCCTGGCAGGTCTCGAGATTGCGGAAGCCGAGAACGATGGGCAGGATCTGAATGTCCGGTCGCAGCGCGTGCAAAAACGGGAGCTGGACCTCGAGACAGTGCTCGCTGAGATGGGCGACATGGTCCGGCTGCGCCTGCGGGCAGCGCGTCAGAAACGACCGAGCCAGGTCTGCCGCGACCGTCAGCGAGCCGCCAGGCAGCAGCCATTCGCCCTCACTATAGACCGAGAGAGGCGGGCCAAAGCCTGTGTGGTTGGGACCGACCAGAATCGCGGTGGCAGGGAGCGTGACCCGGCTGTACACCGCTCCCGCGACAGCGCCGGAGTACATCAGCCCGGCGTGCGGACAGATGATGGCGGGCACGGCTACGCGGGGCGCGTCGGGCTCGAGCAGAGCATGCACCTGCTCGCGCAAGCGCTCCGGCGTCCCTTCGTAGAAGCGCCCGGCGCAGGCGGGCGGGCGTTGTGCTGGTAGTGTTCCCATGATCCTCTCGCGGGTCCTGTCGCCGCATCACCCGGACGTGCTCGTAGGGGTAGGCCCCTGTGCCTACCCTGGGCGGCCACGGGGGGCCGCCCCTACATCATTCGGGCGCTCCGCCCGGGGCCCATGCGGCGCCACCCGCTTCAATCGACACCCTCGCCTCCGCTAGGATTGACGCTGGGCCAGCAGCGCGGCGGTGAACGGTCCCGTGCGCGGGTCCAGGGCCCCTTCGCGATAGGCGAGCACGCGGAGTTCCCGGCACAGGGAGAGGAGCTCGTTGTGGCCCAGGCAGAACTCACGCCGCCGGGGATGGTTGAACCGTTCGTGATTGTCGATGAGAAAGGTTTCATACACGAGCAGGCCGCCCGGCTTGAGAGCGCGCATGATCTGCGGAAACAGGTCCCGCTGCAGGTAGTAGAACACGGCGATCAACTCGAAGGAGGCGGGGGGAATCGCCGGCTCCTGCTCGAGGTCCACCAGGCGTGTCGTGATGGTGGAGAGTCCGAGCGTTTGGGCCGTGGTCCGCACCGCCTCAAGCGCTGCTGCGTCCCGGTCCCAGGCCTCAACGCGGAATCCTTCCTGGGCAAGATAAAGCGTGTGCCGGCCGTGGCCGCAGGCTAAGTCGAGCGCGTGCCCCGGAGTCAGGAAGTATCGGTGTTGGGTGAGCCAGTCGGCGGGCCGCTCACCGTGCGCGCCGCTGACTGTTTGTCGCGTGATCCTGGCGCCGGTGGATTCGCGGACGCCGTGCACCGGCGGCTTGAGCTTGCGGACCCAGAGCTCCACGGCCGACACGGGGAACTGCGCGAGGATGGCCTGGGCGAGCCGTTCGGCCAAGGCTTCCAGCAAGTGGAACCGTTCGGTCTGGGCGATGGTGAGGACCCGGTCGGCGACCTGCGTGTAGTCCACCGTGTGCGCCACGTCGTCTGTGGCGGCCGCCAAACGCATGTCGCAGAACAGCTCGAGATCCACCGCCATCAGTTGAGGGGTCTCGCGCTCGCGTTCCGAGACGCCGCAATAGCCTTGAAACTCCAGGCGTTCAATGACCAGCCGGTCGCTCACGGTGAGGCTCCTGCATGGGGTTCGCGAGGACACGCTACCGAGACTCTGCGGGCAATGTCAAGGCGAAGGCCTCCCGGGATTCCCCTTGACTTGGATTCCGGCCGGCTCCTACAATTCACTGAATGATCGGGCTTTTTTTGATTCTAGAGGGCCGGGGTCTATGAGCGAGTTCACCCATTTCAACGAATCCGGTCGGGCGCGGATGGTCGATGTCTCCGAGAAGGCAGCCACCCACCGGACGGCGACCGCCCAAGCGCGGATCCTCATGCAGCCGGAAACCCTGGAGAAGATCCGCCGCGGGAAGATCGCCAAGGGGGACGTCCTCGCCGTAGCCCAAACGGCCGGGATCATGGGAGCGAAGCGCACGCCGGACCTGATCCCCATGTGCCACCCGCTCCTGCTCACCAGCGTGGATATCGATTTCAAGGAAGACCCGCAGCCCGACCGCAACGGCTACTGCAGCATCACGGCGACGGCGACCATCAAGACCACCGGGCAGACGGGGGTTGAGATGGAGGCCCTCACGGCGGTGTCCGTGGCGGCGCTCACGATTTACGACATGTGCAAGGCCGTGGACCGGGGGATGGTGTTCACCGACATTGGCCTGCTGGAGAAGGCCGGAGGCAAGTCCGGCACGTATACCCGGAAAGCGTGAGGACAGTATGGTCACGCTCAAGCTGTTCGGCATGCTGAAAACGCTGGCGAAGAACCAAGCCGAACTGCGATTCTCGCTCAACGGCGGCCGCACGGTGGGCGATCTGGTCGGCTTTCTGGAAAAAGACTACCCTGAGATGGCCGAGCTGATTCACAAGAAGAAGGTCCTGGTCTCTGTCAACCACGAGATCGCCCATCCAGACACGGTCATCCGCGAGGGCGATGAGGTGGCGTTGCTGCCCCCGTTCGCCGGCGGGGCGCCCGCCGATCCCAAGGACATGCTGGTGCGGATCCAGCGGGAGGACTTCTCGATCGACGCCGAGCTGGCGCGGGTGCGGGCCCGCTCGAACCGCATCGGGGGGATCGCGATCTTCCTGGGCACCGCCCGGGACCGGTCCCAGGGCCACGACGTCTCCGGCATCAAGTTCGAGTATTACGAGGGGATGGCCCAGAAGAAGCTCCGCGAGATCCGGGAGCGCGCCCTGAAGGACTTCGACGTGATCGAAGTCCTAATCGTCCACAGGTACGGGGACATCCAAGTCGGCGAGAACATCGTGCTGGTCATTGCTGCCGCCGAGCACCGGGCCGAGGCGTTCCGGGCCTGCAAGTGGAGCATCGACGAGCTCAAGCAGATCACCCCGATCTGGAAGCTCGAGAGCACACCGCAAGGCGAGGTCTGGGTCGAGGAACATCCATGAGCATGCTCCCGTTCAGCAGCGAGATGCCGACCGTCACCGACACCTTCGGCCGGCCGCTCCGCAGCCTGCGCATTTCGGTAACGGACCGGTGCAACCTGCGCTGCAAGTACTGCATGCCGGAGGAGGAGTACACCTGGCTGCCGCGCGAAACCATCCTCTCGTTCGAGGAGACCGACGCGCTGGCCGGCATCTTCACGGAGCTCGGCGTGGACAAGGTGCGCCTGACCGGCGGCGAGCCCCTGCTGCGCAAGGACCTGCCGGTCCTGATGCGCAAGCTGCGGCGCAATCCCCGGATCAAGGACCTCGCCCTGACGACCAACGGCGTCTTGCTGGCGGAGCAGGCGCAGGCGTTCCACGACGCCGGCCTGCACCGGGTGACCGTGAGCCTGGATACGCTCAAGCGTGAGCGGTTCAAGGCCTTGACGCGACGGGACTCCTTCCAGCAGGTGCTGGAAGGCATCGAGGCGGCGGTGCGGGTCGGGTTCAAGGGGCTGAAGTTCGACACCGTGGCCATTCTCGGCTACAACGACGACGAGCTTGTCGACCTGATCGAGTACGGCAAGCGCTTCGGCGGCGAGGTGCGCTTCATCGAGTACATGGATGTCGGGGGCGCGACGGACTGGTCGATGGACAAGGTCCTCTCCAGGGCCGCCATTCTGAAGTTGCTCAGCCAGCACTACGGGCCGATTGAACCGGTCCTGGAAAAGAGCTCCGCGCCGGCGCAGCGGTTCGCCCTGCCGGACGGCACGACGTTTGGTATCATCGCATCCACGACGACGCCCTTCTGCGCCACCTGCGACCGGAGCCGGCTCACGGCCGACGGCATGTGGTTTCTGTGCCTCTACGCGACAGAAGGGACCGATCTGAGGCAACCGTTGCGCGCCGGCGCTTCGCGGGACGAGATCAAGGCCCTGCTCCTCGCAGGGTGGCAGGCCCGTCAGGATCGCGGCGCCGAGCAGCGCAAGGAGCTCGAGCGAGTCGGAATCAGAGCGAGGCTGGTCGAAATCGAACGTCTCCGCCAGGACCCCCGTCTCGAGATGCACACCAGAGGTGGATGATAGCTGAGTTCCCGTTCTTGACCATGCTGGGTCTGGGCATCCTGCTGGGCGCGAAGCATGCGCTCGACGCCGACCACGTCGTCGCCATCTCGACGATCGCGACCGAGCAGCGAAGCCTGTGGCGCTCCAGCGCGATCGGGTTCTGCTGGGGAATCGGCCACACGCTGGTGTTGCTGCTCGCCGGCTTGACGGTCCTGAGCTTCAAGCTCACGATTTCGGGCGAGTGGGCCCGGCTCTTCGAAGCCGCGGTGGGGCTCATGCTAGTCGGGCTCGGCGTGTCGGTCGGGCTGACGCTCTGGCGCGAGCGGCTGCATGTGCACGCTCACGCGCATGCGGATGGAGCCGCGCACCTGCACGTCCATTCCCACCGGGACGGTCTGCACCACGCCCACCTGCACCGGTATCGGTTGGAGTACAAATCTCTCGCCGTCGGCATGGTCCATGGCCTGGCCGGGAGCGCGGCGCTGCTCCTGCTCGTCCTCTCCACCGCCCGTTCCGTCCTGGACGGCGTGCTCTACATCCTGGCGTTCGGCGCCGGTTCAATCGCCGCAATGGTCCTCCTGGGGATCATGTTGAGCCTGCCGTTCGTCTTCACCCCGGCGCATCTCGTCCGCACCCATCTGGCGCTGCGAGCGCTCGCAGGCCTGGCCAGCGTGAGCCTGGGAGGGATTATCCTGTATGGGTCCTTTGTGCTGTGACGGGCCTGGGGACGCTGCGTTTCGGTCAGGTTTCACATTGACTTATACCTCTTGTTTTGTCTACGCTAGGCGAACTTTATCTCCAAGCGCTCAATGACTTCGCGCGCAGCGCATCCCCCAGGAATGTGCTCCGGGCATGCGGGGATGAAACGATTCTTTGTTGTATTCTTGCGCAGTTGCGGGTGGACCGGGAGGATGTTACATGAACATCGCTGTTGGGGCCAAGACCGATGTCGGTCTAAAGCGCCCCCACAACGAGGATTCCTTGTGCGTCGATCCCGAGGTTGGGCTCTTCGTTGTGTGCGATGGGTTGGGTGGGCGGAATGCGGGGGAAGTCGCTAGCCGCCTGGCGGTCGAGGTCATCCAAAAGCATGTCCGCGAAGCGCAGGGGAATGCGAACCTGCCCATGGTCGGGGCATACGACCGGCAGTTCTCCGCCTTGACCAATCGGTTGGCCAGCGCGATCCGGCTGGCGAATCAAGCCATCTACGACGCGGCAACGGATCAACCGGATCAGGAGGGGATGGGGACGACCGTCGTCTCAGCCATGCTCAACGGGCAGACACTGTCAGTCGCCCATGTTGGGGACAGTCGCCTGTACCTGATCCGCGGGGACACGATCGAGCCGTTGACGGCGGATCACTCGCTGGTCGCCGAACAGGTCCGGAGGGGGATGCTGACGGAAGAGGAGGCTGAGCGGTCGCCTCAGAAAAATATCATCACCCGCGCCCTGGGTATCGACGCCGCCGTTGACGTCGAACTCGATGAGGTCCCGCTGATGCAGGGGGACCAACTGCTCCTGTGCTCCGATGGCTTGACGCGCGACGTGAAGTCAGCCGAGATCCTCGCAACCGTCCAGCAGGAGAAGGATCCCCAGGCTGCGGCAGAACGCCTGGTCGAGCTGGCCAATACGGCTGGCGGCCTGGACAACACCACCGTGATTCTCGTCTCTATTCAGCACGCCGCCAGCGAGACGCCCATGCAACGTGTCTGGCATTGGCTGGTGAGCTAACGCGTGAGCGAAGGGAACGTCATGCCGAAGATCTTTCTGAAGTTCAACGAGCGGGTTCTCAAAGAGATCCCGCTTGACAAGCCCCGGTTCACGATCGGTCGCAAACCGGACAACGATCTCGTGATCGACAACCCGGTGGTGTCTGGCCACCACGCCTTGATCGTCAGCGAGGAAGGCGCCTTCTTTATCGAAGATCTGGGAAGCACCAACGGCACCTTCGTCAACGACGCGAAGATCCAGAAAGAGAAGCTGAAAAACAGCGATTGTATCGTTGTCGGCAAGCATGTCCTGATTTATCAGGACGAAATCGCCGCGCCTCCGCCTCTCCCCAGGGGGACCGAGTCGGACAAGACGGTGATTCTGGAGACTGCGAAGCAGAAAGAGCTGCTGAAAGCCGCTCAGGGAACCACGAAGACCGCCGCGGCGGGAGGGAAGACGACGGAGAAGGGCGGGTGGCTGACCGTGGTCTCGGGCGAGACGGACCGGAAAGAGTACGAACTGACGGGCCGGCTGACCGTGATCGGTGCGAAAGACACCGCGACGGTCAAGCTCGCTGGTTGGTTCGCTCCGAAGAACGCGGCGCTCATCAGCCGTCGCGGCTCGGCGTATTTCGTCAGCGTGCCGGAAGGAGCCAAGAAGATCACGGTGAACGAAGAGGCAGTCCGGGGACAGAAGCAATTGCATGACGGTGACACCATTATCATCGCCGGCGTTCATTTTCAGTTTTTTCTGAAGTAAGGCGCCAGAGCCGGTACGGATGATCACTGCGAGGCATCGGTAGGCTCCCGTGGCTAGCAAAAAAGAACAGCTCAGCGCCGATCTCGCCAAGTTCGTCGAACAGAGTCAATGGGCCAAGGCCGTCGCGTGCCTGCAGGGTCTGGTCCAGCTCGAGCCGGCGAATGCGAATTACTATCTCCGCATGGGTGACTACAACGTCAAGGCCGGCAACAAATCCGGCGCGGTCAAGGCCTACTACCAGGCGGCCAAGCTGTTCGTGGATTCCGGCTTCTCGGTGAAGGGCATCGCGACCTACAAGATGATCCTGCGATTGGCTCCGGCGGAGAAGCAGGCCCGTGGGCTGATGCTGGCCATCAATTCCAGCCCTGCGGTCGCCGGCGAGCTTATGTCACCCCCTCCTTTTGCTCCTGAGGCTCCAGCCCCCTCTCCCCCAACGGAGGCTGTACCGCCCCCGCCTGCCGCGGCTGAGCCCCCGCCGCCTGCCGCGGAAGCGGCGCCCCCTCCACCCCCGCTGCCTCCGGTCGAAGTCGCGCCTCCACCTGAGCTCGAGCTCGAGCAGGAGCCAGTCTTGGAGCTTGAGATCGAGATCATAGGATCCGAGGAGCCGGAAGAAAAGGAAGAAAAAAAGGAAAAGGAAGAAAAGAAGGACATCAACCCGCTCTTCGCTGCCTTTACCAAGGAGGAGTTCGGGGCTTTTGTGGACAAGCTCGAGCCTCTGCGGTTCATGTCTGGCGAGCGCATGATTGCCGAGGGCGATGAGGGCGATGCGATGTACTTGATCAGCCGGGGCGGCGGGAGGGTGGTCAAAGAGATTGATGGGCAGGAAGTGGTCCTAGACGAACTCGGCGAAGGCGAGTTTTTCGGCGAGATGTCTCTCCTGGTGGGTGGGCCCCGCAGCGCGTCCGTCTTCTCGACCGCCGATACCGAAGTGCTGCGGCTGAAGTCTTCCGACCTGTTCGACATCATGAAGCAGTATCCCCGCATCGAAGGCGTCCTGGAGCAGTTCTACGATAAGCGATCGAAAGCGATGCGACAGAAGATGAAGGAAATTCGCAAGTGATCATCAGGGTCCTCGGGTGCCACGGTTCCGAGTTGATCGTTGTGGACGGCAAGGGCCACACCCACGAATGCCGGACCTGCGGGTTTCTTGTCAACGAGACCTGCATGGTGGACGCCGGCTCCGTCAGCGCCGGGCTCCAAGAGGCCGAGCAGGGCAAGATCCGGCACGTCCTCCTCTCGCACGCGCACTTCGACCACATCAAAGGCCTCCCGCTGCTGGCCGACAACCTCGCCGGGCGGGTCCAGGACGGACCGGTGAAAATCCACGCGCTCTCCGAAGTGCTCGACAGCTTGCGCCGCCACATCTTCAATGACGTCGTGTTTCCGGACTTCACGCGCCTTCCCACAGTGAACTCGGCGCCGTTGGCGTACCACGCGTTCGACGAAGAGAAGGCGTTTACCGCTGACAATTTTGAAGTGACGGCCGTCCGGGTCAATCACATCGTGCCGACCGCTGGGTTCATCGTCCGCCAAGGGGATTCCGCCCTCCTCTATAGTGGGGACACCTCCGAGACGCGACGCATCTGGGAAGTGGCGGCCAAGGAGCCGCGGCTCAAGGCCGCGTTCATCGAGACCTCCTTCCCGAACGACTTTCGCGACCTGGCCAAGGTCACCGGCCATCTGACCCCGGATATGTTGGCCCGCGAGTTCGCCAAGCTGGGGCGGCCGGATCTGCCGGTGTACATCTACCACATCAAGCCATCGTACCGGCACGTCATCGCGGCCGAACTGAAGCGGCTTAACCTGCCCAACCTGCATGTGCTCGAAGAGGACCAGGTCGTCCGCATCTGAGCGGGCATCCGGCCGACCCCGCCATGGCGTGGTTCAAGAAAGAGCGCTCAGCCCCGGAGGATCAGGACCGCAAGAAGGTCAAGGTTCCCGAGGGCCTCTGGCTCAAGTGCAACCACTGCCGCGCGATCGTGTATCGCAAGGAAGTGGAGCGGAGCGCCAGGGTTTGCCCGAAGTGTGAGTACCATTTTCCCATCTCCGTTGAGGAACGGATCGACCTGCTGTTGGACCTGGGTACCTTTCGCGAGTGGTCTGCCGGGCTGGAGCCGACGGACCCGCTGCATTTCAAGGACACCCAGCGCTACAGCGAGCGCCTGCAGGCGGCCCAGCAGAGCACCGGCAAGAGGGACGCCATCGTGATTGGGGAGGGGCGGATCAACAGCGCCCGGGTGGTTCTGGGCGTGTTTCACTTCGGGTTCATGGGCGGCAGCATGGGCTCGGTGGTGGGCGAGAAGGTAGTCCACGCCGCCGAGGGCGCCTTGCGCGAGCGCATCCCCTTGGTGCTGGTGACCACGTCGGGTGGGGCGCGGATGCAGGAGGGAATTCTCTCGCTGATGCAGATGGCCAAGACCGCGGCTACTATCGGCCGCCTCGCCGAGGCACGCATCCCGTATATCTCCATCCTCGCCGACCCGACCTTCGGTGGCGTGACGGCCAGCTTCGCGATGCTGGCGGACGTCATCCTGGCCGAGCCGAAGGCCCTCATCGGGTTCGCCGGCCCGCGCGTCATCCAGCAGACTATCAAGCAACAGCTCCCGCCGGAGTTTCAGCGAGCGGAGTTCCTGCTGGAACACGGCATGATCGATCTGATCGTGCCCCGCAAGCGCCTCAAGGAGACTGTCTCCAGCCTCGTGGAGTATTTTTAGTCCTTCGCGGAGGCCGTATGGATGGAGGCATCGAGCGCAGCATCGCCTTCCTGTATGGCCTCCAACGTCACGGGATCAAGCCGGGCCTCGGCCGTACCCTGGCGCTGTTGCGTGCGCTAGGCGACCCGCATCGCGCGTTCCCCGCGATTCATGTGGGCGGGACGAACGGCAAGGGATCCACGGCCGCCATGCTGGCCGCCATGCTGGCGAGCCAGGGCTATCGCGTCGGCCTCTACACCTCCCCCCATCTCGTGGATTTCTCGGAGCGCGTTCAGATCAATGGCCACGCCATCCCTTCCGAATGGATCGGAGAGCTCACCGAACGGGTGCGAGTGGCCGCCGAGGCCCATCTGGCGGAACCGCCGACGTTCTTTGAGGCGACGACCGTCGTGGCGTTCGCCTACTTCGCCGAGATGCGGGTCGAGCATGCGGTGGTTGAAGTCGGTCTGGGGGGGCGCTTCGATGCTACCAACGTGATCGCCCCGCGGGTCTCGCTCATCACCACGATCGGGCTTGACCACCAGGAGTACTTGGGAAACACGCTCGAAGACATCGCGTTCGAGAAGGCCGGGATCGTCAAGCACGGGACGCCCATCGTCGTGGGCCGGATGGGCGAGGGGCCCTTGTCTGTAATCCGCGCCGCGGCGGCGCAGCAAAAGGCTGCCTGCGTCGTGCTCGGCCAGGACTTCCACGTGGCTGGCGAGGGACCGGAGTGTTTTGCCTATCGCGGGCTGCGGTGGCGCGAAGAGGAGCTGGCATGCCCTCTTCCCGGGCGCCATCAGTTGGACAACGCCGCGTGTGCGCTGGCCGCCTTGGAGATGGCCGCCCAGCGGGGGGTGCGCGTCGCCGAGCGCGCGCTGCGGGACGGATTGCGCACGGTGCGCTGGCCTGGGCGGTTGGAGTTGGTGGGACGACGGCCGGACATCTGGCTCGATGGGGCGCACAATCCTCACGCCGCCGAAGCGCTGGCTGAGTATCTGAGAACCTTATGGGCCCGTCGAGGCGAGCCAGCCATCGGACAGCTCATCCTAGTTGTCGGGATGATGCGGGACAAGGATCGGCGGAGAGTCCTGACTGTCCTGACCGCCCTCCCCGGCGCGAGCCAGCTCATTCTCACACGTGCGGCCCACCCGCGCGCCGCCGCGCCCGAAGAGTTGGCACGGGATGCGGCGGACCTGGGGGTGCCCATCACCGTCAAGCCGACGGTGGGGGAAGCCCTGGCGTGCGCGCGGGCGCTCGCCGGAGAGGACGATACCATCTGCGTCACCGGGTCCTTGCTGGTAGCCGGTGAGGCCAAGGCCATGCTCGAAGGGACGACCGTGTCCGGACTCCGCGGCTAATGGGGCTGCTGAGCCGCCGGCTGGTCGTCCCTCTGACAGTCCTCCTGTTCTTCTTAGAAGCCACACCAGCCCTGGCGGAGGGGCCATCCGCGGCCCGTCCCATCCACATCCAGGCCGACACGCTCGTCTATAGCAAGGAGACGCAGACCTACCACGGCAAGGGATCCGTGGTCGTCGTGCAAGGCCCCTATCGCCTAGAGGCCGACGAAGCGACGCTGAACGTGGCCACTGGGCAGGTGACGGCGGTGGGACGGGTGCACCTGAACGACGGCGCTCACGACATCCACGGCGAGCGCCTCGATTTCAACTTCAATACCACGAAGGGCGTGATCTTCCACGGCCGGCTCTTCGTTCTGGAAGGCAACTTCACGGTGGACGCGCAGGTCATGGAGCGCCTGTCCGAGGAGCAATATCGGCTGGAAGACGCCTCGTTTACGACCTGCAGCGTGCTGGAGGGGGAACGGACACCCTGGCAGTTCAAAGCAGAGAAGGCCGAGCTGGAAGTGGAAGGGTACCTGTACGCGCGGAACGTTCAGTTTTGCATCTTGGACGTGCCGGTCATGTACCTGCCGGCCGTCCTCTTTCCCGCCAAGCGGGAGCGGGCGACCGGTTTCCTCATACCCGTCATAGGTTCCAGCAGCGTGCAAGGCTTGAAGGTGCGGGAGGCGTTCTTTTGGAACATCAGTCCGAGCCAGGACGCAACGATCACGCTGGACGAGCGCGGCAAGCTCGGGACGGGCGGCACGCTGGAATATCGGTATAAACTTTCGAGGAACGCTGACGGCTATTTCTGGACCCAGTACTTCCGTGATGTCCCAGACAAGACCTCACGCTGGGACGTTATTTACAGACACACGTCGAAGTTTTCCGACGATCTGCAGGGGAGGGTTAATATCGATTACGTGAACCAGCGAGCCAACGTCTTTGTCCTGAGCGAGGACGTGCTCCAACGGGTGGCGGTGTACAAGGAATCCAACGCCTTCTTGAGCAATCGTTGGGACAACCAGGTGTTGTACGGGTTGGCACGCTATTCGCAGAACTTGACCAATCTGTCAGATAAGGCGGTGGTGCAGACCCTCCCAGAGATCGGGTACAGCCTTACGCCGTGGCGCGTGGGGGGACTTCCAGTTTACGCCGGGGTGGACGCCACCTTCGACGACTTCGCGCGCGTGCAGGGGACCGGCGCTCTCCGCACGGATCTTTTCCCCAGAGTGTGGGCCTCTCTGCCATGGGACCGCTACGTCACCATGACGCCGCTGATGGGCTTCCGCGAAACCGCCTACAGTCGGAGCCTTCTTCAGTCGGACCGGCCGACTTCGCGGGAAGCGCTGTACTTCAGCAACTCGGTAGATACCCGGCTCGTGCGTCGTTTTGCGCAAGAAGGCGGTGTGGGAATCACCCACAAGATCGAGCCGGCCGTCATTTATGAATACCTGACGCCGGCCAGGCAGGCGGATCTCCCGATCTTCAACGACATCGATCGATTGACGCCGAAAAACCTTCTCACGTACGAACTGACCAATCGATTGTCGACGATGGTCTCTGTCGGCGATACCATGCGATACCTGGAATTCGGCTATCTCAGGCTGACCCAAAGCCAGCATCTGGCGTCCTCGCCGACAGGGAAGCCCTTCTCCGACCTGCGAGGAGAACTGATTCTGAGGACGCTCCAACCCATCCCGGCATCCCTGGATGTGGACACCTTTTACAATCACTCGGAGTCCGCGGTCTCGGTCCTCAATACCGACCTGAACTTCGAGTTGCGAAATGGATACTTCCTGTCCTTGGGCCAGCGCTTTACGAAGGCCGGCCCGGTCCCTGTCCGAGGGGACCTCTTCAACCCCCTGACGCTCAATGATGTGCTGATTCAGACGGAGAAGACGCACTTCTATACTGCGGAGGTAGGGACAGCGCTGCCGTTCAACCTCTACGCCGTGATCCGAGGCTATTACGACGCGCAGACTGGAAGATTCCCGGAGGTTAACTATGGGTTGTACTATGTGAATCCGAGTCGGTGCTGGGGAGTCGGGGTACTGCTGATCGAGCGAGGGCAGATTCCTGGTGTGGCCCCGGCTCAGACGGAATTTGCCTTCCTCTTCACGTTGGGCGGAGTGGGCTCCACGGAGTCGCCGTTCAGCGCCGTCTATCAAAGGCTCTTCCAGCGCCTGGGGCTCGATATCCAAAAGCTCCGTGAGGTGTCTCCGCCTCCTTCGTCCGCCAGACCTTTTTGAAGGGCGGAGCTTCTTCCGCGCCGCTCTTGACAAGCCATCGGGCGCAGTCCACATAATCGCGTATGCGTGCGCGCCTGGCATGGAAGGGGTGGGGTGCGCCATGCCATGGCCCCGGCGGGCAATACGCTCCATGAAGAGATGCCGCGCTGGACCGGCCTCAGTCCCGCCGACCTCGACGATCTGATCGACTACCTCCAGGTCCTCTCGCAAGGCAAGCGCCGCACCCTGCCGGGACCGGAGCGGATGTAGCCGAGTCGTTCGTTGACAGCCTCGTCACCGGTACGATAGGCTACGGAATCGCGTAGCGATTCAATGAGCATTTCTGATTGGGGAGGACTTAGCGTGGGGAAGGCATTACCAGTGAGCGCAACGACCTGGGACACCGAGGTGGGCAAGGCCGGCGGCCTGGTGCTGGTGGACTTCTGGGCCGTGTGGTGCGGGCCGTGCCAGATGGTCGCGCCCATCGTCGAGGAGCTGGCGCAGGAATACGACGGCAAACTAAAAGTCTTGAAGCTCAACACGGATGAGAATCCGGACATCGCGGGCAAATACGGCATCATGAGCATTCCCACCCTGCTCTTCTTCAAGGGCGGCCAGCCGATCGAAAAGGTCATCGGGGCCGTGCCAAAACGGATCCTGAAGGAGGCAATAGACAAACTCCTCTCAACCACTGTCTAACCTGTGTGCTGACAGAACTCCGCATCCGCAACTTCGCCATCATCGACGCGATCGCGCTGGAGTTTGCGGACGGCTTCACGGTCTTCACCGGCGAGACGGGCGCCGGAAAGTCCATCCTCGTGGATGCGGTGGACCTCCTGGTAGGGGGGCGCGCCTCGGCTGATCTGATCCGATCGGGCGCCGAGGAAGCCGAAGTCTCGGGGGTCTTCTCCCTCAAGGAAGCCAGTCCCGTCGCACAGCTTCTGCACGAGCAGGATCTTCTGGAGCGCGGCGCAACCGAGGTGATTCTCCGCCGCATCCTCTCGCGCGCGGGGCGGCACCGTATCCATGTCAATGGCCGGCCGGCCCCACTCGGCGTCCTCCAAGCTCTCCGTGGACTCCTCGTGGACATCCACGGCCAGCACGATCACCAGTCCCTCTTCCGACCGACGGTGCAACTGGACCTGCTCGACGAGGTCGGCGGGCTGGCCGACGCGCGCGTGGCTTACGAGGCGGCGTTTGCGCGGTGGCGGGAGCTCGACGCGCGCCTGACCGAGCGCCGGGACACGCTGGCGGAGCGGCGGGCTCGCGAAGACCTGCTGCGCTATCAGATCGAGGAGATCACCAGCGCGAACCTCCGGCGTGGCGAGGATCGGGAGCTGGAGCGCGAGAAGCTGCTGCGGTCTCAGGGGAGGCGTCTGGCTGAGCTGGTGCAGGCCACGTATGGGCCGCTTTACGAAGAGGATCCCTCGCTCCTGCAAGGCTTAGGTTCACTGACCGGTCCCCTGAAGGAATTGGCCGCCATCGATGCGGAATTGGTGGATGACCGTGACCGCTTCGTGGAGGCTGTGGCGCAGTTGACGGATCTTGCCCAGCGCCTGCGCGCCTATCGGGACCGCTTGGAGTTCGATCCTGACAAGCTGGAGAAGGTGGAGGAGCGGTTGGACCTTATCCATCGGCTCGTGAAGAAGTACGGGGGTTCGCTCGAAGAGGTCGTCCGGCGCGGCGAACAGGCGCAGCAGGAACTGCGCGAGCTAGAGACCGGCGAGGCGGATCTGAAGGAGCTTTCCGCACAGGTCGCTGACGCTCATGAGAAAGTCGTGAAGCTGGCGCAGGCTCTCTCTCGCAAGCGGACGAAGACAGCGAGCGACCTGGAGAAGCGGTTGGAGCGCGAGCTGAAGGACTTACGGATGGCTCATGCCCGGGTCCGCATCGCGGTCGAGCAGGAGTCCGATTCAGATGGGCCAAAGCTGACGTCCACCGGCAGCGACCGCGTGGAGTTCCTGTTCTCCTCCAATCTGGGCGAAGGCCCGCAGCCGCTGGCCCGGATCGCGTCGGGCGGGGAGTTGTCGCGCGTGATGCTGGCCATGAAGACGGTGCTGGCCGAGCAGGACCGCGTGCCGGTCCTGGTCTTCGATGAAGTGGATGCGGGCATCGGCGGTGCGGCCTCCGAGGTGGTGGGGAAGCGGCTCCGGCATCTGAGCCAGCACGGGCACCAAGTATTCTGCATCACGCATCTCGCGCCGATCGCGGCGCAGGCGCAGCGGCAGTTCGCGGTCACCAAGGTGACGAAGGACGGACGGACGGTGACGCAGGTGGCGTTGCTGGACAAGGCGGGGCGGGTGGAAGAGGTGGCGCGCATGCTGGGCGGCGAGAAGATCACGCCCACGGTACGCTCCACCGCCGCCGAAATGCTCAAGCAGAAGTAGCGACGTCGCGCTCGCCTCGCGGGTCCTGTCGCCGAGCCACCCTGACGTGCTCGCTCCGCCAAGGGCAAGCAAGTCGCTGCGCTCCGCCAGGGTCCCACTCGGCGCCACCCGCGCTTCGTCGATTTTTCTGTCCCATCGGCGTATACTCCTTGGGATTCCCAAGGAGTTTCCATGACCGACTTGTGGGAGAAGTACCGCAAACCGATTCCGGTCTTGCAGTGGCTCGTAGTGATTGTGCTGTCCGCTCACGTGCTCGCAAGTGGCCACTCCTCTCTCACAGCCGGTCAAGCACAGGCATTTGTGATGGCCTTAGTGGGAGGCAACCTGCTTCTTCTTTATGGACTTCCCAAGATCATCCCCTGGGCCGCCGTCTTGACCATCCTCGTCGTCATTGACTCCCTGCTCGTACCGGTCACCCTCTATGCGACCGGGGTCAGTGACACAAGCCTGTATGTGGTGTACTTCGGAATTATCATGATCGCGGGAGCAGCAGGCAATCTCAAACGGGCGGTAGTTCTGGCATCCGTGATGTGCGTCGCGTACGGTGCCGTGGAATTCGGAAGACTGACGCTGCTGCACGAGGAGGTGTCTGAACACCTTGGCACGATCCTGCTGCGCGTGCCGTTTTTTCTGGCGATGACGGCGTATTACGGGGCGATGGGGGAGTTTGCTCAGCAAGAACACATCGCCAGGGAGACCCACGAGAAGCAGGCCAAAGAGATCCGGAGAATGTTCTCTAGTTATGTGAGCCCCCGGATCGTCGAAGAAATGATCAAGGACCCCAGCAAGGCGACGCTGGGAGGTCAGCGCAAAGAACTGACCATGCTGTTCGCCGACTTGTTCGGATTCACGAGCTTTACCGAGGAGCATTCGCCCGAGGAGGTGGTGGCTCAACTCAACGAGTACCTTGGGGCAATGACGGAGGTGGTCTTCCAGTGGGATGGCACCCTTGATAAGTTTGTTGGTGATGCGATCATCGTCTACTGGGGGGCCCCGCTCGACCAGCCCGACCATGTCGAGCTCGCGGTCAAATGCGCCCTTCACATGCAGAAGCAGCTAGCCGAGTTGCAGGAGAAGTGGAAGGCCGAGGGGCGGGTTCCCTTCAAGGCTGGGATCGGGATCCATACCGGCGATGCGGTGGTGGGGAATATCGGTGCTGAAGGCAAGAAAATGGACTATACGATGATCGGGGACCATGTGAACCTCGCGGCCCGCGTCCAGGAGCTGACCCGGGAGTTTGGTTGTTCCCTTGTCGTCAGTGAGGAGACGGCCGCGCGCCTGAAGGGTCTAATCAGGAAAGAGGAAAGTGATGACAACCGTGGACGTCTGGGTCATGTGAGCTTACGCAAGTTGCCTCCAGTCAAGGTCAAGGGAAAGGCTCAACCAGTGGTCGTCTATGCTCTAGAACCCTTGGCGCAGGGTGAAATCTCGATCGTGGACACATAGCCGACGCGTCGTTTTCACCTTTTCGCCAACTCTTCCAGCACCGCGCGCATCTTTTTGAGTTCCTCGCCGTAGCGGGTCCAGTCCTGGTCACGGAGGGCAGCCTGGGCGCGGGTGAAGTGCTCGAGGGCCTGTTTGGCGAGGGCGGACGGCGCTGTCGCGGGTTGCGTTGCTGTGATCGCAGGTTGTAGGGGCACGGCGCGCCGTGCCCCTACGGCTGATGGCGCGGCACCGCTGCCGAAGATGCCTTCCAGCGCCGCTTCGAGATTGGTGTCCATCCGCAGTTGGTTGCCGTAGGCGACTATGACGCGTCGCAGTTCCGGCAGCGCCCCTTCCGACGCCGAGAGATAGAGCGGCTGGACATACAGGAGCGCATCCTCGATCGGAATCGCGAGTAGGCTCCCGCGGATCGCTTGGGAGCCGCGCTGGCTCCAGAGGGTCAGTTGCTGCGAGATGGCAGAATCTTGATCGATCCGGGCGTCGACCTGCCGCGGGCCGTAGACGAGCTTCTGCTTTGGGAACAGGTAGACGATCAGCTTGCCGTAATGCGGCACGTCGGAGCGGGCCGCGAGCCACGCGGCCATGTTGTCACGCTTGGCTGGTGTGAAGGGGATCAGCAAGATGAACTCTTCCTTTGGCGTCTCCTTGGCGTTACTGCCCTTGGGCAGCTTCATGATCGTGTAGTACGGCTCCATGTCCTTGTCCTGCTTCTTCGGAATGCTCCAGAGATCTTCCTTGTTATAGAAGATCTGCGGGTCCTGCATGTGGTACGTGGCGTAGACATGGGACTGGATGGTGAACAAATCTTGAGGGTAGCGCAGGTGCGCCCTGAGGTCGCTGGGCATCTGGTCGAGCGGCTTCAGCAGCCCGGGGAAGATCCGCTGGTAGGCCTGGATCAGCGGGTCCTGGGGATCGCTGACATAGAGGTCCACGGAGCCGTCGTAGGCGTCCACCGTCGCTTTCACCGAGTTGCGGATGTAGTTGCCGACTCGGCCGAACGGCTGGGCATAGGGCATCCGGTCGCTGATCGTGTAGCCGTCCACGAGCCACACCAGCCGTCCGCCCTGCGTGATCACCAGGTACGGATCCTGGTCGAGGCGGAGGAACGGCGCGACCTTCGCGACCCGCTCGCGGATGTGCCGGTGGTACAGAATCCGGGACTCGGGCATGATGTCGTTGGAGAGCAGGATCTTCAAGCTGCCGAAGTAGGCCGCAAACACGAGCTTACGGGAGAACGAGAGTCCCGTCACGCCCCCGCGGCCGGTGTAGGTCGCCGGCACGTTCTTCTCGCCCGAGGGGTAATCGAACTCCTCGGCCTTGGTCCGCACGAAGACGTACTCGTTGGGAATCTCGCCGTAGTAGATCTCCGGGCGCGTCACCTTGAGGTCGATGGTCGAGACCGGGGGGATGTTCTGGATGAAGAACTCCGGCAGCCCTTCGGCCGAGATGCGGTTGACCGGGCCGAGCGTCACCCCGTAGCCGTGGGTGTACGTGAAGTGTTCGTTGATCCAGATCCGGCTCGGGAGGTTCTTGTAGGACAGCTCGCGCGGCGAGAGCATGACCTGGCGGTACTCGCCGTTGACCACGTACCGGTCGTTGTCCACGTCCACGAAATCGTAGTAGGTCCGGATCTGCTGGAGCTGCCGGTAGGTGGCGAGCAGTGGCCGGTGGTCCCAGAGCCGCACGTTTTTGATCGTCAGGTCGTTGCGGACCAGGTCGGCCGCGGTCAGCTCGCGCTCGACGGGGAACACCTCCTCCTGGACGTCGGTCAGGCCATAGGCCAGCCGCGTGAGGCGGATGTTCTGCGCGATGTACGGCCGCTCCATCATGCTCTCGTTCGGCACGACCTGGAAGCGGTGTACAAACTCGGGGTAGAGCGAGAGGCCGACCGTCGCGACCGCGAGCGTCAGGCCACCGAGCAGGACGGCCGGGCGCCAGATCGCCAGGAGGGCGAAGAGCAGGCAAGCCAGCGCGGTGAGCGCGCAGAGCACGATGAGTGCTTGTAAGATGGGCAGCGCGGCATGGATGTCCGCATAGACTGCGCCGAAGACGACGCCGCGGCGCGAGTAGAGCAGTTCGTAGGCGTCAAGCTGGTACCCCCAGGCTTTCACGCCGATCAGCACGGTTGCCAGGAGGCCCAAATGAAGACGCGCCTGCCGCTCCACGTGCACGGTGCGTGGCCCGATCACAATCCCGTGCGTGAGAAAATAGAGAGCTGCTGCTCCGACGGTGGTGAACAGCAAAAGGCCGACCAGCCATTCCTGGAGGTACGTCAGGAACGGCAACGCGAAGATGTAGAACCCCAGGTCCTTGCCGAAGAGCGGGTCGGTCTGGGCGAAGGGGACGGCCTGGCGAAACAGGAGGTAGTCCTCCCAGTGGGTCGCGCCCCCGAGGGCGGCGATCAAGGCCAGGACGCCAGCCACGCCGCCGACGGTGCGGCCCAGGTGGCTCCGGAGCGGCTCCGCAAAGCGGAGCAGCACGAGGGTGTCCACTGTGCCCCAGTAGCGGGTCGGCTGGTAACGTCCGGCCAGGTACACGTTGGCGAAGAACACGAGGAAGAAGATCGCGCCGAACAGCACGCCGACCGATGCCTGAGTCAACAAGATGGTCATGAAGACGACCTGGTAGCCGACCTCGCCAAACCAGAGCCAGTCCACGTAGAGCGCGAGGGAATTGCTAAGCGAGAGGAGGAGGGCGACGAGGAGGACAAAGAGGAGGAGCAGTCGTCCTGGGGTCACTGAGAGAGAGCACCGGGAGGCACGCCTGCCCGGCGGGCCTCGTCTGGGATGGTGACAGTCAATTCGTGCTCTTTCTCACGGACTTGTTGATCGAGCTCGTTCAATTTCGATAAGATCTTTGCATCCTCGATTGGGTCAATCCGGTACAAGCGTAAACTCCAAAATCTCCGGTACCGCAACAAGTCGTCGTACTCTTCCTGAGCTTTCTGGCGTTTTGCTTTGAGCTCGTCCAGTTCTGCGCGCACACGTTGGACTCGGTTTCGCCAACCCGCATAGGGGTCGCCCTGGTCGGTTGGCGCTGACGGCATCATGTTGTTCAGACTGGGAGGCGTGGGAACCCTTTGGAACGATTTCGTTGACTCTTTGGTTTCCTCCAAGCGTTTCGCGGATTGCCGATACTGCGGGGGCACCTTCTCTAGACTGTCTGTAAATCCCACGTTCCCGTCTTTGTCGGTCCACCGGTACGTTTCGGCGGCCGCGGGATCGGGCAGGAGCAGCCCCAGGCAGGCGGCGAGCGCAAGCGCTCCGGTCAAGGGGATGCTGGAGCGATGAGTCATAGGGTATTCTAGCCTTGCTTTTGGCGGGAAAACAAGTTAACTAAATGCTGCGAAGGTGAAGGATGAGCAATGAACCGCTGCCGGTCAAGATCACTGTGGGAGGGGTGACGCTCGATGCGGAGCTCAAGCCGACCCGCACGGCGAAAGCCGTCTACGAACTGCTGCCCATCGAAACGGACCTGCATAGCTGGGGCGAGGAGTTCTATTTCAAGATCCCGTTCATCAAGGATCACCGGGAAACGGCCACGTTGAAGGTGGCTGTGGGGGACATCGCGTACTGGGGCAACGGTGGGGCCGTGGCGATCTTCTTCGGCCGCACGCCGGTCAGCACCGGGCCTGACCCGGCGCCCGCCGACCGGGTGAACCTGATCGGCAAAGTGAAAGGCGATGCCACCGTGCTGCGGACGGTCATGAACGCCACCCGGATCAAGATGGAGAAGGCGACGTGAAGCTCTCCCCTGAGCGCATTGCGGCCCTGGCCGGCCAACTGGTCGAGAAGCTTGTGGCCGGCGGGATGATCCAGCCGGTTGCAGACCGCCGGGTTCTGACCGTGTCGCTGGAGCGGGTGATCGTCGACGAGCTAAGTGTCGAGGACCGCATCAGCGCGGAGGCCAAGGAATTGATGCGCCAGTACGAGTCCGAGATCGCGCGGGGCAAGCTGAACGAGCAGCAGCTCTTCCAGATGATCAAGAAGCAGCTCGTGAAGGAGAAAGGGGCGGTCCTCTGATGATCCTGAGCGACGAGAAGGTGACGCATCTCTCGCACCTGATCCTGAACCACTTCAAGAACCCCGCCAACGCGCGGCTCAAGGTGGAGGAGGTGGCGGTCTTGCGCGAGATCAAGCGTATCTTGGCGGCCGAACTTCGTGTGAGCGACGAGGTGGACGCCCTCGTCCGCCGGCGCCTGGCCTCCTATTCCCGTCCGCTGGCGGAGGGCTCGCCGGAATGGGAAACACTGCACCGCAAGACCTTCGAAGAAGAGATGCGCAAGCGGAAAAAGCTGTAAGCCGAACTGAAAGGAACCCCATGGCGAAGTCAAAACAGTCTGAGAAGTTCTACCTGGAGCGGTTCGGGGTGACCGACCGCGAGCTCCTCGCCACGATGGGGCGGGTCAAGGTCCGCGACGTGGACTACGCGGACCTCTATTTCGAGCACACCGTGGACGAATCCATCTCGATGGAGGAGAGCCTGGTGAAGCGCGCCTCGAAGAGCGTCTCCCAGGGGGTCGGAGTGCGGGCGACGGCCGGCGAGAAGACCGGCTACGCCTACTCGGATGAGATCACGCTGAGACAGCTGGAACAGGCCGCCGACACGGCCCGCTACATCGCCCGCTCGCCGGCGGGGGCCGGCTTTTTGCCGGCGATCCGAGTGGGGCGGCCCGGCCGAGACCTCTACCCAGTGCTCGTGCCGGCCACGGAGGTCGCGACGCCGGATAAGGTCGCGCTCCTGGAGCGGATTGACAAGGTCGCGCGCGCTTTCGATCCGCGGATCAAGAACGTCATGGCCTCCTTCACCACGGAGTACAAGATCGTCCTGATCGCCAATTCGGAAGGCGAGTTGGTCGGGGACGTGCAGCCCTTGTCCCGCTTGCAGGTGACCTGCATCGCCGAAGAGAACGGTCAACGACAGGCGGGGAGCTTCGGGGGCGGCGGCCGCGGGGAGTACACGTTCTTCCTGGAGGACAACCGTTGGGAGCGCTACGCGAAAGAGGCAGCCCGCCAGGCCGTGCTGAACCTGAGGGCGGTGGACGCGCCGGCCGGGCCCATGGTGGTGGTGCTCGGTTCGGGTTGGCCGGGTATCCTGCTCCATGAGGCGATAGGCCACGGGTTGGAGGCCGACTTCAACCGCAAAAAGACCTCCGCCTTCACGGACCGTATGGGCCAGGTGGTCGCCTCCGAGTTGTGCACCGTCGTGGACGACGGGACACTGCCGTTCCGCCGCGGTTCGCTGAATGTGGATGACGAGGGGACGCCGACGAGCCGGACGGTGCTGATCGAGAAGGGGGTCCTGAAGGGTTACATGACGGACAAGCTCAACGCACGGCTCATGGGCATCCCGCTGACCGGCAACGGGCGGCGGGAAAGCTTTCAGTGCATCCCGATGCCGCGCATGACCAATACCTTCATGCTACCGGGCGAGTCCACGCCCGAGGAGATCATCCGCTCGGTCAAGCGTGGGCTCTACGCGGTGTATTTCGGCGGCGGGCAGGTGGACATCACCAACGGCAAGTTCGTCTTTTCGGCCAGCGAGGCCTACCTGATCGAGGATGGCCGGGTGACGACGCCGGTGAAAGGCGCGACGCTGATCGGCAGCGGGCCAGAGATCCTCAAGAAGGTATCGATGGTGGGCAACGATCTGAAGTTGGACGAGGGGATCGGGACTTGCGGGAAGGACGGGCAGTCCGTGCCGGTCGGGGTGGGCCTGCCGACGATCAGGGTCGATGAGATTACCGTTGGAGGCACGCAGGCATGACGAGCAGGCGCATTGACCAGAGCCTGACGTCTGAGTTGCTCGCCCAGGCGAAAAGGAAGGGCGCGACCGCGGCAGATGTCGTGGCCGTCGAGGGGGACTCCGCCTCGGTGCAGGTGCGCCTGTCAGCCGTGGACAAGCTCTCGAAGGCGCAGGAGAAGCGGCTCGGCCTGCGCGTGTATTTCGGCCAGCGCTCGGCGGGAGCCTCCACGTCGGACTTATCCCCGTCTTCGCTGGACGAGTTGGTCGAGACGACCTGCGCCTTGGCCCAGGCGGTCGTGGAAGACCCCTGCGCCAGCCTGCCCGATCCGGCTGCCCTGGCGAAAGAGTGGCCGGATCTCGACCTCTACGACAGCCAGACGGTGCCGATTGACCGGATGATTGAACTGGCCACCCGCGCCGAGAAGGCGGCGCTGGCGGTGGACTCCCGGTTGACCAACTCCGAGGGGGCCGATTTCAGCGCGTTCGGCGGCCGCACGGTCTTCGCGAACAGCCACGGCTTCTTCGGGGAATATCAGAGCTCCAGTTTCTCGTGCGCCGTGGCGCCGATTGCTGTGCAGAACGGCCTGATGCAGCGCGATTACTGGTACGCCATCGGCCGGAAGTTGAACCGGCTGGACTCGCCGGAGGCCGTCGGGGAGGAGGCCGGCCGGCGGACCGTCCGCCGGCTGGGCGCACGCAAGATCGCCACCTGTCGCGTGCCGGTGGTCTTCGAGCCGGAGATCGCCGGCAGCTTCCTGGGCAATCTCTGCGGCGCGGTGAACGGCTACGCCATATACAAAGGCGCATCCTACCTCGTCGGACGACTGGGGGAGCGCATCGCTCCCGACTTGGTCACGGTCTGCGACGACGGCCGCATGCCCGAAGGCCTGGGCTCCAAGCCGTTCGATGGGGAGGGGCTCCCCACGCGTAAGAACGTCGTCGTGGAACGGGGCGTCCTCAAGAGCTACCTGCTGGATACCTACGCGGCCCGTAAGCTGGGGCTCGCTTCGACCGGCAACGCGTCGCGTAGCATCGGCGAGGCGTCCTCGGTCGGGGCAACCAACTTCTACCTGGCGCCCGGCACGGCCACGCCCGAGGAGATCATCCGCTCGGTTCAGCGCGGGCTCTATGTCACAGAGCTGATCGGGTTTGGGATCAACATGGTGACCGGCGACTATTCCCGCGGCGCGGTCGGCTTTTGGATCGAAAACGGGGAGCTCGCGTATCCGGTCGAGGAGGTCACGATCGCGGGCAACCTGAAAGACATGTGGATGGGCATCCAGGCGATCGGAAACGACCTCGTGTTTCGCGGGCGCATCGCCAGTCCGACGGTGAAGATCGCCGAGATGACGGTGGCGGGAGAGTAAAGCGGTGCCCTCGTCGCCGCACCTGCTCACAACCCTCCATTCCGAAGACTGGCATACTCCAAAGGGCCGGTTCATCCGCGAAGTCATGTTCGGGATGAACGACGGCCTGATCTCGACGATCGGCTTCGTCGCCGGCGCGACGGGCGCGCTCATGCAGACGCGCGTGGTCCTGCTGGCGGGAATCGCGTCCGTCGTGGCCGGCGCCCTGGCCATGGGCATCGGCGCGTACCTCGCCAGCAAGTCCCAGCGCGATTTCTTCGAGAGCGAGAAGGAGCGGGAGCGGCGTGAGATCGAGGAAGTTCCCGAGTTGGAGCGCAAAGAGATCCGGGACATCTTCACCAAGCTTGGCTTCCTGAAGGACGAAGTGGAGATGATCGTCAACCGCGTCACTTCGGACAAGGCCCTGTGGGTGCGGTTCATGATGCGGGAGGAGCTGGGGATCCTCGAGGAATCCTTCGACAATCCCGTGACGGTCGGCTTCTTGATGTCCGGGGCCTACGTCGTGGGCGGGATCGCGCCGCTGTTGCCGTACCTGGTGATGGAAGATGTCCTGATGGCCCTGAAGGTGGCGGTGGCCGTCTCGCTTGTGGCGCTCTTCATCATCGGCGTGGGCAAGACAATCCTGACGATGCAGCCGTGGCTCAAAAGCGGGATGGAAGTGATGTTGCTAGGCTCGCTCGCGGCCGGGGTCGGGTTCGGGATCGGTAAGCTCGTCGCCGTGCTCTGGCCGGAGGTCGGAGCGGTGGGGATATGAGGGTGTGATAACCCTGGATGGCGAGGAGGAGAAGGGGAGGGCAGGGAGATGAACAGACTGAACGCACTGATAGCTGGATGTCTCATGGCCGTATTCGCAACGCAGCCGGCTTTCGCGGCGGTGGATCGGGAAAAGCTCCTGACCGAGCCAGGGGTCTTCGGCACCTTTGCGGTCTTCAAGGTGGACGACAGCTGGTGGAAGCTGGACAAGGCAGCGCGTACCTTCGCAGCGACAGAGGTCAAAGCGGTGTTTCAGAAGCACGGCGACAACATCATCACGGATACCTATCTGCTGCGGGGGCTCACGGGGAAGGCCGACTTCTTTGTCCGGGTACACTCGACCGAGATGCTGCACAACCAGAACTTCCTCGTGGATCTGTTGGGCACGAGGCTCGGGAAGTACCTGGCGAACACGTACACGTTCAACGGCATCACCAAGAAGCCCAACTACGTGCCGAGTCTTCCTGACGATCTCAAGACGGCGCTGAAGACGCCGCCGGACCCAGGCTCCAAGCCGTACGCGATCGTGGTGCCGGTTCGGAAGGACGCGGAGTGGTGGCTGATGCCGCAGGAGAGCCGGAACGCCATGATGAAAGAGCACACGGAGGCGACGGTCGCATACCTGAAGACGGTCAAGCGCAAGCTGTACCATGCCAGCGGGCTCGACGACCTCGACTTCATCACGTACTTCGAGACGGCGAGGCTGGACGATTTCCACAACCTGATCATCGCCTTGGAGCGGGTCAAGGAGAACCGCCACAACAAGCAGTTCGGGAGCCCGACGCTCCTTGGCACGATCCGCCCTATGGACGAGATCCTGGAGATCCTCGCGCGCTAGGACTGGGCGTTAGTTGCCTGTCGGCCTGATGACAGCCGAGACTTCGTTGGCCAGCAGGATGGTGATGGAGTATGGGACTGCCTCGTCCCCCATTGCGATGGCATAGAGCGGGCAGAGTTGCGGGACCGGCTCCGGGGGGAACGGGAACAGGGCTGGAAATTCCATAGCCGGGGAGGCCACAGGGATCGTTGCGAGGCGTAGTCTGAGGGCTATGAGTACATCCCGGACGCGTGACTCGTGCTGTTCGTCCGGCAGTGTGTGGGAGGCGGTGATGACGAAGTCCCAGAGCGGCTTGCTGAGGCAGACCGGCACCGGCAGGCCTACGCGCTGCGCGATGGGCGTGACGTCGATCAGGTACCCGGCCTGGAGGGCCTCTTCCCGGGTAATGATCGGAGTATGTGAGCCCTCACCCTGTGGGTTTGACGAGGCTGCTGTCTCACCCTCGGTCAGCGTCTTCGGTTGGGCGTGCCCGTCTGCCTGGGAGTTAACCGTCTCGGCCATCGCTCCTTCGAGGATGGGGGCTCGGGTTCCCATCGCCTGTAAAATGCCTTCATAGACGGCGCGGGCTGCTTCGGACCATTTAGGATCAAACGCGTCCCTGCGGAATGCCGCCTCCGCGGCTTTCTTCTCGTCCGTGGTTAATGGACGCGGCGTTGATTGGGTGCGCATGCCTGACAGATAGGTCTCGACCGGAGGCTTGTCAAGCAGGCGCAGGCTAGTTGGGGCGCCTCCCGAGAAGACGCGTTGATTACCCGAACAGGTTCATCTGTTCGACCGGCGGGACTGGCTCCTGCTGGCGGTCCAGGAAGGTCTTGAGCTTGCGGAAGTCTTCCCGGAGCGGCTCGTTCAGGTTGCCCTGATGCAGCGCGGCGGCGGGGTGGAGCATGGGGAAGACGAAGAAGTCCTTGACCTGGAACGATTGCCCGCGCACTTTCATGATGCCGACCTTCTTACCCAGCAGCGTCTGCATGGCGAAGTTGCCGAGCGTACAGACGACCTTCGGCTTGATCAGCTCGATCTGCTGAAGCAGGAATGGTTTGCAGGTCTCGACCTCGTCCGTCATCGGGTCGCGGTTGTCCGGCGGACGGCACTTGATCACGTTGGCGATGTAGACGTCGTCACGGGAGAGGCCGGCCCCTTCCAGCAGTTCGTTCAGCAGCTTCCCGGCCGCGCCGACGAAGGGGATGCCTTGCTTGTCTTCGTAGAAGCCGGGGGCCTCGCCGACAAACATGATCTTCGCATGGGGGTTCCCGGTCCCGAAGACCACCTGGGTTCGCCCGGACGCCAGGCGGCAGCGTTGACAGTCCTTGATGGAGTCGTGGAGTTCCTGGAGTGTCACAATGGGTTTCAGGGTTGGATGGATTGCATGATAGGTGTCAGTTTTGACGAAGTCAATCCGATTTTTCCAGAAAATTGACCCCTTCCGAAGGCTCTGTTAGACTCGCCAGATTATGGACACAGGCCACAAGATTCAGGTCTTGAGAAGCAACATCGAACGGGTCATCAAGGGCAAGCCCGCGGTGGTCGAAATGGCAGTGGTGGCCCTGCTGGCGCGCGGGCATCTTCTCATCGAGGATGTGCCCGGAGTGGGGAAGACCACGTTGGCCCACAGCCTTGCCCGCTCCCTGGGTTGCTCCTTTCGGCGAATCCAGTTCACGAGCGACCTGCTCCCGGCCGACATCCTGGGGGTCTCGGTCTTTCATCAACAGAAGCAGACGTTCGAGTTCAAGCCGGGGCCGATCTTCGCCCACATCGTGCTTGCGGATGAGATCAACCGCACCACGCCCAAGACACAGAGCAGTCTCCTGGAAGCGATGAACGACGCCCAGGTGTCCGTGGACAGCCAGACCTACCCGCTTCCCCGGCCGTTCATGGTGATCGCCACGCAGAACCCGTGGGAATACCACGGGACGTTCCCGCTGCCGGAGTCGCAGCTCGATCGCTTCATGATGCGGATCCGGATCGGCTACCCGGACAGGGCCGACGAGAAGAAAGTGCTGGACCGCCCGCAATTGCTGCACCCGGCCGACGAACTCGAGCCTGTGCTGACGACCCAGGAGGTCTTGGATCTGCAGGAGCGGGTCGAGAAGGTCCGGCTCGACGACAGCCTGATGGAGTACCTCCTGGCCATCATCGCGGCGACCCGCCGCAGTGCCCTCTTGATGCTGGGGGTCAGCCCGCGCGGGGCGATGGCGCTCCATAAAACGGCCAAGGCCCTCGCCCTCGTCCGCCAGCGGGACTACTGCCTGCCCGACGACATCAAGGAGTTAGCGCCGATGGTTCTCGCGCACCGCGTGATGCTGAAAACGAGCCAGGGCTCGCGCGGGCATCGCTCGGAAGAAGCCGAGCGGGTCATCCAGGAAGTCGTGGAGTCGGTCCCCGTTCCACTGTAAGCCCAATGCGGTTCGAACGCATCCGCGAGTTCTTCCGCTGGTTCTACCGCTACCGGTCCCTGCGCGTGACGCCGGAGGGCGTGCGGTTCCTGTTGTTGACCCTCGCGGTCGGGGTCGCTGCGCTCAACACGGGAAACAACCTGCTCTACCTGCTGCTGGCGATGATGCTCAGCCTCATCGTCATGTCCGGCATCCTCTCCGAGCAATGTCTGCGTCACCTTGTCATTCGCCGCCGGATTCCTGAGCATGTCTTCGCCAACAGCCCGGCGCTGATCGCGCTGTCCCTCACGAACCGCAAGTCACGGTTGCCCAGCTTCTCGCTCCGCGTCCTGGACGTCGTCGAAGGCAAGAGCGTGGACCGGGGCGTCCATGTCCTGCACCTGCCGGCCGGCGCCTCGGTGATCCAGTCCTATCCGATCCTGTTCCCACGACGGGGGCGGCACCGGATCGAGGGGCTCAAAGTCCAGACGCGCTTTCCCTTCGGCCTCTTCATCAAGGCGGCCCATATCCCCCTGAGCTCCGACCTGGTGGTGTACCCTGAACTGCGGCCGCTGCCGGAGGGTTTCCTCCATGACCTCGCCGTGCTGGGACACGACCAGGCCGTTTCCCGGCGGGGACAGGGGGTCGGCCTGTACAACCTCCGGGAATACCTCCCGGGCGATGATTCGCGCATGATTCATTGGAAGACCTCGGCGCGCCAAGCGCGGTTGATGGTGCGGGAGACCGAGACGGAAGATCTGCGACAGGTGACCCTGGCGTTGCCCACGGTGATCCCGGCAGACGGCCAGCGCTTCTTCGAACAGGCTGTTAGCTTGACGGCCTCCCTGGCGGCCTATTTTCAGGAACACGGATTTGCGATGAGCCTGCTGGTCGGCGAGCAGGAGATCCTGCACGGCGTGGGGGAGGAGCATCTCTACCACATGCTGCATGCCTTGGCGCTCTGCGCGCCGACGCCGGCTGAGGGGGAGGCGTCGGGCGCTCCCGAGGGCTTCGGGATGCTGGGGGAGCGGACGATGCGTGGCGAGATCACCCTCGTCGTCCTGCCCTGGCCCGACCCGTCGATTCAACGACTGGCTCGGGGTGTGAGCCGGGTGTTTCACGTCTGGGACCTGCCATGATTCTTGAACGTGCGTTTCCAGTGAGCTCGATCCTGTTGGCAGCCATTGGGTTTCTGGGCCTCGTGCTCACCGGTGAGATTCCCGGGGGGTTGATCCTGCTAGGTCTGGCGAGCCTGGTCGTGAGCGTGGCCCAGGCAATGGAGCTCGCCGGGGGGCGGCTGGCCCGCCAGATCGCCAACCTCTCAAGCGCCACCTGGAATGTGTTCCTGATCGCGGTCTTCGTGTTCTTCGGCGCGGATCTCCTGCTGATCTCCCGGGACATCCTGCCGGCGGCCGTGCATTTCCTGATCCTGCTGATGAGCATCAAGCTCTTTCATCTGCGACAGCGCAAGGACTTTCTGCAGCTCTACGCGATCAGCTTCCTGGAACTCCTGGCTGCGGCGGCGTTGACAGTGGACCTCTGGTACGCGGGCGTGTTCATCGCCTACGTGTTCGTGGCGATCTGGACGCTCATCCTCTATCATTTGAGAAACGAGGCTGAAGAGGCGCGGGCGGCGGGGCAGGCCGGGAAGGAATTGCATGGTCCCTCTCCGATCCCGCGCCCGGTCACGGCGCAGTTCTTCTGGGCGACGAACGGGATCGCGGTGGTCTCCTTCTGCCTGACGATGGCCATCTTCTTCCTGATCCCGCGCATCGGGGCCGGGTTCTTTCAGAAGAACCGTGTGGACCTGATCCGCACGTCGGGATTTTCCGAAAAGGTGGATCTGGGGGTCATCGGCGCGGTCAAGCTCGACCCCACCGTGGTCATGCGAGTCGAGCTACCGGACCAGAAAGCGCCGATTCCTGAGGGGCTGTACTTCCGGGGCGCGGCCTACGACACCTATGACGGCCGCTCCTGGGCCAACCGGTTGGCGGCCCGGCGGCTGCTGGGCCGCACCCCTGACGGCGGGTTCCTGGTGCCTTCCGAACTGACGCTGGCCGTCCCAGAGTCGGCTGTGATGCGTCAGGAGATCCTCATCGAGGCGCTCGATACTACCGTGTTGTTCGGGGCGTCGTTTGTGGAGTCAGTCAAAGGCAATTTCGTGGTGGTGCAGATGGACGGGATGCGTGGGCTCTACGTACCGTTTCCGACCTCCGCGCGCTTCCAGTACAGCGTGCGCTCAATTCCGAGTCGCCTGCTGGAAGCCGATCGTGCCGCGCTGTCCTTCACCTATCCTGCTTTCATCCGGGAACATTACCTTCAGTTGCCGGACACCAGCCCGCGCGTGGCGGCGTTCGCTCGTGAGGTGACCAGCGCCGCGTCCACTCCTTACGGGAGGGCTCGGGCGATTGAGCAGCACCTCCTCCGGAGCTACCAGTACAGCCTCGATGTCGGAACGACCGTGTCGGCCGATCCCGTGGACGACTTCCTGTTCACCCGGAAGACCGGCTACTGCGAGCACTATGCGACGGCGATGGTCGTGCTGCTCCGGGCCTTGGGGATCCCCGCGCGACTGGTCACCGGATTTCTCCCTGGGGTGTGGAACGACTTCGGCAATTACTACACGATCCGACAGCAGGACGCGCACGCTTGGGTGGAAGTGTATTTTCCCCTCTCCGGCTGGGTGACGTTTGACCCGACGCCCTCTGTGCCCGCCGCTGTGCCTTCCTGGGTATGGTGGAACATCGGCAAAATCGTGGACTCGATCCGGCTCCGGTGGGACCGCTATGTGGTCCAGTACAGCTTCCGCGATCAAATGGCGGTGGCAAAGTCGCTCCAGGACCGGAGCGAGAAAGTGCGCTCGGAAGTGTCCAACTTCGTGTCAACCGTCACGCGCGGACTGGCGTCTGCGCGGGCCTGGCTGGTCGAATTGGCGCGCGCGGGTGGGTGGGCCCTCGCGATAGGACTGGCGGCTGGCACGCTCGTGATCGGCATGGTCTTCGCCGTGCTCTTGCGCGGGCATGGGCGCCGGCAGCAGCAACTGGATCCCCGCACACCCCGGCAGGTCGCGGCCATCCAGCTCTATAGCCGGATGCTGCGGATCCTGGAAACCCGCGGGCTGCCGAAGTCCCCTGGGGCAACCCCGCTGGAATTCGCCCGACAGGTGGCGCGCGAATGGCGGGACGCTGCCCCCTTCGTGCGGCCCCTGACCGACCTCTATTGCCAGGTTCGCTTCGGGCAGGCCTCGCTCTCGTCGGATGAGACCCAAGAGGTTCACGATCTGCTTGCCCGGCTGCGCGCCGCCAGGCGGTAGCGATCGGTTTCGCCTCTCCTTGACAGGGTGGGGGGTGGAGACTACGATACCTTTAGGCTGAGCTGATCATGGCAAGCAGACCACAGGCCTCTCATCTGCTATCCCTCCGATTCACGGTTTCTCTCCTTCTCAGCGGCTGTCTTCTTCTGTCAGCGTCGGCCGGGTTTGGCAAGTCTGAAGACAACGCACCAGGGGCTGTGTACGTGGGGACCTATGAGGGCGTGATCAATCCGGTGACCGCCGAATACTTCAATCGGGTACTGACGGACGCCCAGGAGGCGGGGGCCGCGGCCGTCGTCCTTCGCCTGGACACGCCGGGCGGGCTCGATACCTCCATGCGGCTGATCATTAAGGACATCACGGCCTCCCCGATCCCGGTGATCGTCTATGTCGCGCCGAGCGGCGGGAGGGCGGCTTCGGCGGGGGTGTTCATCCTCTATTCCGCGCACATTGCGGCCATGGCACCCGGCACGAACGTGGGCGCGGCCCATCCCGTGGCGATGGGAGGCGGTGAGATGGACGCCGTGATGAAGGTCAAGGTGGAGAACGATGCCGCAGCCTATATCAAGTCCATCGCCGAGAAGCGGGGGCGAAACGTCAAGTGGGCGGAGGATGCGGTGCGCAAGAGCGTGTCGGTGACGGAGAAGGAAGCCTTGTCGTTGAAAGTGATCGACCTGATTGCGGACGACGTGCCGTCTCTGCTGTCGGCCGTGGATGGCCGGGAGATCGTGACGGGCGCCGGCAAGGTCGTGCTCCGGACGAAGGGGGCCAGGCTGAAGGAGAGCCCCATGGGCTGGCGGCTCGAAGCGCTCAAAGCCCTGAGCGATCCGAACATCGCGTTCATCCTCATGACCTTGGGCACCATCGGGCTGCTCGCGGAGTTGTACAATCCGGGTGCCATCCTGCCCGGGATCGTCGGGGCCATCAGCCTCATCCTGGCCTTTTATTCCCTGCAGACCCTGCCGATCAACTACGCGGGCGTGCTGCTCCTCCTCCTGGGCATTGTGTTGTTCATCCTCGAGATCAAGGTGATGAGCTACGGCCTTCTGAGCCTGGGGGGAATAGCCTCGATGGTCCTGGGGGCCCTCTTGCTGGTGAAGACCGACGCGCCGTTTCTGAAGGTGTCCATGTCCGTCATCATCCCAACGGTGGTGACCTTCGGCGCCCTGCTCATGGTCGTGGTCGGGATGGCCGTGAAGTCCCAGCTACGCCGGCCGGTGACGGGGCCCGAGGGCATGGTCGGCAGCATCGCCGTCGCCAAGACCGATCTGGCCCCGCGTGGGAAGGTGTTCCTGCAGGGGGAGATCTGGGACGCGGTCAGCGAGGAGCCGCTCCGAGAAGGCGAAGAAGCCGAGGTGAAGGCCGTCGCCGGCCTCACCCTGACCGTGCGACCGCACCGCAAGTAATCCACGAGAGGAGTTGTCGATGATGCCGTATCTCATCCCACTTGTTCTGGTGGCCGTCATTATCTATAACAGCATTAAAATCCTGATGGAGTACGAACGCGGGGTGATCTTCTTCTTGGGAAAGTTTCAAACGGTCAAGGGGCCGGGTCTCATCATCGTGATCCCGGTTGTTCAGAAAATGCTCCGGGTGAATCTCCAGACCGTGACGATAGAGGTGCCGGCGCAGGACGTGATCACCCGCGACAACGTGTCGGTCAAGGTCACTGCCGTCATCTTCTTTCGCGTGGTGGATCCCCAGCAGGCGATCCTCGCCGTGCAGGATTACCTGTATTCGACCTCGCAGATCGCCCAGACGACCCTGCGGAGTGTGCTGGGCCAGAGCCAGTTGGACGAGCTGCTGTCCAAGCGAGAACAGATCAACATAGAGCTCCAACGGATCATCGATCAGCAGACCGAGCCGTGGGGGGTCAAAGTCTCGGTGGTGGAGGTCAAGAACGTGGACCTGCCGCCGGAGATGCTCCGCGCCATTGCCAAGCAGGCCGAGGCCGAGCGTGAGCGACGCGCCAAGGTGATCCATGCCGAAGGAGAGTTCCAGGCTGCGCAGAAGCTCTACGAGGCCGCCGAAATCATTTCGCGGAACCCCACAGCCCTGCAGCTGCGGTTCCTCCAGACGCTCGTGGAGGTGGCGTCCGAGAAGAACTCGACGACGATCTTTCCCATTCCCATCGACATCCTGTCCCCCTTCATCCAGGCCATGAAAAAGCCCTGATCATCCCGTTCATGGAGCAGGCGCTGACTTATCGCGGGGTGACCAGAAAGGCCTTGGACTGGGCCCGCGAGTCCCGGTACACCAGCACTCAGATTGTGGTCGGGGCATTTTTGGCCCTGATTCTGGTCGGCACGCTCCTCCTGATGCTTCCCTTTGCCACGACGGGCCCGGGCATCCGGTTCGTCGACGCGCTCTTCACCATGACGTCGGCGGTCTGCGTCACGGGTTTGATCGTCCTGGACACCCCGAAAGATTTCACACTGTTCGGTCAGCTCGTCATCCTTCTGGGCATGCAGATAGGAGGGCTCGGCTACTCAGCGACCGCCACGCTCCTGCTGCTGGCGCTGGGCCGCCGCATCGGCCTGCGGGAGCGCATGATGATGATGGAAGTGCTGAACACGTTGAGCATGGAGGGTCTCGTGCGGTTTGTGAAGGTCATCGTGGCGATCACGCTCATCGCGGAAGGCGTCGGGGCACTGATTCTTGCGGCCCGATTCTCCTTTGAGATGGACGTCCTGCGCGCCCTCTACTTCGGGATCTTCCATGCGGTCTCGGCCTTCAACAACGCCGGGTTCTCCCTGTTCTCCGAGAACTTCGCCTTGCGGGCGTACCGGACGGACCTGACCATCAACCTGACAATCACGACGCTGATCGTGTTGGGCGGGATCGGATTTCTCGTCTATCGAGATATCTTGGAGAATCTGCGTGGCCACCGGTTTCGCCTGTCGACCCATACCAAGCTGGCTGTGCTGGTTTCGGTGTTGCTGATTGTCGGAGGAACGGTCGGGATTTGGGCCTTTGAGGTTCAGAATGAAAAGACGCTGGCGCCGATGCCCTTCGGCGATCAGGTCCTCGTGGCCTACTTTCATTCGATCTCGGCCAGAACGGCAGGGTTTAACACGATCGATATCGGGCTCGTCGGCACCGCCACGCTCTATTTCCTCATCCTCTTGATGATCGTCGGGGCCTCGCCGGGCGGGACTGGAGGCGGGATCAAGACGACGACCTTCGGGATCATCTGCGCGGCGATCTGGGCGACGTTGAAGGGGCGAGCCGATGTCATGATGTTCCATCGGCGGATTCCCCAGGAGATCGTCCACAAAGCGTTCGTGCTCTCCGCTCTCGCCTTCGGGCTTGTCACCGCGTTTACCATGGGGCTGTCGTACTTAGAGAGCCAGAAGTTCATCGGGATTATGTTCGAGGTCGCGTCGGCGGCCGGGACTGTGGGGCTGTCCACCGGAGACGGCGGCGTGCTGAGCCTGTCGGCATTGTTCAGCGATTTCGGCAAGTTCATCATCATCATCACGATGTTTCTGGGGCGGTTGGGTCCTCTGACCGTCGGCCTCTTTGCCGTCAAGAGCCACGAGGATTTGCGGTACCGGTACCCGGAAGCACGGGTCGTGATAGGATAGGTCTAGGACGAGCACACACCGGTGGAGGTGAATGTATGAAACGTCAGGTGGCGGTTATCGGGCTGGGGCGGTTTGGGTATTGGGTCGCCGAGACGCTGGTCAAGGAAGGGTGCGAGGTGTTGGCTATCGATACAGATCCGGAGAAAATCCAGGCCATCAGCGATCTGGCGACGTTCGCTGTCCAGTGCGACGCGACCGACGAGAGAGCCCTCAAGGCCGTCAGCGTGCAGAATGTGGATGTGGCTGTGGTCAGCATTGGCGAGAACATCGAGGCCAGCATCCTCATTGTGCAGACGTTGAAGGAGATGGGCATCAAGCAGGTCATCGCCAAAGGGGTCACCGCCCAACACGGCAAGATCCTGAAAAATCTCGGCGTGTCGGAAGTCATCTTTCCGGAGCGCGATGCCGCCATCCGGCTGGCCAGGCGGCTGGTGTCCCCGAACGTGCTGGAGTATTTGGAGCTCGCCCCGGGCTTTAGCGTCGAGGAGCTGACCGTCCCTGACCACATGTCAGGGCTTCGCCTGTGCGAGGCCAAGATTCAGGAGGCCTACAATGTCAACCTCATCGGCATCCGAAAGAAGGTGACGCGGATGGTCAAGGGACGGATGACCACCGATGAGGTGTTCAATGTGACACCCTCCCTTGATGATGTCATCGAAAAGGGCGACATTCTCGTCCTCGTGGGCAAACAGGAAGATCTGCAGCGGCTGACCAAGTCCGAATAACCGCCCGGAAGTCCAGAAGATTCTTCCAACATAGCCCTTGATCTTGCGTTCCCCCCTGGTTATCCATAACTAAAGCTTGGAAAAGCCTTGGTTTTTGTTCGCTCGGTTGAAGTAGTTTGGCATGTTTTTCAATGAGTTAGATGATTTAAACGATGAGAGGATTTTTCGTCGGAGGGATTAGACATCTGAGGGCATTCACGTGTCCGTAGAAATGATAGAGGTTAAAGCTCTCAATGAGGACCACATTGTGATGGATGATCTGATGAAAGACAAGGTACTGCTGGAGGAAGACGCCGTGGTCGAGGAGTCCGATCAGGACACTCTTCCATCTTCCATGCCGGAAACACTGCTGGTAGAGGCTGTGGAAGGCTCAAGCGCGGCCGACTCCCAGGAGACGGCGCCGACTGAGGCGAATCTTGCCGAACTGGAATGGCTGTATTTCCAGTCCTTCGGCAAGAAGGCCTTGCTGACGCGCGAAGACGAAGTCGCACTGGGGAAGCGGATCGAGCAGGGCGATCGGCAGGTGCGCCGCGCCCTCCGAGCGGTCCTGTCCATCACGCGCGGGCTGCGCCAGACGGAGTTGTTGAAGGTCTGCCAGTCGGACCTGAAAGCCGTGGTCGGTGTCAGCGGACTCTCGGCGACAGATCTTGAAAAGGGGAAGCGCGTCATCCAGCAGGTCATCAAGGAGGTCTGCGGGCCGAGTCGTCGAATGACCCGCAAGGCTCGGCAAGTGAAGGCTCTCCTGAAGCAGTACCACGAAGGGTGGGCCCAACTGGAAAAGGCCAAGGAAGAAATGGTCTTGTCCAATCTGCGCCTGGTCGTGGACATCGCCAAGCACTACAACGGACGTGGCATGAGCCTTCTGGATCTCGTCCAGGAAGGCAATATCGGCCTGATGAAAGCGGCGGAGCGATTCGACCACCGGCGCGGCTTCAAGTTCAGCACCTATGCCACGTGGTGGATCCGTCAGGGGATCACCCGCGCGCTGGCGGATCAGTCCCGCACCATTCGGGTGCCTGTGCACATGACCGAAGCGTACCAGCGGGTCTCCAAGGCGACTCGTCGGCTGGCGCAGCGGCTCGGCCGGCAGCCTTCCCTGGAAGAAGTGGCCGGTGCGGTCAAGACCGCGAGCGACAAGGTCGAACAGACGATCCAGGTTTTCCAAGATGTCATCGCCTTGGAGCACCCGATCGGGGACGGGGAAACCCTCCTCGGGGACTTCATTCCTGACCGGGAGACCCCGCAGGCCGACAGCCAGGTCGGGCTCAAGGAGATGACGCGGGAAGTCGCGCGGGCGCTTGGTTCACTCAGTCCTCGCGAGGAAGCCGTAATCCGTCTCCGGTTCGGCATCGGGCAGGGCGAGCCGATGACCCTGGAGGAAGTCGGCCGTACCTTGGGGGTCACCCGTGAACGAATTCGCCAGATCGAGGAAAAGGCCTTGATGAAGCTGCGGGCTCCCGAGTTCCAGCAGATCCTCCGTCCCCTTCTGTAAGCGCTCGCCCCGTTCGTCACCGGGGCGGGTCCCCTTCCGCCTTCCGCCTGAATATGCGACAATAGCGCCGTCGTCGTGGAGAGCAGCGGATGGCATGGGGCCAGCGGGCAAGCTTGAGCGTGGCAGGCAGTGTCCTCCTGATGGGCTGCGCGTTGTCCTCGGTGGCGGCGGTCTCCGATGACAGCCTTCCGCTCAAATCGCTCTCGGTGCCGGACGCGGTGGCGGAGGCTCTGCCCTCCGTCGTCAGCGTCATGGCCCACGGACCCATCCGGCTGGCCCCTTCCCAGACGCTTCCCTCCGGCTCGGGATCGGGCATCATCATTTCACCAGGCTACATCCTGACGTCTAACCACCTCGTGACGGGAGCGACGCGCTTGGTGGTGGGTCTCTATGACGGCCGGCTGGTGCCTGGACGAGTCGTCGGCCGGGACTTTCTAACCGACTTGGCCTTGGTCAAGGTCGAGATCGAAGGGCTGGTCCCAGCCAAACTGGGGAGGTCGTCCCGCCTCCGCATCGGGGAGACGGTCGTCGCCATTGGTAACCCGCTGGCGATGAAAGGCGGGGCGACGGTGTCGGTGGGGGTAGTCAGCGCCCTCGACCGGGCGATCGTCCCGCCGTCCGGGGAGACGTTGTACAGCCTGATCCAGTCGGATGCGGCCCTCAACCCAGGAAGCAGCGGAGGTCCTCTGGTGGATCTGTCAGGCCGGGTCGTCGGCATCAACACGGCGGTGGCGCCGGCCGCCCAGAACATCAGTTATGCGGTCGCCATCGACGAGGCCATCCCCGTGGTCCAGTCCCTGCTTGTGCGAGGCAGCATGCTCCGGCCTTCCTTGGGGTTCGTCCCGGTCACGATCACGGGCAGTGTCGTGGCCTCGTTCGGCCTGGATGTGGAACGGGGCGTCTTGGTCGTCTGGGTCGAGCCGGAGAGCCTCGCGGCTCAGGCCGGCCTTCGCGAAGGGGACGTCGTCACTGCCGTGGACATCACGCAGGTCTACAACATGTCAGACCTCTGGCACGCGCTGCTTAAAGACGGGTCGACGTCTCCGACCGTGACCCTGTCGGTGGTGCGCAAGTCCACCCAGGAGAAAATCCAGCTCAAGCGACCGGTGACCAGGTGATCGGCCACCTGCTTGATCTCGGCCTGGCTGACTATCAGGAAGCCTCTCGCCTCCAGGTGGCTCTGCACCAGGCGCGCGTGCAAAACGCGATCGGCGACACCCTGCTGCTCACGGAGCATCTTCCGGTCTATACGCTGGGACGCACCACCCGCCCGGCGCATGTCGGTGAGGGGTGGGCGCGAGGGATGATCAACGGGATTCCAGTGCTGAGCACGGACCGGGGCGGCTCCGTGACCTACCACGGGCCTGGCCAGGTGGTGGGTTACCCCATTCTCCGGCTGCGGACGTACTGTGACGGGCCGAAAGCGTACGTAAATCGTCTGGAGGAGGTGCTGATCCGGGCGTTGGATCCGCTCGGAGTGCCCGCCGGGCGGCGTGCGGGGATGCCCGGGGTGTGGGTGGGGGATCGCAAGATCGCGGCGGTGGGGGTCCGGATCTCTGAGGGAGTGACGCGGCACGGGTTCGCGCTCAACGTCGCGAATGATCTGTCGCCGTTCGCGGCGATCGTCCCCTGTGGGTTGGCCGGTGCGGGCATGACGTCGGTCGCGCTCGTCACGGGCGCGGCGCTCGAACTCGAAGCCGTGGGCCGGGCGGTGGTCGGGGCCTTCCAAGAGGTCTTCGGGCTTGCGTTGCAAAAAGAACATGTCGCGGAGTGGCGTGCGTCCACCGACGCTAGGCCAGGGCCGATCGAATGCGTCAACTGCAAAGGAGCGTGAGATGGAGCCCCGCGACCTGATCCGGTATCGCCTGTTGAATTATTTGATCGAGGCTCACGAATCGCAGCTGATTTCGGCGAACGTCGCCATCCTCAACGAGATCGCCGAGGCGGACTGGGCTCAGGTCCGTGAAGTCTTGAATGACATGTTTCTCGCCGGCGATATCGTGCTCTCTAAGGACGGCCAACCCTATCGTGTGGAAGTCAACGCCGGCTGGTTCTTCCACACGGGCAACTTCCAGATCAAGTCGACAGTCCGGGGCCGGCGTGAATATGCCAAGGTCCAGGTGGCGATGGAGAAGGAGCGGGCCGCGCAAGAAGCGGCGGCCGATGCGCCCCCGGATGAACCCACGCCCCAACAAGCCTGAGCGGCGGGATTATGTCTGAGCTCTATCGGGAACTGGACACCCCGACGTTTCGGTTGGCCGTGGCGCAGTTTGAAGAGGCCGCCGAGCGCCTCGGCTTGGATCGGAACCTCCGCGAGCGGCTCAAGATCCCCCAACGGGCGCTGATCGTGTCTGTCCCGGTCCGGATGGATGACGGTAGCGTCAAGGTGTTTGTCGGCTATCGCGTGCAACACGACACGGCCCTGGGGCCATCCAAAGGTGGAGTCCGCTTTCATCCTGAGGTGAACCTCGGGGAAGTGGCGGCGCTGGCCATGTGGATGACCTGGAAGTGCGCCCTGGTGGAGCTTCCTTACGGAGGGGCCAAGGGGGGCGTCCGCGTGGCCCCCGAGCGACTCTCGCGGGCCGAACTCCAGCGCCTGACCCGCCGGTATACGGCTGAGATTCTCCCGCTGCTCGGTCCGGAGAAAGACGTCCCGGCCCCGGATGTCGGCACCAACGCGCAGGTCATGGCCTGGATGATGGACACCTACAGCCAGCAGGTTGGTTACGCTGTGCCCGGCGTTGTCACAGGCAAGCCCCTGGCGATCGGCGGGAGTCTGGGCCGTGAGGACGCGACCGGACGTGGGGTCGCTGACGTGATCCTGGAAGCGATGCGACACTTGGAGCTGGATCTCACGAACGCGACGGTGGCAGTCCAGGGCTTCGGGAACGTGGGCATGCACACCGCGAGGATTCTACACGAGATCGGCGCGAAGGTCATCGCCGTCAGTGATGCGAAGGAGGGGGTGTACAACGCGCGCGGGCTGGACATCCCGACCCTCCGGTCTCGCTACCAGAGCAACGTCCGCCCGCTGCACGAATGCGGGGTGGGCGAGCAAATTTCCAACCAGGACCTCCTCCAGCTCGACTGTACGATCTTGGTCCCGGCCGCGCTCTCGGAGCAGATCACGGAGAAGAACGCCGGCTCGCTCCGCTGTCGGATCCTCGCGGAAGGCGCGAACGGGCCGACGACGCTGGGCGCCGACCGCATCCTGGAGGAGAAGGGCGTCTTTGTCATCCCGGACATCCTGGCGAATTCCGGAGGCGTGATCGTTTCTTATTTCGAATGGGTCCAGGATGTGCAGAAATATTTCTGGAAGGAACAGGACATCCGGGATCGCCTGCACGAGATCATCACGGCCGCCTTCCGGAGGACCCTCGAGTTCGCCCAGACGAAGAAGGTCTCCATGCGTATGGCCGCGCTCATGAACGGCATCAACAAGATCGTTCAGGCGCATCTGGCCCGCGGACTCTATCCGTGAGGGCGTTCCTCTTCAGTTGCGTCGGAGTGGTCTGGTTTGCGTTGGGGCTTGGTCTGATCATTGCGCCGGCGTGGACTGTGGAGATCCTTGAACGACTGGTCTCGGACGAGTTCCGGCTCCTCGTCTTCATTCTGATAGGCATGGTGATCAATATCGCCCTGGTGACCGGGACGGCCGGGCTCACCTTCCGGGCGCTGTGGTTCGTGGTTGGATGCGTGGGGCTTGCCAAGTACTTGTACCTGACCTGGATCCCGCTCCGTCGTCGAGAGGCGCTGCTGGACTGGTGGTTTAAACGACCGTTTTGGGAGTACCGCGTGAGGGGACTCGTGCTCGTCGGTCTGGCGACGACCCTGGCCTATGGGATCACCTCGTTGTAGGACGCTGGCCATGAAGGACGACATTCTCTCGCTCTGGCACGCGCACCGCCAGGCCGCCCTTCCCGAAGTGCCGCGGGAGAGTATGGGTGAGCTCTGGGTCCTGGACGAGGTCATCGGGGGGTGCGTGAACTTTTACTTGCAGGCCGGCGGGGCTCTGGATGCGCCGAGGAAGGCCATGCTGGAGGATTGTCGGGCGGATTTGGCGCGGTTACTGCCAGACTTGGAGGAAACCGCAGCCTCCTACTTCAGCCGGTTGGGAGCCCTCGCCGGGTTGCTCGTCCAGGCCTATGAGGAAGGCGCAGAGAAAAGCGGGGCAGGGCCAAGTTGACGACTATCTGGGCACTTGCAACTCCGAGGCGTGTCCGTTACCATGGCGCCGCCGTATTTCGAAGGCTTTCAATCGGGCTTTAGGATAACGGATTCATCTAACCCTGATAACGGGAGGAAGCATGGGCACGCGGGAAGCGGGCATGGGATTGGTGGCGTGGGCTTGTTCGTTGGTGTTCCTGATGTCGTCGGCGGTGAACGCCGAGCAGTACGAGCTCACAGAGTCCGAAGTCATGGACATTGCGCATTTTAATACTACCGACGTGTCGCTCTTCGGGATCAAAATCGGGGATTCGGAAGCGAAGGTCAAACAAAATCTCATCAAGATCAAGATCCCGGGAGTGAAGGTCGAAGTGCAAGACGTCTTCGTCATGCTGTATGACAAACGAAACCCCAGTAATGCCATGGCCGGGGTCCGGCTCATGGACGGGAAAGTGGACTATATCTTTATTACGCAGCGGTTTGCCCACCTTGCCGCCGGGGTTTTCCGCCTTGTTTTACGAGGTGAAGGAATCGAAGAGACCCGGAAACTACTGGGCAAGGAGGAGTTCACAGAAGACTCAACCACCTTCACCCGGTTGAATTACAAGGGAGGCACGATGGTGATTCTCTTTTCCGGCCGGGATATCACCGTGGAGTTCAACACTGGTGTCTAGAGGCGGCGATAGACGCTCACTATGGCCGGATCAAGGGGCGGTCGCACCAGTACTTTCTTCGGAGGTCGCTCGGGCACTTTCTTCGGAAGCCTGTAGGCCGAGCTCGATCAGTTCCTGAGCCCGCCCCCAGCGCTGGCGGGCGTTCAACAGCACAAGCAGCAACTCTTTGTCTTCGCGCGTCACGACGGCTATCAGACAGCGTCCTGCTTCCCTCGTATAACCGGTTTTCACCCCGACCACGCCATCCATGGTGCCCAACAGGCGGTTGGTCGTTCGGGCGATGAACTTCTTCCGCTGATCGGCTGTGCGGATGACGGCGGCCGGTTCCCTGACGATAGCGGCGAAGGTCTCATTCCCCATGGCGTAGGTGGTCAAGGCGGCGAGGTCTTCGGCGGTCGAATAATGGTCGGGCATGTCGAAGCCGCAGGCGTTCTGGAAGTGCGTCCGGGTCAGTCCGAGGGTGGCTGCCTTGGCATTCATCCTCGCGACGAAGGACTCCTCATCGCCTGCCACGTGCTCGACAGCGGCCAAACAGGCGTCGTTCGCCGAGCGGATCAACATGGCTTGCAGGAGGCCACGTAGCGGGACCAATTGGCCGGGCTTCAGGTGGAG
>WNFU01000744.1_pt1 | contig 44995 bp, 47 predicted proteins | sample 5400121 | NCBI WGS metagenome assembly WNFU01 (sample SAMN13153360, study PRJNA577476) | soil metagenome | isolation source: 100 cm soil or saprolite under grassland replicate 1 | place: USA:California | collected 2016-06-15 | reverse complement strand
TACGAGCAGCACGCCGACCTGCTCGAGGCGCTCGGCGTCGAGCGCTCCGAGCTGCCGGTCGAGGTCTACGACAACGGCATCCGTCATATCTATGTCACGCTCGGCTCGGAGGACGCGGTCGCGGCACTCCGGCCGGACATGTCGCGTCTGGCGGAGCTGCCGGCAGTGCTGGGTGTCAACTGCATCGCCGGCTCGGGCTCGCGCTGGAAGACGCGGGTGTTCGCGCCTGCGGGCGGCGTCCCCGAGGATCCGGCAACGGGCTCCGCGGCCGGTCCGCTTGCACTCCACCTTGCCCGTTACGGCCGGATCGGATTCGGGGAGGAGATCGAGATCTCGCAGGGCGCGGAGATCAACCGGCCCTCGACGCTCTACGCGCGCGTCGAGGGCTCGGCCGAGGCCGTTGAGCTCGTCGAGGTCGGCGGCTCCGCGGTCATCGTCGCTCGCGGCGAGTTCCGGCTTCCGTAAAGCATCTGTAAAACCTGGCGCCCGCGGAATGCAGCCGGTCGCTCTTCGTCTACACCTACAAGATGCTCTACAAGCTCTTCAGAGCCTTTGTGATGCAGCACGCCGGGCTCGACTGCCGGCGCTGCGGCCAGTCAATCGAGCCGCGCGATCACTTCGGTTTGTCCGAAGGCGTCTGCCGCGCCTGCCGCGGCTAGCGCACTTCCACGGCTCGGATCTCCCATGGACCGAGCTCGATGTCGAGCTCACGGTCGTCCACGATGAGCGTCGCGGAGCAGGGCTCGGGCCGCTCGCAGACGAGGCGCGCCTCGAGCGCCTCTCCGCGCCGGCGTAACGCTGTGAGCAAGACGCCCGCGCCGCGGAGCTCGAGCCCGGCCCGCCGATCCGTCGCGGGGCCCTCGCCGGTTCCAGCAGCCGCGAGAAACGGGTGCTGGTAGCGCTCCATCTGCTCGAGCACGCCGTCGTCCTGCCACGAGCCCAAGTGCGGGAAGAGGGCGAAGCCGACCGAGCGCGGGCCGCGAAGCTGCGCCGCGGGCACCGGCAGCTCAGGGCCGGCCGGAACCTTCCGGTACGGATGCAGGGTCCGGCTCAGCAGGCCCACTGAGCGCAGCAGCGTCAGTGCGAGCTCGCGTCCGTCGATGAGCTCGTACTCGAGAACGTGGTCGAGCAGGATCGCCACCCCGCCCGCGTCGACGAAGCCGCGCGCCGGGTAGGTCGCGAGCGGCACCTCGCCGTGGCCGCCCTCTGCGTCGAGGCCGCGCTCGACGACCGCGAACTGCCCCTCGGCCGCCGAGAGGTCGGCCCGCTCGGGTAGCGGCACGTGAAACCGCAGCCGATGATCCGAGCACGGGTTGTCGAACGAGACCCGCATGCGCGCGAAGGGTTCGCCGGCGCGCAGCTCGACCGAGGTCGTGACCTCGACGTTCGTGTTCTGCCACCGGTAGCTGCGCACGATCGCGAGCTCGCCCCGGACCGGGCCGGCCGCGACCACCTCGACGCGAGTCTCCTCGGGCTCCTCGACGAGTATGTCGTCCGCGGGCGGGGCGTAGTTGTAGGTGTCCCCGCCGTCGCCGCCGTCGACGAGCCGTCCGACGCCGGTCAGCTCGCGGTGGCCGCCGTGCACGTTCAACCTTCCGTCCGCCGCGACCTCGATCTGGAGAAGCCCGTTCGCGAGTTCCGCCTCGGCGGCGCTGACCGGGTTTTCGATCGAGCCCGCGGCCGGTACCGGACGTGCCGTCATCCAGCCGAGTGGGGGAGCCGGAATCTGCGCCACGATTCCACCGTCGTCGCGCTGCGCCGCCCGCACGCTTCCGTCCGGGAGCTGGAGACCGACCTCGTTCCACTCGTCCGGGAGCGAGAGCTCCATTTCGACGAGATCCGTCCGCGCATGCGGCGAAGGGTTCATCACCACGACCGACCCGGCGTCCACGGTGCGCGCGACGACGTCGACCGCGCCGGCCGCGAGCCCGCGTGCGATCTGCTCAGCCTCGGCATAGCGGACGAGCACCTGCGCGCAGACCTCGTCGATTGAGCAGCCGCAGATCGAGTCGTGCGCCGAGTTCTCGAGCACGCGCCGCCACGCGATGGCGAGCAGCCTCTCGGGCCAGTGCTCTCCGTAGAGCGCCTGGAGTGGCTCCGCGTAGCGCTCGAGTGCGCGCTCCGCACGGGCGCAGGCGGCCTTGAGGTCGATTCGCGCCGAGGTGACCCCCATCAGCAGGTTGGCCCGCGCCCCGGAGCGCAGCTCGCCGCGCCAGCGCGCCAGCTCGGCGCCGTCTGTCGCCTCGAGATAGGCGGGCAGCGTCTTCAGCTCGACCCGCAGCCGCTCGGGACGCTCGCTTGCCGCCTCGACGAGCTCGACGAGCTCCGGAACGGGCTCCGTGTGATCGTTCCCGTACATCGCGAGCAGCGGCTCCTCGCCGTAGAAGGACCTCATCGCGTCGTGCAGCGCCTCCGCCTGCTCGGCCAATCGCCCCGGGACGGCGAGCTCCGCACCGCTTCCGTAGCCCCTGGGCAGGTACTCGGCGCGAACGGTCGAGCCGTCCGGGCCCTCCCACCAGAAGGCATGGCGCTCGATCGCGGCGGGCACTCCGCGCCAGACGACGGCGTGCTCGATCCCCGCCAGACGCAGGATCTGAGGCATCTGCGCGACGTGGCCGAACATGTCCGGGAGGTAGCCGACGCGCATCGCGCCCCCGAGCTCGTCGCCGCGTCGAAGTCCATGCTCGAGGTTGCGGATGATCGACTCGCCGGAGACCAGGAACTCGTCCATCAACGTCTGCCACGGGCCGATCGCGAGCCGGCCCTCGGCGATGAAGCGCCGGATCCGCTCCTCGGCCTCGGGCCTCACCTCGAGGTAGTCGTCGACCGTCACGAGCTGTCCGTCGAGGGTGAAGACGAAACGGGAGTCGGCGTCGAGCAGGTCGAGGACACGGTCGACGAGGCCGACGAGCCGCAGGCGGAAACTCTGGAACGGCAGGTACCACTCGCGGTCCCAATGCGTGTGCGGGACGAGATGGACGACGGTCGCCAACCGCCGTCCCTACTTCACGGAACCGGCGAGCAGGCCCTGCACGAAGTAGCGCTGGAGCGCGAAGAAGACGGCCAGCGGCACGATCATCAACAGGAAGGCGCCGGAGGCCAGGAGGTGCCACTCGGCCCCGTAGGTGCCTTGCGTGTTGTAGATGGCGCGGGTCATCGGGAACAGGTCGGAGTTGCTGATGAAGATCAAAGCCATGATCAGGTCGTTCCACACCCAGAGGAACTGGAAGATTGCGTAGGAGGCGAGCGCGGGGACCGAGAGCGGGAGCACGACCCGCATGAAGATCCGGAAGTTCGAGGCGCCGTCGACGCGCGCCGCCTCGATCAGGTCCCGCGGCAGCGTGATGAAGAAGTTGCGCAGGAGAAAGATCGCGAGCGGCAGGCCGAACGCCGTGTGCGCGAGCCAGATACCGATGTACCAGTCGGTGAGCCCGAGGTCGCGGAAGAGCCGGAGCAGGGGGACGAGCGCCATCTGCACCGGTACGACCATGAGCGCGACAATCGTCAGGAAGATCGTGTCTCGGAACGGGAATTTGATCCACGAGAACGCATAGGCGGCCGCCGCGCCGAGCGCGAGCGGCAGGAGCGTCGACGGCACCGTGATCACGATGCTGTTCACGAAGCTCGACCCCATCTGGATGTTGCCGTGGAGGACGAGGCTGTAGTTGTGCAACGTGAACGCGAAGTGGTTGAAGGTCGTCCACCAGCCCGAGGCTTGGATCTCGTCGCGCGGCCGGAACGACGTGATCGCCAGGCCGAGCGTCGGCACCAGCCAGAGGGCGGCGATGAAGATCAGCGCCAGGTGGACGGGCGTCCGGGAGATGAACCGGACGATCCGCTCGGCCGGGGTGCGGCGCGGGCGCGCGATCGTCTCGACGGCGACGCTCATGTGACCACCTTTTCAGTGCGGAAGCGGCTGATGTTCCACACCATCAACGGAATGATCAGGAGCAGCATGACCACGGCGATCGCGGCGCCGTAGCCGGCCTCGCCGTTCTGGAAGACCTGGTCGAACATCTGTACGGCGATGACCTCGCTCGACGTTCCCGGGCCTCCGCCGGTTAACACGTAGATGACGTCGAACAGCTTGATCACGTTGATGGTCAGCCAGACGGTGACGACTGCCATCGGCAGCGAGAGCAGCGGAAACTGGATCCGGCGGAAGATGTCCCACTCGTTCGCGCCGTCGGTGCGGGCGGCTTCGACGATTTCCTCCGGGATGCCTTTCAGAGCCGCCGAGAGCACGACCATCGCGAACCCGGTCGACGCCCACACGTACGCGAAGATGATCGCGTAGTTGACCGTGTCCGGCCGGCCGATGAACGCAATTGGGTCCCCTCCAACTTGCTTGATGAGGGCGTTCAGGACCCCGATGTCCGGGTCGGGCTCGTAGACGAACTTCCAGATGATCGCGACGGCGGTCGCGGCGATCGCCATCGGGATGAAGATGATCGCCTTGACGAACGCCTCGTACCGCACCCGTGCCGCGAGCACCGCGATCAACAGCCCGAGGCCGAGCGAGATGCCCGTGTAGAGGACGGCCCACCTGAGGTTGTTCCAGAGCGCTCCCTGGGGCGGGAACGTGTCTCGATCGAGGAACACCTTGTCGGTCGTGAACAGCCGGTGGTAATTCTGGAAGCCGACCCAGCGGACGATGTCGAGGCTCGAGTTCGTGTCGCCGAAGCTGTAGACGATCGTCCAGACGAGCGGATACGCGACGAGCGCCCCGAGGAGCACGACGGCCGGCAGCATGAAGAGCAGCCCCTGCCAGCCCTGGCGCTTGAAGATCGCGGGCAGCCGCCGTCCCCGGGGTCTACCGACCGGTCCTGGGACGGGCTGGCTGCTCACCGAGGCACCGCTTGTGGTGCCGGCCTCAGGAGGCGCGGGCTTTGCCCGCGCCTCCGTCTGAAATGACCGGTCGACTCAATCGAATCCAACGCAAACGCTCTAGGCGCCGAAACCGGCCTGGTCGGCCTCGGCCTGGTAGTTGTCGAGGAGCTTGTCCATGTCGCCGGGCTTCCTGATCACGTTCTGGAGCAACGTCCCGAAGTCCTGGCCGAGGGTGCCGGGAAGAAGGTCGGAGCCGTCGAAGAGGAAGGTCTTCGCCTCCTTCAACTGCTGGGCTTCCTTCTTGACGAGATCGTTCGGGTAGGCGCTCTCGGGGGTGGCCTCGTTCGGCGAGGCGACGGCGCCGGTCGACACCCAGATCTCGCCCGCGTCGGGCGTGGCCAGGTAATCCATCAGCTTCTTCACGTCTTCGTTGTTGACGAAGGCGGCCGCGATGTCACCCCCGCCCACGACGTCGACGCTTACGTTGGGGTTGATCTGCGGGAACTTGAAGAAGTCGATGTCCGTGCCGGGCTTCAGGCTCGTGTTGACCTGGCCGAGGGCGATTCCGCCGACGAAACCACCCTCCATGTACATCTCGGCCTTCGGGTTCTTTCCGAAGACGCGGCCGATGCCGTCGACGAAGCTGATGCCGAGGGCGGCGTCGATGCCGCCCGCGACGTACTGGTCGTTGACGATCTCCAGCATCATGTTCAGGGCGTCCTTCACCGACTGGTCGTTGAACTTGACCTCACCGGTCTCGAACAGCTGCTTGTACTTGTCTGGCCCGGCCTGGCGGGCATAGATCTGCTCGAACCAGTCCGTGAGCGTCCACGAGTTGTCGCGGCCCTGCGCCCCGACCGCCCACGGCGTGTCGCCCTTCGCCTTGTACTTCTTCGTGATGTCGAGCAGCTCGTTCCACGTCTTCGGAACCGTGAAGCTGTTCTCCTGGAACGAGTTCGGCTTGTACCAGACGGTGCTCTTCGAGTTCGCCTTGGCCATGACGCCGTAGACGGTGTCGTCGACCGTCGTCAGCTTGGTCCAGGTGTCGCTGTAGTTCTCGTTGATCTTGTCCGCATCGAGGCCGAGATCATCGAGCGAGACGAGGTTGCCGTCCTTCGCGAGCTCGGCCACGAAGCCCGGCCGCGGGATGATCGCCATCTGCGGCGGGTTGCCGGCCGCGAGCCGTGTCCTGATGACCGGTAGGAAATCGCGCGTCGCCTCGTACTTCGTCTTGATCCCGGTGTCCTTCGTGAACTGAGTGAGGACCTTTTGGAACGCCTCCTGCTCGCTCCCACCCCAGAGCGAGAAGATCGTGATCGTTCCGGTGCCCTTCTTTGTTTCCCCTCCACCACCGCCGCCACCACCGCAAGCCGACACAGTCGCGGCCGTTAGCAGCAAGACGGCGAAAAGAGCCGCCCAATGCTTCCTCATGCTCGTGCTCCTTTCGTCTCGTCGTAGATTCCCAATCCAGTCTCGGGGTCGAAGAAATGGAGAGCGCGGGTCTGGACCGCGACCTCGGCAGTCTCCCCCTCGCTCACCTGCGAGTCGGGCTCGAAACGGCCGACGACGGTCACTTCCGTCGCGGCTGAAGCCTCCTCGAGCTGTTCGACCGCCTCGTCGCCAACGTCGGCCGCGAGCTCCTTCACTTCTTCGGTGAGCGGGAGTCGCGCCGCAATCCTGAAGTGCACCATGAGCTCCGAGCCCAGCGCCTCCCGTAGCTCGACCCGGCCGCGGATGCGCTGGTCGCTCGGCACGTCGCTCGCCAGCGCCGCGTCTTCGAGGTGCTCCGGTCGCAGGCCGAGCACGACCTCGCTGCCCTCGTAGCCCAGGAGGCCCGGTCGCGAGGAGAGCACCTCGTCGCCGAGCCTGATCCGCTGATCCTCCAGCACGGCTTCGAGCGCACCGTTCGAACGCTCGAGCGTGGCCTCGAGCATGTTCATCGCGGGGCTGCCGATGAAGCCGCCCACGAAGATGTTGAGCGGGTGGTCGTAGAGCGTCTGGGGGGTGTCGACCTGCTGGAGCTCCCCTTTCCGCATGACGGCGACGCGGTCACCCATCGTCATCGCCTCGACCTGGTCGTGCGTGACGTAGATCGTCGTTACCCCGAGGCCGCGCTGGAGCTTGCTGATCTCCGCCCGCATCTGGACGCGGAGCTTCGCGTCGAGGTTTGAGAGCGGCTCGTCCATCAAGAACGCCTGCGGCTCGCGCACGATCGCGCGGCCCATCGCCACGCGCTGCCGCTGCCCGCCCGAGAGCGCGCGCGGCTTTCGCTCGAGGAGCTGATCGAGCCCGAGCACCTTCGCCGCTTCGCGCACTCGCTTGTCGACCTCTTGCTTCTTCGCCTTGCGCAGCCGCAGGCTGAAGGCGATGTTGTCGTAGACCGTGAGATGTGGATACAGGGCGTAGGTCTGGAAGACCATCGCGATGTCGCGATCCTTGGACGAGACGTCGTTGACGACCCGGTCGCCGATGCGAATTTGGCCCGAAGAGATCTCCTCGAGGCCCGCGACCATCCGTAAGGCCGTCGTCTTGCCACACCCGGAGGGACCGACGAGCACCATGAACTCGCCGTCCTCGGTGCGCAGGTCGAGGTCGGAGACGGCCTTCGTCCCGTCGGGGAAGACCTTGGAGACGCCCGAAAAAGTTACGTCGGCCACGGCGGCGAGCCTTCCTTATCACGTTGCACAGGTGGTAGCAACTAGAGCCGTCAGGCTCTGAGCCAGGCGAGCGCGGGGACGCGCCGGCTCGCGAGGCCTGCGAGCGAGGTGAGAACAAACGCAAGGGCGAAGCTGGGAAGGGAAGCGCCGATCTGGTACGAGGGCGTGGGGAGGTGGCCGAGCCAGCCCGACCAGAAGCCGAGATCCGCCGGCTGGTAGAGCCATTCGTAGAGCAGGAAGCCCGCGACCCAGGCGACGATGGATCCGGGCCGGATGGGCGGGCCTTCGAAGACGTCACTGCGCGTGTAGTGCGCTCCGTTCAGCAGCCAGTGCGCGACGAGGACGCCGAGCAGCGGCACGAAAACCGCGCCGAGCAGGAGCAGGAAGCGCTGGTAGCTCCGCATGTCGATCGCGAGCGCTCCGGCTGTCGCGACGATTGATGCGCACACGATCAGCGCGCGCTGTGAGATCCGTGCGAAGAGGTTCTGGGTCGAGACCGCGGCGGAGTAGACGTTCGCGAAGGCCTCGTCCGTTTCGTCGACCGTGAGCGCGAGCAGCGCAAGTGCGGCGGCGGCACCTCCGCCGGCGATCGCAGTCAGGATCAGCTCCGGGTGGTTCGGGTCGACGCCCCGCGAGAGAACGAGAATCGACCCGAAGCCGAACTGGAAGAGAGTCGGCAGCAGGTAGCCGGTCCCGACGCCGAAGAATGCGCTGCGCCGGTCGCGCGAGAAACGGGTGTAGTCGGCGACGAGCGGAGCCCAGGACACGGTGACGGCGATCACGGTGTCGACAGCGAGCCAGAACGATCCATGGTGATCGCCGCCGTGTGACCAGAGGTTGCCGAGGCTCGCGCCGTCGATGATCCACCAGGCGAGGTAGACGACGGACGCGGCGACGGCCCAGATCGCGAACTTGCGGACGAAGCGGCGGACGAACCCGATCGGTCCCAGCAGGGCGAGCATCGTGGCGATCCCGCCGAAGGCGAGCTTCCAGGCCCAGATCGCCTTGAAGCCGAAGAGCTGGTCGCAGAGGAGTCCGGCGGCGGTCGCGATCACGATCAGCTCGAAGATCGCCCAGCCGAGGCACTGGGCGACGTTCAGGACCGTGGCGGCATAGGAGCCGCGCTGTCCGAGCGGCGCGCGCTGGAGCACCATCGTCGGCACGCGCGCGTCGGAGCCGATCAAGGCGGCGAGCGCCAGCATGCCGTTGCCCATCGCGCCGCCGACGACAGTCGCCGCCAGTGCGTCCTTCAGCGACAGATCGAAGTAGGCCGGGAGGACGAGCACGAGCAGCGAGACGCCCAGGTTCAGCCAGAGCAGCGTCGTGTCGAACAGGCCGAGCACCCGGAGCCGCTCCGGCACAGGCTCGATTCCCCACGCAGGTGCTTTCATCGGCCTCCCTTCGCTGGTCCTAACCAGATCAGGTTCGACGGGTGTGATCTCAGCTCCGCTTCGTTGCGGAGCACCCCGGTCTTCCTACTTTAACGGCCGCTACGCGGTTCGCAGGCGCGGCAGGAGCCGTGCTCCAACGGGCAGCCACCAGACGGCGAGTCCGAGCGCGAGCCCGATCGTGAGGTTGAGCTCGAAGCCGACGATCCCGACGAGGAGCGCGACGGCCCAGTCCCGCGCTCGATGTAGGTCACGGAGCAAGAGCATGTGCAGGACGCCCGCGGTTGCGAGCACGCCGGCCAGGATCGGGAGCGGGAACGCCGCGAGTAAACCGGCGAGGCCGGCCCCGAGGGCCAAAGCCAGCGTGAGCAGGATCGCTCCCATTGCGGCCGGTGCGGCAGCTGTGCGCGCGCCGAAGGCGTAGTGCGCAGTCATTCCTCCCGCCCCGTGGCACACAGGCATGCCCGAGACTGCACCGGCGAGGAGGTTCGCCGAGCCGAAGGTCGTCGCCAGCTTCCCCGGTCGAACGCGCTCGCCGAGCTTGCCGAAGTACACGCGGGCCGCGTCCGCCGTTGCGAGACATGAGTTGGCAAACGAAAGCGGCACCTGCGGGATGACGAGGACAGTGAACGCCGTCCAGAAGATCCCGCTGTCGAGGTGCGGCAGTGAGATCGCTGAAGGGCCGAGCTCTACTTTGTCGCCTGCCAGGACAACGGTGATGATTGCGCCGGCGCCGACCAGGGCGAGCGTGATCGGCCAGCGCCGCAGCCCGAAGGCGAGGACGAGCACGAGCAGAGCCAGCGGCAAAGCCCAGCTCTGGCCGACGGCGTGCTCCTGGAAGCTCTTCGGCGGGTCGGTCACGAGCGTCCACGCGATCTTTAGGAAGAGGAGCCCGACCGTGAGCTGGACTCCGCGGATGAGCGCGCGCGGGAAGCCGCGGGCCGCGAGATCGAGCACGCCGAGGCGCCCCAGCACGAGGAAGATCGCTCCCATCAGCAAGGCGCCGGCGGCGATCTCGTCTGAGCCGAGGCCTTTGGCGATCGCGATCGCGCCGAATGCCTTGAGCGGCTGCACCGGCACCGGGAGCCGGTAGACGAACGCGACCGCGAGGTAGAGCAGCCCGGCCGGCAAGAGCACCGCCGTCGCCGAGAGCCCGTTCTTGACGATCAGAGCCACGGCGATCGGCACCAGCACGCCGACATCCGCAACGGCGCCAGCCAGCTCCTTCCTGGGGTCAGACCCCAACGAAAGTTGTGACACTTTCACAGGCGCCATCTTGGACAAACCCGCGCAGCTTTGCGCGCCCGGCTTCGGGCGTGGGGCCGAACAGGGCGAGCGCGCCCGCGACGTCGAGGAAGCTCGGCGCCGGCGCAACGGCAAGCAACGCGCGGTAGCTGCCCCACGGCCAGTCCTCCGGGCGAGCCACGATCCTGGCGGCCACCGGATTCAGCGCGATGTAGCTGTGCGCGTTCAACGCGTGCTGCTCGGTCTCGACGAATTTCGAGCCGTAACGCGCGTTGAAGAGGTGTCCCTTCTCGCCGCGGAGGAAATTGATGCGTTGACCGAAGCGTCCGTTCAGATACTGCATGCCGGCTGCTAGATCCGCCTCTGGAGTCTGGACGAGCACGTGGTAGTGCGTCGTCATGAGGCAGAAGGCCATGCAGGACCACGCGCGGCTGGGTACGAGGGCGGAGAGGATGTCGAGGAACTCCAGCCGTTCGTCGTCGTCGGCGAACAGGATGCGTCCGGTGGAGGCCTGTGCCGTGACGTGGTAAATGCCGCCGGGCACTTGGAGGCGAGGGGGCCGGGCCATGAGCCCGACCATATGGGCGGAATCGCGCGAGCGAGCGCGCCGTCTCAGAACTGTCACACCTTGCTCCGGTGAGGCCCCGTTTCCAAGGTGTCACAACTTTCGTCGGGGTCTGACCCCCCCTTTACGCGTTCCGGACGAGTTCCCGCTTCGCGAAGTCGAGGAAGCCCGCTTGGTCTGGGCAGACTTGGTGGATGTAGACGTGGTCGTAGCCGGCCTGCTCGTATTTCCTGACCGCCTCCACGTAGGGCTCGGGGTCCGGCCCACAGATGACGGTCTCCGCCACGTCGTCTTCGGTCACGTTCTCGGTGGCCTGCTCGACGTCGTGGAACTCGCCGCGGTGCGTCTGGTAGCCGCCCTGCCATCAGAACGTTGCATCCCGCACTCCCGTTGCGATCAAAACCAGGATCGCGAGCGCCGCCAGCAATCGATAGACGACGAACAGTGAGTAGTCGTGTCGGCGCACGTAACCGAGCAAAGCGTCGATCGCGATCAGCCCTGCTCCGGCAGCCGCGATCGTGCCGACGACGAACGGGCCCGTCGACCCCGGCGGCAGGCTCTCGAAGACCACGTGCTTCAGCCCCTTGTAGACGACGGCGCCGAACACGATCGGAATCAGCAGCAAGAAGGAGAGCCGCGCCGCGCTGTCGCGGTCGAGCTTCAGGAAGCGCCCCGCCGTGATCGTGATCCCCGAGCGCGAGACACCGGGCATGAGGGCGATCGCCTGTGCAGTGCCCACTCCAAGCGCAGTCCAGAGCCCGATGTCTTCGAGCTTCCGCGTCTGCGCGCTGCGGTCGGCCACCCAGAGAATCGCTGCGAAGACGGCGAGATTGATCGCGAGCTGCCACGGCTGGCCGAGATGCGACTCGATCGTCCCCTCACCGGCTGCACCAGCGATCGAGGCGGGAATCGTCGCCACGAAGACGAGCCAGGCGATCTTCTCGTCGGCCGTGCGGATCGCGTGCCGCCCGACTGAGCGAAACCACGCGGCGACCAGGCGCACGACGTCGTCCCAGAAATAGATGACGACGGCGACAAGGGTGCCCAGGTGCAGCGCCACGTCGAACGTCTTGTTGAAGTCCTCGTGCGTCTCGAGGTAGCGCCAGTTCCCGAGCCAGGGGACGATGATCAGATGTCCGGACGAGGAGATCGGGAGTAGCTCGGTGAGCCCCTGGACGATCCCGAGCGTGAAGGCCTGCCAGTCCGAGAGCTTCCCGGCCTGCTCTCCGACCCCGAGCGCGGCCAGCACGACCGCCAAGAGAATCGCCGCGACCGCAAGCAAATAGAGGACGGCGCGGCGACGCATCCCCCGGAAGCTACTGAACTGGCATCTGCGCGGTCTGAAGCAACCGGAAGGGGCTCAGAGTGTTTTCCCCAGCTGTGGAAACTAGGCGAGCGCGGCGACTTCCTCTTGACCCGGCCGTGACGCGGCAGCCACGAGAGCCTCCGCAGCCGCGGCGAAGACGTCACGGTCGAGGGAGTATTCGTCCGTGAACTCGGCGGCCCCGTTCAGCTCGAGCACGACCCAACCGCCGTCGGGTGTTGGCAGGAGATCGACTCCGACGAGATCTCCCTCCACCGCTGCTGCTGCGGCCAGTGCGAGCTCACGTGCTGCCGGCGGTGGCGATGCTGGTCGTCTTACTCCCCCCAGGGCGACGTTCGTGCGCCATTCACCCGGCGCCGCGATTCTCTGAATCGCTCCGACAACGCCCCCCGCAGCGACGAGGATCCGCAGATCCCGGCCGGGGGGAGGGACGAGCTCTTGGACGAGTGCGCCCTGACCCTTGAACCAGCTTCGGCCCGCGAGCCGCTCGAGCTCGATCTTGGCCTCGGCGTGATCGCGGCAGACGACGACGTCGCGTCCCCAGCTGCCGAAGCGCGGCTTGATGACGACGGGAGGCTCGAGTGGCAGCGGGGCGCCAGGCTCGGCTAGGTGAGCCGTCCGAGGATGCGGCAGGCCACCCGCGACGAGGATCCGCGAAGTCTGCAGCTTGTCGTGCATGGCGAGCAAAGTTGCGAGACCGTTGAGGACCACGATGCGCTCGGCAGTGAGCCGCGCGATCTCCCATGTTCCCGACTCGATGCCGTCGACCGTCGGCAAGACGTCGAGGCGGCCGAGCGCCGCATCGCCCGAGCGAAGCAGGTTGAGGCTGTCGGCGGGGCACATGATCGACATCTCGACCCCGCGTGGAGCAGCCTCCACCAGCCTGACGTTGGTTTCCGTTCTGTTGTGGGCGATGAGCGCGAGGTGCATCGTTCGGAACGTACAGCGTTAGTGGGCCGGTGGAAAGGCCTGCTCAACCAACTTTCTTCCGGTTGGTTGCCACTCAGCATCCCTCGCTGTCCCGAAGCAGGTGTTACTTGGGAACGGCCTCGAGCTTGTAGCCGACCCCATAGCGGGTGTGGATGAAGTCGTGGCGAGGCGCCCGGCGGTCGATCTTGTTGCGGAGCCGCCGCACGAAGACGTCGACCGTCCGGTCACGATGAGCTGCTCGCCGTCCCCAGATCTTCTGGAGGAGCTCGTCACGCGTGGCGACCCGTCCGACGTCGAGAGCCAGGGTGTAGAGGAGGCGGAACTCCGTGGGCGTCAGGCCCGCGTTCTCGCCGTCGACGTACGCCTGCACCTCCCGCGGGTCGATTCGCAGCTCCTCGATCTCGATCGCCTCCCCGCGTTGTTGCTCCTGCCCCCGAACACCGCGGCGGGCCGCGGCCTGCACGCGAGCGACGAGCTCCTTCATCGAGAAGGGCTTCACGAGGTAATCGTCGGCCCCGAGCTCGAGGGCGTGCACCCGGTCGTACTCGGTTCCGCGCGCGCTGACGACGACGATTGGCGTACCGATCCCCTCTGCACGAGCAGTCTCGATCACGCTCCATCCGTCCCGCCCCGGCAGCATCAGGTCGAGGACGCAGACATCGGGCTGCTCGTAACGAAGGCGCGTGAGCCCGAGCTCTCCCTTCGACACGAGGACGGGCTCGAAACCCGCGGCGGCGAGGTGCTGGGCCATTCCCTGGCCGATCACCTCGTCGTCCTCGACGATGAGGACTCGGGGCATCTCCTGTCAATAATGGCGTGTGACGCCCGCCTCGAGGGTGCACTCGTGGTAAGCAAGTGGTGAACGTGTGGTGAACAAGGCCGAAACCGAAACCAATTCCGTCCCTCTCGAAGCGTACGAGGAGCTGCGCGCAGGCTTCACCGCGGTCGTCTCGCACGAGCTCCGAACGCCGCTCGCGCGAGCGATGGCGCTGCTCGAGTCGGGGTCAGACCCCGCCAAAGTTATGGAACAAGTTCGCGCCGAGATCGAAGAGATGACGGCCCTCGTCGACGATGTCCTCTTCCTCGCGGAGCTCGAGAGCGGCCGCGCCGTCGTTGCGTTCGGACCGTCTGAAGCTCTCCCTGAGCTCGAGCGCGTGGCCGACGAGCGCGCCGAGCGCGCCGACCGGGCTGATGTGAGGATCGAGGTGGGTGGAGATCCAGAGGTGAAGCTTCCGCTACGGCCACGCATGCTCGCCGTCGTCGCGGAGAACCTGATCGAGAACACGCTCCGCTACGCCGGTCCGGGCACCAATCTCCGACTCGCCGTCGAGCGTGATCGGGAGCGGACGACTCTCTTCGCCACCGACGACGGCGCCGGAGTCGAAGACAGTGATCTCCCTCGCCTCTTCGAACGCTTCTTCCGCAGCGACCGTGCGCGCGCCTCGCGGGGTACCGGGCTCGGCCTGGCGATCGTGAAGCACATAGTCGTTTCGGCCGGCGGCTCGGTCGAAGCCTCACGCAGCGCCGGCGGCGGCCTCGAGATCCGCTGCCACTTCCCTGCGACCTGACACCGGTCCGACACCACCAGGTCACCACCTTTCAGCCCACGGTTCGCACGCTGCCGGAAACACTCCGGCTAATGGGTGAATTCGACAGGGAGGATTGATGACGAAGAGGCTTCTACTCTCGTTCTCCGCGTGCCTGGCGTTGGCGGCACTTGCGGCAGCCGCGGGCAATGCGAGCGGCTCCAAGCTGAAGGGGACGATCACGGCCGACGGCTCGAGCACGGTCGGGCCCTACACGACCGCGGCAGCCGAGGGTTTTCACAAGTTACACTCGGCCGTGAACGTCACCGTTGGGATCTCGGGGACGGGCGGCGGCTTCGAACGCTTCTGCCGCGGCGAGACCGACCTTTCTGATGCATCGCGTCCGATCAAGGGCTCGGAGAGCAAGACGTGCTCGGATAAAGGGGTCAGCCACATCGCGTTCACGGTGGCGAACGACGGGATCTCAATCGTCGTCAACAAGCAGAACACATGGGCCAAGTGCCTCACCGTCGAGCAGCTGCACAAGATGTGGGAGCCTGGCTCGAAGGTCGACAATTGGCGCGACGTCAATCCGAGCTACCCGGACGTCGACCTCAAGCTGTTCGGCCCCGGCACCGACTCGGGCACGTTCGACTTCTTCACGGAGAAGATCAACGGCAAGGCGCGAGCGAGCCGCTCGGACTACTTCCCGAGCGAGAACGACAACGTCATTGTGAAGGGAGTTTCCGGCGAGCGCGGAGGGCTCGGTTACTTCGGCCTCTCCTATTACGTCGAGAACAAGAGCAGGCTGAACCTCGTCAAGGTCAATGCCGGGCGCGGCTGCGTGGCGCCGAACATCAAGACGGTGCAATCGAAGCGCTACAGGCCGCTCTCGCGGCCCCTGTTCATCTACGTGAAGCGTACGTCGTTCAAACGGCCCGAGGTTCACGCCTTCATCGGCTACATCCTCAAGAACGAGCGCGCGATCGCGACGAAGGCGCGCTTCGTCTCGCTGACCAATGCACAACTCGAGCTCGCCCGCGACAAGTTCCGCGGGGCCAGGCGGTAGTCACCAGAACGTCACCAGACGTTCACAAGACGATGACCCACATGCGGGGCGGCAATGGCGAGACTTCGCACATGCCGTCCCGCTCTCTTCTCGTCGTCGGCCTGATTGCGGCCCTGCTCCTCGCGGGCTGCGGGCGCAGCGACAATGAGAGCAAGGGCGGGAGCAGCGGTGACCTCTCGGGCAGGATCAGCGCAGACGGCTCGAGCACGGTTGGCCCTTTCGTTACCACGGCTGCGGAGGACTTTCAGAAGGAGCAGAGCCGCGTCCAGGTCACCGTCGGGATCTCGGGCACGGGCGGCGGCTTCGAGCGCTTCTGCCGCGGCGAGACCGACCTCTCGGACGCCTCGCGCCCGATCGAGGCCGACGAGCGTGCGATTTGCGGGCAGAACGGCGTCGAGTTCATCGAGCTCCAGGTCGCCAACGACGGGATTGCGATCGTCGTCAACAAGCAGAACGACTGGGCCAAGTGCCTGAGCGTCGAGCAGCTCCAGGAGATCTGGAAGCCCGGGTCGAAGGTCGACTCGTGGCGCGACCTCGAAGCGAAGTTCCCCGACGAGAAGCTCAAGCTCGCGGGGCCGGGCACCGACTCGGGCACGTTCGACTTCTTCACAAAGGAGATCAACGGCGAGGAAGGTGCCAGCCGGACCGACTACCAGCCGAGCGAGAACGACAACGTCATCGTCCAGGCGGTCGCCGGCGACAAGGGCGGTCTGGGCTACTTCGGCCTCTCCTATGCCGAGCAGAACAGCAGCAAGCTGAGGACGCTTGAAGTCGACGGCGGCAAGGGCTGCGTCGCGCCGACCCGCTCCACTGTGCAGAGCGGCAAGTACACGCCGTTGTCACGGCCGCTTTTCGTCTACACGAAGAGGGACGCGCTCGAGCGCCCGGAGGTCAAGGCCTTCCTCGACTTCATGCTCGACCACCAGACCGAGATCGCGGGCGACATCTTCGTGCCGCTCACGACTGAGCAGCTCGCCAAAGCCCACACCGCGCTCGAGCAGACGTGAGCACGGCCGAGCTGAGCGCGCCGGCGCTGCGCGCGAGTCGGCGCCGCTACGGCGAGGACATCATCAAGGGGCTGCTCGCACTGTGCGCCCTCGTGTCTGTCGCGACGACGGTCGGCATCGTCGTCGCCCTGCTCTTCCCGGCGATCGAGTTCTTCCGCGAGGTGAGCATCGTCGACTTCCTGACCGGGAAGAATTGGGCGCCCCTCTTCGAGCCCGCGCAGTTCGGCGTCTTGCCACTCTTGGCGGGCACGCTCGTCGTCACGTTCTGGGCGTGTCTCGTCGCGATCCCCTTTGGCCTCGGTGCGGCGATCTACCTCAGCGAGTACGCACGACCGCGGACGAGAAGCTTCCTCAAGCCCCTGCTCGAGTTGCTCGCCGGTATCCCCACGGTTGTCTTCGGCTACTTCGCTCTCACCTTCGTGACGCAGCTGCTCCGCGACCTCGGGATTCAGGTCGACATCTTCAACGCCCTCAGCGCCGGGCTCGTCATGGGCGTGATGCTCATGCCGACGGTGGCTTCGCTCTCGGAAGACGCAATGGTCGCCGTTCCCCGGGAGTTGCGAGACGGCGCCTATGCGCTCGGCTCGCGCAAGCTCCAGGTCTCGACGAGGATCGTCGTTCCGGCCGCGATCTCGGGCATCGTCGCGTCATTCGTGCTCGCGATCTCGCGTGCTGTCGGCGAGACGATGATCGTCCTGATCGCGGCGGGCCAGCAGCCGAACCTCACCTTCGACCCGCGCCGGGCGATGGAGACCATGACGGCGTTCATCGGCGCGACGGGGAACGGCGACGTCCCGACGGGCTCGATCGAGTACAAGACGATTTTCGCGGTCGGACTGACGCTGTTCGTGATGACGCTCGTGATGAACCTCTTCGCGATTCGCCTCGTACGCCGGTTCCGGGAGGTGTACGAGTGAAGGGCCGAAGTCGGGATGTTCGCGGCGCAATCTTTCGGCTTGCTCTGCTGATCTCGCTGGGCGTCGCGTTTGTCACTCTCGGCGCACTCCTCGTTGACGTGGCCGGGAAGGGATTCGAGTTCCTCGACCCCTTCTTCTTCACGCACCCGCCGTCGACCGACCCGCACCAGGCCGGCGCTCGGCCGGCGATCCTGGCCACGGTGTACCTCGGCGTCCTCCTCCTGCTCTTCACGGTGCCCGTGGGCGTCGGGACCGCAATCTATCTCGAGGAGTACGCCGACAAGAACCGCTGGTACAACCGGCTGCTCGAGGTCAACATCCAGAACCTCGCGGCAGTGCCCTCAATCGTCTACGGGATTCTCGGGCTTGCCTTCATCGTCCGGGGGCTGGGGCTTGGGCGAGTCGTGCTGGCGGGCGCGCTCATTCTCACGTTGCTCGTGCTGCCGACCGTGATCATCGCTGCCCGCGAGGCGATTCGGGCCGTACCGGACTCGCTTCGGCAAGCGGCCTTCGCACTCGGGGCGACCCGCTGGCAGGTGATCGCGCGGCAGGTGCTGCCCGCGGCGATTCCGGGCATCGCCACCGGTTCGATTCTCGCCCTCTCGCGCGGGATCGGGGAGACGGCTCCGCTGATCATGATCGGAGCGCTCACGTACGTCGCGTTCGATCCGAGCCTCCTGGGCCCGTTCACCGCGCTCCCGGTTCAGATCTATAACTGGACTTCCCAGCCACAAGAGGACTTCGTGAAGCTGGCGGCCACGGGCATTATCGTTCTGCTCGGGATGCTGCTGACACTGAACTCGCTCGCGATCTGGCTCCGCAACCGGTATCAGCGCCAGTGGTGAGCGCGACGCCGATCCGCATCGAGGGTGTTGCGACGGAGCGTCCCGAGCCCGGGACGAGAGAGGTCGTCTTTGACATCAGCGACCTGACGGTCTCCTATGACGGACAGCCGGCGATCCGGGGCGCCTCCTTCGAGGTCTACCGGCACTTCGTGACTGCGATCATCGGCCCCTCAGGCTGTGGTAAGAGCACCTTTATCCGCTGCCTGAACCGGATGAACGACCTCATCCGGGGGGCTTCGGTCGACGGGACGATTCTCTACCACGGGGAAGACCTCTATGGTCGCGAGGTCGATCCTGTGGAGGTGCGGAAGCGGATTGGGATGGTCTTCCAGAAACCGAATCCGTTCCCGAAGTCGATCTACGACAACGCCGCGTTCGGTCCGCGCGTGCTGGGCATGACCGACGATCTGGACGGCCGCGTCGAGCGAGCCCTCCAGCAGGCCGCCCTCTGGGACGAGGTGAAGAATCGCCTGAAGAGAAGCGCGCTCAGCCTCTCCGGCGGACAGCAGCAGCGTCTTTGCATCGCGCGCTGCCTCGCCGTCGAACCCGACGTGATCCTGATGGACGAGCCGGCCTCCGCGCTCGACCCGATTGCGACCACGCGGATCGAGGATCTGATGCACGAGCTGAAGCGGAATTACACGATCGTGATCGTCACGCACAACATGCAGCAGGCCGCGCGGGTCGCGGACATGACCGCCTTCTTCAGCGTCGATAGAGCAGACGGCGGCGACCGCAGCGGAGTGCTCGTAGAGTACGACGCCACGCCAAAGATCTTCACCCAGCCGTCCGACAAGCGCACCGAGGACTACGTCACCGGGCGGTTCGGATGAGCTTGCTCACGAGCCCCGCTCAACCGGGCGGGAGCGAAGGGCGGTCAGGGACGTGAGGGTGACGCTCCAGGAAGAACTGGACTCGCTTCAGGCAAATCTGAGCGAAGAAACCGAGCTCGTGCTCCGCGCTCTCCGCGGCTCGATCAACGCCCTGCGCGAGAACGATCCCGAGCTCGCTGACGAGGTGATCGCCTTCGACGACGAGGTCGACGCTCTTTACCTCGCGATCGAGCAGGGAATCGAGTCCCTCCTCGCCCGGCAGACGCCCGTCGCGGTCGACCTCCGTTTCGTGCTCGCCGTGCTCCACTCGAATCTCCATCTCGAGCGCATGGCCGACCTCTGCGTGACGATCGCCAAGCTGACAAAGCTCGCCCATGGCCTACCCCCGGACGAGATGCTCGTCGAGGGCTTCGACGAGATGGCCTCGCGGGCCGAAGAGATGATCCGGGTCGCGCTCGACTCGTTTGTCGAGCGCGACGTCCAGGGCGCGGAGAGCCTCGTCGATCTCGACGAGCTCATCGACCGCACGAACAGGCGGGTGGTTCAGCATGTCCTCGAGCTCGGAGGAGATCCGGAGCGGCGGGAATGGGGGTTGCGGATGATCGTCATCTCCCGCTGCCTCGAACGAGTCGGCGATCACGCAGTCGACATCGGCGAGCAAACGGCCTACCTCGTCACGGGTGAATTCCGCGAGTTCACGGACGCCTCGCACCCCGAACGCGTCGATACTTAGTAAGAATCTCGCCCGCAGATGCGACTGGCTCTCGTTCCCCGGACAACTGCGTTTTACGAGCTCTTCACCCGTGCGGGCGAGAACGTGCTTGACACGGCGCGGCTCGCCGAGCGCCGGTTCCGCGAATTTCCCAACTCGAGCGTGACCCAGAAGGAGGTCAAGGCGCTCGAGCATCGAGGTGACGAGCTCACCCGTGAGCTAGTCGAGCTGCTCAACACCCAGTACATCACTCCCTTCGACCGCGAGGACATCTACGAGCTGGCGAAGGAGATCGACGACGTCGTCGACTTCATCGAGAATGCCTCCGACCTGCTCGGCCTCTACAAGGTGGACACGCTGATGAAGCAGTCCGTCGAGCAGTGCCGCGTGCTCGTCGAGGCGACCGAGCACCTGGCCAGGGCGCTCGGCGAGCTGCGCCACGTGCGCCGGGCCCAGCCGCACATCGTCGAGGTGAAGCGGCTCGAGGACGAGGGCGACCGGATCGTGCGCGCGGCGATCGCATCGCTCTTCGACGACGGGGTCGACCCGCTGACGGTCATTCGCTGGAAGGACATCTTCGAGGCTCTCGAGGACGCAATCGACGCCTGCGAGACGGCGGCCGACCTCGTCGGGAACATCGTGGTCAAGAACGTCTAGGCACCAATGGATGACCTGACGCTCGTCGCCGTCGTCGCGATCGCGCTCTTCTTCGACTTCACGAACGGCTTTCACGACACGGCGAACTCGATCGCCACCAGCGTCTCGACGAAGGCGCTGTCTCCGCGAATGGCCGTCCTCTCGGCGGCCGTCCTCAACTTCGTCGGAGCGTTCTTCTTCTTCAAGGTCGCCGCGACGGTCGCCAAGGGGATCGTCGACCCGGACGCGATCACGCTCAAGATCGTGCTCGCGGGGCTCGTCGGCGCGATCACGTGGAACCTCATCACCTGGTACTTGGGACTACCGTCGAGCTCCAGCCATGCGCTGATCGGAGGGGTGGTCGGCTCGGCGGTGGCGGCGACCGGCGGCTTCGGAGTCGTCCAGTGGGCCGGCCTCAAGGAGAAGGTCCTGATCCCGTCGCTGCTCGCCCCGATCCTCGGCCTGCTACTGGCGGCGGCTTTGATGACGATCCTGATCTGGATCATCCGCAAGCGTGCGCCGGGGCCGGTGAACCGGGTCTTCAGAAGGCTCCAGCTGATCTCCGGCGGCTTCGTGGCGTTCACGCACGGCACGAATGACGCGCAGAAGACGATGGGCGTGATCACGCTGGCGCTGATCGTCTCCGGGCACCAGTCGTCCGAGCATTTCTCGGTGCCGCTCTGGGTGAAGATCAGCGCCGCGACGGCGATGGCTGCAGGCACCTACGCCGGCGGCTGGCGGATCATCAGAACCCTGGGCCAGCGAGTGGCGAAGCTCGACCCGCCCCAGGGCTTCGCCGCCCAGACGTCAACCGCGGCCATCCTCTGGGTGACCGCCCGCTACGGCTACCCGGTGTCGACCACGCACACGGTGAGCGGCTCGGTGCTCGGTGCCGGGGCGAGCACACGCTTCTCGGCGGTGCGCTGGGGCGTGGCGGGGAACATCGTCCTCGCCTGGGTGATGACGATCCCCTGCGCCGGCCTCGTCGGTGCAGGCATGGAGGCGATCACCCGCCTTCCAGGCGGCGTCGCCTACGTTTTCTTGCTCACGGCGTCGATCGCCGCCCTCGCGTTCCTAGGAAGGACGCTGGAGTCGCGCCGCCTGCGTACGGCCGCCGCTCAGGCGTAATCGCCTAGAGGTGGTTTCGTAATGAGCTCGGTTTGGCTCGAGCGGTCATTTCAGACGGGCGCGCGCTGAGGCACCGCTCGCGGTGTCGCTTAGAGGCCATGCGGGCTTTGCCCGCGTGGCCGTCTCACCCCCCGCGCGCCCTGATGGTCGGCACCGCAAGCGGCGCCTTAACAAACGCTCAAAGCTCAGTTAAAGAGGACTCCGCTATACAAGGCCCGTGGAACTCCCAAGGGGCAAAGACTCCCTGACCATGGCGGCAGCCTTGCTCGTTGCGGCTGTGGCAGGCGGCGCTGTGGCGGTCGCCGGAGCGAGCCTCGCCGGGATCGGCGAGGGAACGACGACAGTGCGGGAGCTCATTCGCGAGCAATCGTTCTCCGGGGAGAGCGGCGTCTCCTCCAAGACTCTGAACGGCAGGAGTCTGACCCTACGAGCCATCTACAAGCGCGACGCGCCGGGCGTTGTCCAGGTGACGTCGACGACGAAGGTGCGGCTGCCTCAGAACGACTTCTTCGCCAACCCGTTCGGTCTACCGGGCACGGAGGTGCAGCGCGCGCTCGGCTCCGGCTTCGTCATCGACAAGGCCGGTTACATCGTGACCAATTACCACGTCGTCGGAGGGGCCCAGTCCGTCCAGGTCAGCTTCTCGAACAGCGAAACGATGAAGGCCCAGATCGTCGGCAAGGATCCCTTCACCGACATCGCGCTGCTCAAGGTCGAGGCGAGCTCGAGGGCGCTGAAGCCGCTCGACCTCGGGAACTCGGACGTCGTCCAGGTCGGCGACCAGGTCGCGGCGATCGGCAACCCGTTCGGCTATGACCGCAGCATCACGCTCGGAATCGTCGGCGCGCTGCAGCGTTCGTTGACCGCGCCGAACGGGAGCCCGATCGATCACGTCATCCAGACCGATGCGGCCCTCAATCACGGCAACTCCGGTGGGCCGCTCCTCAATACCAAGGGCCAGGTGATCGGCGTCAGCTCCGCAATCTCGACCGGTGACACCGGTTCGCAGGGCAACGTCGGCATCGGCTTCGCGATCCCGATCAACACCGTCCGCGATGTGATCGCGGAGCTGAAGCAGCACGGTCACGTCGACCATCCCTTTCTCGGGGTCATCCCACACGCGATCAGCGCGAATATCGCGAAGATCTTCAACCTCCCCGCCGATCACGGCCTGCTTGTCGAGCGCGTCATTCCGGGCAGCGGCGCCGAGAAGGCCGGGCTGCGCGGAGGCACGAACCCAGTCGTGGTCGAAGGCGAGAGCTATCAGCTCGGGGGCGACCTGATCGTGCGGGCCGGTGGAATCGAACTGGCCTCGACGGAGCGCCTCCGCGAGATCGTCGCCGAGCGCAAGCCGGGCGACACGCTCGAGATCGAGTATTACCGCGGAAGCGAGCCCAGGACTGCAGACGTAAAGCTCGGTCGGCAACCTCCCACTCCCCAGGAGTAACGCCCGACCAAGACGGCGGCCCCGGCCTGGCCCCGGCGCAATCAACCGGGGCCGCCACCCTCCCTCATGTGAAAGGGAGGTCCAGTGCTGACTGACAAACTGCCGGGCGATGATCGAGGCGCATTTCGGAGAGACCGCCCCCTTCTCGGTCGGGGTCGAGGAGGAGCTGATGGTGCTCGACGGCGAGACGCTTGCGCTCGCTCCGAGGGCCGCGGATCTGATCGCGGCGTCAGCCGACCGGAATCTGCCGGGAACGCTGAAGAGCGAGCTCTTCGCCTCGGCGCTCGAGCTGAACACGGGCATCTGCGATTCCGCCGACCAGGCGGCCGAGGCTCTGGCCGGGCTGCGCCGGGACGCGGCCGAGCTGGCCGAGGAGCGCGGACTGCGCCTCGCCGCGGCAGGCAGCCATCCGATCAGCCGACCGGAGGAGCAGGAGATCGCCGACGAGGCGCGCTATGTCGAGTTCGTCGAGTACGCCGGCGTGTCCGCGCGGCGTCAGGGAGTGAGCGGGCTTCACGTCCATGTCGGCATGGAGAGCAGCGAAGCGTGCTTCCACGCGCTCGAAGGCGTGCTCCCTTGGCTGCCCGTGGTGCTCGCGTTGTCGGTGAACTCTCCTTACCTCGCGGGGGAGGAGACCGGCCTCATGTCGAACCGAGCAGAGGTACTCGCGCAGCTTCCGCGCAGCGGCGCCCCGCCGGCGTTCACGTCGTACGAGGACTGGGAGGGGTTCATCGACCGTTTCGTGCGGCTCGGCATGGCGGCGGAGTACACGCGCTTCTGGTGGGACGTCCGGCCGCATCCAAGCTTCGGCACGCTCGAGATCCGGATGCCGGACCAGCCGACCGCGCTCGAGCGCACAACGGCTTTCGTCACCCTGCTCCGGGGGCTCTGCCAAGCCGTTCTGGCTCAACCGCCGCGAGATCACGAACCCGCCGCCCGCGGGCTTTATCACCAGAACCGCTGGGCCGCCGCCCGCTTCGGGCTCGGCGCCGAGCTCTTCCATCCCGACGGCGAGCGCACCGGGCGCGCGTCGGAGCTGGCCGCCGAGCTGTTCGAGTTCGTGGACGAGCCTGGGCTGCTCGACACGACCCGGACCGAGGCCGATCGCCAGCTCGACGTGGGCCGGGCCAAGGGCCTCGAGGCGGTCTGCGCCGACCTCTGCGACCGAACGCTAAGCTCGGCGTAATGGCACTCCAGACCGAGACGTTCCAGGTTGGCGGCATCCGTTGCGAGCGGTGCGTTCTGCGGCTCGCTCACGCGCTGCGCGACCAGCCCGGCCTCGAGTTCGCGAACGCGAATCTGATGGGCCAGGTCACGCTCTCCTGGGACGAGGACCAGACCGGGCGCGAAGCGCTCGTCGGGGTCTTGGCCAAGGCCGGTTTCCCGCCCGCGACTCCGGTTTAGGTTTAGGCTCGCTCGTCCCCCTCGTCGGTCCGCGTAGGCCGCGCGTCGAGTAGCTCCGGCCCCTGCCTCGGCATCTCCTTCTGAATTCGGGCACGGTCCTGCGTCCCAGGCTCGAGTCCCGCTGAAACCGCGTCGTGCTCGGCCGAACGTGCGGGATCGGCGGGCTCGGTTACGCCGTAGCCCTCGGTGGCCGGGGCGGTCCTGTCGGCACCGACGCCGTAGTGGGCGGCGACCGCCTGCTCGTCGAGGGAGCCGTTCTCGAGCTTCGGCGAGGTCGCGATGAGCTCCTTCGAGAGCGACGTCCGCGCCTTCTGCTCAGCGTCGTCGATCTCGACCGTGGACCAAGGAACCGCATGACGCGACTTGCGGAGGAGGCCGTGCTCGACGATCAGATAGTCGCCCTTGCGCTCGACCACGTGGCCGACGGTGTCCTCGTCCGGCGTGACGACCTCATAGCCTTCCATTCCGTTCCTCCTTGGCAGGTGTCAACCGGGATACCCACGTTTCGCGATCGTTAAGCCGAACGCAGGGAATAGTCCTGCTTCTGGGCTCGTTAGAGGTTGCTAGGGTCGCCGGGTGAGCGAGACCTCGCCAAACGAGGCCCGGCGGCTGGCAGAAGGCGCGCGAGAGCGTGTCCGCTTCGAAGAGGAGGCGCTTGCGCTTGCAGACCAGGTTTACCGCGTGGCTCGGGGCGTCTCCCGCTCCAAGGAGGAGGCGGAGGACCTGATGCAGGAGGCGTATGCCCGGGCCTTTCGCAGCTGGCGCTCGTACACTCCGGGGACGAATCTGCGCGCCTGGCTCCTCCGCATCCTCACGAATCTCAACATCGACCGCGGCCGGCGCGCCCAGCGCACACCCGACCAGCAGCCGCTCGAAGAGAGCGACTACTTCCTCTACAACCAGCTCGAAGCAGCGTCCGGCGAGACGGAGGAGGAGCGCGTGCTTGAGCGGCTTTCGCAGGACCACGTGGCGGAGGCGCTCTCGGCCGTGCCACACGACTTCCGCGACGTCGTCGTCCTCGTCGACATCGGCGACTTCAGCTACGCCGAGGCGGCGCAGATCCTCGACATCCCGATCGGCACCGTCATGTCGCGCCTTCATCGTGGTCGGCGTATCCTGAAGAAGGAGCTGGCAGATTTGGCGGTGGAGTCGGCATGACAGCAGTCGATCCATGCGACTGGTGCGAAGAGGTTCTACAGCCCTACCTCGATCGCGAGCTGACCGACGCTGAGCGCGCGGAGGCGGAGAGTCACCTCGCGGGCTGCTCGTACTGCCGCAAGCGGTATCACTTCGAGGAGGGGCTGCGCCGCTACGTGCGCCAGGCGGTCGTCGAGCCGATGGAGCCCGCGCTCAAGCAGCGGCTTTCCGAGCTTCGTTTAGAGCTGTAGCTAGATTCGGGCCGGGCCGACGACGACGACGAGCCGTCGGGGGTCGCCACGGCCCGGTAGCGGCCTTGCTGCGACCTGGAGCTGGCGGGCGAGGCGCTCGGCCAGACGCTCACCGCCGGGGTGGAAGTAGACGGCCGTCTGCGGGTAGTCGAAGCGGTCGGCTCGGCTGACCCGTTCGATGCGGTAGGCGAGCGCACCGATGTGACTGGCCACGCTCCGCGTGTAGTTCATGTCGCCGCTGCCGTTGAGGACGTCCACGCCGACCCGCCAAGTCGGCGGGAGCGAGGCTTCGGAGGCGGTCGCAGGCTTGTGTGTGCCCCCCTGGAGTCCTGGGAGCACGAACGCCGCAATCGCCGCGGCGAGGACAACGACGCCGATCATCACTCCGGCGACCTGCCGCACCTTGCCCCGTCGCGGCAGAGCGACGAGCGGAAGGCCCGCGAGCCGGCGTGCTTCGCGGCGGCCGATTCCGAGCCCGGTCGAGTAGAGCAGGAGCGCGAGCATTGCGCTATCGCTCGAGGGGAAGCGATAAAGCCTGCCTTCTTCGAGCCAGGTCACCTCGTCGGGCGTCAGCCGCGCGAGCTTGGCGGCGCTTTCGACCGTCAGCTGGCGTCGGAGACGCGCGGCGGCGAGCGGGGGTGTCCCCGCTTCGGGCTGGAGGGCAGGTACGGCTTCCATAAGCGGCCTCATTCGGCGGTGGGTGGGTTGTACCTCTCCGGCAACTCATCGGCAAAATCGACGTCTCCTGGAGGCCCGAGGTCGTCGCAGGGGACAAGCAGTGCCGGGAGGCTGCGAGCACCGTCGTCCGGAATCCGCTCCCAGCTCGCACGTGCGAGCAGGACGGGGTGTCCCCGGTCGCCGCCGTACGTGGCTGCCACGGCCTCTGCGCCGCTCTCTCGCCAGACCTCGACGACTCGGTCGACCGCCTCCGGGGCCAGGTCAGGCCCGTCGGCCAGAACGACGACAGCCGCCTCGACCTCCTCCGCCAATGCGGCGAGCCCGCAGCGCAGCGATGCTCCCCGTCCCTGCTCCCAATCGGGGCAGCGAACGACTCGCGCCGAGGTTTCGACGTCGTACGCGCCGAGGACGACGAGGATGTCGTCGACCAGGCTCGCTCGCACACGTTCGAGCACCGGCTCGAGCAGGATCGCCTGCTTGGGGCTGCCGAAGCGCGTCGAGGCCCCGGCGGCGAGAACGATCGCGGCGAGCTTGCCAGGCACCGCGTTCGGCGTCCCTCCTAGCTGCTCGTGACCTGGAGCTTCTCCATCACGATGCGCTCGGTCGGAGCGCCGGATGGGTCGTTCGGGTCGCCGAGGCGGCCGATCTTCTCGACGACATCGATCCCGTCCGTGATCTTGCCCAGGACGGCGTAGTCGGGCGGTAGTTGTACGCCGTCGGCGCTGACGACGAAGAACTGGCTGCCGGACGTGCCCGGCGGATCGTTGCCTGCCTTGGCCATGGCGACGACACCCTCGTCGTAGGTCGTGTCAGAAGGCGGCTTGTCGACGACCGAGTAGCCGGGACCACCGGTTCCGTTTCCTGCCGGATCGCCGCCCTGGATCACGAAGCCGGGCACGATCCGGTGGAAGGTGAGGCCGTCGAAGAACCCTTTCTGCGCCAGGCCGACGAAGGACGCAGTCGTGCACGGCGAGATGTCGGTCGCGAGCTCGAACGTGAAGTCGCCCTTGTTCGTCTTGACGGCGACCTGATAGGTCTTGCCGTCTTCGAGTGTTGCCAGCTCTGCCTTCGACTCGTCGCCGCTGATCTTGCAGTCCATGGTCTCCTTCTTTCCGCTGCCGCCGCCTCCGCCGCAGCCTACAAGGAGCACGACGATCGGACAGAGCAGGCTGAGCAGCCTCAAGCGACGGCTTCGAGCGCTCGGCGGACGAGGACGCGCGCGATCTCGAGCTTGTACGCGGTGCCGGGCAGCGGCGTTGCCTCGTCGAGAGCCTCCGAGGATTCGAGGAGCCAGGGGATGGGGGCGACGCCGGCGAGCGCGAGCGTCGTCCCATCCGCGGACCGCGCCGCGGCGACGCCGACGAGCGGGAACGACCATCGCTGCCGGTCCACCGCCTTGAGATAGGTGCTGGCATCCGGCTGCGGGACGTCGAGGTCGAGCATCAGCTCGCCCTCCTCGAGCGTCGTCAGCTCCCGGTCGTCCTCGGTCGGGAGGCGGTAGAGCTCTGCGACCGGCAGCTCGCGCCGGTTCGTGCGCAGGGTCGCGCCGAGGGCAACGAGGGCCGCGGCGACGTCGGACGGATGCCCGGAGGCGCAGAAGTCGTTGGCGAAGATCGCGTGCTCGCGGTGCTCGCCCTCGCGCGCGTGACAGCGATCTCCTCCGTGCAGCCGGCAGGGGAACTTCAGGCGCCAGTACCAGCAGCGGGTCGCCTGCAGGAGGTTGCCGCCCACCGAGCCCATGTTGCGGAGTTGGGGGCTGGCGGCCAGGCGGCACGCCTCGCGCAGAGCCTCTGGGATCTGCGGATCGGCTTCGAGCTCTGCCAGCGTCGTGCCGGCACCGATGCGCGTCCCGTCGATCCCGCGTGGGACGAGCTCGCGCACGTCGACGAGCTTGTCGGTGGAGATGATCCCGTCGCGCAGCAGTGGCACGACCTCGGTTCCGCCGTGGACAAAGACGCCCCCGTTCAATTCCTCGAGCTCAGACGGCCGCAGCAGCTCCACGCTTCTCCCGCTCTCGCTCGGCGGCCTCGCGCAGCCCCCGCAGCATCTCCTCCCGCGTGATCGGCAGCGAGCGCACGTCGGCGCCGGTGGCGTCGCGGATCGCATTCGCGATCGCGGCCGCGGTCGGGACGATCGGCGGCTCGCCGAGGCCCTTCGAGCCGAGGTTCGTCAGGTGCTCGTCCGGGATGTCGAGCAGCTCGGTCACGATCTCCGGCACGTCCGCGATCGTCGGCAGCTTGTAGGCGTCGAGCGTCGGCGTGAGCACGGCCCCGCTCCCGGGGTCGAGCAGGCGATCCTCCGAGAGCGTGTGGCCGATGCCCTGGATGATCCCGCCTTCGACCTGGCTGGAGGCGCCGAGTGGATTGATGACGCGCCCGACGTCGTGGATCGCGGCCACGCGCTCGACCCGAATCTCGCCGGTCTCGACGTCGACCGCGACCTCCGCAACCTGGACGCCGAACGTGAGCACCTGCATGCCGGCCGGGTTGGGCCCACGCGCGCCCTTGCCGAGGATCTGCGCGTCGTCGAGCAGGTCGACGACCTCCTCGACCGGCCAGGAGCCGCCGTCGGCCGAGACGATCTTGCCGCCCTGCAACGAGAGGATGCGCTCCTCCTTGTCGTAGCGCTGGGCCGCGATCTCGACGATCTGCCGGGCTGCGTCGGCCGCCGCCGAGCGCACCGCCGGGCCCATCGACGGCGTCGTCGAGGAGCCGGCGGAGACCGAGGCATACGGCCCGCGCGCCGAGTCGCCGAGCACGAGCTCGACCCGGTCGAGCGGCAGGCCGAGCTCCTCCGCTGCGATCTGCGTCATCGCGGTCGCCGTGCCGGTGCCGATGTCCTGCATCGCGGTCACGACAGTCGCGCGCCCGTCCGAGCCGACGCGCACCCAGGCGTACGAGGGCGGTCCCCCACCGCCGTACCAGACCTGGCTCGCGAGACCGACGCCGCGCTTCCACGGACCCTCGCTGCGGGCACGCACCTCCTCACGCCGCTGCCAGTGTGGCTCGGCGCGTTCGTAGCACTCCATCAGCCTCTTCGAGGAGAAGGGCCGATCGCCCGTCGAGTGCGCGTAGTTACGGCGGCGAAGCTCGAGCGGATCAATCTCGAGGCGCGCCGCGAGCTCGTCCAGGAGGCACTCGAGCCCGAACGTCCCCTCGACGAAACCGGGTGCCCGGAAGGCCCTCATCGGCGGCGTGTTGATCTTCGCGGGCGAGAGGACGGTGCGGACGTTCTCGCAGTCGTAGAGCACTTTCATCGGCCCGTCCGTAGGCGCGGGCCAGCCGGACCAGCCGGTCGCGTTCACATACTCGCCGGCGAGTGCGACCAGCGTCCCGTCCGAGCGGGCCGCACCGGTCAGTCGCTGGATGGTCGCGTTCCTGTTGCCGCTTGCGAGGTTCTCCTCGCGTCGGGTGAGCGCGCAGCGGACCGGCCGTCCGGTGCGCCGGGCGAGCTCGGCGGCGATGAATGTGTGGTCGCCCGCGCCGTTCTTCGACCCGAAGCCCCCGCCCATGAACTCGCAGACCACGCGCACCTTGTCCGGCGGCAGCCCGAGCTGTGAAGCGACCTCGTCGCGGACACCCCAGATGAACTGGGTCGAGATGTAGACATGGAGCGAGTCGCCGCGCCACTCGCACACGGACTGGTGGGTCTCGAACGAGTTGTGGAGGACGGTCTGAGTGCGGTACTCGGCCTCGACGACGACATCGGCCTCGGCGAGTGCCTTGTCCACGTCACCGCGCTCGTAGCGGCTCGCCTCGCCGACGAGCTGTCCGCGCCGCACCGCTTCGTCGGCGTCGGTGAGCGGCTCGCGCACTTCCCAGTCGATCTCGACGAGCTCGAGCGCCCCGCGTGCCTGCGCATAGGTGTCGGCCGCGACCGCGGCCACCGCCTCGCCCTGGAAGCCGGGCTCAGCCGCGAGCATGTGCGCGTCACCCGGGCCGATCGCGGCGCGCACTCCCGGCGCGGCGAGCGCGCGCTCGAAGTCGATCTTCTTCACCCGCGCATAGGCGTGCGGAGAGCGAAGGACCGCGGTGTGAAGCATGCCCGACAGTTGGACGTCTGCGGTGTAACGGGCTTCGCCGCGAGCGCGCAGCGGCCCGGTCACGCGCGTCACCGGGCGGCCCACGATCTCCTGCGGGCCGGGCGGCCATTGCTCGAGTGCGTCCTCTTCGACGACGAGCCAGACGTCTTCATATCGGCCTTCGACTTCCTTCTCGGTGCGGATCAGTCTTGCCACGTGGCGATGGCCTCCTCGATCTTGGGATAGGTGCCGCAGCGGCAGAGATTGCCCGCCATCGAATGCCGGATCTCCTCCGAGCTCGGCTGCGGGTTGCTCTCGACGAGGGCTGAGGCGGCGACGATCTGACCAGGTGTGCAGAAACCGCACTGCAGCGCGTCGGCCTTTACGAACGCGTCGACGAGCGGGTGCGCCCGCAGTCCTTCGATCGTCGTCACCTCCCGCTCGCCGACGGTGTGCAGGAGCGTGATGCACGAATAGACGGGCACGCCGTCGAGCAGGACCGTGCATGCGCCGCAGTGGCCTTCGGCACAGGCGATCTTCGTCCCGGTCAGGCCGAGGTCGTCGCGGAGCGTCTCGGCGAGGGTGCGCCCAACCGGAGCATCGAGCTCGTACTGCTCGCCGTTGATCCTGAGCTCAAGCACCGCCTGAGGCACCGCTTGCGATGCCGTTAGAGGCCATGCCGGCTTTGCCGGCGTGGCCGTCTCTCTCCCGTGGGCCCGTCTGAAATGACCGGTCGATGCGCTCAAATTCAACCTTCAACGCCTGAAGTTACAGCCAGGATGTCTGCGAGGTGGATGAGCCCGAAGGTGACGCGCCGCGCGTCCATCTGATCCTCCTCCTCGACCTCCGGAAGCTGGCGCCAGGTCTCCTGAGCGACCGTGAGCAGCTCCCGAATGCGCTCGAGGTCGCGGTGCCCGTTGCGCTCGGCGGTGGCGTTGAGCGCGAGCCCGATGACGCCGACCGTATCGGCCTGCCTCGTCCACAGGAGCGGCGTCGCCATCGAGAGGTACTGGTGGATTCGCGCGAGCGCCATCGGCTGGACGAACGTGTCGCTGCCTCTCGGCGGCGTCGGCTCGAGCGGCGCTTCGCCGGCGGCGATGCGCTTCGCGTTGCCCGCGAGCATGTTGCGCAGCTGCTGGTCGTCCAGGCCGGCGAGCTTCGCGGTGCGGATCGCGATCAGCAGCGAGCTCGGCTGTCGTCCGTAGGGGTAGTCGGACGCATACAACACCTGTTCCGGCGAGACCTGGTGAAAGAAGTCGAGTAGGTCGACCGGGCTCCAGACCGACGTGTCGAAGAAGACGCCGGCCTTGCCCGCGAAACGGCCTGCCAGCGCAGCGAGGTCGGCTATGCCCCCGTGGGCGATGATCAGCTGCGCCTCCGGGTAGGCGTCGACGAGCCGGGCCAGATGGTCGGCGATCGGCGGCAGGCCACGGCCGCCGTGGATCAGGATCGGCACCCTGCGCTCGGCGGCGAGCGCGAAGACCGGTGCCAGCCGCTCGTCGTTCAGCAGGAAGCGCTGGGCACGCGGGTGCAGCTTGATTCCGTGTGCACCGAGGTCGAGACAGCGTTCAGCCTCCTCGATCGGCCCCTCGGCAAGGTCGAGACGGACGAAGGGGATCAGCCGTCCCTCGGAACGCTTCGCGTAGTGGAGGCTGCGGTCGTTCGGCGCACGGAAGCTCGGATGACGGTCGGCCTCGTCCATGCAGAACATGAACGCTCCCGAGATGCCGTACCGGTCGAGGATCCGCTCCAGCTCCTCATAGACACCGCGCTGGCCGTCGATGTCGTTGCCCAGGTGGACGTGGGCGTCGAAGATCCCCGCGTTCCCGGGCAGCTCGCGACGAAGCTCTTCGTCGTATGTCCCGATCAGCTCCTGGGCGCGGTCGAACGCTTCGTCCACGGAGACTCAGTCTATTCACGGATTGGTAGGCTGCCGCCGCAGTGGCAGACGTCCTCATCTTCGCGGACTCCGTGAACTCGCCGGAGATGCGGCATGAGGTGCCGATCCTCGTTCCCGACCCGTTCCTCTACGCGGAGAAGGACGGGAAGCGCTACTCGGTCTCGACCGCGTTCGAGGTCGTGCGGCTGGCCGAGATCGGGATCGAGGCTCACCCCTGGGAGGACTTCGGCTACGACGAGCTGATCGAGCAGGGCCTGCCGCGCGACGAGATCACCTGGCTCCACGTCAACCTGAACGCCTGTCGCGAGCTCGGAGTCGAAGTCGCGACCGTCCCGCGCTCGTTCCCGGCCTTGACCGCCGATCACCTGCGCGCGAACGGCATCACGCTCAATCCCAACTACAGCTTCTTCGCCGACCGGCGCCGGGTGAAGAACGAGGCCGAGCTGGAGGGCATTCGCAGGGCCCAGAAGGCAGCCGAGGCGGGCATGGGCGCTGCCAAGGCGATCCTCGGCCGCGCCGAGCGCTCGAATGGGGCCCTCACCGTCGACGGCAAGCCGCTCACCACCGAGCTGATCAAGGCCGAGATCCGCCGCGTCTTCACCGAACAGGGCATGACGAGCGAAGACCTCATCGTCTCGCACGGCGCGCAGACCGCGATCGGCCACGAGCTGGGTTTTGGCCCGATCGCGCCGGACGAGCCGGTCGTGATCGACCTCTGGCCGAGGGATCCGGAATCGGGTTGCTACGCGGACATGACCCGCACTTACGTGGTCGGGACGCCGTCCGAGGAACTCAGCGGATACCACCGCCTGGTCAAAGAGGCGCTCGACCGCTCGCTCGAGGCGACCAAGGCGGGCGTGCCCGGCGTCGAGGTCTACAACCTCGTCTGCGAGCTGTTTGAGAGCGCGGGCCAAAAGACGTCGCTCTCGAAGAAGCCGGGCGAGGTGCTCGACAGCGGGTTCGTCCACGGCCTCGGGCACGGGGTCGGCCTTGAGGTGCACGAGGCTCCGACGCTGGGGCGAGGCGGCTCCGGCGAGCTGCTCGCCGGTGACGTCGTCACGCTCGAGCCCGGGCTCTACCGCGCGGGTTACGGCGGCTGCCGTCTGGAAGATCTCGTCGTCGTCACCGAGGACGGCGCCGAGAACCTCACGGATTTCCCGTACGAACTGGAGCCGTGAGCCGGGCTCACGGCCCTGCGTAGTCGAACTCGGCGTACTCGGCGTACTTTCGGCTCATCCCTTCCAGGACGAGTCCCTCCGTCGCGAACCGCGCAACCTCGGCCATGCCGAGCTCACTCCGGGTCGACGTGAAGCCCTTCGGCTTGTCGAGGTAGAGCTCTTCTTCCTCACCGGTGACAGGGTTCTTGACCCAGGACTGCTCGACTTCGAAGATCTTGCCCCCGTCGATCTTCGCCTTGGTGTTGATCCCGGCCAGCTCGATCTCGAACGGGGCATAGATCGTGCCGAGAAACGTCGACGTCACAGCGTTGAGAATGTCGAACGGGAGACCGGCAGGACCGCCGGTCCAGAGGGCGGCCAAAGCGTCGCGCTGCGAGGAGGAAGCCTGCTCGTCGACGAGGACGATCGCGGTCAGATCGCCCTCGTGGATCGGCCCTGGTGAATGCGCCGCCCAGGCGAAGCTCAGACCGTCCAGCGAGACGGCGCCGTACGTTCCTTGCCGCACCGCCCAGACGTAGATCCCGTCGCAGTGCCCGTACGTCGGCGGTGCGTCGAAGTTGCACGGACACCCCCAGTCGCAGTTGCACGGCCCGAAGGTCGCGCCCTTCATCGTCCAGCTCTCGACCATCGCTTTACGCGAGTAGCTGCTCGAAATGCTCTTGCCGGTCCTGCTCGAAGGGGCCGATGAGCGCGAGGTTGAGCCCGTGGCCGGCGATCACGTCCTGGGCGACCCGCTGGACGTCCTCGGCGGTGACCGCGTCGAGCCCGGCCAGCACCTCTTCCGGCTCGGCCGCCTGTCCTTCGAGCACCTCGCGCCGAAGGCCGAACATGACGAGCCCGTGCGGGCTCTCCGTCTGCAGGACGAACCGCCCCTTGGCCACATTGCGCGACTTCTCGAGCTCGTCCGCCGGCACCGGCTCCTCGGCGATCTTGCGGAGCTCGGCCACGATTGTCGTCACCGCCTCGTCGATCCGCTCGATGTCCACGCCCGCCTGCGACAGGAGCGAGCCCGCGTCGGTGTAGCTGTGATTGATCGCGTAGATGTAGTAGGCCAGCCCGCGCCGCTCGCGGACTTCCGTGAAGAGGCGCGACGACATCCCTGTGCCGAGCACCGTCGAGAGAACCTGGAGCGCGTACCGGTCGGGGTGGACGAGCGGATAGCTCGGCACGCCGAGGCAGAGGTGCGCCTGGTCGGAAGCCTTCGTGTGGATCTTGACCCGCGGAGTGCCGTTCGCCTGGATCTCCGCCGGCCTAGGGGCACTCGTCTCCGCGGGCTCGAGGTCGCCGAGCAGCCGCGTGATCTCGCTCTCGAGGTCGGCACCGATCATCCCCGCGACGCCGACCACCATCCGCGACGGCTTGTACCAGTGGTCGATGTAGCCGAGGAAGGTCTCGCGGGTCGCCGCGCGCACCGTCTCCTTGCGGCCGATGATGTCCCAGCCCAGCGGATGGTCGTCGTAGAGGAGCGCGTCGTAGACGCCGCTGATGTAGTCGCGCGGCGTGTCGAAGTACATGTTCATCTCCTCGACGATCACGCCCTTCTCGCGGTCGATCTCCTCGGAATCGAACTTCGAGTGCCGGAGCATGTCGACGAGGACGTCGAGGGCGATCGAGCGGTGCTCACCCGAGCAGCGCACGTAGTAGCCGGTGTACTCCTTGCCGGTGAACGCGTTGAACTCGCCGCCGATGCCGTCGATCTCGCTGCCGATGTCGCGGGCGGTCGGCCGCTGCTCTGTGCCCTTGAAGAACATGTGCTCGGCGAAGTGGGCGATCCCGCTCGTGTCGGGGGTCTCATAGCGCGAGCCGGCGGCGAGCATGATGAAACAGGAAACCGACTGGGCGTGGTCCATCGGCGCCGTCAGCACGCGCAGGCCGTTCGGCAGCGTCTGTCGCTCGAAAACGTCCATCAGGCCGCGAGGGCCTCTCGCCAGGATTCGGGAAGCTCGATCGAACGGCCGCTCTCATAATCGAACGAGACGAGGACCGTCTTCGCTTCCGCAGCCACTGCGTCGCCCGAGCGCACCTCGTACTCGAGCTCGAAGCTTTTCGTGCCGACGTTCGCCGGTCGCACGCCGATCTCGATCTCGTCTCCCATCCGCAACGGCGCGCGGAAGTCGATCTCCACGCGCGCCAGGATCATGTTGGACACCTCGGCGCCGAGTGGTACCAGGAACGCGATTCGGGCTTCCTCGAGATAGGTGAGAAAGACGGCGTTGTTGACATGGCCCAGCGCGTCCACGTCGCGGAAGCGGACGGTCTCACGATGCACGAATTCGAACCCCTCCACGGCGCGGATGCTAGCTGGCGGGCGTGTGCGCCTTCCAGGCTTCGAGCACTTCCCGCTCACGCTCCGGCGAAAGGCCTGCCTCCTCTGTCGTCTCGGCTTCGTCGAGCGTGGCACGGACGGTTTCCTCGAGCGGCCGGAATGAGAGGCCGGCGGCGATCGCCCGGGAGACGTCTGCCATGTGCAGGCCTCGCCATTCCTCTTCGTGCATCCACATCGGGAGGCCCATCCACTGCTCGACGCCCTGCTCGAGCAGGAAATCGCCGTCGACCCAGACGAACTCGGCATCGCTTCCGCTGACCTCGCGGCAGGTCCCGAGCAGCTCCTCCCAAGCCAGTCCGGGCTGCACGGCGTTGAACTTGCCCGGCCGTCGGGTCTCGCAGAGGGTCACGAGCCAGTCGGCCAGGTCGCGCACGTCGACGAACTGGACCCTTTCCTCGGGCGGCGCCGGTGCCAGCACGTCGTCGCCGCGGGCGACTCGGTGCGGCCAGTAGGTGAAGCGGCCGGTCGGGTCGTGCGGGCCCACGATCAATCCGGGCCTGACGAGGACGTGACGGTCCGGCATCGTCTCGGCGACGGCGTCTTCGCAGAGGACCTTGAGCGGGCCGTAGTTCGAGTAGTCCTCGAGCAGCCGGTCGGCCGGCTCGTCGCCGAGCTCCGTGCGCGCGCTCTCCTCGTCGAACGGGCCGGCGAAGTCCGCGTAGACCGAGGTGCTGGAGACGAACAGGTAGTAGTCGACGGCGTCCGCAAGAGCTTCGGCGGAGGCGCGCACGACGTGGGGGACATAGCCGCTCGAATCCATGACCGCATCCCAGGACCTGCCGTCGAGCAGGGACAGGTCGTGTTCGCGATCCCCGCGGATCTTCTCAGCGTCCGGAAACAGCTCGGGGTTCGTCTGACCGCGGTTGAAGAGCGTGACTTCGTGTCCGCGCGCGAGCGCCGCCTCGGTGGTCGCTCGACCGAGGAACTTCGTGCCGCCGAGGATGAGGAGCCTCACGACCGAAACGCTATCGACTGTGTGCGTGCCGACCTTTGACGGCGTCGTCGGTCAGGCAGTACGGTTGGGCTCGTGAGGTTACGGTCGCTCGACGAGGCCGAGTGTTACGCGCGCTGCTACGGCGCCGGTGACGAGAACGTCCGCTTCGTGAAGCTCGAGCCGCGGCGCCCGCGCTACGACCCACGGGTGTCAGGGGAGGATCTCCGCCGCGCCTTCGAGACGCGGCTGGACAAGCGCGATCCGATCCCGGACCCGGTCGTCGACGGCCGAGAGCCGGCCGCCGCCGCCTGAGGTCCCGGACTCGTCCCCAGGTACCCACGACCTACTCCCCGACGCGCAGCGTCTGTCTGTGATGCGGCTCAGCCGCACCACAGACCGGTGGAGGGGGTCTGGGGGAACCGGGAGGTTCCCCCCGCTAATCTCGGAGCGCTTACTCATTCACACACGTGGGTAACGTGACCGCGCCGAAATCGTGACAACGCCGAGCGCGGTTCCCGACGTGCTCGGGCCGGGACTCGACGTCGTCTTCTGCGGCATCAATCCGGGCCGTGTCTCGGCCGGGGCGGGGGCGCACTTCGCCAATCCCCGCAACGACTTCTGGCGGCTCCTGCACGATGCGGGCTTCACGCCGCGCCTGCTTGCGCCGAATGAGCAGTTCGAGCTCCCCCGCTACGGAGTCGGAGTGACGAACGCGGCTTTCCGGACGACCTCGGGGTCAGGCGACCTGCGCCAGGCAGATTTCGCCGGGGCTGCAGCACGGCTCGGCCGAATCGCCAAGCTCCGCCCACGCTTCATCGCCTTCGTCGGCAAGGAGGCCTATCGCGGAGCCTTCGGCGAGCGCCCCGACCTCGGGCTCCAGACCCGGCGGCTTGGCGCGACCGAGCTCTTCGTCCTCCCGTCGACCTCGCCGGCGAACGCTGCGGTGCCATACACCGAGCGCCGCCGTTGGTTCCGCGAGCTGGGGACGCTGGTCGCCCCGAAACAGTCGCGGCGGTCTAGTCGCCCACGCCGATCGCGGTCAGGAAGACCAGTACGACGGTCGTAACCGCCAGCACCCCGTGCAGCCCGACGATCGGCACCGGGAAGTGCTGCTCCGCGGGCGTCCCGGGATCGACCGCCTCGGCCACGCGGCCACGCTGACGGCGCTGGTACCAGATCGCAAACATCGTCCAGCCCAGAATCGCGACGATCGCCAGGAGCGCGAGCGCGATCCAGGCCAGGGCGTCGCTGTCGGTGACGACGTAGATGATCCAGATCAGCAGACCGGTCGCGGCCAGCAGGAAGTGGCTGAGGATGAGCACCGGCCTGATCCTCGTCCCAGGCTCCCGTCCCTGCCGCATTCCGCCTCGCGCGACCCAGGTCGCGAGCAGAAAGAAGCCTCCACCCGCGGTCAAGACCCATGTGATGAGCGCTGCCCACTCCATCGTCTCGCCTCCTTAGGGCGTTTCAGTCGCCGTCGATCAGCCCCGCCACCGGTTTGTGATTGGCAGGCGCCAGTCTCGGCCAAAAGCCTTCGGCCGAAGCTTTACACCTGGCGGCGCCTGGCGGCGCTTGTACTCTGCCCGGTCGATCATCTCTAGCGCACGGTCGACGACGTCGGGATCGAAGCCGTCCGTCGTCAGATCCTCTCGCGAGCGATCGAGCTCGACATACGCCTCGAGCACCTGATCGAGCGCGGGGTAAGGCGGGAGCGAGTCCTCGTCGAGCTGGTTGTCGCGCAGCTCCGCGCTCGGCGCCCGGTCGATGATCGACTGCGGGATGACCTCGCGCCCGGCCTCCTCGTTCAGGTACCTCGCCAGGCGAAACACGTCTGTCTTGAACACGTCCTTAAGGAGTGCGAACCCACCGGCCATGTCTCCGTAGAGCGTGGCGTAACCGACCGAGAGCTCGGACTTGTTGCCGGTCGCGACCACGAGCCAGCCGAACTTGTTCGAGAGCGCCATCAGGAGGACACCGCGGATCCGCGCCTGGATGTTCTCCTCGGTCGTATCCGCCTCGCGGCCTGCGAAGACGCCCGCGAGCGTTTCCAGGGAGCTGACGACGATCGGCTCGATCGGCAGCTCGAGGAAGTCGCCGCCGAGACCCTCCGCCAGTCGCCGGGCATCGCTCTTGGTCTCCTCCGAGCTGAAGCGCGACGGCATCGAGACGAGGTGGACCCGCTCCGGCCCGAGGGCCTGGCTCGCGATCGCCGCTGCGAGCGCGGAGTCGATCCCGCCGGAAACGCCGATGACGACCTCCTCGAAGCCGTTCTTCTCCACGTAGTCGCGCAAGCCGAGCTCGAGGGCGCGTCGCATCTGCTCGAGGTCGTCGAGAAGCGGGGCCAGCTGCGGCTCGACGGATTGTCCGTCCGGAGCCCGCGGAAAGCCGATGTGAAGGACGGGCACGTCGGGCGCCTCCTCGCGCTCGCTCTCGAGCGAGCGGCGCCGAACGTCGCGGAGTCGCCGGCCAAGAGCCTCTTCCGGTTCCACGTCGACGACGAGGAGCGCTTCCTCGAACCCCGCCGCCCGCGCCAGGACCTGTCCCTCGTCGTCGAGCACGACCGAGTGCCCGTCGAAGATGAGCTCGTCCTGTCCGCCGACGGCGTTGACGAAGGCGACGTAGCACACGTTGTCGCGCGCGCGGGTGGCGAGCATCTGCTCCCGCTCGCGGTCCTTGCCGACGTGGAACGGCGAGGCGGAGATGTTCACGAGCAGCTGCGCGCCCGCAAGCGCGAGGTCGGTCGCGGGCGGCCCCGGCTGCCAGATGTCCTCGCAGACGGTTGGCCCGATCAGCGCCTCTCCGTGCTCGAGCAGGAAGAGATCTCGCCCGGGCGCGAAGTAGCGGTGCTCGTCGAAGACGCCGTAGTTGGGGAGGAAACGTTTCCGGTAGAGGGCCTTGACCTCGCCCGCGGCGCAGACCGCGCACGCGTTGTAGAGGTCGCGGTCGAGGTGAGGAACGCCGACGAACGCGACGATGCCGCGCGCTTCGCGGGCGATCTGCGCGAGCGAGCGCTCCGCCGCCCGCACGAAGCTCGGCCGTAGCAGCAGGTCCTCCGGTGGATACCCGGTGACGGCGAGCTCGGGGAAGAGGGCGAGATCGGCGCCGGCGTCCTTCGACTCGGCCAGGCGAGCGAGGATGCGCTCGCGGTTTCCGTCGAGGTCGCCGACGGTGGTGTTGATCTGAGCCAGGGCGAGCCTCATTAGTTTTAGACTATCAGTCGAAAACCTAGCGCTGAAGCCGGATCGCGTTCAAATCATCGCGCTCGATCTCGTCGGCGCGGGCGATCAGGTCCTCGATGTCGTCGTGCTCGGCGTGGATGTAGCGGCCCGCGAGCGCGTCAGCCCGCCCCGACGCAAGGACGCGCACGAGCTGCGGCGCGAGCTCGGGTGGAGTCCATGGGGCATTGTCTCCGGCCCTGCTCGTCATCTCCGTCTTGACGAGCCCCGGGCTGAAGAAGAACACCTGAATCCGTCCGCGAAGCTCGTTGGCGAGCGTCTCGCCGTAGCGGCAGACCGCCGCCTTGCTCGCCGGATACGCGGTGTGGCTCGCGCCCGGCAGGTAGGCGGCGCCGCTACCCGTGATCACGATCCGCCCGCTGCCGCGCTCGAGCATCCCCGGGATGACCGCACGGCAGCAGAGGTGAACGCCGAGCACGTTCACCTCGAGCACGCGCCACCAGTCGTCGGGGTCGACTTCCCAGGTCGCTCCGTCCTGGTTCCCGATCCCCGCATTCGCGACGAGCAATTCGACGTCGCCGGCCTCGGCGAAGGCCTGCTCGACCGACTCGCGACTGGAGACGTCGACCTCGACCGCGCGGCCCCCGATCTCATCGGCGACCGCCGCGATCTGGTCTCGCGACCGCGCACCGACGATCACCGACCACCCGTCCTCGGCGAGAGCGGGGGCGATCCCGGCTCCGACGCCGCGCCCACCACCGGTGACGAAGGCAACCCCGCGGTCAGACGGCATCGGCGATCTCCTCCAGAGCTTCCGGATTCTCGAGCGAGGAGAGGTCGCCCGGGTCGGCGCCGAGCGCGGTCGCCCGCACGGCGCGCCGTACGATCTTCGCGCTGCGCGTCCTGGGTAGGGCAGACACGAAGATCACCCGCTCGGGCCTGAACGCCTTTCCGAGCTCGTCTGTGACCGAGGCCGACACCTCAGCCGCCAGCTTCTCGCCGGGCTCGCGGCCGGGGTTGAGGACGCAGAAGATCCATGCCACCTCGCCTTTGACCTCGTGCGGGACGCCGATCGCGGCCGCCTCGGCCACCGCGGGATGCCCGACCGCGGCCGATTCCAGCTCCGCGGGCCCGACGCGCTTGCCGGCGATGTTGAGCGTGTCGTCCGAGCGGCCGTGCAGGAACCAGTAGCCGTCCTCGTCGACCGAAGCCCAGTCGCCGTGCACCCAGACTCCGGGAAAGCGGCGCCAGTACGTGTCGAGGTAGCGCTCGGGGTCGCGCCAGAAACCGCGGGTCATCCCGGGGAACGGCTTCCGGCAGACGAGCTCGCCGACCTCGCCACGCACCGAGCTGCCCTCGGCGTCGACGACGTCCATCGCCATCCCGAGCGCCGGCCCTCCGAGCGAGCAGGCCTTGATCGGGATCGCCGGGGTCGGCGAGAGAAAGCAGGCGCCGACTTCCGTTCCGCCGGAGCAGTTGATGATCGGGCAGCGACCGCCGCCGACTTGCTCGAAGAGCCAGCGGTACGGCTCGGGGTTCCACGGCTCGCCCGTGGTGACGATCGTGCGCAGCGAGGAGAGGTCGGTCGCCGGCTCGCCGTGAGGGATCAGCGCGCGGGTGAGCGTGGGGGAGATCCCGAGCACCGAGACTCGCTCGGACTCGATCAGCTTCCAGAGCCGGTCGTGCGGCCAGTCGGGAGCGCCCTCGGCAAAGACGAGCGTCGAACCCAGCGCATGGCCGCCGACCACGGTCCACGGGCCCATGATCCAGCCCATGTCCGTGACGAAGTGGATCCGGTCGTCGGGCCCCGCGTCGGCCTGGTAGCAGACCTCGCGCGCGATCGAGACCAGGAAGCCGCCCTGGACGTGGACGACGCCCTTCGGCGTGCCCGTCGTCCCCGACGTGTAGGTGAGGAGATACGGCGTTTCCGAGTCGAGCTCTGCCGGCGGGAGCTCCCCGGGCGAGTCGGCGACGAGCTCGTCCCAGGGTGCAACGACGACGTGCTCGACGCTCGGCGCCTCGCGCCGGGCCTCCTCCAGGATCTCGAGCATCGGCACGTCGCGCCCACGGCGTGAGGAAGTCTGCGTTGTGATCGCGACCTTCGCTCCCGAGGCCTGTAGGCGTTGCGCGACGGCCGGCGCCGCGAACCCGGAGAAGATCGGCACCTGGATCGCGCCGATGTGGGCGCAGGCGTGCGAGGCGACCGGAACCTCGGGCGACATCGGCAGGAAGATCGCCACGCGGTCTCCTTCGCGTACGCCGAGCCGGACGAGCGCTTCCGCGAGCCTCGTCACCTCGCGCGAGAGCTCGCCGAAGGTCTGCTCGCGGCGCGTGCCGTCCTCGCCGAGCCCGACCGAGGCGATCGCATTCGCCCTGCTCGTCGCCCAGCGATGGACGCAGTTCCAGGCGATGTTGAGCTTCCCACCGACGAACCAGGTCGCCCACTCCGGCCCCCGCGAGAGATCAACGACCTCGTCCCACGGCTCCGAGAACTCGAGCCCCATGTCCTCGATTGCCGCGGGCCAGAACCACTCGGGGTCCTCATGCGAGCGGCGGACCAGCTCCCAGTAGTCGTCGAAACCGTGCCGGCGCATGAGCCGCACGACGTTCGCTCGCCCGAGCGTTTCCTCGTCGGGTTGCCAGACGAACTTGCTGGTGGCGTGCACCATCGACACGTTTTGGTAACTTAGTGCGCGCTAACCACGGGAGGAGGCCAGGCGCATGCGCGCACGCATCTTCGCAGAGGAGAACCGCAAGTGGTGGACGCTGGGGGCGGTCGCCTTCGGGCTCTTCATGATCATGCTCGACAACACGGTCGTGTTCGTGGCGCTGTCGGCGATCCAGAACGACCTGCAGATCTCGACCTCGGAGCTCGAGTGGGTCGTGAACGGCTACGCGCTCACGTTCGCGGTGCTGATGCTGACCGGAGGGAAGCTCGCCGACCTACTCGGCCGGCGGCTGATCTTCATCGTCGGCCTGGCGATCTTCACGGCCTCTTCCCTCGCGTGCGGGCTCGCGACGAGCGCGTCGATCCTGATCGGCGCACGCGTCGTCCAGGGCGTCGGCTCGGCGCTCATGAACCCAGCGACCCTCTCGATCATCACGGCGACCTTCCCGCCGCGGCAGCGCGGCACGGCGATCGGGATCTGGGTTGGTGTCTCCGCGATGGCGCTCGCGATCGGCCCGCTCGTGGGCGGCATCCTCACCGAGCAGATCAACTGGAGCTGGATCTTCTTCATCAACGTCCCAGTCGGGATCCTGGGCATCATCGTCGCCAGGCTCGTGATCGACGAGTCGCGCGACGAGTCCGAGGAGCAGCGCCTCGACCTTCCGGGTCTCCTCTCGTCGGGCGCCGGCCTCTTCGCGCTCACCTACGCCCTGATCGAGGGGAATACCTACGGGTGGACTTCAGGTCGCATCCTCGGCAGCTTCGCGGTCGCCGCCGCCGGGCTCATCCTGTTCGTCGTCCTGGAGCACCGGCAGCGCGTGCCGATGCTCGACCTCTCGCTCTTCCGCAATCCGACCTTCGCCGGCGCCAATACGGTGATGCTGCTGGTCGCCCTGGCGATGTTCGGGATGTTCTTCTTCAACTCGCTCTATCTCCAGAGAATCCTCCACTACTCGGCGATCGAGACCGGTGCGACCTTCCTGCCGATGACCGTCCTCATCGTGTTGTTGGCGCCGGTGGCCGGAAGGTTTTCCGATCGGATCGGCTCGCGTTGGCTGATGGGCGTAGGGCTCATCTCCTTGAGCGCTTCGCTGATGTCGTTCTCGCTCCTTGCGGTCGACTCGAGCTTCTGGGACGTCCTTCCCGGTCTAGTCCTCGGCGGCATCGGGATGTCGCTGGCGATGACGCCGACGACCGCGGCCGCAATGGGCTCGGTCCCGGTCGACAAGGCGGGGGTAGGTTCGGCCGTCCTCAACAGCATGCGTCAGGTCGGGGGCTCGCTCGGCATCGCCCTCATGGGCGCGATCGTGGCGGCGGCGATCCACGTCTCGGAGCGCGATCCGCGGATTGCGACTCAGTTCGTCGACGGCTACCGGAATGCGCTTCACGTTGCTGCTGGGATCGCGCTAGCCGGCGCGGTCGTTGCCGTGGCGACTGTGCGGAAGTACCGCCACCCAGAGGCACAGCCCGCGCTCGAAGGCGCCTGATGACCATTCGCCTTCCCGCCGAGGCGCGGAAAGCAGCCGTCCTCGAGTGCGCCTGCGGCATCTTCTCCGCCGGAAGCTATCGCGGGACGACGACGGCGGAGATCGCGCGCCAAGCCGGAGTCACCGAGCCCGTCCTCTATCGACACTTCGCCTCGAAGCGCGACTTGTACCTCGCCGTGCTCGAGGAGTCCTGGCGTCGCCTGAGGGCGCTCTGGCAACGCGTGGTCGAGGAGGAGCCCGATCCTCGCTTCTGGGTCGGAGCCATGGGCCGCGCCTATCTCGAGTCGAAGGACTCGAAGGTGCTGTGCGCCGAGCTCTGGATCCAGGCGCTGACCGAGGCCAGCGACGACCCCGAGATCCGGAAGCTCCTGCGCAGGCAGATGCGCGAGGTGCACGCCTTCGTCAGCGACATCATCCGCCGTTCACAGCAGGCCGGCGGCGTCTTCCCAGAGCGCGACCCAAGCGCCGAAGCGTGGATCTTCATCTCAATCGGCCTCCTCGGCACAGTCGGGCGCCGAGTAGGCAGCGTCCCGGACGAAGACTTCGAAGCGATCATCGCCTCCCGCCGCCGCTGGATGACAGGCGCGTAACGCGTCGCTTCGCTCGCTTTCACGGGGGAACCCCTGGTTCCCCCGTGGGCCCCCTCTCTATGAAGGAGGGCCTGGGGTCAAGTGGGTTGGGCCGGCCATCGCCCAGTCAGGGCGGTCGCGTCGGGTGCGATCTGCGAGCAGCGCTCATCTCTCTATCGCCTCCTCTCGGGAGGATCAGGCTGGATG
>WNFU01001143.1_pt1 | contig 45000 bp, 39 predicted proteins | sample 5400121 | NCBI WGS metagenome assembly WNFU01 (sample SAMN13153360, study PRJNA577476) | soil metagenome | isolation source: 100 cm soil or saprolite under grassland replicate 1 | place: USA:California | collected 2016-06-15 | reverse complement strand
CGACACGCGGATTATGATTCCGCTGCTCTAACCGCTGAGCTACTCCGGCGGGGCCTCGGATCGTAGCGGCGGTCGACGCGGGGCTGGCGAGAGGAACGTTGACCTCGCTATGGGGGGGAAACGTTGCGTCTCGGGATGCGCGAGCGCCCGGAAGGTGTCTCTAGTGTGTCTCCGGTGAGCGATCTCGACAGCGCCGTGCGGGCCGTGGTGCGCGACTGCCTCGGCGTCTCGGCGGACGAGGACGTGCTCGTCATCTGCAACCCCGCCACCCGGGATCTGGCGGAGCGGCTGCGCGCCGAGGCGGAGGAAGCGGGCGCCGACGCGGTCCTCGCCCTGATGGCGGAGCGCGATTCCCACGCCGCCGAGCCGCCCGCGCCGCTCGCCGCGGCGATGAGCGCCGCGGACGTCGTCTTGGCGCCGACCGTCCAGTCGCTCTCCCACACCGCGGCGCGCAAGGCGGCGACCGAGGCCGGCGTGCGGATCGCGACGCTCCCGGGCGTCACCGAGGACATGCTCGCCCGGGTGATGAGCGCCGACATGGGCGAGCTGCGGCGCAGGGGCCGGGCGATCGCGGACCGCCTGACCGCTGGTCTGCAGGCGCAGATCACCTGTCCCAACGGCAGCGAACTGCTGCTTGGCCTGGGCGACCGCGAGGCGATCCCCGACGCCGGTGAGCTCACGCGGCGCGGAGCGTTCGGCAATCTGCCCTGCGGCGAGGGGTTCATCGCCCCGGTCGAGGGCACGACCGAGGGAACGCTCGTCGTCGACGGCTCGATCGCGGGCGTCGGGATTCCCGGCGAGCCCGTCGAGCTGACGGTCGAGAGGGGACACCTGGTCGCGGCGACCGGCGAAGAAGGGGGGCGGCTGATGGAGCTGCTTACCGCGCACGGCGCGGACGGCACCAACGTCGCCGAGCTCGGGATCGGCTCGAACGAGAAGGCGAAGCTGACCGGGGAGGTGCTCGAGGACGAGAAGATCCTCGGCACGGCACACGTCGCGTTCGGCGCCTCGGCCGCGATCGGGGGGACGGTCCAGGTCCCGGTTCATCTCGATTGCATCGTCTTGAAGCCCGAGGTCAGCGTCGACGGCGAGCCGCTCGTCCGGGCGGGCGAGCTGCTCGTCTGAGAAAGGCACCATGCTGCTCGCGGCTCCCAACGTTTCCGAGGGGCGCGACCGCGAGCGGGTGGCGCGCCTCGAGTCGGCCTTCGCGGGCGGCGTGACGCTGCTCGACGCCCACTCCGACCCCGACCACAACCGCAGCGTGTTCACGCTCGCCGGCGAGGCCGGTGCGCTGGGAGACGCGCTCGCGAGCGGGGCGCGCGCCGCCGTCGAGGAGGTCGACATGCGCCACCACCACGGCGTCCATCCCTGCGTCGGCGCGCTCGACGTCTGCCCGGTGGTCTGGCTCGACCCCGCGGATCGCGAAACCGCGGTGGGGGAGGCTCTCGCCGCGGCGGATCGAATCGCCGCGCTGGGCGTCCCGGTGTTCCTCTACGGGGATCTCGCCACGGGCCCCGGCAGGCGCGAGCGCAGCTTCTTTCGCCGCGGCGGTCTGCCCGAGCTCACGCTGCGCGTGGCGACGGGCCAGCTCCCGCCCGACCGCGGGCCGGTCGCGCCGCATCCCACCGCCGGCGCGACGCTGGTCACGGCGCGACCGCCGCTCGCCGCGTTCAACGTCGAGCTCGACACCGCGGACGCCGATGTCGCGCGCTCGGTCGCCGCGGGCCTGAGGGAGGGGGGAGGGGGGCTGCCGGGCGTGCGAGCGATCGGGCTCGCGCTCTCGGACGGTCGCACGCAGGTCTCGACCAACGTTCACGACCCCTCCGCGGTGCCGCTTTCACGCGTCCTCTCCGAGGTCCGGCGCCTGGCGGGCCGCCACGGAGCGGCGGCGCGGTCCGCGGAGCTGATCGGCCTGGTCGGCGAAGCGGCCCTCGAGGCCTACCCGGAGGACATCCCGCTCATCGGCTTCGATCCCGACCGTCACGTCATCGAGCGGCGGCTCGCCGCCCTGCCCGAATAGATTTCAAGTTGGCGATGGCTCAGACGAGGAAGCGCCGGCGGCGCAAGCATCGCGGCACCCAGTCGGGGAGCCTCGATCGCCGCCGCGCGGCGCGGCCGCGCAGCCGCAAGGAGGCGCAGGCCCGCGCGCGCTCGCGACAGACCAACAAACGCGATCAGGCGCCGACCTGGAGCGGGGCGGTCAACCGGGGACTCCTCGCGTCGGGGGTCTTCTTCCTGCTGATCGTGCTCGTCTTCCGGCAGCCCGCCACGAGTGCGCTGGCGCTCGCGGTCTTCATGCTCGCCTTCTACATCCCGATGGGCCACTTCATCGATCGCTTCCTCTACCAGCGCCGCGAGCGACAGCGCCAGGCCGAGCGCGCCGAGCGCCGGGGCTCGTAGCCCCGCCGCTACCCTCAGTCGCATGGACGTTCGCCAGTTCACGGTCGGCCCCGTGGCCGAGAACTGCTACCTGCTGCGCGCCGACGGCGCGGACCGGGCGGTGATCGTCGATCCGGGCGACGAGCCCGACCGCATCCTCGAGGCCGTCGAGGGCCTGGGGGTCACGGTCGAGGGGATCCTGCTCACCCACTGCCACTTCGACCACATCGGCGCGGTGGCGCCCGTCGCCCGCGAGACGGGGGCTCCCGTTTGGTGTCCCGAGATCGAGGTCCCGGTGCTGGCCGACATCATGTCCTTCGTCCCGTTCCCCGGCTTCGGGCCCTACGAGAGCTACGACGCCGACGAGACGGTCTCGGGAGGCGAGCGCCTGTCGCTGGCCGGGCTCGACATCGACGTCCTGTTCACCCCCGGCCACAGCCCCGGCCACGTCACCTACTCGATCCCCGGCCACGCGGCCCTGTTCTCGGGCGACGTGCTGTTCAAGGGTTCGGTCGGCCGCACGGACCTGCCCGGCGGCGACTGGGGAACGCTGCTGGAGAGCATCCGCACCCTGGTCGAGGGCCTTCCGGAGGACACGGCGGTCTACCCCGGACACATGGGGATCACCTCGCTCGGCGCCGAGCGCGCCACGAACCCGTTTCTGGCCGAGCTGGCGCGCTGAACGCTCGGTTCAGACCATCGCGCGTCGGCTGGCGCGACGCCACCGCGACGTGTATAGACTGCCGCCCAGGTTGAGGGGCATCAGGGCAAGGTTGTCGATCTGCCTGGCCGGCGTGGCGGCTCTCGCGCTACCCGCGACGGCGAGCGCCAAGACGTTCACGTTCGGCGTCACAGCCGGCGAGATCACGGCCAAGTCGGCGAAGCTCTGGGCCCACGCCGAGAAGTCGGGCAAGTACTTCTTCCAGGTCTCCGAGTCGAAGCGCTTCCACGACATCGACGGCTTCAAGAACGCGAAGGCGAAGTCTTCGCACGACAACACCCTCCAGGCCACCGTCAAGGGCCTGAAGCCCGGCGAGCAGTACTACTACGAGGCCTGCACCGCGGACGGCAAGAAGTGCAGCAAGACCGGCAAGTTCGAGACCGCGCCGAAGTCCAACAAGCCGGAGACGATTCGCTTCGCGTTCACCGGCGACACCGACGCGACGCCCGCCCCCGGTCAGTCGACGCCGTTCTTCAACACGTTCCAGACGTTCGCCGCGATGCTGAACGAGAAGAACGACTTCAACATCCACCTCGGCGACACGATCTACTCCGACTCCGAGGTCGGGGGCACGCCGCCGGCGCTCACCGTCGAGGAGAAGTGGGCCAAGTACAAGCAGAACCTCGGCCAGCAGAACCTCGTCAACATCCGCAAGGCGACGGGCTTCTACAGCCACTGGGACGACCACGAGTTCATCAACGACTTCTCGGTCGCCGAGGACGGCCAGGCGATCTACCAGGCCGGCGTCCAGGCCTTCACCGACTACGCGCCCGTGACCTACTCGCCCGACACGGGCCTGTACCGCAGCTTCCGCTGGGGCCAGAACCTGGAGATGTTCTTCCTCGACGAGCGCTCGTTCCGCAGCGCCAAGGCGTCGGCCGGCGGCACGTGCGACAACCCGAGCACGGGGGCGCCCGACCTCGCGCCGACGGCTCCGAGCGGGTCGCGAGCGCTGTTCTCGGCCCTGATCCCCTCGCTGTCTCAGCCGGTCTCCCAGCAGTGCCTCGACACGATCAACGACCCCAACCGCACGATGCTCGGCCAGGCCCAGCTCAACGCCTTCCTCAACGCGGTACAGAGCTCGACCGCGAAGTGGAAGGTGATCGTCAACGAGACGCCGATCCAGCAGTTCTACGGCCTGCCCTACGACCGCTGGGAGGGATACGCGCACGAGCGCGTCGAGCTGCTCAACCAGCTCCAGAGCCGCGGCGTCAAGAACCTCGTCTTCCTGACGACCGACACCCATGCCGACTTCGCGAACGTCGTCCGCCTGCGCAGCCTGAACGGTGACTCGGCGCCCGCCAACGCGCCGGCGAGCCCCCAGGACACGCCCTACAACGACTACATCACCGGTCCCGTGGCGACGGGCACGTTCTGGAAGGAGATCGACGCCACCGTGAACAACCCGGGGTCCGGCAAGCTGCTCTCGAACGCGTTCTTCAAGCCGGCTCCGCCGAACGGGGTCGGGATGCTCTGCGCCCAACGTTCAGCTACGCCGAGGTCGAGGTCAGCTCCAGCGGGATCACGATCTCCTACAAGGACTCGGTCGGCAACACGGTGCTCGACGCCGACGGCACGACGCCCTGCGGGCCGTACACGATCCCGGCGCAGTAGCGACGGCTACCTCGCCCGTTAGGCTCGGCGCTCTGTGAGCGCGCGCTTCAAGGCACCGAAGGGGACATTCGACGTCCTGCCCGCGCAGGCCGTCCCCCGAGCCCGCGTCGAGCGGGCGGCCGCGGAGCTGCTCGGGCGAGCAGGGTACGGCCGCATCGAGACGCCGGCCTTCGAGGACACCGAGCTCTTCGAGCGCGGGGTGGGCGAGGCGACGGACATCGTCCGCAAGGAGATGTTCACGTTCGAGGACCTCGGCGGTCGCAGCGTCACGCTTCGCCCCGAGGGCACGGCGCCGATCGCCCGCGCCTATGTCGAGCACGGCATGCACAAGCTGCCGCAGCCGGTCAAGCTCTGGTACGCGGGCCCGTTCTTCCGATACGAGGCCCCGCAGGCGGGACGTTTCCGGGAGTTCAGCCAGATCGGCGCCGAGGCGATCGGCTCGGACTCGCCGCTCGTCGACGCCGAGTTGATCATCCTGCTCGACGCGCTGCTTCGCGAGCTGGGGGTGCCCGAGCTCGAGCTGCGGCTGTCCAGCCTCGGTTCCGGCGAGGCGCGCGGCGCCTATCGCGAGGAGCTGCAGGCGTTCCTCCGCGCTCACGAGTCCGAGCTTGCGCGCGAGGTGCGCGACCGCATCGACGCCAACCCACTGCGCGCCTTCGACTCCAAGGACGAGCGCACAGGGGCGGTGATGGCACAGGCGCCGACGATCCTCGAGCGGCTCGAGGGCGACGATGCGGAGCACTTCGAGGCCGTGCGGCGGCTGCTCGACGAGGCGGGGATCGAGTACGCGCTCGACGGCACGCTGGTCCGCGGCCTCGATTACTACACCCGTACGGTGTTCTCGTTCGGCTGCCCGCGGCTCGGCGCCCAGTCCGAGGTCGGAGGGGGAGGGCGCTACGACGCGCTCGTCGAGCAGCTCGGCGGGCCCGCGGCGCCCGCGGCGGGCTGGGCGGTGGGCGTCGAGCGCATCGTGCTCGCGGCGGGAAGTGAGGAGGAGCAGTCGACGAGCGACGTGTTCGTCGCCGCCGCCGATGACCGGCGCGAGGCAGCGCTGGCGCTGGTCGGCGAGCTGCGCCGCGCGGGACTCTCCGCGGACCTCGACCTGGCGGGGCGCAGCCTGAAGGGACAGATGAAGCAGGCCGACCGGGTCGGTGCCCGCCACACCGTGATCCTCGACGAGGACGGCGGCGCGGTGCTGCGCGACATGAGCAGCGGCGAGCAGACCGAGGTCGATCCGGCGACGCTCGCCGAGACGCTGCTGCGCGGCTCTGGATAGCCTCGGCCGCGTCATGACGACCGGCGACGGCTTTCCGCCCCTGCGGCCCAACGAGTACCGCGACACGTGGTGCGGCCAGGTGCTCGAGGACCGCGTCTCGAAGACCGCGCGCGTCGCCGGTTGGGTCCACCGCCGCCGCGACCACGGCGGCCTGATCTTCGTCGACCTGCGCGACCGCACCGGGCTCGTACAGCTCGTCTTCCATCCCGACGAGGCCGGAGCCGCCCACGAGCTGGGCCACGGGCTGCGCCCCGAGGACGTGGTCACCGCCTCCGGCGAGGTCGTGCGCCGCGACCCCGAGATGATCAACCCCGAGATCGCGACGGGCGAGTTCGAGTTGCGCGTCGCAAACGCCGAGCAGATCTCGGACGCCGACACGCCTCCGTTCGAGATCGAGAGCTTCTCCGGCGAGGTGGGAGAGGAGATGCGGCTTCGCCACCGCTACCTCGACCTGCGCCGCGACCGCATGCGCGAGTCGATCGAGCTGCGCGCGCGCGTCAACGCCGCGATGCGCGAGTTCCTCGACTCAGAGGGCTTCCTCGAAATCGAGACCCCGATGCTGTCGCGGTCGACTCCCGAGGGCGCGCGCGACTTCCTCGTCCCGTCGCGCCGCGACCCGGGATCGTTCTACGCGCTGCCGCAGTCGCCGCAGCTCTTCAAGCAGATCCTCATGGTCGCCGGACTGGAGCGCTACTACCAGATCGCGCGCTGCTTTCGCGACGAGGAGCAGCGGGCCGACCGCCAGCCCGACTTCACGCAGCTCGACCTCGAGATGTCGTTCGTCACGGTGGACGACGTCCTCGACCTCAACGAGCGGCTGCTCGCCCACGTGTTCGAGCGCACCGGCCGCGCCACGCTCGAGCTGCCGCTGCCGCGCCTTCCGTACGACGAGGCGATCGCGCGCTACGGGACCGACCGGCCGGACGTGCGCTTCGGGCTCGAGCTGGTCGAGCTGACCGACGCCCTGCGGGACACCGAGTTCAAGGTCTTTCGGGGCACGATCGACGCCGGCGGGATCGTCAAGGGCCTGAACGCCGGGCGCCGCGAGCTGCCTCGCTCGGAGCTGGACGCCCTGATCGGCCGCGCCCAGGAGCTCGGCGCCGGGGGCCTGGTATGGGCGTTTCGCGAGGGCGCGGGGTGGCGCTCCCCGGTCGCCAAGTTCCTCTCGGCGGGCGAGCTCGCAGAGCTCAACTCGCGCCTCGGCGCCGAGGAGGGCGACCTGCTGCTGATCGTCGCCGACCAGCCGAAGACCGCCAACGCGGTGCTCGCCCAGCTGCGAATCGAGCTGGCGCAGCGCTTCGACCTCGTCCCCACCGACAGCGAGCAGCTCGTCTGGATCGTCGACTGGCCTCTGTTCGAGTGGGATCCCGAGGCGTCGCGCTGGGACCCGCTGCATCATCCATTCACCCAGCCGGCCGGTGAGCTCGACCCCGACTCGCCCGGGAGCGCCCGGGCGCTCGCCTACGACGTTGTCTGGAACGGTCAGGAGCTCGGCGGCGGGTCGATCCGGATCTCGGACCCCGACCTCCAGCTCGGCGTGCTCGAGGCGATCGGGATCCGCCCCGACGAGGCCAACGAGCGCTTCGGCTTCCTGCTCGAGGCGCTGCGCTACGGCGCCCCGCCGCACGGCGGGATCGCCTACGGGCTGGACCGCTTCGTCCAGCGGCTGCGCGGCGCCGACTCGATCCGTGAGGTGATCGCGTTCCCGAAGACCGCCTCGGGTGCGGACCCCCTGACCGGCGCCCCCGCGCGGGTCGACGAGGCGCAGCTTCGCGAGCTGGGGCTCGCCTTGCGCCCGGCGCAGCGCAGAGCCCCGAGCTAGGCCAGGGCGGGCGTCGCGGCGCCGGCCCGGTGCACCTTGACGCCGCCGGCTTCGAGTTGCGCAGCCGCCTCAGCGGGTCCGACGATGGCGTCGGTCGCCGCCCACTCGGCAGCGAGCTTGGCCAGGTCCGCGGCGGGATCCGGGCTCTGGAAGGAGGCCGTCTCGGCGTCTGCCCCGGCTGCCCTGAGGCCCTCGGCCAGGGGACGGATCCAGGCCAGGGTGCGCCTCACTGCGGTCTCCTCCTCTTCGGGCCCGGCCCCGACGTAGTCGCCGTCGGCGGCGAGCCCGGGAAGGTCCGCCACCAGAAACTGCGGGGCCGGACCCTCCCGGCTCAGGTACTCCCTGGCCATCTCGAGGGCGGCCGGTGCCGCGTCTACCTGCCCAGGGGCAATCAGCACGCGCGGCCCTCCGGTCATCGCCGGGATCCCGGCGAGCGATCCGCTCACCGACTTGTCGCGCTCCTGCTCGACGTCGACCGGGGGCACCAAGGCGTCCACGAGCGGCCCAGTCATCATCGTGGTGACGATCGCCCCGATGACGAAGGTGACCTGCATCGGGTCGGTGATCACCCCGGCCTGCTTTCCGATCACGGCGACGACCAGGATCATCAGGCCGCGGCAATTCATGAGCGTGCCGATCGTGTTCGCCTCGCGCCAGTTCAGTCCCACGGCCCGCCCGGCGAGGGCTCCCACCGCGAGCTTGGCGACGATCATCGCGACCAGGAAGAGCAGGATGCCGCCGATCAAATCGACCTCCAGCACGCGGAGGTCCGTCTGGAGCCCCGACACGGCGAGGAAGATCGGGATCATGAACACGACGACGAACTGCTGCAGACGATCGATCACGGCCCGGCCGAGCCCCTCGAACTGGGGCACGCACGCGCCGAAGAGGAAGCCGCCGTTGAGCGCGTTGATGCCGATTCTGTCGGCGGCGAGGCCGGTGGCCAGTGCGCCGAACAGAAGCAGGGCGAACAACTCGTCGTCGAGGGGCTTGGCGGGGTCGAATCTGCGCTCCAGTATCAGCCGCAGGAGTGGGCGTACGACGAAGAAGAGGAGGGCGGTGAGCCCGACCGCCAGGAGGATCTTCACCCCGACCGTGTTGGGGACCCCCTCTCCCTTCGCGGAGGCGAGCGCTGCGGCGACGACGATGAACATCAGTGGCGTTACCACGGCGGCCGCGCCGACCCCGATCGCGCCCATCGGCGTCGAGAGCATCCGCTTTTCCTGAAGTATTCGGGCCATCACCGGAAACGCGGTGACGGCGAGCGCGGCGCCTAGAAAAAGCGCGTGTGTCGAGGCCGAGACGGACTTGCCGTCGGGGGTCACCGCCACCTTCCAATCGGCGCCATCGAGGATCGAGCCGATCAGGAAGCCAAGCGCAACCGGCGCGGCGATCACGGCGAGCGCCACGATCAGGATCTGCCTCTCGCGCCCCTTGAGGAAGCGCTGCTGTACCTCGAGTCCGACCAGGAACATGAAGAAGACCAGCGTGAGCGTGCCGATCAGGCTCAGAAACGAGAAGGCCTGGAGGGGAAACAGGTCGTTGACCAGTCCGGTGCCGTCCACCGCCGGCTTGTCGGTTGCCGTTATGGCGCCGCTGGCGAGCTGCCCGCCGATCACCGTGGGCCCGATCAGGATCCCCGCGATGATCTCGCCGACGACCCGCGGCTGGCGGATGCGGACGAAGATCCCGCCGACGATCCGAGCGGCAAGCAGGATGATCGCCAGGTCCGCGAGCACGTAGGCGATCACCTCGGTCGGCGCGAGCGCCTCGGGCGGCGGTGAGGCCGGCGGCACGGCGCGATCCTATTCGCGACCGAGCCGCGGTCGCAACGCTTTTTCCCCGATACGCTGCGGCGCGATGGCTGAGGAGGGTCCGGACCGGAGCGCCACCGGACGGCGCCTCCTCCTCTTCTACCCGCTGCTCTTCGCCGCCGTCGCGGCCGTGGTAGCGGTCAGCATCTCGGCGGGCTCCGACGAGGGCACCCAGCCGGAGATCGCGGGCGGCTACGACCTGGCCGAGCAGGACCCGTGCCTGGGAAGCGAGTTCGACGTCAAGCAGTCGGGCCAGTTCGTCAACCTCGATAACCCCGACCAGACGCTCGGCGGATCGCTGCGCTTCCAGGACGACGCGCTGACCGGCGATGTCTCGTGCGTCGACGGGTCGAGCGCGCAGCTCGACACGCGAGTCGCCGACGACGAGATCTCGGGATCCGTCGACGGGCGCCAAATCGACGCGGTGCTGGCGCGCGACCCGCCGCCGCCGGGATCGCAGCGCCCCCTCGTGCCCGACGAGGTCGACGGTAAGTACCTGCTGGCGCCGCGATCCGAGTGCGCGGGGGGCCAGATCCAGCTCGACGAGACCGCGGTGGACAGCCTCGATCTGGTCGCGGGTGGCTCGTCGCTGGGTGAACTCACCTACGCCGACGGGGCGCTGGAGGGGACTGCCGAATGCCTCGACGGAGGCGAGGTCGACGTGAGCGGGGAGGCGGCCGATCGCACCCTCCAGCTCACTCTCGAGCCCGCCGCAAAGCCCGCCGGCGGGAACGCGGGTCCGGCGCCCGAGCGGCTGACGGCGACGAAGCAGCGCGACTTCGGCGACACGCTGGCGGCGTTCTTCGTCGCCGTCGCGGTGGTGATGATCGTCGCGCGGCTGTTCGGCGCGCTCGCCGTGCGGGTCGCCCAGCCGCGGGTGATGGGGGAGGTGGTGGCCGGGGTCGTCCTCGGCCCGACCGTGTTCGGGGCGCTGGCGCCCGATCTGCAGGCGCTCGTCTTCCCCAAGGACATCATCCCCATCCTCGGGGTCGTCGCCAACCTCGGGCTGATCTTCTACATGTTCCTCGTCGGGCTCGAGCTCGACCCGTCCCAGCTCCGCGGCCGGATGAGCCAGGCTGTCGCGATATCGAACGCGAGCGTTGCGGTCCCGATGGCGCTCGGGATCGCGGTGGCGGTGCCGATCTACGAGCTGCTCGGGCCCGACACCAAGTTCGCGGCCTTCGCGGTGTTCATGGGAGTCGCGATGTCGATCACCGCGTTTCCCGTCCTGGCGCGGATCCTGGTCGAGCGCAGGATGCTCAAGCGCCCCGTCGGCGCGCTTGCGATGGCCTCGGCGGCGATCGACGACGTCACGGCGTGGTTCCTGATCGCGCTCGCGACCGTGATCGCGGTGGCGGGATCGAGCAGCGAGGTGGTAAGGACGATCGCCCTCGCCGCGGCTTTCTGCGTCGTGATGTTCTGGGTGGTGCGGCCCCTGATCGGGCGGGTCTCCACGGCCTACGACGAGGCGGGCCGCGTTCCGGGCGGGTGGATCGCGGCGATCTTCGCGGGCGTCCTGCTTTCGGCATTCACAACCGAGGAGATCGGCATCGCGCTGATCTTCGGCGCCTTCGTGATGGGCCTCGTGATGCCTCGCCACGCCGAGCTCACCGAGGACGTCACCGGACGGATCGAGGACTTCGTGGTCACGCTGCTGCTGCCCCTGTTCTTCGCCTTCACGGGGCTGCGCACGAACGTCGGCCTGCTCGACCGGCCAGAGCTTTGGGGCCTCGCCGGGCTGCTCCTCCTGATCGCGATCACCGGCAAGTTCGCCGGCGCGATGCTCGCCTCCCGAGTCGTCGGGATGGGCTGGCGGGCGTCGGGCGTGCTCGGGACGCTGATGAACACGCGCGGGCTCACCGAGCTCATCGTGCTCAACCTGGCGCTCGAGAAGGGGGTCATCTCAGAGGCCCTGTTCGCGGCGCTCGTGCTGATGGCGCTTATCACGACCTTCATGGCCGGGCCGCTGCTTCTCCTGCTCGATCCCCGCAACGAGCTCGGCGCCCCGGTCGAGGAGGAGCTCGACGAGGCCCGCGCGGACTCGCAGGTCGAGTTCCCCGGGCTCGCTGTCCCCGAGCAGGCCATCCTCGTCGCCCCCCAGACCGAGGCGGGACTCGCCCAGCTTGTCGCGCTCGCCGAGCCGCTGGCGCGCTCGGAGCCGCCGCGCGAGCTGATCCTCGCGCGCCTCGTCCGGCCACCGCGCAGCGCTGCGGCGGCGGTGCGTCCCGGGCTGCAGACGGAGAACAAGCTGCTGCGCGAGGCCACGGATGAGATTCGCGATGCCCGCGACGAGCTGATCGGCGGGGGGATCGCCGCGCGCGCCGCGACGTTCATCTCCGCCGACCCCGGAGTGGACCTCAGCCGCATCGCCCAGCGCGAGGACGTCCACCTGCTGCTGATCGACGGCCGCCGGCCGCTGCTCGGAGAAGGCGTGCCGCGCGGCGAGGTCGGCGCCGTGCTCGAGCAGGCGCCATGCGATGTCGCCGTGCTGGTGGCAAGGGAGGACGCCGAGGTCGTCCCTGGCCCCGAGCGCAGCATCGTGGCGCCTTTCGGCGGCGTCGACCACGACTGGGCGGCGCTCGAGCTGGGCGCCTGGATCGCCTCGGCTACCGGGGCCCCGCTGAAGCTGCTCGGGGCGGCCGACGAGCCGGGCGAGGTCGAGCGCGTCAGCCGCATGCTCGCCGACGCGGGCCTGCTGATCCAGGCCTACGCCGGCGTCCCGGCCGAGCCCGTGATCGCCGAGCAGGGCAGGGCCGGTGTGATCGAGGCCGCGGGGGAAGCGGGCCTGCTGGTCGTCGGCCTGTCGCAGAGGTGGCGAGACGAGGGGCTCGGCCCGACGCGATCGGCAATCGCCAGGTCGGCTCCGGCGCCGACCCTGTTCGTGCGCCGAGGGACGCGCCCCGGCGCGCTCGCCCCGGCCGACGACTTCACACGGTTTACGTGGTCGGCGGCCGGCGTCGCGGGTCCCGGAGGCAGGTAGTGCCGGCGAGCGGCCGAGCGTGTTAGCTTGCGGCCGTGGGGGCCAGAGGCCGGTGAGGATCGACCGCAGCGCGGGATGAGCGCGTCGAACGGCGACTCGGCCGATGTCACGATCGCGGTCGTCGGCGACGGCTTCGGGGCGCTGCTCGTCTACACGACGGCGGTCTATCTTGGTTTCGCGCCCGAGCAGGTCGGGATCTTCGGCACCAACCTCAACCCCGTCCAGACCTACCAGCAGTTCGCCTGGAACCTCGGCCAGACCGTGCTGCGCTCCGAGTCGGAGTCGCATTTCCTGCCCGCCGACTGGCCGACGTTCGCCCAGCTCGACGCCTTCTCGCGACTCGACCCTTCGCCTCTGTTGCGCTCGGTGGGGCGCAAGTTCAATCCCGGAGTCCCCGAGATGCTCAGCGAGGCGGCGATCGTGACGGCGAAGCTGGGCTACGAGCGGCGAGTGCTCGGAGGGACGAAGGTCGGCTGGGTCGTCCGCGAGGAGGGCCCGCCGCCTTACTTCTCCCTATATGACGAGGAGGCGCAGCTGCTCGGCCGGGCCAAGCACGTCATGCTGGCGCTCGGCCACGGGCCGCTCGCCTTCCCGGGGATCTACGGAAAGGCGCGCGAGGATCCCGCCACCACCGACCGCATCGTCCAGGCCTACGAGCCGAAGCGGTACTACCAGGGCGGGCGCTATGTGATCGTGGGCTCCGGGATCGCCTCGGTCAACGAATGGGCGAACGTCGTCGACGCCGGTGCGCAATGCATCGCATTGCAGCGAAACCCTTCGCCCGAGGAGCAGGACCTCAACGTGCCGCGCTGCCTGTTCGACGGCAGCGGGATCGACGCCTTCCAGGGACTCGACTTCGACCAGCGGGTCGACTTCCTGGGCAAGGCGCTACGCGGGACATCGCCCGCGCGGCGCGGCTGGGCGCAGAAGATCAGCAGGGCCCGCGCCGCGGGCGCGTTCGAGGAGGTATTCGGCAACGTGAGCGAGATCAAGCCGTCGCCGAGCGGGCTCGCGATCAAGATCAAGCTGCTTAACGATCAGGAGCTCGGGCCGCTCGACGTAACGGGCATCACGTGCGGGACCGGGTTCGTCAAGTCGGCCTTCTCGCTGCCGCTGCTGCGCCGTCTGGCTCAGACCTACGACGTCCCGGTAGAGCGCGAGCGGATCCGGCTGAAGACGAACTGCGGCGTCCCGCCGCTCGATCGCGACGACTCGCGTCTCTGCATGATGGGACTGAGCGCCAACACGGTTGTTCCGAACGGCGACACCATCGCCGGGCTCAAGTACATCGCGCGACGCTTCGTCGGCGACGCCGCCAGGGCCGAGAGACTGCGCTACCGATCCGTTCCGTCACGGCTCGCGATGCAGCTCAGGCTCGCCGGGGCGACGGTCAGGGCGTTGCGCCAGATCCGCAAGTCGGAGCAGCTGGCCTAGATGTGCCCGACCCCGATAGGCCGAATCCACACCCGGGTCGCGACGATCGTGCTGCCGGCGGTGCTCGGGACGATCGTGTCGCTGATCACCGGCAACGCGGGTTGGATCGTGCTGATCGGTGTTTTCCTGCTCCAGGGCGTAGCGCTCGATGCGTGCGTCTACTCGTGGCTGTTGCGCTACCAGCCGCCGTGGATGACGGGCGTCCTCGCGCTTGCAGAGCTGGGCTTGCTGCTGGTCCTCGCCAACGTGCTGGAGCTCGGCGTCCCGATCGCGGGCGCGATCGCCTTCTACTGGGGCGCCTGGCTGCTGGCGGTCGGGACGAAGATCGTGCTGCTGCCGATCTTCTCGCTCACCTACCTCGAATCCTCGCTGGAGTTTCGCCGCATCGAGTGGTCGATCCCGCCCGCCCAGGCCGCGGTGCCGGTGGTGGCATCGGCCGTCGACGCGCAGGCGGGCCCGGGCCCCGTTGTGGAGCAGGCGTCGGGCGTTCACCGCAAGCCGCTCGAGCCGCGCCCCAGCCCGTCCGGCGTCCACGCGAGGCCGGTATAGGCTGAGCACATGGCGGAGCTGCTGTTGGAGATGGTCGAGGGCGCGGACCCCGGGGCGCAGTTCGCGCTCGAAGGCGCGGTCGAGATCGGCCGTGAGCCCGCGGCAGGTGGGGTCGTGGTGATCGACCAGCAGGTCTCCCGGCGCCACGCCAGGGTCTCCCCGCAGGCGGAGGGGGCGGTGGTGGAGGACCTGGGATCGCGCAACGGCACGTACGTCAACGGCCAGGTCACCGGGACCGGCCGCCGCGAGCTGGCGCCAGGCGACAAGATCAGGATGGGGCTGACGGTTTTCGAGCTTCGCAGCCGCGCCCAGATCGACCGCCAGCCCTCGGCGGTCCAGCCGTCACCCCAGATCTCGCAGGTCGGGGCGGGCGTGCTCGTGCCGGCGCACGAGGAGGAGCTCGGCGGCGTGCCCGTCCCCGGGCCGCCGCAGGCACCGGACTTCCGGGCCCCGGACGACGAGCCCGCCTTCGTGCCCCCGGAGGTCATGCGGCAGGCGAAGTCGGGCGGCAGGGCGCAGGCCGACGAGCTCGCGGCGCTCGTGGACGCACGCGTCAAGCGCCAGACCAGCGTCGCCGCGTTCGCCTTGCTGACCGTGGCGGCGCTCGCGGTCGCGATCTACTTCGGGGTCCGCTAGGACGGTCGCCGCGCGTCAGCGCGCCGCGAGGTAGATGATCACGCCCGCCGCGGTGGCCGCGACGACCGCGTAGGAGACCACGGTCGCCTCCACCCGGCGCGCCGCCGAGGCGCGCCTGCGCCGCGGGCGGGCCTCCGCGAACGCGGGGGTCGAGACCTCGGGGATGGGTGGGGCGGGGTGGACCACCGAGGGCGCGGGCGGCGGCGGGACGTCGCCGCGTTGCTCGGGTGCTTCCGGCTCGGGCGCCGCCGGAGCCGCGGCGGCCGGCGCCTCGGCACGCCACACCGTCTCGCCGATCCTGACGAGGTCGCCGGCGGCGATCTGGCGCGGGGCGGCGAGGCGCTCGTCGTTTACGAACGTCCCGTTGCGCGACCCGACGTCCTCGATCACGAGCCCTCCGTCGCGGACGTGAAGCGTGGCGTGATGTCGTGACACCTGGGGGTGGGCGAGCGTGACGTCGCAGTTCTGGCGCCCCACGGTCAGGCCGTCGCGAGGCTCGAACCTCTGGCCCGGGAGCGGTTGAAGCTCGACCAGGACCAGTGAGCTCACGAGGGCACCTCCGACCCCGCCAGGCCGGCGGCGGCCCTAAGCGCACGCGCGTAGGCGGAAGCCGACTGCGGCCGCCCCTCGGGTTCCTTCGCGAGCGCCCGGTTTACCGCCGCTCCGAAGTCGGGCGGGATCTCCGCGCGTCCGGCACAGGGATCGGCGGGCTCGTCGCGCAGGTGCGCCCACATCACCTGCATGGGCTTGCGGCCGGCGAACGGAGGTGACCCCGAGATGCACTCGTACACGACGCAGCCGAGACCGTATACGTCCGTGCGCGCGTCGGGCTCGCGCTCGGCACGGATCTGCTCCGGGGACATGTAGTGGATCGAGCCCACCGCCTGCCCGAGCCGGGTGAGGATGACGCTCGCCTCGCGGTCCTTGGCGAGACCGAGGTCGGCGATAAAGGCCTTGCCCTCGGTGTCGAGCATGATGTTGGGCGGCTTGACGTCGCGATGGACGAGCCCCGCCTCGTGCATGGCGTCGAGCCCCGCCGCCACCTGGTCGCAGATCCGAACCGTGTCCTCGAGCGACAGCCGGCCCTCGCGCTCCAGCCTCTCCTCGAGCGAGCCGCCGCCGATGAACGCCTGGGTCAGGTAGAGGCTCCCGTCGATCTCGCCACGATCGAGGACCGGCACGATGTTGGGGTGGCGCACCTTCGAGGCCATCTTCGCCTCGCGCTCGAACCGCGCCCTGAAGCCCTCGTGCGTGCTCAGCTCCGGGCGCAGCACCTTGAGCGCCACCTCCGAGCCGCCGGGCTCGGCCGCGCAGAACACGTGGCCCATCCCGCCCTCGCCGAGTCGCTCCCGCACCGTGTACGGGCCGAAGCTGTCGCCTTCGCCGAGCTCGCTCATCTCCTTCTGACGATCGTCAATGCTATTGACCGATGAGCGAGCCGCCGGAGACGAATGGCGAGCGCTCCGGCCAGGCGCCCGCGAGCAGCGGCGCCGCGCGGCAGGTCCTCGACGCCCTGAGCCGCGGCGACGTGGACGCGTTCGCGCGCCTGCTGCACCCCGAGGTCGAGATCCATACCTCCAAGGGCGTGCGCAGGGGGATCGCGGAGGCGCGCGAGTGGGCGAGCCGGACCTATGACCATCTGGACAGGCGCTACGAGGTTGAGGAGCTGCACGTCACCGGCGAGAGCGTCCTCGCCCTCGCCCAGGTTCAGTACGTGTGGCGCGAGAGCGGCGAGGTGGGCGATTCGGTCCCGGTGGCGGTGGAGCTCGACTTCGAGCAGGGAAAGTTGCGGCGCTGGCGACTGCACGACGACCAGGCCATGGCGCTCAAGGTTTTCGCGCCCGCTGTCGAGTGAGCAGATGACTGGTAGCGTCTACGGAGGCTCGAGCTTGTTCGATAGCTGCTCCAATGTGAGCCATCACAATCGGCTTGGGAGTCGATTTCCGGAGAGTCCCATTGGGGGCTTTGCGGTAGACACCCACCTGGATACACGGGTTCTCAAGCCGAGCGGCGTCGGCAGGCTGGGGCCTTCTTGCTTTGGGGGTGGAGCCGCGTGAGGCGCGCCGCCAACGAGAACCCGGTCGTGCAGGCCGCGCTGATCGCAGGCCTGCTGATCTTGTTCGCGATCATCTTCTACATGCGGGTCCTGAGCGGCGGCTCGGAATCGACGACCGAGAGTACGGCGCCGACCTCGACCACGGGCGCAACCGCGACCCCGGCGGCGCCGGGCGCGACTGCGACCACGCCGACCGCTCCGGGGGTCGCGCCCCCGGCGACCGCGCCGGCTCCCGGCGCCGAGGCCCAGGGCTCGATTCCCGACAGCGCGCTGAAGCCCGGCAAGGGATTGCCGGCACCGGTCGTCAACGCCTATGACGACGGCAAGGCGATCGTGCTGCTGATCGTCAAGCAGAGAGGAATCGACGACAAGCGGGTCAAGGCTTACGTCGAGGCGCTGCGGGGGCGCCCCGACCTCAACGTGGCGGTCTTCGTGACCGGGGCGAAGAACATCGCTCACTACTCGCGTATCGCCAACGGGGTCGGGGTCAGCCAGGTTCCCGCCCTCATCGTGATCCGCCCAAAGAGCGTGAGCGGAAAGATCCCCAAGGCCACCGTGAGCTACGGCTTCCGCGGGCCGGAGAGCGTCCTTCAGGCCGTCGAGGATGCGCTCTACAAGGGCCACGACGTCCCTTACTACCCGGACTGACGCGCGCCGCCCACCCCGAGCGGGAGGCTGAGTCCGCTCGCCCGGGCTACCTTTAGCGCGTGAGCGCTGAGGGGATCCATTACTACCTGGACGACCGCTCGCGGCGCGGGCCCACCCGCGACGGATGGGCCAGCGGGGCCGCCGGCGGCGCGCCGTGCGGCGATCTCGTGCGGCTGTCGCTCGACGTCCGCGATGGGCGCATCGCGGCGGCATGCTTCGACGCCGAGGGCTGCTCGGCCGCAATCGCCGCCGGCGCGGCGATCGCCGCCGCGGTCGACGGGCTGGAGGTGCTCGACGCGGCACGGATCGGTCCCCAGGAAGTAGAGGTCGAGCTCGGCGGGCTGTCGGCGCAGGGCCGTCACGCCGCCGAGCTGGCCGCCGACGCGCTGCATCGCGCGCTCGGTTCCGCGATCGCCGCCGGCGCCGCGCTGGTCTCCCCCGGGAGCGGGCCCCAGCGGGGCCGGGTGCTGGTCGCGATGAGCGGCGGAGTGGACAGCGCTGTCGCCGCCCAGCTCGAGCGCGAGCGTGGCGCCGAGGTCGTCGCGGTGACGCTGAAGCTGTGGGCGGACCGGGTCACCGACGGGGCGCGCAGCTGCTGCTCGCCCGAAGCGGTGGTCGGCGCCCGGTCGCTCGCCCATTCGATGGGCCTGCCGCACCTGACGATGGATCTCGAGCGGCGCTTCCGCGCCGCGGTGGTGGATGACTTCCTGGCCGGCCACGAGGCGGGGCGAACCCCCAATCCCTGCGTGCGCTGCAACGGGGAGGTCCGCATCGACGCGATGCTGGGGCTCGCCGATCGGCTCGGAGCCGAACGCCTCGCCACGGGCCATTACGCGCGCATCGCGGGCGACGATCAAGGCCCCCTTCTCGTCGCCCCCGCGGACGCGGCGAAGGATCAGACCTACATGCTCGCCGCGCTGCCGCCGCGGGCTCTGGTGCGCTTGCGCTTCCCGCTAGCCGGGCTTACCAAGCCGCAGGTGCGTGAGATCGCGGCCGAAGCGGGGCTTCCCGTGGCCTCGCGCGCCGACAGCCAGGACCTGTGCTTTCTCGCCGGCGAGGGCAAGCGCTCCTTCCTTGCCCGGCACGGTCGGGTTGCGGAACGGCGGGGCGAGGTCGTCGATCCCGACGGCGAGGTTCTCGGGGCGCACCCGGGCCATCAGCACTTCACGGTCGGGCAGCGCCGCGGGATCGGGATCGCGGCCCCGCGGGCGCTCTACGTGCTCGCCACCGACGCTGCGTCGAACCGGGTCGTGGTCGGCCCGCGGGAGCGACTGGCGCGCGACCGGGTCCGCGTGCGCGACGCCGTGTTGCACCGGGACGGACGGCGCGTCAACCGCGTGCGCCTCCGCTACCACGCCACGCCGCTGGCCTGCAGGGTGGAGGAGGTGAGCGGCGGTGCGTCCTCGCCCGGCGCCGGCCGCCACCCGGAGCTCACGCTGCGGCTCTCCGAGCCCGCGTACGCCGTCGCACCCGGGCAGACCGCGTCGCTGATGGACGCCGACGCGATCGTCGGCCACGCCATGATCGCGTAGTGGGTCCGGCGATGGTCTACGACATCAAGACCCGCAAGCTCTCGTCGCAACGCACCGCGGTGGTTCGGGTCGTCTCCTCATCCGCGGAGATCGGCGAGACGCTGCGTCGCGTCCTTGGTGAGGTCGCGGACTCGCTCGCGCGCCAGGGCGTCGAGCCGAGCGGGCACCCCTTCGCGCGCTTCTTCGACTACACCGCCGAGCAGGCCGACTTCGAGGCCGGCTTTCCGGTGTCGGGGCCGGTGCGGGCCGAGGGCCGGGTCGAGTCCGGCGAGCTACCGGAGGGCAGGGCGGCGATGACGGTCCACCGCGGCCGCTACGAGGACCTGCAGAGCGCCCACGACGCACTCGGCGAGTGGGTCCTGGCCCACGACCACGACCCCGGCGGGCCCGTGTGGGAGGTCTACGTCACCGGCCCCGCGCAGGGCGACGATCCCGCGAAGTGGGAGATCGAGGTGGTGTGGCCGCTGCGAAAGTGAGACTGCCGGCGTCCATACACTTGCTCGCGTGAGCTCCTCCGCGTCGGAGATCCGCGAGACCTACCTGTCGTACTTCGAGCGCAATGGGCACATGCGCCGCCCCTCGGCGTCGCTCGTCCCCTCGGCGCACGATCCCTCGGTGCTGCTCACGACCGCGGGGATGCAGCCGCTCAAGCCCTATTTCCAGGGGCTCGAGGAGCCGCCGAGCAGGCGCCTGACGACCTGCCAGCGCTGCTTTCGCACCACCGACATCGAGGAGGTCGGCAACACGGCGCGCCACCTCACGTTCTTCGAGATGCTCGGCAACTTCAGCTTCGGCGACTATTTCAAGCAGGAGGCGATCGGCTTCGGCTGGGAGCTCTCGATCGAGGGCTTCGGGCTCGACCCCGAGCGGATCTGGGTGACGGTGTTCGAGGGCGACGAGGAGCTCGGGCTCGGCCCCGACACCGAATCGATCGAGATCTGGCGGGCCCGCGGCGTACCCGAGGAGCGGATCGTGCGCCTGCCGCGTTCGGAGAACTTCTGGCAGGCCGGGCCGGTGGGCCCCTGCGGGCCGTGCTCGGAGATGTACGTCGATCGCGGCGAGGACTTCGGCGGTCCGGACGAGCGCCCCGGCGACGACACGGAGCGCTTCCTGGAGTACTGGAACCACGTCTTCATGGCCTACGAGCTGCGCGAGGACGGCTCGCTCGTCGACCTGCCGCAGCGCAACATCGACACCGGCCTGGGCCTGGAGCGGATGGCGGCGATCCTCCAGGGCGCACCCTCCGTCTACGAGGCGGACCCCTTCCGGCCGCTCGTCGGGCTCGCGGAGGAGCTGTCGGGCCGCCGCTACGGCGACGACGACAGGACCACCAGGGCGATGCGGATCGTCGCCGATCACTCGCGGGGGATGACGCACCTGATCGCCGATGGGGTCGTGCCGTCGAACGAGGACCGCGGCTACATCCTGCGCCGCGTCATGCGCCGCGCGATCCAGCAGGGGCGCGTGCTCGAGCTCGAGCCGCCGTTCATGGAGCGCTTCGCGGAGCGGGTCATCGAGACGATGGGCGACGCGTATCCGCAGCTCGCCACGGAGCGCGACATGATCATGCGCTGGGTCTCCGACGAGGAGCGCAGCTTCGGGCGCACCCTGGACCGCGGCACGGAGCTGCTCGCGCGGCTGGTCGACGAGGCGCGTCAGCAGGGCACCTCGTGGGTGGACGCGGCCGAGGCGTTCAAGCTCCACGACACCTATGGCTTTCCGTACGACCTCACCAAGGAGCTGCTTGCCGAGCAGGGGCTGTCGGTCGACGACGCCGGGTTCGAGGCTCTGATGGACCAGCAGCGCGAGCGCGCCCGAACAGGGGCGGAGGCGGCGACCGAGGATCGCCACGGGGCCGTGATCTCGTTCGTCAGCTCGGCCCCGGAGTCGCGATTCGTCGGCTACGAGACGCTTGACGCGCGGACCAGCGTCGCCGCGGCTACCCCGATCGACGGCGAGGGCCCCGATCCCGGCGCGGTCGCCCTCGTCAAGCTCGAGGAGAGCCCCTTCTATGCCGAGGGCGGCGGGCAGGTCGCCGACTCGGGCGTCGTTCGCTGGGATGGTGCTGAGGGGCGCGTCGTCGACGTCTACCGGGTCGGTGAGGACCAGGCTCTGAAGCTGCAAGCACCCGCGGTCCCCGAGCCCGGGCAGCGGGTCGAGGCCCACGTCGAGCGTGCGACGCGTCACGCCACGATGCGCAACCACACAGCCACCCACTTGCTGCACGCGGCGTTGCGCGAGCAGCTCGGCGATCACGTGCGCCAGGCGGGCAGCGCAGTTCGTCCCGACAAGCTGCGCTTCGACTTCACGCACGGCGCCGCGCTCGCCCCCGAGGAGGTGCGCGCGATAGAGGACCGCGTCAACGACTGGATCAAGGCCAGCCTGCCGGTTCGCGCCATGCACATGGCGCGCGACGAGGCGGAGGCGCTGGGGGCGATGGCCCTGTTCGGCGAGAAGTACGGCGACTGGGTGCGGATGGTCGAGGTCGAGCAGGTCTCGCGCGAGCTGTGCGGCGGGACCCATGTCGCCAACACGGCAGAGGTCGGAATCTTCGCGATCGTCTCCGAGGGTTCGAGCGCCGCCAACGTGCGCCGTGTCGAGGCGCTCACCGGGCCCGCCGCGATCGACTGGTTTCGCTCGCGCAACGACGCCCTCGACGAGGTCGGGGCCCTGCTCGACTCGCCGCGCGACGCGTTGACGGGGGCCCGCCGCGCCGCGCAGCGCCTCGACGAGCTCGAGAAGCGCGCCGCCGAGAGCGGCTCGCGCGAGGCGGCCGAGCTGGCTCGCGAGCTCGCCGAGCGGAGCACGGACGTGGGCGGGATCCGCGTGCTCGCCGAGCGCGTCGACCTCGCCGACCAGCGAGCGTTGCTCGATCTCGCCGACCGCGTCAAGTCGCGCCTCGGGGACGCCGCGGTGGTCCTGGGGGGCGCGGGGGACGGTCGCGTCGCGCTGGTCGGCGCGTTCGCCGACTCGGCAGTCGAGCGCGGGCTCTCGGCCGCCGAGGTGGTGCGCGAGGCCGCCGGCGCCGTGGGCGGCGGCGGTGGTGGCAGGCCGACCGCGGCGCAGGCCGGAGGGCGAGACGCGAGCCGCCTCGACGAGGCGCTCGAGATCGCGCGACGCGCGATCGAGTCCCAGCTCGGTTCCTAGTGGGCCCCCACTAGCTCACGCCCGATGCGCGTCCTCGCCCTCGACCACGGACTCGCGCGCTGTGGCTGCGCGATCTCGGACCCGACCGGCACCGTCGTCCGACCCCTCCCCGTCATCGAGCCCCCCGAGGCGCGCGACGTGGCGCGGCTCGTCGCCGAGCACGATGTGGATCTCGTGGTCGTCGGGCTCCCGCTAGGGTTGAGCGGCGAATCGGGGGCCCAGGCCGCCGCCGCACGCCGGTTTCGCGACGAGGTGGCCTCACTGGTGGATGTACCTGTGGAGACCTACGACGAACGGCTGACGACCCGACTGGCGGAGCGGACCGCGCGCGCCGGCGCCGGCGCCGCGGAGGACTCCCTCGCCGCCGCCCATCTGCTCGAGAGCTACCTGGCGAGCCGCGAGGCGGCCGCCGAACGCGACCGTCCAGGAGAGCAGGCATGACGGACACCGCCGGCCGCGACCCGGACGATCCCCTCCTGCGCTACGAGAGGCAGCGCGATCCGCTGGTCGACGATCCGTTCGCCTTCGACGATCCCGCCGCGCGTGAGCGCGAGCAGCGCCGGGCCGAGCGGGAGCGCCGGCGGCGCGAGCGCCCGCAGCGTGGCGAGCGCACGCGCCGCTCGCTCGGCGAACGCGTCCGTCGCATCGCGGGCGATGGCACGCCGGCGGACGCGTCGCCCGAGCCTGAGCCGTCATCCCCGGATCCTCCGGTCGCTCCGCCCGCTCCGCCCGCTCCGCCACCTGGGCGTCCCCCCGCGCCGCCCGAGCCGACGACCCCGCCGCCCGATCGCACCTCGAAGCCCGCCGCACGCCGACCGCTCACTCGCCCGCCGGGCGGAGCGGTGTGGCGCCGGCGGATCGCCGCGCTCGTCGCGCTGGCCGCCGGCGCGGCGCTGGTGTGGTTCCTGGTCGCGCTGTTCCAACCGTTTGGGGGCGACGGGGAGGGCAAGGTGGTCGTCGAGGTCCCCAAGGGCGCGACGGCGGGCGAGATCGCCGACATCCTCGACGAGAAGGGCGTGGTCTCGAGCTCGAGCCTGTTCCGGCTCAGGCTGACGCTCGTGGGCAAGAGTGACGAGATCGAGGCCGGGACGTACACGCTGGCCGGCGGCATGAGCTACGGCTCGGCGATCGACGTGCTGACGGCTCCGCCCGGTCAGAACGAGATCACGGTCACCGTGCCCGAGGGCTACACGATCGACCAGATCGACGAGCTCGCCGCCGACGCGGGGTTGAAGGGCGACTACAAGCAGGCCGTCGCGAAGGCAAGGGGCTTCGACCCCTCGAAGTACGGCGCGCCAGGCGGCGGCGAGCTCGAGGGCTTCCTGTTCCCGGCCACCTACGAGCTGGAGCCGGGGTCGAGCTCCGAGGATCTCGTCGATCAGCAGCTCGCCGCGTTCGAGCGCAACGTCAAGCGCCTGGACCTCGGCTACGCGGAGTCGAAGAACCTCGACGTCTACGACGTGGTCACCATCGCCTCGATGATCGATCGCGAGGTCCAGGTCCCGAGTGAGCGCGAGCTCGTCTCCGCGGTGATCTACAACCGGCTGGCGAGCGGCGAACCGCTGGGCATCGACGCCACGCTGCGCTACGCGCTCGAGAACTACGACAAGCCGCTGACCCAGTCCGACCTGGCCAGCGACACGCCCTACAACACGCGGCTCGTCGCCGGGCTGCCGCCGACGCCAATCGGCAACCCCGGGCTCGCCTCGCTGAAGGCGGCGGCCAAGCCGGCCAAGGTCGACTACCGCTTCTACGTCGTCAAGCCGGGCACGTGCGGCGAGCACGTCTTCACGGCGAGCGAGCAGGAGTTCGAGCAGGCCGCCCAGGCCTACCAGGACGCGCTCGAGGCCGAGGGCGGCTCGCCGACCGAGTGCTGAGCGCAGCTTCGACCCGCCCCCACCCGCCCGAAGGGGCCCGGCCCGCTCGCATTGCCGGCCCACCGTCCTGCCCTGGGTTCGCCATTCGACCTCTATCCAGGACGGCGCGTGGATAGTGAACCGCCTCGCCGTCATCGGCCAGCCGATCGCCCACTCGCGCTCGCCCGCGATGCACACGGCCGCCTTCGAGGCGCTCGGGATCGCCGACGACTGGTCCTACGGCGCGATCGAGGCCTCGCCGGAGGAGTTTGCGCGGCGCACGCGCGAGCTGGCTGCCGAGGGCTATGTCGGCGCCAACGTCACGGTGCCGCACAAGCGCGCCGCGCTCGAGATCGCCGATCGGGCCTCCGACGTCGCGCGCGAGATCGGGGCCGCCAACACGCTCAGCTTCGATTCCGGCGAGATCGCCGCCGAGAACACCGACGGGACGGGCCTGCTTGCCGCGCTGCCGTCGGCGCCCGCCGGGATGCGCGCGCTGGTGCTCGGGGCGGGCGGCGCCGCCCGGGCGGCGGTCTGGGCGCTGCGCCGCGAAGGCGCGGCGGTGGAGGTCTGGAACCGCACGCCGATGAGAGCGCACGAGCTCGCCAAGAGCCTCGGCGGCGAGGCGACGGAGGCCGTCTCGACGCCGAACTACGACCTGATCGTCAACGCGACCTCCGTCGGGATGCATGAAACTACCCCATCTGGGGGAGTATCAGGCTTAAAGCCCCTGCCTGTCGATGCCGATGGTCTGCATGACCGCCAGGTGGTGGTGGACCTCGTCTACGGGTCCGACGAGACGGCGCTCGTCCGCGCGGCACGAGAGCGCGGCGCAGCCGTCATAGACGGGCTCGAGGTGCTGGTCCACCAGGGTGCGGAGTCGCTTCGCATCTGGACCGGCCTCACCCCCCCGCTGGAGGCGATGCGCAGGGCGGTCAGACAAGACACATAGATGGCAACCGAGAAGCGACCCACATACCTCACGCCCGTACCCACCGCCGGACAGGCGGTCGCGGCCGAGGACGTCCAGCAGCCCGAGGACGAGTCGAAGGTCCCCGGCGTCATTCCGCCGCTGCGGCGCGGTCACTCGGGGATGTTCATCACCGACGTGATCGTCGAGCTGGGATACGCCAGCCAGGAGCGGGTCGACCAGGTCATCGCCGAGGCGCGCACCGCAGGTCGTTCACCCGAGCGGCTGATGCTCGAGGAGGGCGTGATCAGCGCCGAGCAGCTCTCGCGGGCGATCGCCGAGCGCTACGGCCTCGATCACATCGACCTGTCCGTCTACCAGATCGACATGGCGGCGGCGAACATGCTTTCGGTCAGCACGGCGCGGCGCCACAAGGCGCTCCCCGTGGGCTACGTGGACAAGGAGACGCTGCTGCTGGCGATGGCGGATCCCGCCAACGTCCTGGCGCTCGACGACATCCAGATGGCGACCGGGCTCAACTGCCGCGTCACGGTTGCCTCCGAGGAGGACATCGACGCGCTGATCAGCCGCCTCAACACGCTGCAGAGCGCGGTCAGCGAGGCGATCGACGAGACCGAGGAGGAGGAGGGGCTCGACGAGGCCGAGCTGATGTCGCTCCGCGAGTCGGCGGAGGACGCTCCGGTAATCAAGCTCGTCCACAGCATCCTCGGACAGGCCGTCGCCGAGGGCGCGTCCGACATCCACTTCGAGCCCGATGAGGGCGACATGCGGGTCCGCTTCCGGGTCGACGGGGTGCTGCACGAGGCGGCGCGCGTGCCGAAGCGGATGGTCGCCGGCGTCGTCTCGAGGGTGAAGATCATGAGCGAGCTCGACATCGCCGAGAAGCGCCTGCCGCAGGACGGGCGGGTCAGCATCAACGTCGAAGAGCGCCGGGTGGATCTCCGTATCACGACACTTCCCACCCAGCGCGGCGAGGGTTGCACGATCCGCATCCTCGACCAGACCGCGGCCCTGCGCTCGCTCGACGACCTCGGGATGGACGGCGAGGGCCGGGCGCGCTTCGAGACCTCCTTCCGCAAGCCCTACGGGGCGATTCTCGTCACAGGGCCGACGGGCTCGGGTAAGACGACGACGCTGTACGCGGCGCTCGACCAGCTCAACGAGGTCGACAAGAACATCGTCACGATCGAGGACCCGATCGAGTACCGGCTCGGCGGCATCAACCAGATCGGGGTCAACCGCAAGGCGGGGCTCAACTTCGCCACCGGGCTGCGCTCGATGCTGCGCGCCGATCCCGACGTGATCATGGTCGGCGAGGTTCGCGACGCCGAGACGGCCCGGATAGCGATCGAGGCCGCGCTGACGGGTCACATGGTGCTCACGACCCTGCACACCAACGACGCCCCCGGTGCGGTCACGCGTCTGGCGAAGATGGGAATCGAGTCGTTCCTGACGTCATCGGCGATCGACTGCGTCGTCGCCCAGCGGTTGGCGCGCAAGCTCTGCACGCACTGCAAGAAGCGCGTCCTGATCCCCGCCGCGGCGCTCCAGGAGGCCGGGTTCAGGGTCGGCACCGATCTCGAGGCTTACGAGTCCGTGGGCTGTGCACGCTGCAACCACATCGGCTACCGGGGCCGGATCGGCCTCTACTCGGTGATGGTGATGAGCGACACGCTCAAGGACATGACCGTCGGCCTCGCACCCGAGCAGGACGTTGCCCGCAAGGCGCGCGAGGAGGGGATGCTCACCCTCAAGGAGGACGGCCTCGCCAAGGTCCGCGCCGGGATCACGAGCATCGAGGAGGTAGCTCGGGTCTCGAGCTAGGGGGCCGGCCGCCGTCGCGGCTCAAGGTTCCCGCCTCAGGCACCGATCTAAGACGCGATGGAGTTCGATTTCTCTGAAGTTCTCACGCGCATGGTCGAGATGCGCGCTTCGGATGTCCACCTGACGTCCGGCTTCCCGCCCGCGATCCGCATTCGGGGGCGCATCGTCCCGATGGAGGAGTACCCGCGGCTCAATCCTCAGCAGACTCGCGAGGTCGTCTACAGCATCATCAACGACGACCAGCGCAAGCGCTTCGAGAACCACAAGCAGCTCGACTTCGCCTACTCGATCCCCGGGGTGGGGCGGTTCCGGATCAACTGCTACTTCCAGCGCGGCGCGATCAGCGCGGCGTTCCGCGCCATCCCGCACGACATCCTCAGCCTCGAGCAGCTCGGCCTGCCGATGATCCTGGAGGAGTTCACTCGCAAGCCGCGCGGGTTCGTGCTCGTCACCGGTCCCACCGGCTCGGGCAAGTCGACCAGCCTGGCGGCGATGATCGACCTGATCAACAGCACGCGCGAGGAGCACATCCTCACGATCGAGGATCCGATCGAGTTCCTGCACCGCCACCAGAAGTGCATCGTCAACCAGCGAGAGATCGGTGCCGACGCCGATGACTTCGCGACGGCGCTGCGCGCCGGCCTGCGCCAGGACCCCGACGTCATCCTGGTCGGGGAGATGCGCGACCTCGAGACGATCTCGACCGCGCTGACCGCGGCCGAGACCGGACACCTCGTGTTCGCGACGCTGCACACCCAGTCGACCGCGCAGACCGTCGACCGGATCATCGATGTGTTTCCCGCCGCGCAGCAGAACCAGGTCCGGATGCAGCTCTCGATCGCGCTTCAGGGCATCGTCACGCAGCAGCTCCTGCCGACGGCCGACGGCGCGGGCCGGGTCTCGGCGTGCGAGGTCCTCATCCCCACCCCCGCGATCCGCAACCTGATCCGCGAAGGAAAGACGCATCAGATCTACTCGGCGATCCAGACCTCGGGCGCCGTCGGCATGCGGACGATGGACTCCCACCTCGCGCAGCTCGTGCGCATGGGCAAGATCACGCGCTCGCTCGCCGAGCAGCGGGCATCGGTCCCCGAGGAGCTCAAGCGCCTGATGGGCGGCATGCAGGCCCCCGCGCAGTCAACCGGTGCGACACCTGACGCCGGCAGCCTCGCCGGCGCGATGCCGCGATGAGCACGTTCGCATTCCGCGCCGTCGACCTCGCCGGGGTCCCCTCGCGCGGCGAGGTCGAGGCCGCCAGCAAGGTCCAGGTCTCCGAGCAGCTTCGCCAGCGCGGGCTGATCGTCCTCGACGTCACGCAGAAGCGTGAGGCGCTCCGGCTCGACGACATCTTCAAGCGCTTCCGGCGTGTGAAGCTGCGCAACCTGTCGGTCTTCTCTCGCCAGTTCGCCACCCTGATCGATTCCGGGATGCCGATGCTGCGGTCGCTCCACACGCTGGAGGACCAGACCGAGGACGAGCTGCTCAAGGAGACGATCGTCGGGATCCGCCAGGACATCGAGGCAGGAAGCTCCGTCGCCAGCGCGCTCGACCGCCATCCCCAGGTCTTCGACCCGCTGTACCGCTCGATGGTGCGCTCGGGCGAGGGCTCCGGACGGCTGGAGGAGGTCCTCGACCGCGTCGCGTACCAGCTCGAGAAGCTCGACGCCCTGAAGCGTCAGATCCGCTCCGCGATGGCCTACCCGATCGTCGTGTTCGCGCTTGCGATCGCCGTCATGCTCGCCGTCGTCACCTTCATCGTCCCGGTCTTCACCGGGATCTACGACGAGATCGCGTCCGAGACCGGCGGCGACGCCGAGCTCCCGTTCATGACCCAGATCACGGTCGCGATGTCGGGCGCGGTGACGGGCTACTGGTACGTGTTGATCATCGTGATTCCGTTGCTCGTCCTCGCGGCGCTGCGCTACAAGCGGACGGAGCGCGGTCGTGACCTGTGGGACAGGGCGAAGCTGCGCCTGCCTGCGCGGGTCGGCGACGTCGTCCAGAAGGTGGCGCTGGCGCGCTGGTCGCGAACCTTCTCGGGGACGGTGGCCGCCGGGGTGCCGATCCTCCAGTCGATCCGGGTCACCGGCCAGACGTCGGGAAACACGGTGATCGCGAAGGCAATGGAGGAGGTCTACGAGTCGGTCAAGCGCGGCGGCACGATCGCGAAGCCGATCTCCGGGCACGCGATCTTCCCGTCGATGGTCTCGCACATGGTCGCGGTCGGGGAGGAGACCGGCCAGCTCGAGCACATGCTCGCCAAGATCGCCGACTTCTACGAGGCCGAGGTCGACGCGAAGATCAAGGCGCTCACCTCGCTGATCGAGCCGCTGATGATCATGTTCGTCGGCGGCGTCGTCGGGTTCATCGTGATCTCGATGTACCTGCCGATCTTCGACCTCTACGACAAGATCCGCTAGCCGGCCGGCGAGCCGCGCGGCGCCTTCTCCGCGGCGGACCCCCGCGGATGTCCGGATCCGCCGTGCTCCGGCAAGATCACGACGCGGGCCACGCTGCGGCCCGTCCCGACGAGCCGCACCGCGAAATTCCCGGGCTCGGCGGCCAGCAGACTGAAGTGAGCCGGGGAGTCGGGGCCGAGGTCGTCGATCAGGCCGAAGCTCGGGATCTCGACCTGGCCCGGGGTGCGTCCCCGCACGGTCAGCTCGAGCTGGTCGCCGGGGCGCAGCCGGATCGTCTCGGGCCGCGGCTCGCCGGTCTGGACGCTTACCTCGATCAGACGTCCAGTCCCGTGGCTCTCCTGCGGGACGCCGCCATCTTCGGCCCGCGTTGTCGTGCCGGGTGCCGGCTCGCGTGCGGGCTCGGGCCCGATCAGCGCCGCCGCCAGCGTTGAGACCAGGAGTACCCCGAGCAGAATGATCAGGAGTCGTCGGGCCGCCATCTAGGCACGCTAGGGGTTAGGCCCCAACGGATATATGAGGGCTGGACCCCAGGAAAACTAAAGCCCAGGCACCCGGGGGCCGATAGTGGTGCCAAGAGGGCCAGGGCCCCGGTGCATAAAGGCAAACCCGCTGCAAGGCGGGGACGCAAAGCCACGGGACTCCCAAGGGAGTCAGCCGGGTTACCACCGGGGTCAGAGAGACACCGACTGGCGACAGCGGCGGGGCTCTGGCGAATCAGCAATAGGCCCAAAGGAGGGTACCTATGCTTCAGAGGCTCCGCGAAAGGAGCGGGAGTGAGTCCGGTTTCACCCTGGTCGAGCTCCTCGTTGTCATGTTGATCATCGGCATCCTGGCCGCGATTGCGATCCCGTCGTTCTTCAATCAGAGGGACAAGGCTCGCGACGCGGATGCCAAGGCCGACGTTCGTACCGCGCAGACCGCGATCGAGACGTACGCCACGGATCACAACGGCAGTTACAGCGGCGCAGACCCTACGGCTCTCGAGCTCATTGAGCCGACGCTGAACGACGCCACTGGCCTTACGGTCACGGTTGCGGGCGGCGGCACCGGTTACACGGTGAGCGCCGACTCCAGCACCGGTACCGGGTTCAGCATCACGCGGGCGTCCACCGGGGAGACCACCGTGGACTGCACCGACCCCGGCTCAGGTGGCTGTCCGGATCCGGACGGCGACTGGTCCGACTAGGAGCACAGCGGAATCAGTCCGGCCTGGAACGCCGGTAGGGATCGGGGGGCGGGCCCAGCGCCCGCCCCCCGCATCTTTCACCTCATTGCTTTCTAAGGGGAACCTTCGGGAAGGGAATCTTGAGACGCTACCTCCACAACCTCAGGGACGAGCGCGGCTTCACGCTGGTCGAGCTGCTGAGCGTGATGCTTATCCTCGGCGTCCTCGCCGCGATCGCTCTGCCGAGCTTCTTCAGCCAGGGCACGAAGGCGCGCGACGCCAGCGCCAAGCAGGCGGCGGCGACCGCGCGGACGGCGCTCGAGCTGATCGCCAGGGAGTCGCCCACGGGCTATGCCGGCATCAGCGCGGCGGACCTGCGCTCCGAGGAGCCGACGCTCAACGACGCGGACCTCCAGGAGCCGGTGGGGACCGCCGACACGTACGCGCTCGAGGTCGTCTCCTCGACGGGCACCACCTTCGTCGTCAGCCGCGCCGCGACCGGAACGCTCGACTTCGACTGCGCCCCGCGGGGCGGCGGCGGCTGCCCGCTCGACGGCAACTGGTCGAACTGAGGGAGCCTCGCGGGCGTGCGCGAGATGCGTCGAGGCGACCTGTCGGGGCTTTAGATCGCTGCTCCGCCGGCCGATGGAGCCTTGAGCCGGGTCGCCCGAAGGGCGCCCCGTGGACGCCCCGGAAAGGATGACGCGGATTACCCGCATGAGACGAGCAGTTCGAGCGCTTCACGACGAACGCGGCCTGACCCTGGTCGAGCTGCTCGTCGCAATGGTGCTCGCGATCATCGTCCTGGGACTGGGCCTGATGATGCTGAACTTCGCGCTGCGCTCCGAGTCGGAGCTGAGCGCGCGCACCGCCAAGACGGCTCAGGGACGGACGATGATGGAGAGCCTGACGCGCGAGCTGCGCCAGAGCTCCTCGGTCAGCGTCGCGACCCCGACCCGGGTCGTGTTCCTGACCTGGGTCAAGAGCGCGACCTGCGGCGGAGCGCCCGCGACGACCTCGATCCAGTGCCAGGTCGAGTACTCGTGCACGAGCGGCACCTGCACGCGCGTCGAGCGCAATACCAACGGAACCGGAGGCGGGGGCGCATACGAGCTCGTCCAGGGGCTACTGAGCAACAACGTCTTCACGTACACGCCGAGCCCGAGCGCTCCCGAGTACGTCACGGTGACGTTGAGCTTCCCCGCCGATCCGAACTCGGGCGGCAGCGAGGACGCGGTGACGCTCCAGGACGGCGCCCACCTACGCAACAGCCCCCTGTGAGCCCCGTGACGACCCCGAACAGCTCCGCTCGATGCCCCTCCGGGGCTCGCCGGATGCGCTCCGAGGAGGGATTCACGGTCGCCGAGGTCGTCATCGCGATCCTGATCCTCGGCCTCGCGACTCTGGCCGTGGTTCAGATCTTTGCCGCCGCGACCCGCAACTCGTTCCGGGCCGAGCAGAGCCAGGTCGCCAACGACATCGCGCAGCGCGAGATCGAGAAGATCCGCAACCTCGACTACAACCAGATCGCGCTCAGCTCGACCCCGGCCCACGTCGACGACTCCACGGACCCGCGCGAGCGCGTCGAGTCGGGGGGGACCCGGTTCGACGCGAGCAACAACGGATCGCTCTTCGACATGGTTCGCAACGGGGGCGCGCTCGACGGCGGCGGGACGATCAACTGCTCGGGCGCCTCCGCCCCCTGCATCTCGCCCGGACCCGAGAGCTTCACCAGCGGCGACGTGAGCGGCAGGATCTTCCGCTTCGTGGTGTGGCGCAACGACCCGACCTGCAGCCCGGCGGTGTGCGCCGGCTCCCAGGACCTCAAGCGCGTGATCATCGCCGTCAAGCTCGACGCGGTTGCGGTCTCCGGTCAGCGCGCATACGTCGAGGTCCAGTCCGACTTCACCGACCCGAACGCGACCCTGGTCAGCGACCTGCCGACCGGCAACGAGGTCAACGTGCCACAGCAGTTCTGGCTCACCGACACGGCGTGCAGCGCGACCAGCCGCCAGCCGATCGACAGCACCGGCGGCGATCTCGCGGGCGAGGGCCACGCGCTTCACAACACCCTCGGCGCCTGCGCGGACGGGCTCAAGACGGGGGCCACCACCGGCGCCCCCGACCTGCTCGTCGTGGAGCCACCGCCCGACCCGACCCCCAGCGACGAGGCCGACCCCCCGATCCTCGACTACGCGACCGACCTCGAGCCCGCATCGGGCCCCGACGACGACCAGGGCCTTCAGATAACCAGGGAGTCCTCCAACGGCTGCAGCTACACGGGCGGGTCGGGCAGCCCCGAGCAGAGGGTCCATCGCTGGGTCACGCCGACGATCAGCACCTTTCCGGTGACGACCTTCACGATGAGCGGCAGCGCGACGCTGGAGCTGTATCTGCGCACGCTGGGGGGCGCCCAGCACTCGGGGCGCATCTGCACCTACCTGTACAAGCGCAGCGCGGAGGTCACGAACGGTGGGAACACCACGTGGACCGATACCGCGATCGACAGCGACACCTTCGACGTTCCCACGTGGCCGACCTCCTGGGGCCGCGTCCGGATCCCGCTCAGCTTCCCGGCGACCACCCTGCTTGCGACGGAGCGCCTCCTGGTCGCGATCAGCATCGATCGCGGCGGCACCCCCGCTGACACCGTCCAGGTCATGTACGACCACCCGGACTACCAGAGCCGGCTCGAGGTCGTGACCTCCACTCCGCTCGGCGAGTAGCCGGGACCGCGACTAGGCTTCGATCCCGATGGTCGGGCTCGCCGTTCTGCTCGGGGTCCTCGGTGCCGTGATCGGCAGCTTCGTGAGCGTCGTCGCGTACCGGGTGCCCCGCGAGGAGTCGATCGTGGGGCCGCGATCGAAGTGCCCCCACTGCGACGCGACGATCGCCGCCTACGACAATATCCCGGTCGTCTCGTGGCTGGTCCTGCGGGGCCGGTGCCGCAGCTGCGGTGAGCGGATCTCGATCCGCTATCCGCTCGTCGAGCTCGCACTCGCCGGCTTGTACGTGGCCAGCTACCTGGTGTTCGAGGACGAGCCCGCCGAGGTGGCTCTCGCGATCGCCTTCGTGACGATGCTCGCGGTCATCACGCTGACCGACCTCGAGCGCCGCGTGATCCCGAACGTCGTGTTGATCGCGGGCGCGGTGGTCGCGATCGCGATCGTTGCGCCGACCGACTCCGACAGCCTGCCCGAGCGGGCGATAGCCGCCGCGGCCGCGGGCGGCCTGCTCCTCGTGGCGGCGCTCGCCTACGCCGGGGGGATGGGTATGGGCGACGTCAAGCTCGGCGCCGTGATGGGCCTCTACCTGGGTCGTGCCGTGGCGCCGGCGCTGCTGGTGGGCTTCGCCGTCGGGGCGTTGGTCGGGATCGGGTTGCTGCTGCGCCACGGAGCCGCGGCACGCAAGCGGGCGGTCCCGTTCGGGCCGTTTCTGGCGCTCGGCGGCGCGGTTGCGCTCTTCGTGGGCGACGAGCTGGTCGACTGGTACCTGGACAGCTTCTTTCGTGACTGACTGAGCCTGCCGCCGGGGCTCAAGCTGTAGCCGATTCGGGCCGATGTTGTGCCTGAGCGCCGATGCGCTCCCACTGACTCATGCTCTCTACCGGTAAGAACAAGTCGATCGTCGGTCTGGACATCGAGGCCGGCAGCATCGCTGCCACCGAGGTCCGGATCAACGGCTCCGTCGAGGTCGCCAACGCCGGCGTCATAGCGCTCGACGCGGGCGTCTTTCGCGAGGGCGAAGTGAGCGACGTCGAGGGGCTCGCCGACGCGCTCAAGGCGCTCTTTTCGGAGCACAAGCTGGCCAAGGCCGTCCGGTTGGGGATCGCGAACCAGCGCGTCGCCGTGCGAACTCTGAGCTTGCCCGCGATCGACAACGACGACGAGCTCGAAACGGCGGTTCGCTTCCAGGCCCAAGATCACATTCCGATGCCGCTCGAGCATGCCGTCCTCGACTACCAGGTCATCAATCGGTCCATGGGCGAAGATGGGGACCGCCACATGGAGGTCGTGGCCGTCGCGGCGCGTCGCGACATGGTCGAGGCGCTGCTCAAGTCGATCCGGGGCGCCGGGCTGCGGCCCGTCGGGATCGACCTCTCCGCCTTCGGCATGATCCGCGCGCTGACGCGCCCGGGGTCCGGGGACGGCTCCGAGGCCCTCGCGCAGTCTTACGAGGGGCGGATCGCCCAGCAGGAAGAAGCGGGCGGGATGGACATGACGCCCGCGAAGCTCTACTGCAACCTCGGTGACGTCACGAACCTCGCCGTGGCGCGCGGCTCGGCCTGCCTGTTCACCAGGATCTCGCCGTTCGGGGTCGAGGGGATGGCGCAGCGCCTCGCCGAGCGCCGCGGCCTGACCCTCGATCACGCCAGGCAGTGGATCTCCCACGTCGGCCTCGAGCGCCCGGTCGAGGAGCTCGAAGGCGACAAGGAGACCACTGAGGCGACCCGCGAGGCGCTCGCCGAGGGCGTGGCCAAGCTCGCCGACGAGCTGCGACTCTCGCTCGAGTTCTATCGCACCCAGGAGGGTGCGGCCAACGTCGAGGGTGTCGTCGCCTGCGGGCCGGGAAGCATGATCTCGGGTCTCACCGAGAGGCTAGAGCGTGAGCTCGGCCAGCGCTTCGAGGTCGCGCGGCCCGCGGCGCTGTCACATCTCGATGACGCCAGCGCGGCCAGACTGACCTTGTCCTACGGCCTGGCGCTGGAGGAGTAGGCGATGCGTGCGGTCAACCTGATCCCGCCCGAGGAGCGCCGCGGCCGTGTCCCCACCGGCACGAGTGCCGTCTCCTACCTGGTCGTCGGGGTCCTGCTCGCGATCCTCGCCGGGGTCACGGCGCTGGTCCTGACGAACAATCAGATCTCGAACAGCCAGGCGGATGTCGCGCAGCTCGAGCGCGAGCGGACGGAGGCGCAGGCCCGCGCCGCCAGCCTGCAGTCTTTCGCCGATTTTCGCAGCATGCAGGAGGAGCGCACGACGACCGTCGCCAGCCTGGCGCAGAGCCGCTTCGACTGGGAGCGGGTGCTGCGCGAGCTCGCCCTCGTGCTGCCCAGCGACGTCTGGCTGATCGGGCTCGAGGGCACGGTGTCGCCCGACGTCGAGCTCGAAGGCGGCGCCGACGTCGCGATCCGCGACGAGGTCCCCGGTCCGGCCCTGGAGCTCGTGGGCTGCACGGTCGACCAGGAGGGCGTGGGGCGGCTCGCCGCAGCGCTCGGGGACATCGACGGTGTCACGCGCGTGAGCGTGGCGCATTCGTCGCGCCCCGAGCTCGAGGAATCCGACACCGGAGGGAGCGAGGAGGGCTCGGAGGAGGATTGCCGCACCCACGACTTCATCACCCAGTTCGAGATCGTCGCGGCGTTCGACGAGGTGCCCGCTCCGGCGGGCGCGGCGCCGGGAACGACGACGCCCGCGACCCCCACCGCGCCGACGAGCACGGGGGACGACGTGACCGAGGGATCGACGGCCTCCCAGGACGCGGCCCAGCAGGGAGTCCAGGAGGGCCAGGAAGCGGCGGACCTGGCGCCGGGAGGCTGAGATGAAGGGATCCGACCGCATCGTCCTGATGGCGCTGCCCGCCGTTGCGCTGGTGGCGGCGTTCTGGCTGCTCGTCCTGAGCCCCAAGCGCGAGGAGGCTTCGAGCCTCCAGGAGGACGTCACCCAGCTTCAGAGCGAGGTCTCGGCAGCGCAGCAGCAGGCTGACTTCGCCGAACAGGCGAGGCACGACTACTCCACCGACTACCGCAAGGTGGTCACGCTCGGCAAGGCCGTCCCGCAGGACGACGACACCCCAAGCCTGTTCGCCCAACTCAGCGGCGTCTCCGCACGGGCCGGCGTCGACTTCCGGTCGCTCGAGCTGACCACGACCGCGACCAGCGGGGAGACCGCCGCGCCCCCCGCCCCCAGCGAGGCGGCGCCCACCGCCGAGGCCCCGCCGGCCGAGGCGAGCGAGGCGACCGTGGCCGCGCCGGCGACCGAGGAGTCGGCCGCCGGGCTTCCGATCGGCGCGTCCGTCGGGCCCGCCGGACTTCCTGTGATGCCGTATGAGCTCCAGTTCCAGGGCGACTTCTTCCACGTCGCGGACTTCGTACACGGCCTCGACAGCAGCGTGAGCACGAAGGGCGGAGAGGTCACGGTCGACGGCCGCCTGATCACGATCGACGGCTTCTCGTTCACCCGCGACACCGAGCTCGGGTTCCCGTCCCTGATCGCGACGTTCGCGGTGACGACGTACGTCACGCCGTCCACCGAGGGCCTGACCGCGGGCGCCACGCCCTCGGGCCCGGCGCCCGTCTCCACAACCGCACCGGACGGCGGGACCATCACTCCCACCTCGAGCACGGAGCCGACGCCGTGAAGCGCCCCCAGGTCATAGACGACCTCTATCGCGATCTGCGCGATCGCAAGCTGCTTCCGGTCGTCGGGCTGCTGATCGTCGCGATCATCGCCGTCCCGATCGCCCTCGGCGCGTCCTCGGAGCCCAGCTCGTCGAGCGAGAGCCCCGCCGCCGAGATCGTGCCGGCCAATGCGCCCGAGGCCCAGGCCGCGGTGCTGGCGGACAACCCCGGGCTGCGCAACTACCGTGAGCGCCTCGAGCAGCTCAAGGCCAAGAACCCCTTCAAGCAGCAGTTCCAGTTCAGCGACCTCGACGAGGCGACCGTCGAGGGCACGACCGGGGACACGGGCACGGCGACCGCGACCGGCGGAACCTCAGGTGCCAGCGTGACCGATACCGGCACGAGCACGGGCATCACCGACACCGGCACCGGAACAGGAGCGGTCGGCACGAGCGACTCGGGGACGGCCGGCGTCGACGGGACGGCGGACACCAGCGAGCCGGAGCCCAAGTTCTACACCTGGAGGCTCGACATCCGCTACGGGGTCGACGGCGACATCCAGGAGCAGAAGAACGTCAAGGTCCTCGACCTCCTCAGCCCGATCGGCGTCTTCCTCGGCGCTTCGTTCGATGCCAAGAAGGCGTCCTTCTTCCTGTCCGGAGACGTGATCTCGAGCTCCGGCGACGGGCAGTGCCAGCCGGCGGGTGCGGCGTGCGAGTTCCTGGTCCTCAAGGAGGGCCAGACCCAATACTTCTCCTACCAGCCCCCGCTGACCGAGGGCCCGGTTACCTACGTCCTCGAGCTCAAGGACATCAAGGTCGTCAAGCTCAACACTTCCGTCGACCTCGGCGGGTAGGCACCCGCAACAACGCTCCCCGTGACCGGTGGGGCGGAGACGGCCGTCGGGGGACGGGGCACTAGCCTAGATGGCCATGTCGCTGCGCTTCACGACAGCAGGTGAATCGCACGGGCCAGGGCTCGTCGCGATCGTCGAAGGCCTGCCCGCGGGCCTGGAGCTCGAGCGCGAGGCGCTGGACCGCGACATGGCCCGCCGCCAGCTCGGCCACGGCCGCGGCGGGAGGATGAAGATCGAGCGCGACGCGGTGGAGATCCGCTCCGGGGTGCGCCACGGGCGCACGCTGGGCAGCCCGGTCGCGGTCCTGGTGGCAAACCGCGACTACGCCAACTGGGAGGAGCGCATGAACCCGTGGCCCGTCGATGCCGAGATCGATGAGGTCCACCTGCCGCGCCCCGGCCACGCCGATCTCGCCGGGCTGCAGAAGTACGGACACACGGACGTGCGCAACGTGCTGGAGCGCGCCAGCGCGCGCGAGACCGCGGCGCGGGTCGCCGCCGGTGCGCTGGCGAGGGCGTTCCTGACCGCGGTCGGGGTCAGCGTCCACAGCCACGTGCTCCAGATCGCCGGTGTCACCGCCTCGGTCGGGCACGACCTCGGCCCCGAGGACTTCGAGGCGGTCGACGACTCCCCGGTTCGCTGCCTCGACGCGGCGGCGGGGCAGCGCATGGTCGAGGAGATCGACCGGTTGCGGAAGGAGAACGAGACCCTCGGGGGCAGCTTCGAGGTGCTCGCCTTCGGGGTCGTCCCCGGGCTCGGCTCGCATGTCTCGTGGGAGCAGCGTCTTGACGGCCGCATCGCCCAGGCGATCGTCTCGATCCAGGCGATCAAGGGCGTCGCCGTCGGTGAGGCGTGGGAGGTCGCGGCGAGGCCCGGCTCGGAGGCCCACGACGAGATCTTCTGGGACGAGAGGCGGGGCTGGCACCGCGAGACGAACCGGGCCGGCGGTGTCGAGGGCGGGATGTCGAACGGCGAGCCCCTGCTGGTCCAGGCCGCGATGAAGCCGCTCTCGACGCTGACCCAGCCGCTGCGCTCCGTCGACGTCGAGACCCTGGAGCCCGGGGACGCGCTCAAGGAGCGCACGGACTCGACGACCGTGCCGGCAGCGGCGGTCGTCGCCGAGGCGATGGTTGCCCTGGTCCTCGCGCGCTGCTACCGCGAGAAGTTCGGTGGCGATCACATCGACGACGTGCTCGGGGCGCTCGCCGCGTACAGGGAGCGGATCGGGTGGCGGAGGTAGCGATTGCCTTCGTCGGCTTCATGGGGGCCGGCAAGAGCGAGGCGGCCCGCGCCGCCGCGCGGGGGCTCGGCACCGCGGCGCGTGACGCCGACGAGCTGATCGAGCGCGAGCTCGGCGAGTCGATCGGCTCGTTCTTCGCGCGCGAGGGCGAAGCGGCGTTCCGCGATCTGGAGGAGCGCATCTGCCTCGAGCTGCTCGCCGGCGGCGGAGTGGTGTCGATCGGCGGCGGCGCGGTGACCAGCGCCAGGGTGCGCGAGGCGCTCGGCGTGCACGTCGCGGCGTGGTGCGAGGTCGATCTCGACGTCGCATGGGAGCGCGCCCGGGCCACGGGCCGGCCGCTGGCCGCCGACCGCGGCGAGTTCGCCCGCCTATACACCGAGAGGCTGCGGCTCTACGAGCAAGTCGCCCGCGCCGTGCTGCCCGAGGGCGGGCGCGCGGTCGGGGCGGCCGCGGCGTCGTGGCTCGACGCGCTGCGCGAGCGCCCCGAACTGAGGCTCGTCTGGGCAAGCTCGGCGTCGGGCCAGTACCCGGCGGTGGTGGGGGAGGGGGCCCTCGAGCTGCTCGAGTCCGATGCGATGGCGACGCGTGGTGGAGAGCGCTGGTTCTGCGTCGCCGACCGCGAGGCCCTGCGCCATCACGGTGACCTGCTTCCCGCCGTTGAGGCGATCATCGAGGTGGAGCCCGGGGAAGCGCACAAGACGCTCGGCGAGGCCGAGCGCGTGCTCCGCGAGCTGGCGCACCGCGGCGCCCGCCGCGACGACGCCCTGCTCGCATTCGGCGGCGGGGTGATCGGCGACCTCGCGGGCTTGTGCGCGGCCGTCTACCAGCGCGGCGTGACGATCGTCCAGGCGCCGACGACCCTCATCGGCCAGGTCGACTCCGCCTACGGGGGAAAGACCGGGGTCGATATCCCGGAGGCCAAGAACTACATCGGCGCCTACCACATGCCGTCCGCGGTGCTCGCCGACCCGCGCACGCTCGCGACGCTTCCGGAGGCCGAGCTCGCGGCCGGCTTCGCCGAAGTGCTCAAGACGGCCCTGATCGCGGGCGGGGGGCTGTGGGAGCGGGTGCGCCGGCTCGACTCGCTGGACCCGGCAGAGCTCCGCGACGTCATCTTTGCCTGCGCGCGCACCAAGCTCGAGATCGTGGCCGCCGACGAGCGCGACGCTGGCCGGCGAGCGGTGCTCAACCTCGGCCACACGATCGGGCACGCGATCGAGACGGCGACCGGTTATGCGCATTACCGGCACGGCGAGGCCGTCGGGCTCGGCCTGCTTGCCGCGTTGAGGCTTTCGGACGCCGGCGAGCTGCGCGACGAGGTGCGTGCCCTGCTCGCCCGCAACGGTCTGCCCACCGAGCTGCGCGGCGTCGCCACCGACGCCGTCCTGGCGGCCGTGGAGCGCGACAAGAAGCGGACCTCGCTCGGGCTCGGGTTCGTGCTGCTGGCGCGCCCCGGCGAGCCCCGCGAGGACCAGGCGGTCGACCCGGATAGTGTCCGCACGGCGGTGGAAGAGCTCCGCGGCGAAGGGTCCTAGCGACATGGCCGGCGCGCGCAACCGGGTCGAGGTCCTGCACGGCGTCAACCTCGACACGCTCGGTCGCCGCGACCCCGAGCACTACGGCACCCTCACGCTCAACGAGCTGGAGCTTCAGATCAAACGTTTCGCCCGCGAGCTCGACCTCGAGGCGGCGTTCTTTCAGACCAACCACGAGGGAGAGTACGTCGAGCGGCTGCACCGCCTCCCCGACGCGGCCGACGCCGCGGTGCTGAACCCGGGCTCGTGGACCCATTACAGCTGGGCGATCCACGACGCGCTCGAGGTGGCCGGGGTGCCGGCGGTCGAGGTCCATCTGTCCGACGTCCAGGCGCGCGAGAAGTGGCGGCGCCGCTCGGTCCTCGAGGGGCTCGTCGTCGGGGTTGTGTCCGGCGAGGGCGTCGCGGGCTACAGGCTCGCGCTCGAGATGCTCGCGAAGGAGTTGGGCCGGTGAGCGATCGATGAGTCGGGAGGCCGCCCTCGTCGCCGGCACGGAGCGCGCCGAGCGTCTCGCGGCCGAGATCTCCGAGCGCGGATTCGACCAGCTGCTCGTCGGTGACCTGGTACGCCCCGGCGACTCCGAGCGCGCCGGGACCGCGAACCTGCGCTACCTGACCGGCTTCACCGGGACGAGCGGGCTCTGCCTGATCGGCCCCGGCGAGCGCGTCTTCGTCACCGACTTCCGCTACGTCGAGCGCGCCGCGCGCGAGGTGCCCGAGGGCTTCGAGCGCGTGCGCGCCGAGCGCCAGCTCCTGCCCACGGTCGCCGAGCGGCTGCGCGGCCGGGTCGGCTTCGACGACGCCAACACGAGCGTACGCAGCCTCTCCAAGCTCGAGGAGCTCGCCCCCGACGGCGTCGAGCTCGTTCCCGCCGCCGGTGCCGGTCGCACCGAGCGCGAGGTCGCGCTCGCCGCCGAGCAGAGGATGCGCGAGCTGGGCGCCGAGGGCCCGTCGTTTCCGGCGATCGTCGCCGCCGGGCCCAACGGGTCGCTGCCGCACGCCGAAGCGTCGGAGCGCGAGATCGAGCCGGGCGAGCTCGTCGTCGTCGACATGGGGGCGATCGTCGACGGCTACTGCTCGGACTGCACCCGCACCCTCGCCACGGGCGAGGTCTCCGACGAGGTCGCGGGCACTTACGGGTTGGTCCGCGATGCTCAGGCGGCCGCGCTGGCCAAGGTCGCGGCCGGCGTGGCGGCACGGGACGTCGACGCCGCGGCCCGTGAGCGGATCGACGCCGCCGGTCACGGCGACGAGTTCGGACACGGGGTCGGGCACGGGGTCGGGATCGAGGTCCACGAGGAGCCGCGGCTTGCGGCGCGCTCCGAGGACGAGCTCGTCGCCGGCGACGTGGTCACGATCGAGCCCGGCGTCTACGTCGCGGGTCGCTTCGGGGTGCGGATCGAGGACCTCGTCGTCGTCGACCCCGACGGCGTGCGCAACCTGAGCTCGTTCCCCAAAGAGCTGCAGGTCGTTGGCTAACCTGACCCCGAGCCTTCACGCCGGATCTACACTGGCATCGCGATGAGCATAAGGCGACGCGGGGTGCGGCTGGCCGGTGTGAATCTGGCGCTTGCGCTCGGGGCACTCGCGGCCGCGCCGCCCGCCGCGGCCACCGCGCCGGCGTGCGCCGCCGACGCCATGCTTCCGAATCGCGACTACGTCTTCCAGGGCGATTTCGGCCCTGAGCTCCAGGGCTCCTACGTGATGCTCCCCTTCGACGTTCCGGCGGGGACCGACGCGGTGAGGGTCAAGTACTGCCACGACCAGCCGCTTATCCCCGATCCGCAGGGCCTCAACGCACACACGATCGACATGGGCATCTATGACGCCCGGTCGAGCCCGGGCGATCTCTGGGACGAGGACGAGTTCAGGGGCTGGGGCGGGTCGAGCCGCCCCGACACGACGATCTCACCGGAGGGCCTGATAAGCACCACCGACCCGGCCCCGAGCCCGGTGGGCACCGACAAGACCACCGTGGGCTACCTCCCCGGCCCGATCCCGGAAGGCCAGTGGGCGGTCGAGCTAGGGGTCGCGGCGGTCGGCCAGGAGGCGCTCAGCCAGGACGGGAAGGTCAACTGGCGTGTCGAGGTCGACCTGATCGACGATCCCTCCTATTCGGACGAGCCCTACCAGCCCGTTCCCTATGACACCGCGCCGGCCAACCCCAACCCCGGCTGGTACGCGGGCGACTTCCACGTCCACGCGCGCAACTCCAACCCCGACGATGCCCCGATGCGCCGGGTCTTCAACTACGCGTTCTGCCCCGATCCGGCGCTGGGGTCGCTGTGCGACGACCCGAACGCGAAACCTGGGGCGGGGCTCGACTTCATCACGCTCTCCGACTACGTGACGACCCGCTCCTGGGGCGAGATCGGTGCCTTCCAGCCCGACTACCCGGGGCATTTGATCATCCGCAGCGCCGAGGTGATCACCTACCGCGGCCACACCAACAACCACGCCAGCGTGGACTTCGCCGATTATCGAACCGGCCCGATCTACGAGGCTCAGCTCGGCCCGCCCAGCGGCAGCCCTCCCACCCGGACGTTTACCGGGACCTCTCTGATGCGGGCGGCTCGCCCCGCGAGCGAGATCTTCGACGAGGTCCACGCGGCGGGGGGCTGGACGCAGCTCAACCACGTCCAGACCTTCCCGTCCGAGGTCCCGACGTTCGGAAACTTCTGTCGCGGCTGCTCCTGGGACTACTCCGACCAGGAGACCGACTACTCGAAGGTGGACGCAATCGAGATCGCGACCGGCCCGGCGGGCATCCAGGACAATGTGCTGCCCAACCCGAATCCGAATCCGGGTCCCAACCCGTTCACGCTGCTCGCGATCGAGTTCTACGAGCACGCGCTTGACGCCGGTGGGACGAGCGCGAACCACATCGCCGCCGTGGGCTCGAGCGACTCGCACAACGCGGGAGCGACGGGGAGCGGCGCGAGCATGATCACCCAGTCCCCGATCGGTCAAGCCACCACGGTGGTCCGCGCCGACGAGCTGTCCGAAAAGGGGATTCAGCACGGTGTGGAGGCGGGCCACACCTACGTGAAGATATGGGGCAACGACGGCCCAGACCTGCGACTCGAGGCCGCCGTCCCGGGGTCGGGCGACCCGCCCGCGATCATGGGCGACACCGTCCGGGCGGACCAGGTCGACTTCACGGCGACTGTCAAGAACCTCGACGAGGCGATGAGCGTCCGCCCCGGCGCCTACACGCTGTTCGTGGTCCGAAACGGCCTGCCCTTCCTCTCGGTTCCCATCCCCGCCGGCGGCGACGAGTTCAGCTTCTCGTTTCCGAGCGTCGGTCCCTCCCGGTACCGCCTCCAGGTAGACCGCACCGCCACCGGCGTCGGCTCGATCGAGGCCGTCTCGAGCCCGATCTACGTCGAGTCCCCGGCCGGCGGGCCGGCCCCGCCCTCGGCCGCGATCAACGACGTGGGCGTGATCGAGGGCGACTCCGGGACGCGGGACGCGACCTTCACGGTCTCGATCTCCAACCCGGCGCCCGGTCCCGTCTCGGTCGACTACGACACGGCGGACGGGACCGCCACAGCCGGCGAGGACTACGAGTCACGCGGTGGCATCGTCACCTTCCAGCCCGGCGAGACGAGCAAGCAAGTCAGGGTCCCGGTGCTCGGAGACACCGTCGAAGAGCCGGACGAGAGCTTCTCGGTTGACCTCTCCAACCCAGCCGGGGTTTCGATCTCCAAGTTCAGGGGCACAGGCGTGATCCTCGACGACGAGGGCGCCCCGCCCGGTCCGTGCGCGCAGTACCAGATCGGCACCGACAACGGCGAGGAGCTGTTCGGGACCGAGCTCAGCGACCTGATCCTCGGCAACGGCGGCGACGACGTGATCGCCGGAGGCCCCGGCGCGGACTGCCTCGACGGCGGTGCCGGAGACGACGAGGTCGACGGCGAGGGCGGCAAGGACAGGGTCGGGGGAGGCGACGGCGATGACCGCCTCTTGGGCGGCAACGGGCACGACCGCGTCAAGGGGCTCAAGGGAGACGACCGAATCAGGGTGCGGGGCGGCGGGCGCGACGCGGTGCGCTGCGGTCCCGGTAAGGACCGTGTGACGGCCGGCCCGGCCGACAGGCTGCACGGCTGCGAGCGCGTGCGGTAGCGGCGCTGGTGTCAGGCGCGCGTGGGCGCGCCCGCGAGGCCCTGGGCTTCTCCTGACTCGGCCGCCTCCCGGGCTCGGGCGCGCCGCCCAGGGATCGCCAGCGC
>WNFU01000793.1_pt1 | contig 45042 bp, 45 predicted proteins | sample 5400121 | NCBI WGS metagenome assembly WNFU01 (sample SAMN13153360, study PRJNA577476) | soil metagenome | isolation source: 100 cm soil or saprolite under grassland replicate 1 | place: USA:California | collected 2016-06-15 | reverse complement strand
TTTCGCGCTCGCTGTGACTCTTCGGTATTCGGGTTCAGCGACACTTCCATGTCATCCATCACGAAGCCCGAAGAGTCATAGCGAGCGCGAAAGCCTTCATGGAGGTATTTGCGCAGACGGCGCGCGAAGGAGGAGAGCATGCCCACTCGAGAAGAAGAGATCATCCGCCGGTACTTTGAAGCCTTCAATAATCACGACCTCGAGGGCGTGATCGCCTGTTTTCATCCTGAGCCAGTGGTCGTCGATAGTGAGGGACAGCGGGTTTCACTGCGTGTCGGTGAGGTGGCGGCCCGCGCCGGCGTGCACCGGGAGACGCTCCGGTATTACGAGCGGCGAGGGCTGATTCCGGCCCCGCCCCGCCGGACCTCGGGCTACCCTCAACTGGTCAGAGGGCGATGCCGTGTGGCTCAGTTTGAAGGGCGGGCCGGGCGTCAAGAGGTTCCTCGCCGGAATGCTGGCTTCGAGATCCTGAGGCGCGGATGCGACCAACGAACGTCCTGTTCCTGCTCTCGGACGAGCACAGCCGCCGCGTTCTCGGCTGCTACGGCAACTCCGTGGTCCGGACGCCGAACCTCGACGCGCTTGCCGCCCGCGGTACTCGTTTCCGGAGCGCCTATTGTGTGCAATCGTCGACCCGGAGGAGACCGACGGGCGCGCCAAGGCGAACCAGCGCTGGCGGATGGAGGCAGCCGGCGGCGCCGAGGTAATCCTCAGCGGCGGCCCCAGGATCTCGTTCACCCCAGCGCCTAACGAGTTCGCTCCTGCGAAAACAGGCGCAATCGCTGGCGGGCAACGCGTCGACTGAGACGCGGTACGTCGGGTGCTACGCTCGCCCAGCCCGGCGGCGACCTCCAAACACTGACAGATCGCGGCCCTCGAATTACATGCCCTCTTGAAGCGCTCGGCTCAACTTCCTCGCAACCGCTCAGAAAGAGTGAGAGAATCCGACGACCGAACAGAACCCGGCTTACAGGCCTTCTCTGACGCACCTTACCTTTCAGAAGCTTCTGGGACAGCCCGGACCTCGTCGAGCCTTTTGCCGTGGGTTCATCTTCGGTGGATCGAAAGCAGGTGACCGTCCGGTGAGGCTCCGTGAGGCGGCAAGCACGATCTTCTCGCTGACCGCCATCCTGCCACTGCTGATCTTCATGTACTTCATGTGGCGGTTCGGCCTGCTGGAGTCGACAGAGGTCCAGCTCGGCATTTTCTTCGCCCTCGCCATCGCCCTCCTCGGCTACGTCCTCTTCCGGCGGCTCACCGGACGGGTCGCTGACCTCGGCCGCGCCCTCGGGCAGGCCGTGATTGCGCCGGCCGGGGCGGCCACGCCCACGCCGGCGGCCCGGAGCGCGACGGGCGCGGTGCCGGGACTCGGCCAGGTGAATGAGATCGGCGAGATCGCGCAGGCGTTCGGGCGCATGCTCGTCGAGCTGCGCGCCTCGACAGAGCGTCTCGAGGACCTCGTGTTCAAGCTCGGCGCCCTCAACGACATGGTCGAGATGGCCGCCCGCATCCCGCGTATCGAGGACCTCCTCTCCCACGTCCTCGAGCGCACCATGCGCGCGGTGAGCGCGGGCATCGGGTCGATCATGCTCCTCGACCGCGAGCGCCGGACCCTGCGCATCGCGGTTGGGCGCGGGCTCCAGGAGGCCGGCCGCGGGCCGGTGGAGGTGAAGGTCGGTGAGGGCATCGCCGGAAAGGTCGTCGAGATGGGCGAGGCGGTGGTGGTCGAGGACATCGAGAAGGATCCACGCTTCGGTCAGGCGAGCGACCCGCGCTACGGAGGCGGCTCCTTCATCTGCATGCCGCTCCGCGTCGGGGAGCGCATCGTTGGGGTGGTCAACCTCGCCAAGAAGGAAGTCGCGCCCGGCAGCACCGGCGTCTTCAGTCAGACCGATCTGCAGTTCCTCAACGCGCTGGCCACCTATACCGCGTACGCCGTCGATAACGCGCGCCTCTTCGAGGAGGCGCAGCAGGCGGCGCAGCGCCTCCAGGAGGTCGTCGAGGACCAGAAACTCCGCCTGACGCTCGCCCAGCAGCAGATGATCCAGGCCGCGAAGCTCTCCGCGCTCGGCGAGCTCGTTGCCGGCGTTGCCCACGAGCTCAACAACCCGCTCACCGTGCTCGTCGGCGCGAGCGAAATCCTCGAACAGCAGGCGCCCGAGGGCGTCAAGGAGTACGCTCAGATGATCCGCGAGGCGACCGATGCGGCCCGCCACATTGTGAGGGGCCTCCTGACATTCGGCCGCCAGATGCCGCTCGAGCGGCGCCACGTGATGCTCGACGATCTCATCGAGAAGGCGCTGGCCCTCACCTCCGCCGACCTCCGGATCGAGAGCGTGAAGGTGGACCGGGACATGGCGGCCGACCTGCCTCCGGTGTGGGCCGACGGTCACCAGCTCCAGCAGGTCCTCGTCAACCTCGTGACAAACGCCAAACAGGCGATGGCCGAGCTGCCGGAGGCGGAGCGCCGGCTGAAGCTGACCACCCGGGCGCTCGGCGTGGACCGGGTCCGGATCTTGGTGGAGGACACGGGCCCGGGAATCCCGTCGGAGATCCTCCCGAAGATCTTCGACCCGTTCGTCACCACCAAGGGCTCCGCCGGCACCGGGCTCGGACTCAGCATCTCCTACGGGATCATCCGCGAACACGGGGGCCAGATCACGGCGGACAGTCGGCCGGGCCATGGCGCCACGTTTACGATCGACCTGCCCGTGGGCACCGCCGCCAGCGGCGCGCTCTCCGAGGCCGGCGGTCGGGCTCTTCGTCTCGACGGGATGCGGATCCTCATCGTGGAGCGCGACCAAGCGGTACAGAAGATCCTGCTCGAGCACCTCGAGCCCACGGGCTGCACGGCGCTCACGGTGGCCAGCGCCGATGAAGCTCGCCAGCAGCTCCGCGACGGCATCGACCTCGTGGTCGCCGACTTCAACCTCGACGGTGTCGACTGGCTCGAGCTCTTGGGCCAGGTCGCGGCCAGCGGCACCGCCGTCGGTCATCGATTCATCTTCATTACGGCCGGTCCCATCGGCGAGGAAGCGGACACCGCGCTCCGCAACGCCGGGGCGGCGCTCCTCTACAAGCCGTTCACCGGCGACCAGTTCCTGGACGCGGTGCGCACCACCGCCAGCTGAACACCGGCGCAGGCCGACTGATCCTCGACTGTCCGATGGCTACGCTCCCCGGAGCAAGACAGGTGGTCCTACCGCCCACATCCGCCCGAAAAAATTTCTTCCGGTTGCCCGCGCGGTCCACTACGCTGGGGGGCGAAGTCTCTGTGACCGCGCGCTCGTGAACACCATCTAGAGGGGCGGAACGTTGTTGCGCACATTCTCGAGGGACCTCGCGATCGACCTGGGCACGGCGAACACGCTCGTGTTCGTGCGAGGCGAGGGCATCGTCCTCAATGAGCCCTCGATCGTGGCGATTCACGAGAGTGACCACTCGGTCATCGCCGTCGGGAGGGAAGCGAAGGCGATGCTCGGGCGCACGCCCGGCAACATCCGCGTCATTCAGCCGTTGAAAGACGGGGTGATCGCGGACTTCGAGATCACCGAACGGATGCTGGGCCACTTCATTTCGCGGACGCAGCGATGGCTTCGCACGATCCTCAAGCCGCGGGTGGTGATCGGAGTTCCCTCGGGCATCACGCAGGTCGAACGGCGGGCGGTTCGCGATTCCGCAAAGCATGCCGGGGCGAACGACGTGTATCTCGTCGAGGGGCCTGTAGCGGCGGCGATCGGGGCCGGGCTGCCAGTTCGGGAGCCTGGCGGGAACCTGATCGTCGACATCGGAGGCGGAACCACCGAGGTTGCGGTAATCTCGCTGGCGGGTGTCATCTTCTGCACGTCGGTCAGGGTCGCGGGCGACGAAATGGACGAGGCGATCCTGCAGCACATCAGGAAACACTACAATCTCTTGATTGGTGAGCGTCAGGCCGAGGAGATCAAGATCACGCTCGGTTCGGCCTGCCCCGGGGAGCATGAACCACGAACGGTGGAAGTGAAGGGACGGGACCTCGCCGACGGCATCCCGAAGACGATCGTCCTCACCGAGGACGAAATTCGCGAGGCGCTTCGCGAGCCCGTGACGACAATCGTCGAGACGGTTCGTACCTGCCTCGAGCGGACCCCGCCCGAGTTGGCTGCGGACATCGTCGACACGGGCATCGTCATTACTGGCGGCGGTGGCCTCCTGCGGGGGCTGGACCGGCTGCTGGGACAGGAAATGCAGCTTCCCGTGAAGATCGCTCCGGACCCGATGTCGTGCGTGGTCCTGGGGCTCGGGCGTGTCCTCGATGAACTCGACCTCCTGAAGAGGGTCGCGGGGCCAGCCTGACGGCGACGGCAAAACTTGGGATCCTCGAGGGTCCCGGTCTATGCTTGGCGCGATGACGCTCCTGATCCCGTCGCGGCCCGCGCACCGCTCGACCCCGGCTCCGAGCCGCCGCGCCCTGTTCATCGTGTCCCGGGACCTTCCCGAGCGCTACAATTCCCTGGCTTACGCGTTCGATGGTGACCGCGGCGTGCGCGTGATCTTTGATCGCCGCCGAGCCGAGCGGCGTCAACAGACGCGCGCGCCCCTGATCGAGCGCCGTCGCGAGGATCGTCGCTCGGCCGATCGCGATTGGACGTTGCGTTCGGCCGGCTGGGTCCAGATCGCCCCCGGTTCGAAGTAGCCCTCGGAAACTGGTATCCTACCGTCTCACAGGCTTTCTCCGATGCATGACGTTCTGATTGCAAGAGCGACGTGTCTGGCTGTGCTGCTCGTTTCGGTCTCCAGCGCCTGGGCGCAGGACCCCGAAAGGAGCTCGATGGCCCACCTGCGTCTCACCACAGAGCCGGGCCTGATCGCGGGATGCGCTCGGGTCGGTGCCGTGAGTGATGATTCCATCAAGGATCTGCGGCGAAAGATCGTGAAAGCAGGCGGGAATGCGGCGGTGCTCTCGTTCGGAATCGAGGATATGTCGACGATTCACGCCGAGGTCTACCGGTGTCCCGCTGCTGCGAGCGCTCCGTCACGAATCCCGCCGCCGCCGCCGGGGCCGCCCCCTCCAGGGCCGTCACGGTAGCATGGGCGTCCTCCGGCGAGCCGGCCGAGCCGCGAACTACGGACGCCGCGCGTTCCGGCGAGCTCGAACGGCAACGGCTTCTCCGGCACCCTGGATACAGGGACTCTGGGAACAATGCCCGGACCTGGGCGGCACGCAGGACGTCCACCCTGATATAGTAGGGGCATGCGAAAAGTAGTGTCGTTATGGCTTCTGGCGACGGCGCTTCTTGTCGTTGGCCCCACACCGAGCGACGCCTGGCGCCAGCACGGCGGGGGTCACGGCCGAGTCTTCATCTCGGTCGGGCCGGCGTTCTGGTGGGGTCCGCCATATCCATACCCGTACTACCCGGCGCCGTATTACGTGTACGCACCGCCACCGGTCATCGTTCAGGAGCCGCCGGTCTACGCCCAGGCGGCGCCCGCTCCGGCCCCGGCGCCGCAGGCCTACTGGTACTACTGTCCCAGCGCCGGAGCCTACTATCCAACCACGCCGACCTGCCCAGAAGCTTGGGTGCAGGTCCCACCGAGGTCCGAGTAGCCTCGCCCAAGTTTCATCGCAGCCCCTCTCACTTCTTCTTCAGCCGCACCTCCTCGAGAGGCGCCGACCACGGATACGGGTTGATCAGCATCAGCGCGGGCTCCTCCACGCGCGGCCCGATCGCGCTCGGCCAGTTGAATTCGAAGATGGGCCCGAATCTCACGCGCTCGTGGAGGGTCTGCTGGATCTGGTGCAGCATGGCCTCGCGCTTCTTGCGGTCGGTCTCCAGGGCCTGCTGCTTGTAGAGCGCGTCGATGTCGGGATAGCCGCCGTACGCGTAGGTCCCGTCGCTCGGCACGATTTCCGACATCCGCGTGGCGGCGTTGCCGTAGAGTCCGCTCCCGCAGACGCACACGCCCTTCAGCTTCTTCGCTCCCCAGGCCGCGAAGAAGGCGGCGCGCTCCATGGGCCGCATCCGGAGCTTGATGCCCAGGGCCCCGAGATAATTCATGACCGCTTCGCCCCGCGCAAAGAACGGCGGAGTCACATGCAGCTCGCCTGAATCGAACCCGTTGGGATAGCCCGCCTCGGCCAGCAGTTGCTTCGCCTTCACGGGGTCGTAGGGATACGGCTCGATGGGCAGCGCGAACTCGAAGGCGCGGGGAATGATGCTCCCGGTGGGCTTCGAGGCCCCCAACGTTTCCATCTCGCTCAGCGCCCGGCGGTCGAGCGCATAGTTGGCGGCCAGGCGCACCCGCTTGTCGGCCCAGGGCGATTTGGGATCCCACATGTCGAGGAAATCCAGCGCGGCGATCCCGATTCCCCCGGAAAATGCGAGCCTCAGCGAGGGATCCTTCTGGAGCTCCAGGGCTTGTGGGGCGTCGAGCATGTAGGCGACATCGACTTCTCCCCGCTTCAGCATGGCTGCCCGCGTGGTGGGATCCGGGACGACCTTGAAGACGAGCCGCTTGACCGAGGGCATCTTGCGCCAGTAGGCCTCGAAGGCCTCCATCACGAGCTCGACGCCCAGGGTGTGGCTCACAAAACGATACGGCCCGAGCCCGATCGGATGTTTCTTGAAGCCCTCGTCGCCGACCTTCTCGACGTACTTCTTGGGCACGACCCAGCCGGCACCGGTCGTCAGGGTTCCATAGAAGCCATGAAATCGGGGAAGGGCTCGTGGAGCTGGAATCGCACCCGGTAGGGATCGACCACCGTGATCTCGCGCACCTTGTCCTTAAGGATTTTGGTGCCCTTGGTGCGATGGAAACTGAACTTCACGTCCTCGGCGGTGAAGGGGTCGCCGTTGTGGAACTTCAGGCCCTCGCGCAGCTTGAACTCGTAAGCGCGCTGATCCGGGCTCACCGTCCACGATTCCGCCAGGCTCGGCGTCATGAGGTTGCCGGGCATCGGTTTCACGAGCGCGTCGTGCATCGCGTAGAGCACCCAGAACGGCGTGATCTGGCCCAACACCTCGGCCGGATCGAGCCACTGGGGAGCCAGCGTTACGTAGATCGCCCAGCGCATCTCACCCTCTGGCTTTGCCTGGGACGCCTCCGCCTTTGGCGGGGACGAGGGTCTTTGCTGGGCGGCGACTTCTCCGACGGGAGCTCCAGCGAGCAGAGCGCTCAGCAGGCCGACTGCGGCCACCACGAAGTACCGCTTCATGATCCTTCCCTCCGTTGGTACGGGTCCCGAGGACGTGGGTACGGGTCCGAGGGAACCATGCGAGGGAACCAGAAGGCAGCGGGGCGGAAGTGCATCGTTGCTCCCACGCCCAGGGGGCGACCCGGTCAGGCCGATGCGCGGACCATAGCTCGCCGGGGTGATCCAGTCAATCAGGGACCCCGCTACCTGAACGCTGGCATCACCTCTCGGGCGAAGCGCGCGAGATTCTCCTTCATGATCTTCCTCGGCGTGCCCAGCGGACACGAGACCATGACGTGCTCGAGCCCGGGATACCGCTGCTCCACGCCCTTCAGATAGGTGATGAACTCCTCCGCGGGGCCGCAGAGCCAGGTGCGGTTCTGCACTCCGTTTTCGATCGTGGCAGCAGTGGGTGACTGGGGTTGGCGAGCCGCCACCGCCTTCACATGCTCTTCGCTGTAGCGCAGCATCCCGAGCGGCCCCATGAACTTGGCGTGCTCCTCGAAGTACGGCCGCGCCTTCTTGATGGCGAGCTCTTGAGTGTCGTCGATGCTCATGCGAAATCCCAGGATGAGCTCCTCGCCGAGCTGGAGCTCACGGCTGTAGCGCCGCGCCACCGCCTGGTAGTCGTGGAACCAGCGATCGACGAACTGCTCGGCCGTGGCGGAGACGACGCCCTTGATGCCGTGCCTCACCATGAAGTCGAGCCCCCGGGCGCTGCCGCTCACGATCGGCTGCCAGATCTCCACGGGCAGGCGCACCGGCCGTGGCACCAGCGTGATCTCTTTCATCGTGTAGCCGCGGTACGGCACCGCAGGGGGAATCGTGTAGTACTTCCCCTGATGTGAGAAAGACCCCTGGTTGAACGCCTTCAGGATGATCTCGAGCTGTTCCTCGAAGAGCGCGCGGTTCGCCTCGGCGTCGAGCATGGGGTTGCCGAAGCTCTCCACCTCGCGCGTGTGATAGCCGCGTCCCACACCGAAGATCAAGCGGCCGCCCGTCAGGATGTCCGCAGTCGCGTAGTCCTCGGCCAGCCGGATCGGATGCCAGGTCGGGATGATGTTGAACCCGCAGCCGATCTTGAGCCGCTTCGTGTGGTTGGCGATGTGAACGGCCAGCAGCGGGATGTTCGGGATGCACTCGTAGCCCTCGTGCTGGAAATGGTGCTCGGCCAGCCACAGGGCCTCGTACCCCAGCTCGTCCATCGTCTGGGCCAGCTCGAGCGTCGTGTCGAACGCCTCGATCACCCGCTCGTTCGAGTAGCGGCGGTCGTCGGCGGGAGTCCCGGAGTGTCCACAGTTCTCCAGCTCGATGTGTCCGATGTAGAGGGTCGAGAAGCGCTTGATCATCCGGGTTTCTCCGCCGGGGCGAGCGTTCTGAGATCGACGTTCGGATCCTCGAGGCGCTCCGGATCGACCGCCACGCGCGCCTTGATGATCGGGAGCGCCCGCCGCAGATCCCGCCCTTGATTGATCGCGACGACGGACTCGACACGCCCTTCGGCCATGTAGAACGCCATGAACTTCCGCGTTGGGAGGCTACCGCGCACGACGACCGCGTCCCAGGCCGCGTGGAATCCGGCGTACTGGATGTTCGCGTCGTACTGATCGGACCAGAACCAGTGGACCTCGTCGTAGGGCTGAGCCCGGCCGAGCATGCTGCGCGCGGCGGCGGCGCCTTGCTTCACGCCGTTCTGCCAGTGCTCGACGCGCATCTGGCGCGCGCACACCGGGTGATAGTGATTGGCGACGTCGCCCGCCGCGAAGATGCCCGGCACGTTCGTTCGGCAGTACTCGTCGACCACGATACCGTTGTCGATCCGTACGCTGGTCCCAGCGACCAGCTCGGTGGCGGGCTCGATGCCGAGTCCGAAGACCGCCAGATCGCACTCGACGTGGCGCCCGCTCCGGGTCACGACGCGCTCGACGCGGCCGGCCCCCTCGAACGCCGATACGGCATCGCCCAGGACAAGATCGACCCCGTGATCACGGTGGAGTCCCTCGACCACCCGACCGATCTCCTCGCCGAGCGCACGGTAGAGCGGCGTCTTGAAGGGCTCGATCGCGGTGACCTCGAGACCACACTGCCGCATCGACGCCGCCACTTCGGCGCCGATGAAGCCCATGCCGACCACGACGGCACGGCCCCCGCGCGCGATCGCGTCGCGGATGCGGTCGGCGTCGGCCACCGTGCGCAGGTCGTAGACGCCCGGCAAGTCGAGACCGGGTATCGGGAAGCGCCGGTTCCGCCCTCCGGTGGCGATGAGGACGCTGTCGAACTCGAGCCGCTCACCGCCCTGGAGCTCCAGCGTTCGCTTCTCCGGATCGACGCCGACGACCATGGTCCCGAGCCGCGTCTCGATGGTGCGCTCGCGGTAGAACTCCGGCTGGCGCAGCAGTGTTTTCTCGAACGGCATCCCGCCACGCAGATAGGCCTTCGAGAGCGGTGGGCGATCGTACGGAAGCTGCGGCTCCGCGCCCAGAAGCACGACCCGCCCGTCGAAGCCGTCCTCGCGCAGCGTCGCCGCCGCCGAGGCGCCGGTGAGGCTGGCGCCGACGATCGCGATGGTCCGAGGCATCAGACCTCCACTTGCAGATCGTTACCCTCGACGCGAACCGGATAGACCTTGAGCGGTACCGTGGCCGGCGGCGCGACCACGGCGCCAGAGCGAATGTCGAACTCGGCGAAGTGGCAGGGGCAGGTCACCACCGTGCGTGCGAGCTCGCCTTCGGCCAGCGAGCAGTCCTCGTGCGTGCACGTGTCGTCGAACGCGTGGAAGGTGCCGCCGACGTTCGCCACCGCCACCGGCAGGTTGTCGATCTCGACCTTCACCATCTGCCCGGGCTGGATGCTGTCCACTTTTGCGACCGTCACGAATCGAGCCATGTCGGTGTCCTTTCCATCCTGAGATCGCGGCTGAGCGGACCGAGCTTAGCCGCGTTGCTCGCGGGTGGTCAAGACGGCGGAATCGGGCGGGCGGCGAGAGTTACCCGAGCTGCTTGTGAACGAACTCGATGATCTTTTCGATCGCCTGCTTTGCCGTCGGTGAATTCGGATTCCTGGTCATGAACCCTTCCGACTCGCCCTCGAGCAGCTCCACCTCGACCTGGCCGCCCGCCTGCCGGTACAGCGTGACGAAACGGTCGAGCTGCGGGCGGGGATGCGCGGCGTCGTTGGTGCCCTGGATGACGACCGCCGGAGGCATCTCGACACGCTCGCCGCGCTCGAGTGCCCGCACCGGATTGCCCTCGGCCATCGCCTCTTCGGTCTGCCAGTACTGCTCGTGGCAGGGCAAGACACGGTCGACGATCTCCGGGTACGGCTTGCCGGCTTCCTTCAGCTGCTTGGCATACTGATAGCGGCCCAGCGGATCGATGACGGGCCAGCACATGACGACGCAGCGCACGGTGGCGTCGACGGCCGGCGAGCCGGCGGGGAGCGGCACCGCCGAGTAACGCGCGTCCTTCGGCCGCATCGCGCTCAGCATGGCCTGATGGCCGCCGCTCGAGCTCCCCATGGTGCCCACCATGTCCGGCCGGCTGTGCCACTGGGCGGCCCGGGTCTTGGCCCAGCGGATCCCGTAGTTGATGTCGGCCATCGACCCTGGATACGGCGCCGCCGGCGGCATGCGGAAGTCCAGCGACGCCACCATCACCCCGGTCTTCGCGAGCGCCTCGTTCATGACGTTGTCGTTCAGACGGTCGCCCCGGCACCACGCCCCGCCGTGCAACTCGACGATCAGGGGGAATGGCCCCTCACCGCGCGGCTTGAAGAGCCGAGCCAGCAGCGGTGCATTTCCGTGACGGACGTATTCAACATCTTCGACGTCGAGCTGGTAGGTCATGACGACTCCTCTCAAGGGCGGGGATCGACTCGCCAGGGTGCCCCGTAGTGTATCAGCGTTTGCCGCGCAGCAAGCGCCTCGCCGGTGTCGGCCCCGATCGGCCCTGCTCAGGCAACCTTCGGGATCACCTTCTCGGCGAAGAGCCGCATCGAGCGGACGACCTTGTCGTGGGCGAGGCCACCGCGCGCGAAAGCACCCATGAAGTGGCTGACCCCGAGCGTCTCGTGGTGCATGCGGATCTTGTCCGCGACCTCCTCGGGGTCGCCGGTGATCGCCGCCTGATCGAGCGCCTTTTCTTCCGTGAGCGACAACAAGTTCTCGCGCACGCGCCGGTAGAAGCGGTACTGGTCGGGCGGCGCGCCGGCCGGATCGGAGATCAGACCGGCCTGCGTACGATAGAACCACACGATGGGCTCCCGCAGATCCTCGCGCGCCTGCTTCGACGTCTCGGCGACGTGGATGATCTTGTTGACGCAGATCTCGGCGCCCGCGTCGGTGCCGTGCGCGGCGCGCCACTCGGCGTGGTAGGCATCGTAGTTCTTCCGGAGTACGTCGAGAGGCGTGAAGGACGGTGAGGTCAGGATCTTGAGCCCGCGGCGCGCGGCCAGAGTGTAGGTATCGGGCGAGACCGCCGCCGTCCAGAGCGGCGGGTGCGGTTTCTGGATGGGCTTCGGCAGGACGCGCACGTCCTCGACCTTGTAGCGCTTGCCGGTGAACGTCAGGCGGTCTTCAGTCCAGGCGCGGCGGATGATCTCGAGGCTCTCGTCGAAGCTCTCGCGCGTGCCCTCCATCGAGACGCCGAGGCCGCGGAACTCGGTCGGCTGGTAGCCGCGGCCCAGGCCGAACTCGAGCCGCCCGCCCGAGATGATGTCGATCTCGGCCCACTCCTCGGCAATCCGCAGCGGATGCTCGAATGGCGCGATGACCACGGCCGTGCCGATGCGCACCCGGCGCGTTGCAGCGGCGACGGCCCCGGCGAACGGGGCGAGCGAGGGGCAGATGCCGTACGGCGAGAAGTGGTGCTCCGCCAGCCACACGACGTCGAAGCCGAGCTCGTCGGCCAGACGGCACTCCTCGAGCGCGTTCCGGTACACCTCGGCGTGCGTCTGCCACTCACGAATCGACAACAGGTTCTGGGTCGAGAATTTCATAGCCAGCGATTATGGGCGAACCGTCCGTGAAGTCAACCGCGACGGTTGACCTGCGAAGTCAACCGCGACGGTTGACCTGCGAAGTCAGCCGGCGAGCGCCGGCCCGGCGCCAACCCCGTCGCGATGATGCGGCGCCGGTTGGCGCAAGACCTCGGCGACCTTCCGTGCGAGCGCGTCCGGCGTGACGGGCTTCTGGAGCAAAACGTCGTCGGGGATGGGCGGCTCAGCATAGCCCGACATGAAGAGCGTCCGCGTGTCCGGGCGCGCGGCCAGCATCCGTTCGGCCAGCTCGCGGCCGTCCATCCCGGGCATGATGACGTCGGTGAGGAGCAGATGAATCCGGTCGGGGAAGCGCTGGCTCAGCGCAAGCGCCTCGACTCCGTCACCCGCGACCAGCACGCGGTAGCCGAGCCTCCTCAGGATTTCGCACACCAGCCCCCGGACGGCCTCCTCGTCCTCGGCGAGGAGGATCGTCTCCTCTCCGCCGGGAAACGGTCCTCGCCCGGCGTCGACGCGGGGAGCTTCGATCGCCGCTTCGATCCTCGGCAGATAGACGCTGAACGCCGCGCCCCGCCCCGGCCCGCTCTCGACGGCGATGCACCCACCGTGCTGCTTGATGATCCCGTACACCGTCGACAGCCCGAGTCCGCATCCTTTCCCGGGCGCCTTCGTCGTGAAGAAGGGCTCGAAGGCGCGCTGCCGCGTCTCCTCGTCCATGCCGAGGCCCGTGTCGCGGACCTCGAGCAGCACGTGCGGTCCGACGATGGCGCCCGGATGAACCGACACGAAGTCGGCGTTCAGCGTGGTGTTGCGTGTCGCGATGCTCAGGCGGCCGCCGTCCGGCATGGCGTCTCGCGCATTGACCGCGAAGTTGACGATGACCTGCTCGATCTGTCCCGGGTCGGCCATGACGAGGTCGAGCTTCGGGTCGAGCGTGACGGCGAGCTGGATGTTCTCGCCGATCAGGCGCCCGAGCATGTCGCTCACGCTGGCGACGGTGGTGTTGAGATCGAGTGGCTGCTGGGCGGACGCCTGGTTGCGGCTGAACGCGAGGAGCTGCCGCGTCAGGCTCGCGGCCCGCTGGGCGGTGCTCTCGATCTGGTCGAGGTCCTGGTACACCGGGTCCTCGGGTTGGTAGCGGGCGAGCAGGAGCTGGCAGCGTCCGATGACCACGGTGAGCACGTTGTTGAAGTCGTGCGCGACGCCGCCCGCAAGGCGCCCGATCGCCTCGATCTTCTGGAGCTGGCGCATCTCGCTCTCGCGCTGGCGCAGGACCTCTTCGGCCCGCTGGCGCTCCGTGACGTCCCGGCCCACGCCGGTGAGACCGCTCACCTGGCCGTGCTCATCCGTGAGCGCGGCGCCCGTCCACTGGTAGGCGGTGAGGGCGCCGTCAGCGCCACCCAATCGGCTCTCGACCTCGAACGGCTTGTCTTCGAGGCCCGAGGCCAGCGCGGCGCGGAACGCGTCGCGATCGTCCTCGGCGAGCAGGTCGATGAGCGGCTTGCCCTTGAGGTCCTCCGCTCCGCGGCCGGTCACGCTCTCGAGCTTCCGGTTCCAGAGGCTCAGACGTCCGGCGCGGTCGAGCACGTAGATGACGTCGGGGATCGCCTCGACGAAGCGCTCGAGCTCTTGAGCCGTCGCCCGGAGGCGGCGACGACTGTCACGCAGCGCGCGCGCCAGGATGGCAGTGAGCGCGCCCGCGATGTTGAGGATGACGAGGTTGAACGCGGCGATCGTCGCGGCGTTCGGGAGATCGAACGGCGCGCTCAGGATCCCCGCGTGCTGCAGCATGAGGATCGCAACGTAGCTGGCCGTCGCCGCCGCCGTCGCCATGAGACAGGCCCGGCTCGAGAACGTGATCCCCGCGTAGATCGTCACGATCAAGTAGACCCCGAGGTACTGCGCCGCGGCGAGTCCGCCAGCCACGTAGAGCCCGAGGCTCATCAGGAGAATGTCAGCGAGCATGCGGGCATAGGCCTGGGCGCGGTAGCCGCGCCCGCTGCGCGCCGCAAGGTAGTACGGCCAGTTGAGGAAGAGCCCGCAGAGCGCGATCAGCGCTATGCGTCGGGCGATGGCCTCGGGCTCGATGGGAAAGACGATCTGGAACACCAGGATGACGAACGTGACGCCGCCGCGGACCGCGAGCTCCTGGTAGAGCCGCTGTCGCCGGCGGAGTTCTCTCGCCGCGGGGTTGTTGTAGGCCCGCGCGAGCAACGGCCGGGCGTAGTCCGCGCCTCTGGGTCCCGTATGCACCGCCGGAGTTAGTACGCAAGGCGGGTGCCACGGTTCGCCTCTATTAAAATCGCTAGGATAGAGGACGCTCAGCGGTGATTTCTGGAAAGAAAGATCCCAGGGGGCGGTGAGAAATCAGCCGGGAGTACTCCACGCCCGATGCGGTGGCCGCCTTCCGAGCTTGCAAGGCCGATTTCATCGAGCACGGCCCACCCGTGTGGTCGATCAGCTCATCGCGGACGGTACCGGGCACCTCGTCGCCTCGATGGGTGAGGCCACCGGGCCGGTGCCGTTCGGCTCGTTCATGGCGACGCCAGAGACACTCGCGGGGAACCGCGACATCCTCATCAGTTTCGTCCGCGGCCTCTACCGGGCGCAGCGCTGGATGGCGTCGAGTAGAGCGGCCGAGATCGCCGCCGTCATCGCCCCCGCGTTCGGCGACATCGATCCGAGGATCCGCGTCGCGGCCGTCGACCGCTACCTCCGGCAATCCACCTGGGCGCGCGATCCGGTGCTGACGCGGACGGGGTTCGACGCGCTCCAGGCGATTCTTCTGGCCGGCGGCTTCATCTAGCGTTCCCACCGCTTCGAGGAGCTCGTCGACACCGACATCGCGCGGCAGGCAGTCGGCTACTGACCTCCCGTCACGTCGATCGTCACCCCGGTGACGAAGTCGGCGTCGGTGGACGCGAGAAAGCAGATGACGCGCGCCTGGTCCTCGGGCTCCGCCACCCGGCCCAGGGGCGTACGCGAATTCTCCCGAGCGCGCTCCTCCTGAGACATCCGATCCCAGCGCGGGCGTAGCCGCGGGCTCAACGTGAGGCTCGGGGCGATGGCGTTCACCGTGACCCCATACGGGCCGAGCTCGAACGAGAGCTTGCGGGTGAAGGCGATAATCCCGCCTTTGGCGGTGGCGTAGGCGCTGCTGCTCGTGGCGCTCAGGCCGCGCCCCGCGATCGACGAGATGTTGACGATCTTGCCGCCCCGCTGGCGCTTCATGACGGGCGCGACCGCATTGCAGAAGAGAAAGGTTCCGGTGAGGTTGAAATGGAGCAGGCGCTGCCAGTCGTCGAGCGTCAGCTCGTCGACCGCGGCGGCGGGCTTCGGAATGATGGTGCTGCCGCCGACCGCATTGACCAGGATATCGATGCGGCCGTGCTCATCGATGACCCGTCTCACCACGCTCGCAACCTGGGACGCGTCGAGCGCATCGGCTGGGAGACCGTGGGCGGTGCCGCCCGCGGTACGGATGGCGCCGACCACCTGATCCAGGCTCTCCTTGTCGAGCTCGACGGCGACCACGGTCCCGCCCTCTCGACCGATGATCTCGGCGGTCGCCCGCCCGATGCCCCGGCCCGCAGCTGTGATCAGCGCGATCCGTCCCCTGAATCTCATGTTCCGTCCTCCCTCTGTGGCTCGACCTGGAGACGCTCGCTGCACCCTAGAGCCGCCGACTTGCCTTGTCAATTCGCTGCTGCTACGCTCCCGGCCATGCGATACGAAATGATCTCTGCCGACTGCCACCTCGATCTCTGCTGGCTTCCGCCCGACCTCTTCACCTCCAAGGCCTCCACGGCCCTCAAGGAGCGGATGCCGTACACGAAGGAGGGCCCGCGAGGCCCGGCCTGGGTCACCAACAAAGGCGCCAGCCTCGGCCTCGCGTGTGGGATGGGCTCGGCGGGCCGGGAGTACATCCCCGGGCGTATCCACCGCTCGGATCGGATGGCATCGACGGGCCTCTACGAGGACGGCAAGCGCGGGATCCGCCGCGTCACCGACCCCGAGCTACGCTTGAAGGACCAGGACCGCGACGGTGTCCAGGCCGAGGTGCTCTACGGGGTCCTCGGCACCACGGGTCGCATGAACGACCCGGAGGCGGCCGTCGAGGTCCTGCGCATCTACAACGAGTGGCTCGCCGATTTCTGCTCGACTTATCCGGACCGCTACGCCGGGCTCGCCTCGATCCCGAACCATCCGCTGGAGGCGGCCATCGCCGAGGTCGAGCGCGTCGTCAAGCGCGGCGCCCTCCGCGGACTCGACATCGCCAACTCGTCGGACCTGAAGCCGCTCTGGGATCCTTACTGGAACCCGCTCTGGGACGTGATCGACGGCTGCGGGCTGCCGCTGCATTTCCACACGGTCGGCGGCTACACGCCGGATCACATCCGCAAGATCATCATGATCGGCTCGGATCCGTCGCGGGCGAACGCTCCCGACGCGCCGACGGTCGAGCTGCCGGTGGCGCGGTCGGCATTCGCCTCGAACATCACCCAGTTCCAGATGAACATGTCCAACATTCTCACGTCGATGATCTTCTCGGGCGTGTTCGAGCGCTATCCGCGCATGAAGCTCGTGCTCGGCGAGTCCGGGATCGGCTGGATCCCCTACGTCCTCTGGCGCATGGACGCCGAGTGGGAGGATCAGTTCAAGGACCTCTCGCTCACGATGCCGCCGAGCGAGTACTGGAAGCGGCAGTGCTGGGCGACCTACCAGACGGACCCGATCGGTGTGAAGCTGATCGACGAGCTCGGCGAGGACAAGGTGATGTGGGGCTCGGACTTTCCGCATCCGGACGGCGTGTGGCCTGATTCTCGCGAGTACATCGCTCGCGAGCTGGGTCATCTGCCGGCCGGAGTACGCCGCAAGATCGTCTGCGAGAACGCCGGGAAGCTCTACGGGTTGATCAGGTAGCGCGGAAAGACTGCGCGCTCGTTTCAGAGAACCATCACGCGTGGCTCATCGACGGCGGTCGGGGTCGCCCGGTCGCCATGGCCAGCGCGACCAGATGGTCGAGCTGGCCGAAGTCGAAGGGCTTGGGGATGAAGGCGAAGACCCCTCGGTTGAGAGCCTCGGCGGCGGCCTTGCTGTCTCGGCTGGCGGTAATCACCATCACGGGAACTGTCGTGTCGATGCTGCGGAGCTGCTTGAGCGCCTGGAGCCCGTCCATCACCGGCATGTGCAGGTCGATGAGGACCAGATCGGGACGTCCGCGTAGCACCATCATGACTCCGTCCGCGCCGTTGCAGGCCGTCTCGACCTTGTAGTTGGTTCCGTGGTTGAAGCTGTTGAAAAACTCCGTCAGCACCTGCCGGATGGTTTCCTCGTCGTCGATGATGAGGACTCGCTTCGTGGGTCTATCAAACGGCTTGTCCGTACGCTTTTCGGTGCGAGCCATGGGCAACATGTTTCTCAAACGAGCAAGCGAAATGCCACGGGTTTCAGTGAGGAATCGTCATTGTTCCCACGGGGTTACGCGGCAGGTTTCCGGAGCTTGTGACAGGCTGGTTTGCCAATCCGACCCATGATGCTTTCCGGAATCGGACCCCTCGCGGGCGCGCGTCAGATCACTCGCTTCCGCTCGAGCGCCTTGAGCTCATCGGCGCCGCAGCCGAGCCACCGGCCGAGCACCTCGGCGTTGTGCTCGCCCAGGAGCGGCGCGCGCCTGACGTCCGTGGGCGAGTCGGAAAGGCGCACGGGGTTGCCGGGCATCGGGAACCGGCCGCGCGTCGGGTGGTCGAGCTCAACCACCATGCCACGCTCGACCAGCGAGGGATCGGTGAGAACCTCGCCGGAGTCGAGGACGGCGCCGCAGGGGATCCCCGCGCCGGCCAGGGTCTCCATCGCTTCGTGCTTGGTTCGCTTCTCGGTCCACGCTTCGACGAGCGCGTCGAGCTCGTCGTTCCGCGCGGCCCGCCCCATGCGGTCGGCGAGCTTCGGGTCGTCGCCGAGCTCCGGACGCCCGAGGATCTTCGCAAGCGTGCGCCACATCTCGAGCGTGGCGCAGTGGATGAAGACGTAGTCGTTCGGCCCGAACGGCCGACAGCGGTACATGTTCGAGGGCGAGGCGCCGGGGGAGCGGTTCCCGCGCCGCGGCACCGGTTTTCCGGTCACGTACTGCTCGCGCAGATGAATGCGCACCAGGTTGAGCACCGCGTCTTGCTGGGCGACCTCGACGCGCTGGCCAGTGCCGGTCGTCTGGCGCTGGACGATCGCGGCCAGGATGCCGATGGCCAGGTGGAGCCCGGCGCCCGTGTCCCCCAGTCCGGCCTCGACCCGAACGGGCGGCCCATCGGCGGCACCCGTGACGCTCATCGCGCCGCCCATGGCCTGGGCGATCATCTCGAAGCTCTTGTAGTCGGCGTACGGACCGCTGCTGCCGAAACCCTTGACCGAGGCCGCGATGATCCGGGGGTTGAGCCGGCGAAGATCCTCGTACCCGAAGCCCAGCCGCTCCATCGAGCCCGGGCCGAAGTTCTCCACCAGGACGTCGGCGCGCTCGACCATCCGCGTGAGGAGGGCGCGTCCCTCGGCGGATTTGAGGTCGAGCGTGACGCTCTTCTTGTTGGCGTTGAGGAGCAGAAAGAAAAAGGCGTCCTGATCAGGCCGCTCCGATAGCGCACGGCGCCCCGGCTCGCCGCCGGGCGGTTCGATCTTGATGACCTCCGCGCCGAGCCACGCCAGCATCTGGGCACAGCTCGGCCCCGCCTCGTACTGCGTGAGGTCAAGCACCACGATCCCGTCGAGCGCCTTGGCCATATCTTTTTTTTCATGGGGGGCCTCGACGGGCCCCCCATGCCCCCTATCGCTCGGAGACGCCCCGGCCCAGCCGGGGCGCCCCTCGATCTCGCTTCATCGCCATGGGGTCTGCTTCGCCTCTCCGCTAGCGCTGCTAAGTGGTGTAGGCCGAGAAGCGGACTGTCGTAGCGCGCATCCTGTAGTCGGTCTTGACGTTGACCACGGCCGGCTTGCCGGACGTATAGGCCCGCTCGAGCGCAGGTCGGATCTCGTGCGGCTTCTCGACGAACTCGCCGTACCCGCCGAAGTCCTCGGCGACCTTGTCGTAGCGGGTGTAGCCGAGGTTGCGTCCGGGCTTGTCCTGCTTCGGGTCCGCGGTCCAGCCGCCGTTGTTGCTGATCACGACGAGGACGGGGATCCGGTGGCGTACCGCCGTGTCGAACTCCATCGCGTTGATGCCGTAGGATCCGTCGCCGTGCAGCACGACCACCTGCGTGTCCGGGCGCGCGACCTTCGCGCCGACGCCGAACGGCAGCCCCACGCCCATGCACCCGAAGGGGCCGGAGTTCAGCCGATGGCCCGCCGTGAAGGTCGGGATCGACTGGCGCCCGAAGTTGAGGATCTCCTGACCATCCACGACGAGGATCGCGTCGCGACGCAGGAAATCACGGACCTCCTTGCAGAGCCGGAGCGGGTGGATCGGAACCTCGTCGGAGCTCATGGCCTTCTCCGACTCGAGGGCCTTCGCCATGTCGAGCGCCTTCAGCTTCCCGACCCACGCGCCATAGCGTCTCTTGTCGAGCTTGCCCCGCGCCTCGGTCGTCAGCTGCTGCAGGACGGCGCGGGCGTCGCCGAAGATGGGGACGTCCGCCGGGCGGTTGTGGCCGAGCTCGGTCGGGTCCACGTCGACCTGGATGACTTTCAGGTCCTCGGCGAACCGAGGCGCGCGACCGAACTGGATGACGTAGTTGAATCGGGTGCCGACGTTGAGGATGACGTCCGCCTCCGCGAACGCCTTGGCGCGGGCGAAGAGGAACGCGAGGTCGTGGTCCTCCGGGACGGACCCGCGGGAGATCGGCGTCGTGTAGAAGGGGATCCCCGCCGTCTCGACGAAGGTCTGGAGCGCCGACGCGGCGTCCGACCACCACACGCCGCTTCCGGCGATGATCAGCGGCCGCTCGGCCCTCCCGAGTAGCGCGATCGCTTCCGCGATCGCCGCGGGATCGCCGTGAGCGCGCGGCGCGGGCCGCCACTGGGCCGGCATCGTGACCGCCGACTCTTCAACGACCTCGCCCAGGATGTCCCCGGGGAGGTCGAGAAAGACGGGCCCGGGTCGGCCCGACGTCGCCTGACGGAAGGCCGTCGCCACGACATCGGGAATGCGCTTGGCGTCGAGGATGCGCGCGGCCCACTTGGTGATCGGCTTGAACAGCGAGAGCTGATCGACCTCCTGGAAGGCATCCATCCCGAAATAAACGCGCGGGCTCGCGCCGCCGACGGCGACCAGCGGGGCGGCGTCGATGAACGCATTGGCGACGCCCGTTGCCATGTTGATCGTTCCCGGCCCGGAGGATGCCATGCAGACGCCCGGCCGTCGCGTCAGGCGGCTGTAGGCGTGCGCCATCATCGAGGCGCCCTGCTCATGACGGCTGTCGATGGCCCGCACACCGAGCTTGATGCAGGCACTCTCGGTCTCGAGCATCGGTCCGCCCATGAGGTAGAACAGCGTGTCCATGCCCTGCGTCTTGAGTGACTTTGCCAGGAGCTCCGAACCGGTGATCGATCCCATTGCCTGTCTCCTTCTGTACCAGCCGGTGCGTCATGAAGATACCCGAATTCTCGTTCCGAGTCTCGCCCGGCCTGCGGCGATTGCCTCGGGGCCGGAGAGGTGGCCTGACGGTCGATTGCATGTCACACTGGGTCCATGCGCCGCGTCACTGCCAGCGCGCTGCTCGGAGCGGTCGTCCTGGTCTCGTGTCTCTCGCCGACGAGCGCCCCCGTCCAGGCTGCGGAGACCTATACGCAAGAGTCTCTGGATCACCATTTCCGGCTGGAGTGGTCAAAGACCGTGCGGAACGTCAACGGCTACGTGTACAACTCCTCGAATCGGCATGCCGCGTACATGCGGCTGCTCGTTGAGGGTGTCGACGGCTCCGGCAACGTCGTCAACAAGACGATGACGTGGGTCCTCGATGTCCCGCCGAACAACCGTGCCTTCTTCGAGGTTTCCGTGCCCGATGCGCTGTCCTATCGGGTCTCGATCCTGTCCTTCAACTGGATCCAAGAGATCGCCTCCAGCCGAGATCGTCGCAAGGCCTCGTAAGCGCGCCACACTAGGGCCATGAACCGGGTTGCGAGCGTGCGTATCGCCACGGCGAGGGCCGCGGTCCTGCTCGCGGCCGTCCTGGCGTGCGCCGCTGTCGTCCTCCCGGGGGCGCCCGTCCGCGCCGCGGAGACCTACACGCGAGAGACCTTGGACCGCTACTTCCGGCTGGAGTGGTCGAAGTCGGGACGGAACGTCAACGGCTACGTGTACAACTCCTCGAATCTGCGCGCCGCGCACATGCAGCTGCTCGTGGAGGGTCTCGACGCCGCCGGCACGGTAGTCACCAAGACCATGACCTGGGTTCGCGATGTCCCGCCCAACAACCGCGCGTTCTTCGAGGTGGCGGTGCCGAACGCGCCTTCCTATCGGGTTTCGGTCCTGTCCTTCGACTGGGTCGAAGACCGTCTGGATCGTCGCAAGGCCTGGTAGGGAAACAGGCCGCCTTCGGCCGGGTCAGAGCGCGGGCTCGCCGGCCGTCACCGCAATGCACTGGCCGGAGAGGTTTCGCGCCGCATCGCTGCACAGATACACTGCGAGCGAGGCGATGTCCTCGGCGGTCGACATGCGCTTGAGTGGCGATCGCTCGACCCACCGCTGGCGCTCCTCCTCGACCGGCACTCCTTTCACCTGCGCTTGGCCAGCGATGACCCGATCGATGCGGTCGCCGGCGATGGCGCCGGGGGCGATCGCGTTGACCCGGATGTTGTGCTCCGCCAGCTCGAGCGCGAGACCGTACGTCATCCCGACCTGTCCGGCCTTGGCCGAACAGTAGCCGATGCGATAGGCAAGCCCGCGCCGGCCCGCCGTGGAGGCGATGTTCACGATCGCGCCGCCACCGGCCGCGATCATCTGGGGCACCGCGAACCGCGTGCACATGTACGAGCTGGTCAGGCACGAGTTGATCGTGTAGAACCACTCCTCGGCCGTGTAGTCCTGCACCGGCTTGGTGGGGCCGCCGTCACCGGCGTTGTTCACGAGGGTGTCGAGCTTGCCGAAGCTCTTCACGGCGGCCGCCACGAGGCGCTGCACGTCGGCCTCGACCGCGGCGTCGCCGGTGACAGCGACCGCGCGGCCCCCGTCGGCCTCGACGAGCCCCGCCGTTTCCTCCACCAGCTCTCGGGAGCGCGCCGCGCAGACCACGGCGGCACCCTCGCGGGCGAACATGCGACTCATCACACGCCCGACGCCCTTGCTCGCGCCGGTGATGAGCGCGACTCTTCCCTCGAGCTGCCCCATGGTCCTTCCTCCCGTGCTCAGCGGAACGCCTGGATGAGCTCCTCGGCAGCCACCATCTGCCCACCATGCGTCGAGGACGCCACCACGATGAGCGTCCGTACGCCCGCCGCAAGCCACGCCTCGAAGCCCTCGCGAACCTCTGCCGGGCTGCCGAAGAGCGTGACGTCCTGGAGCCAGCGATCGGACATGAGCTCGGGGATGCGCTGGGACTCACCGCTCGCGATGGCACCGCGGATCGCGAGCATCTCCTCCTCGTAGCCCGCCTCGATCCAGTAGTTCTGGTAGTTCGGCAGGCGCACGTAGGGGACGAGGATCCGGCGCAAGAGCGCCGCCGCCGCGGCGCGATCCGCATCGATGCAGGTCGGCACCATGTTGCCGATGAAGAACGCGGGATCCTGCTGCGCCGACGCCGGGAGGCCGCGAAGCGAGGCCGCCATGTGCGATCGCGCGCCATTCGCCCACACGACCCCCTGCGCGATCTCGCCGGCCAGCTCGACCATGCGGCGGCGGAGTGTCGCGAGCACGATCGGTGGAAGCCCGCCCACCTGGGTCGCGTGCGCGCGCAGGTCGGCGACGAACTTCCGGATGTCGTCGAGGGGCTTGCCCGCGCGGATTCCCAGACGCGTGTGGGTCGGTCCGTGACTCACGCCGATCCCAAACCGGAACCGGCCGTTCGACAGCTCATGGATGAACGCCGCCATCTGCGCGTACTCGAGGGGGTGGCGCGTGTAGATGTTGGCGACGCTGGTGCCGAACGGGATCTCGCGGGTCGAGAGCGCCAGCGCCTCGCACAGGGCCAGACCGTCGCCGGGGCTCGGGCAATAGAGCCCGGCGAATCCCTCGCGCTCGAACCGCTGGGCCACCTCGAGCATCACGCGGCGCCGTCCGGCCACCGCGACGAGGCCGACCGCCGGTTTGGTGGTCATTCCCGCGAGTATACCGGTGTCCTTGCCACGGCGCCCCGGCCTCACTATGATCGGCCCACCTTACGCGAAGGAGACCCTCATGAAGATCCACAGGCTCTACGCGGACAAGAACGGCGAGTCGCATTTCCAGGACGTCGAGGTCGAGTACGCGGAGACGACCCGCGCCGGGCGGCTCTCGAAGCGGATCCCCGCCACCGGCATCATCTTCCGCGAGGTCCAGCCCGATTACGATCTCGACTGGCATCCCGCGCCACGGCGCCAGTACATCATCAACCTCGACGCGGGCGTTCAGATCACCGCAAGCGACGGCGAGGCGCGCCGAATCGGCGCCGGCGAGATCCTTCTCGTCGAGGACACGCACGGTAAGGGCCATCTCTCCAAGGCCATCGAGGCCAAGCTGCGCAACTGCATCTTCGTCACGCTGGAGTGAGGCGGAGCGCGATGGGTCGGCTCGACGGCAAGGTCGTGGTGGTGACCGGCGCCTCCCGCGGCATCGGAGCCGAGATCGCGCGGCTCTTCGCGGCCGAGGGCGGGCGGGTGATCTGCGCCGCGCGCACCCTGCGGGAGGGCGATCATCAGCTGGCCGGTTCACTCGAGACGACGGTGGCGTCGATCCGCGCCGCCGGCGGCGAGGCGCAGGCATTCACCGTCAACATCGCCGAGCCCGCCGAGTGCGAGCGGCTGATCGGCAGCGCGCGCGACACCTACGGGCCCGTCGACGTCCTCGTCAACAACGCCGCGCTGACTTACTACGTGCCCGTGAAGGACTATCCGCTGAACCGCTGGATGCGCTCGTGGGCCGTGAACTTCCACGCGCCCTTCGTCCTGAGCCAGCTGGTGCTCGTCGACATGATTGCGCGCCGCTCGGGCGCGATCGTCAACATCTCGTCGGGTGCCGCGATCGGCCCCGGGCGAGGTCCCTACCGTGATCCAACCGTCGGCGCCCGCGGCGGGACCTGCTACGGTGCCGAGAAGGCCGCGCTCGAGCGGTTCACCCAGGGTCTCGCCGCCGAGGTTTACCAGCACGGTATCTCGGTGACGTGCGTATCGCCCTCGCAGATCGTCCCGTCTCCAGGCACGGTCTACCACCGGCTCGTGAAGAGCCTGGACGACCCGCGCGGTGAGCCGCCGCTGCTCATGGCGCGGGCCGCGCTCCTGCTCGCGACGCAGCCACTCGAGAAGATCTCCGGGCGCGTCACGTACAGCCAGCAGATCCTGAAAGAATTCGGCTGGATCACCGAGGCGCGCGGCCGGGGCGTCGAGACGCGCGGCAGCGGATACTCGGAGACATAGAAAGAGCGAGACGATCTGGAGGCCGCTGAATGAGTCTCTGGTCCGTCACCTCGGCAGGGTAGAATCAGGCTGATCAATGAGGCACGCGCTTATCACCGGGGTCACCGGCCAGGACGGTGCGTATCTCTCGAAGCTTCTGCTCGAGAGCGGATACAAGGTCTACGGGCTGGACCGCCGCACGAGCACTCCGACGACGGAGCGGCTCCACTACCTCGAGGTGGCCGATCGGGTAGTCCTGCTCGATGGGGACGTGACGGATCAGGGCTCGATGGTCCGGGCCCTCGAGGCGGCTGAGCCCGATGAAGTGTATAACCTCGCCGCCCAGTCCTTCGTGGGCTCGTCCTGGCGACAACCCGTCCTGACCACGGAAGTCAACGCAGTCGGCACGGTCAACGTGCTCGAAGCCATCCGCTTCGTCAACCCGAAAATTCGCTTTTACCAAGCGTCCACGAGCGAGATGTTCGGGCTGACCGCAGAACCGGTGCAGTCGGAGACGTCGCCGTTCCACCCACGAAGCCCGTACGCCATCGCCAAGCTCTTTGCCCACTGGACGACCATCAATTATCGCGAGAGCTACGGAATGTTCGCGTGCGCCGGCATCCTGTTCAACCACGAGTCGCCGGTGCGCGGCATCGAGTTCGTGAGCCGGAAGATCACGGATGGGGTCGCACGGGTCAAGCACGGCCTGGTCACGGACCTGCGAATGGGTAATCTGAAAGCCAAGCGGGACTGGGGTTTTTCGGGTGACTATGTGCGAGCGATGCGGCTCATGCTCCAGGCCGACGACGCCAGGGAGTATGTCGTCGCGACGGGCCGCGCGGTCACCGTCGAGGAGTTCTGCCGAATTGCCTTCGCGTACGCGGGGCTCGACTGGCGAGAGTACGTCAGGGTCGATCCGCAGATCGCTCGTCCGGCGGACGTGCCCGCTCTCTGCGGAAATGCCGCGAAGGTGAAGGCCGAGCTCGGCTGGCAGCCCACGACCACGCTCGAGGATCTGATTGCCATGATGGTCGAGGCCGATCTCAAGCGAGTGAGGGATGAGTGTTCCTGACGGCCCCGTAGCCTACCGACGCGCCGCCCGGCGGTAGACCGCGGCCGTGCCGTCCACCATCGCGCGGATACTGAACTCCTGGCGGACGCGCTCACGCCCGGCCTGGCCCAGGTTCTTTCGCCGGGCGGGATCCGTCAGCAGCGCCGCGACGGCCTCCGCCAGCGCGGCGGAGTCCTCGGGTGGAACCAGCAGGCCGGTCTCGCCGGGAACCACCACGTCACGGTGGCCGGGCGCGTCCGTGGCCACGACGGCGAGCCCGGCCGCCATGGCCTCGAGAATCGACAGCGGGAGCCCCTCTTTCCGGGAGCTGGCCACGTAGAGATCGAGCACCGGCTGGATCCGCGCTGGATTCTCGATGAAGCCGGTGAAGATCACCTGCTCCGACAGGCCGCTCTCGAAGACGAGCCGGCGAATCCGCTGCTGCTCGCCCCCGCCCCCGACGAGAACGAGGGCCAGGCGCGGGAACCGCACCCTCAGGCGTCGAAGAGCCTCGACGAGAAGCTCGATCCGCTTGATCGGGTCGAAGCGGCTGATGCAGCCGATGACGACGTCGTCAGCCGTGAGCCCGAGGCTCTCCCGGCGGATCGGTGCTTCGAGCAAGGCCCGCTCCATGTCCTCGATGTCGACACCGTTGACGATGACGACGCCCTGCGCCGGCCGAAAGAGGCGCAGGCTGAGCCCCTCGAGGTGCTGGGAGCGGGAGACATTGATGATGGTGTGGCTCCAGCGCGAGAGCTGTCGCTCCAGAGCCAGGTAGAGAGGCCGGCTGAGCGGGGAGTAGTCGCCGTAGTGAAGTCCGTGGAAGGTGTGGATCGCCGGCACGCGCATCCACCGTGCAACCGTCCGGCCGTAGAATCCCGGCCCCTTGCCGTGCGTGTGGACGACGTCGATGCCGAGTCTCGAGATCAGACGGCGGGTGAGGGCGAAGTGCCGCGCGCTCAGGCGACGGAGTGGAAACTCGACGACCTCGAGGCCGCGAGCGCGAAACTTATCGAAGAAGATCCCGTCGTGCGGAGCGCCGATCACGAGCTCGAACTCGTTCCGCGGGAGGTGCTGGACCAGATCCCAGACGTGCCTGGGCCCCCCGCCGGGGCTCGTCGTTACCAGGAGCTCGAGGACGCGGATAGGCTGTGTCACGCCGCCGAGGGCCCCTTCCCTGTTTTCACGTGAGCGATCGACGATACCGCGGCCGGCGGCGGCGCGGCAAGCAGGTATCGAGTACACTCTGTAGCGCCACGTGAGAGCGTCGGACGGAGGCCGGCATGGACTGGCAAAAAGAGCTGGACGAGCTGAGGCGCCGCGAGGAGCTGGCCGAGCGGCTCGGCGGGCCCGAGCGCGTCAAGCGCCAGCATGACGGCGGCCGGTACACCATCCGCGAGCGGATCGCCAAGCTCGTGGATCCCGGCACCTTCCACGAGCTGGGCAAGATCGCGGGCCGGGCGGCCTACGACGAGCGAAATGACCTCGAGGACTTCACACCGTCCAACTTCGTCTTCGGGCGGGCGAAGGTCGACGGCCGCCCGGTCATCGTCGGCGGCGACGACTTCACCGTGCGTGGGGGCTCCGCCGACGCGACGATCAAGGGCAAGCACAACATGTGCGAGCGGATGGCGCACGAGCTGAGGCTGCCGCTGATCCGTCTCGTCGAAGGCTCCGGCGGCGGCGGCTCGGTCAAGACCATCGAGACGACGGGGCGCGCCAACGTCCCCGCCGTCGACGGCTGGGAGATGGTCGTCACCAACATGGGCGCCATTCCCCGCGTGGCGCTGGGCCTCGGCTCGGTCGCGGGGCTCGGCGCGGCTCACCTCGCGGCCGCGCACTATTCCGTGATGATCAAGGACAAGTCGGCGCTCTTCGTCGCCGGGCCGCCCGTCGTCGAGCGGCTCGGCCAGAAGCTCACCAAGAACGAGCTGGGGGGCTGGGAGATCCAGCTGAAAGCGGGCGCCGTCGACCACGCCGTGGACACCGAGGAGGACGCCTTCGCCTGCGCGCGGCGTTTCCTTTCCTATCTGCCGTCGTCGATCGACGACGTGCCGCCCCGCGGACCGCGCACCGACGACGCCGACCGGCGCGAGCCCTGGCTCTTCGAAGCGATTCCCCACGACGTCCGCAAGCCGTACAAGATGCGTGCGATCGTCGACGCCGTCGTGGACCGGGGCTCGTTCTTCGAGGTCGCGAGCCTGTACGGCCGCGCGATCATCACGGGCCTCGCGCGGCTCGATGGCTGGCCCGTGGCGCTGATGGCGAGCGACCCCTACTTCTACGGCGGCGCCTGGACAGCCGACACCTGCCAGAAGGTCGAGCGCTTCGTGGACACCGCGCAGACCTTTCACCTGCCGATCGTCTACCTCGTCGACTGCCCCGGCTTCCTCATCGGGAAGGATGCCGAGCAGACCGGTACCATCAAGCAGGGCGTGCGCGCGATGTCGGCGATCTGGCAGACGACCACGCCATGGTGCGCGGTGATCGTCCGTAACGTCTTCGGCGTCGCCGGCGCCGCTCACCGGAACGGCAGCCGTTACTGCACGCGCTACGCCTGGCCCTCCGGACGCTGGGGCTCGCTGCCGCTCGAAGGCGGGATCGAAGCCGCGTATCGGGCGGAGATCGCCGCGGCTCCGGATCCGGAGGCGCGGATGGCCGAAATCGAAGAGCGGCTGACCAAGCTCCGCTCGCCGTTCCGCTCGGCGGAGACCTTCTGGATCGAGGAGATCATCGACCCGCGCGACACGCGGCCGCTGCTCTGCGAGTTCGCTAACCTCACGGCGCCGCTGCGGCGCCCGGGGCCGTCGACGCACCACATGCGCGGCTAGGCGGGGCAGCCAGGCTCGATGGCGGGCACCGCACGCCGACCGCACTCGCTCGACGCGTCGCTGACGCGGATCCTCTGCATCTCGGCGCACCCGGACGACAACGAGTTCACGATCGCCGGGAGCGTCGCCCGGTGGGCCCGCGAAGGGCGCGACGTCGTCTTCTGCCTGGTCACGTCCGGCGGCGCCGGCACCAACGAGCACACGCGCGACAACACGGGCCTCGTGCCCGTGCGGGAGCGCGAATCGTGGGACGCGGCGAAGATCCTCGGTGTCAAGGACCTCGTGTTCCTCGGGTATCAGGACGGCGTCATCGAGCCGACCCTCGGGCTCCGGCGCGACCTGACGCGCGTGATCCGACGCTGCCGGCCCGACGTGGTGGTGTCCGGCGACCCGACGGTGCGCTGGTACGGCAACGAGTACCTCAATCATCCGGACCATCGCGCGGTCGCCAGCGCGGCGCTCGACGCCGTCTTTCCTTCCGCGGAGACCCGCGTCATCTTCCAGGAGCTGCTGGCGGAGGGCCTCGAGCCGCACAAGGTGAAGGAAGTGTTCATCAGCGGCGCGATCGCGCCCGACACCTGGATAGACATCGGCGACACGCTGGCGCTCAAGTGCGCGGCACTCCGCGCCCACGTCTCGCAGGTGGGTCCGGGCGAGTGGATCGACGCGTTGGTACGCGCCTGGGCGCTTCGCGACGGCAAGCGGGCGGGCGTGAAGTACGCCGAGGCCTACCGTCGCTTCGTCCTCAATCGTGGCTAGCCAACCCGGTACGGGCCTGATGGTGGCGGGGGCGATGGTCGCTTTCTCCGGCCTGTGCATCGTGCTGGTCAAGGTGTTCGGAGTGCCGGAGTACGGGGTCCTCCTGGCGGTCGGGATCGGCCTCATCGCGCTCGGCCTCGTTCGCCGATTCACGCACAAGGACCATGACGGTCAATGACCGAGCGCCGCGTTACCTGGATTCGATGACCTTGTGGCGCTGGATGCCGAGGTTGGTGATCCCCATCTCGACCACGTCCCCGGGCTGCAAGTACCTCGGCGGCTTTGCGCCGTGTCCCACGCCGGCAGGCGTGCCGGTGGAGATCACGTCGCCCGCGCGCAGCGACATGAACCGACTGACGTAGGCGACCAGGGACGCGACCGTGAAGATCATCTTCGCGGTGTTCCCATCCTGCCGCCGCTCACCGTTGACGGTCGTCCAGAGCGCCAGAGCCTGCGGATCGCCGGCCTCGTCGGACGTGACCAGCCACGGGCCGGTGGGACCGAAGGTGTCGGCGCTCTTGCCTTTCGTCGTGGTGCCGCCGTGCTCCATCTGGAACTCGCGCTCCGAGACGTCGTTCACCAGAACGTAGGCGGCGACATGGCGGAGCGCCGTGGCCTCGCTGACGTCGCGCGCGTCACGCCCGATCACGACCCCGAGCTCCACCTCGTAGTCCAGCTTCACCGAGCCGCGGGGCCGCACGATGGCGTCGTCGGGGCCGCAAATCGCGCTGGGCGCCTTGATGAACAGCGTGGGCTCCTTGGGAAGCGCCATGCCGACCTCGGCGGCGTGGTCGGTGTAGTTGAGTCCGATGCAGACCATCTTGCCGATACCCGCCAGCGGGCAGCCCAGCCGCGGGCGCCCGCGCACGACCGGCAGGCGCGCAAGATTGGCGCCGCGCAGACGCCGGAGCGTCGCCGGCGCGAGCGCGGCCGGCGTCACGTCCTTGATGACGCGCGACAGGTCGTGCAGCGTGCCCTCCGCGTCGATCGCGCCGGGCCGCTCGGCGCCGGGTCGGCCGTATCGCACGAGCTTCATGTCAGGCGGGCCTCACGCCTCTCAGGTGTGCCTCACGCCTCTCAGGCCTCTCAGGCGTACCGGATGCCGATGATCTCGCCGACGAGCGCGGGGCGCTCCTGGCCCTCGATCTCAACCGTCATCTCGGAGCTCACGCGCACCCCGTTGCCAGGCACCTCTTCAGCGCCGGTGATGCGCTGGCGCACGCGGATGCGCGAGCCCGCTTGAACGGGGGAGATGAAGCGGATCTTGTTCGAGCCGTAGTTGATGCCCCGGCTTCGCTTGGTGACCTCCAGCAGCGTGGAAGCCATCCGCGGGACCATCGACAGCGTCAGGTAACCGTGGGCGATCGTCTTGCCCCCGGGCATCTCGCGCTTCGCCCGCTCGACATCGACGTGGATCCACTGGTGGTCGCCGGTCGCGTCCGCGAACTTGTCGATCATCGCCTGATCGACCGTGACCCACTCCGAGGGGCCGAGCTCGCGTCCGACGAGCTTGAGCAGATCCTTGGGATACTCCACTTTGAGCGTGGCCATCTCTCCCTCCTGGTCTCCACGTAGAGGAGCACCTGTCCCCCGGGCCCCTCGGCCACAACGTGCCGGGCCCAGATCTTCTCGAACATGGTCTGCGGTGTGGACACGAAGGACGGCCCCCCGGCCGAAGATTACTCGGTGCCCCCTGGTCACCTCAACTACAAATCGCTATCGTATGGCCGGTGGAACATGAGCTTCGCGGCGAGCCGCTCACGCGGCGGGCGGTGCTACGTCTGATGGCGGCGGCGACGGGGCCGGCGGGGGCGGGCGTCGCACCCGCGCCCCTGGAGCGACCCATCCCGTCCAGCGGCGAGAAGATCCCCGCCGTCGGGCTCGGCACGTGGCGAACCTTCGACGTCGGCGCCTCCGCGACCGAGCGCGCGCCGCTCAAGGAGGTCCTCCAGCGCTTCGCCGAGCTGGGCGGACGCGTGGTCGACACCTCACCGATGTATGGCGCGGCCGAGTCGGTCGTGGGCGATCTCGCCACCGACCTTGCGATCACCGACAAGCTGTTCCTCGCCACCAAGGTCTGGACGAGCGGGCGCGACAGCGGCGCGGCGCAGATGGAGCAATCGCTTCGACGGCTACGCACGCAGCGTCTCGACCTCTTGCAGATCCACAACCTGCTCGACTGGCGAACGCACCTTCGCACGCTGCGAGAGTGGAAGGCGGCGGGCCGTGTCCGCTACGTCGGCGTCACGCACTACACCTCGAGCGCGTACGACGAGCTGGAACGGGTGCTCCGCGGCGAGCCGCTGGACTTCGTCCAGGTCAACTACTCGTTGGGCGAGCGCGAGGCCGAGCGCCGCATCCTGCCCCTCGCCCGCGACCGCGGCGTCGCCGTGCTCGCGAATCGCCCCTTCTCGGAAGGCAATCTCTTCCAGCGCGTGCGCGGCCAAGCTCTTCCGGAATGGGCCGCCGAGCTCGACTGCGAGAGCTGGGCCCAGTTCTTCTTGAAGTGGATCCTCGCGCACTCCGCCGTCACGTGCGTGATTCCCGCCACGAGCCGGCCGCAGCATCTCGTCGACAGCATGAAGGCGGGCACCGGCAATCTTCCGGACGCGGCGACGCGCGAGCGCATGGCCGCCCTCGCCGGGCGAGCGAGATGATCCTCGCTCGCCCGGCGCGCATCAACCACGCGGCGCCTGAACCTCATCCGTGCGATCGAGCGGGGCCTGCTCCTCTTGGCCGCGCGGGGCCTGGACCTCATCCGTACGGTCGCGCGGAGCCTGCACATCCTGGCCACGCGGCGCCTGGATGTCGTCGATCGGTGACCGCTCGGCGTAGGCGGCGGTTGCCATCAGCGTCGTTGCGAGCGCGATTGCGAGTGCGTTCGTGCGTCTCATTGCCTCTGTCTCCTTTGTCATCTGTGTTCGCCGGATCGAGCGCTCCTCGGGTCCAACGCTCTCCGGCCAGCCGATCGCGCTTCCGAAGCATCGGGCGTGCCAAACGCCAACCGAACGGAATCATTGAGGGGCCGATCACGGCGGGAGCGGCGCCGGTTCCAGTGCGAAACCCCGGGGTTCACGACGAAACCGTGCACGCGGTCGTACGCGCGCGTTCCACTTCGAAACATGGTTCCATTGCGGAACATCCGGCCCCCAGGCTCGCGACGCGCGCGTCTCGATTTCACGACGGACTCGCGTGGCACGCCATTTGCCTCGCAGCGTAGACTGATTCGGTAGGAGGATGTGATGCCGGCGCCGCTCATCCTGACGTTCGTCTCGACGCTCGCCTTCGCGATCCAGCTCCTGATCTTCGCGTACCTCTACTCGTCGCACCGCGTGCGTTTCTTCCAGTACCTGCTCCTCGCGTGGGGCGCGTACACGCTGTCCAAAGGCCTCCGGCTGGTGGACGGGCTCGTCCTGGACGTCCACCATCCGAGCTTCGCGACCGACGCGGCCACCGTCGCCGCCGTCGGCTTCACGCTGGCCGCCTCCTTCGCGCACCGCTGGGACTATCGACTGCGCAGGCGGGACGTCCTGATCGGAGCCGGGGTCGCGGTGTTGCTGGCGCTCACGAGCAGCGGTGACGAGGGTCAGCGGATCGTGGGCGCGAGCCTCGGCGTCGTCCAGATCGCGGCCGGCCTGCTGTTCTGGCCGGCGCGCGGTTGCCTCACCCAATTTCGAGGCGAGCGACTTCTGGCCGGCCTCCTGACGCTCTGGGGTGTCCATCGAATCGCGACGCAGTTCGTGAACACCGACCCCGGTTCGGCCGGGTACATGGCGGTGCACGCGGTGTTCATCGTGCTCTACTTCCTCTCGACGTTCGCCGTGATCATCATGGTGCTCGAACGGGCGCGTGGCGAGAGCGAGCGCCTCCACGCGCGCCTGCGCGAGGCCGAGCGCCTGGCGACCGCCGGCGAGCTCGCGGCCGGCATGGCGCACGAGATCCGCAACCCGCTGGCGGCCATCGTCAACGCCACCGCGCTGCTCACCGACGAGGCGAGGCTCACGCCCGACGAGCGCTCGGCGACGCTCACGGCCCTCCGCACCGAGGCGCGGCGGCTCAACCGCATCCTCTCCGACTTCCTGCACCTCGCGCGCCCCCAGGAGCCGCGGCGCGCGCCCGGCGACATCCGCGAAGTGGTCGAGCACGTGAGCGCGCTGATCCGCGACGACCGCTCGCGCGCGCCCCGCGTGGACGTGCGGGTGGCGGTCGACCCGGCCGTCCCGCGCTTCGCCTTCGACCGCGATCAGGTCATCCAGGTGCTCTGGAACGTCGCGCTCAACGGCGTCGAGGCGATGAACGGCCGCGGCCGACTGTCCCTCGAGGTCGCCCGGCAGAACGGGGACGTCGCCCTCGCGATCAGCGACACCGGGCCGGGGATTTCCTCCGAGAATCTTCCGCGCGTGTTCGAGGCGTTCTACTCCGGCAAGCCGAACGGTAGCGGGCTCGGCCTCACCATCGCCGAGCGCATCGTCGGCGCGCACGGTGGTCGCATCGAGATCGACTCCGGGCCCGGCCGCGGAACGCGCGTGACGCTGCTGTTTCCGCTCGAGGCCACCTGACAATGGCCCACCTGCTGGTCGTCGACGACGAGCCGTCGGCGCGGAGCACGCTGGCCCTGCTGCTCCGCAAGCGAGGCCACCGTGTGCTCGAGGCCGACGGGCTCACCGCCGCGGCGAAGTGCCTCGCGGAGGAGGTGTTCGACCTCGTCGTCAGCGATCTCCGGATGCCGGACGGCGACGGCCTCGACGTGCTGCGGGCGGTCAAGGCTCACGCCCCGGCGACCGAGGTGATCCTCCTCACCGCCTACGCCGAATGGAAGTCGGCCAAGGAGGCGATCCGCCTCGGAGCCCTCGACTACTTCGAGAAGGGGCAGGAGCCGGACGAGCTCTATCACCGCATCGACAAGGCGTTGGCCGGTCGCGCGCTGCGCCGCGAGAACGAGAACCTGCGCGCCCAGCTCCGGGAGCGCTACGGCCTCCCGGGGCTGATCGCGCAGTCGCCGGCCATGCAGACGGTCCTGGACCTCGTGGAGCGCGTGGCGCCGACCGACGCCACGCTCTTGATCCAGGGCGAGTCCGGGACTGGCAAGGAGGTCATCGCCAAGGCCGTCCACCACGCGAGCGCGCGCGCGGCGCGCCCGTTCGTGGCCGTGAACTGCGGCGCGGTGCCCGAGACGTTGCTCGAGTCCGAGCTCTTCGGCTACATGCGCGGCGCCTTCACCGGCGCCACCGTCAACAAGCTCGGCCTCTTCGAAGAGGCCGACAGCGGCACGCTGTTCCTGGACGAGATCGCCGAGATGCCCGGGGTTCTTCAGATAAAGCTCCTCCGCGCGCTGCAGAGCGGCGAGGTCCGGCGGCTCGGCGCGACGCAGTCCTCGACCATCGACGTGCGTGTGATCGCCGCCACCCACGGCGACCTCGCGGCGCTGATCAGCCAGGGAAGCTTCCGCGAAGACCTGTTCTATCGTCTCAACGTCATCCAGGTGGTGCTCCCGCCCCTTCGCGACCGCCGCGAGGACATTCCCGCGCTGGCCGAGCATTTCCTCGCGCGGTCGGCGGGCAAGCTCGGCCGCCGGCTCCGCCTGGCCCCCGAGGCCCTCGAACGCCTCCTCCGCTACCCATGGCCGGGGAACGTGCGCGAGTTGGAGAACGCGATCGAGCGCGCGGCCATCCTGGCTCGAAGCGACGTCGTCGGTTCAGAGGATTTGCCGCCGCATGTGTCGGCAGGGCTCCAGCTGGGTCCCTCGCCGGCACTTCCCCGGCAGATCAGTCTCGCCGACGCCGAGCGCGTCCACATCCTCCAGACGCTGGAGCGGTTCGGCCGCAACCACTCCGGCGCCGCCGAGGCGCTCGGCATCGGCCGCACCACGCTCTGGCGCAAGCTCAAGGAGTACGGGATCGAGCGCTAGCCGGCCAAGGAGCCAGACCATGGCGAGCGTGAAGCTCATCGAGTACGCCGAGGCGACCACCGAGGTCCGCGCCGTCTACGACGACATCTTGGCGACGCGGAAGATTGACTACGTCAACAACTTCTGGAAGGCGTTGGCCAGCCACCCGCCCACACTGCGGCGCACGTGGGAAACCCTCAAGTCCGTGATGGCGCCCGGCGCCCTCGACCCGCTGACTAAGGAGATGGTCTACCTCGCGGTGAGCACGACGAACGGCTGCGACTACTGCATCGCCTCCCACACCGCCTCGGCCAGACGGCAAGGCATGACCGACGAGATGCTGGGCGAGCTCATGGCCGTGGTGGGCATGGCTAACGAGACCAACCGGCTGGCCAACGGCTACCAAGTGCAGATCGACGAGGTGTACCGGTAGGCGACCAGCCCCGGTGGGGAAGGACGACATGGCAGAAGCGCTGCTCCTCGACCGCTGGGGCTATCTCATCCTTGCTGCGCTCGTCATTGGCGAGCAGGTCGGCATCCCGCTCCCCGCCGTCCCCGCCCTCCTCGGCGTGGGCTCGCTCGCCTCCAATGGACGCATCAGCTTGCCTTTCGTGCTGGGCACCGTGGCGGCCGCGGGCCTCACCGCGGACCTCGTCTGGTTCGAACTGGGACGGCGCCGCGGGCGCAGGGTCCTCGACGCGCTCCGCCGGGTCTCCCGTGCTCCGGATGCCCGGTTGCGCCGCGCCGAGAATCTCATTCGGCGGTACGCCGTGCCCGCGGTGCTGATCGCCAAGTTCATTCCCGGGCTCACCTTGGTGACCCCGCCACTGGCCGGGATCTTCGGCATCGCACGGGCCCGGTTTCTGTTCTATGACGTCGCCGGTATCCTTCTCTGGGCAGGGACCTGGTCCGGGCTCGGCTATGTCTTCAGTGACGCCATCGAGGCCGCGGCCGCTCTGGCCGCCGGGCTCGGCGCAGCCCTGGGCCTCGTCGTCGTCACCGTCGCCATCGCGTACGTCCTGCTCAAGCGCATTCCTCGGCGCTGGCGCTTCCCCAGGGCCTGGATGGCGCGCCTCGCTCCTCAGCACGGACAAGGCGCGGGACCGCGTGCAGATGCGGTGGAGATCCTCCCGCGCGTTCGGGCGGGACACTCGCGTGCGGGCATTCTGTCCGACCGCCACAGAGCTCCGCGTCTCCGGCGCCCCGGCCGGCTCTCGGCGAAATCCCGCGTTCTGTTTCGGAACGCGCCCGTGCGGAGGGCATTCACAACCGCTCGGAAACACAACCCTCGGTGGTGGCACGGAAGTTGAGTAAGACCGAGTGTCATGATCACCCACACAGTGCTCTTCAAGACTGACTCGCCACGGCGGATCGATTACGTGATCGACTACTTCGGTGAGCCGCGGAGCTTCGCCGGCGGACGCAAGACCTGGCTGACACGCGGACGGAGCCTGAACCCTCGTCGCCGCCGTCGGGATCCCGCGAGAATTTTCTCGATGCGATAAGTCGCTGAGGGCTTGACGCGCGCCGGCCTTGCGGACGATGATTCGTGCGCCGCCGACCCAATGACTCCAGAGGGCGAGCGCCCGGGAGGAGGCCGCGTCATGTTCAGGATCAAGCTGATCCATCACGTCAACGTCCAGATCAGCGATCGCCAGCGCGCTCGAGACTGGTATACGAAGGTCCTCGGCGCCGAGTTTCTGGACCGAGGCCCCGCGCTCAACCGGCGACAGCTCCAGTTGCGCCTCGGCAGCAGCGAGATTCACTTCACCGAACGGCCACAGCCGGCCACCATTCCCTCCGGCCATTTCGCCCTCGAGGTGGACGACTGGGATGCCATGATCACCCGCCTGGACGACCTCGGCATTGCGCACGTGCGAACGTCGGCCGCCAGCACCATGCAGAACATCGGCGGCACGAACCCGCATGAGGGGCGCCGCGAAGATACCGGCGAGCACTACACCTACATCCACGACCCCGACGGAAACCTGATTGAGCTCGTCTACCATCCGCTCGGTCTGCAGGACTCCCAGGGGAACCGGGTGGAGGCTGCGCACGACGCCCCTGGCCTGCGCTGGACCCAGCTCTCCGGCTTCGTCGCCTCTGCCTATGGCGAAGGCGGATCCTGACGGACGCGGATGGCCGACCGGCCCGGCGTCCTCAGAGGAGTCGGACGGGCAGCACCGTCTCCGTGATCGTCTCGCCGGCGGCGCCGACCCGGTAGACACGGGCCGTCGGCCGAGAGGCGACGCACATCTCCAGCCTCCTGTCGACGAAGTGCAGCGCGGCGCCGTCGTCCGCGGCGTAGCCGGGCGGAAAGCCGGCGCGGACGAGTTGCTGGTAGGTCGGCCGCCGGTCCTTCTCGCCGTCGTAATGCGGGCAGGCGCTGCCGGGGAGAAACCCGAGGCCGTCGTGCAGGGCGGCGAGCGGCCCGAAGGAATCCGTCACCCCGACTTCGAACCAGCAGATCATCCCGGCGCTGACGCCGGTGAGGATCACGCCGCGCTCCCACGCCTCGCGCAGGATCCGGTCGATACCGTGGACGCGCCACACCGCGAGCATGTTGGCGGTGTTGCCGCCGCCGACATAGATGATGTCCTGGCCCGTGAGCACGGCCGCCATGTCCGTCCGCGGGCGTCCGAAGAGGCCGAGGTGAGTCGCCTGCGCCCGCTCGCCGAACGCCTCGTAGAACTTCGTGATGTACACCGCCGCGTCGCCGCTCGCGGTCGGGAGGAAGCAGACCTTCGGTCGCGGCTTGCCGGACAGCTCGAGCACGTACGCGTCGAGGCGAGAGCCTTCTGGCTCGGCGCTGAAGCTGCCGCCGCCCATGGCGACGATCTGCTTCCGTATGCTCGCCATTACGGACTCGCCGGCTGGTGGCCGACCGAGCTCGCGTACTTCTCCAGCTCGTCCGGCGGCAGGTACCGCGCCTCCCACTCGCGGATGCGATCGAAGCCGGCGAAGGTGTGCAGGTCACCGAGCGGATGTCGCTTGAACCGCTCGGCGAAGCGCTCTTCGGCCAACGGCCCCTCGTCGCGGAGCGCGACGGCGAGATCGTAGACCGCCTCGATCGTCGCCCGGAAAGTCGCGCCGGGAATGATCGTCACCGCGATGCCGATCTCCTGCATCTGGGCGAGGCTGAATCGGGGCGACACCCCGGTCTGATTGTAGAAGACCGGCCCTTTCACCTCGCGACAGATGCGGTGGACCTCCTCGACGCTCGTCGGTCCCTCCACGAATGCGAGATCGGCGCCCGCTTCGAGATAGGCGTTCGCGCGTCGGATCGCCTCGTCGAGCGAGCCGCCGCTGGCGCCACGGGCATCCGTACGGGCAATGAGGACGAAGTCCGGATCGAGCTCGCGCCGCACGGCGTCGGCGGCCCGGTACTTGCCGACCGCCTCCTCGAGCGGGATTACCCGGCGCCCCGCCACGTGGCCGCAGCGCTTGGGGATCGCCTGGTCCTCGATGTGGATCCCGGCCACACCCGTGCCGATGTACTCGCGGACCGTGCGCATCACGTTGATGGCGTTGCCGTAGCCGTTGTCGGCGTCGGCGATGACCGGCACGGCCACGGCGTTCGCAATGTAGCGGGCGTTCAGGTGCATCTCGGTCATCGTCGCCAGCCCGGCGTCGGGCATCCCGAGCAGCGCGAGCGATGTCCCGTAGCCGGTCATGTAAATAGCCGGGAAGCCGACGTCGGCGAGAATCCGGGCGCTGAGCGCGTTGTAGCAGCCGGGCACGAACAGCGTTCTGCCCGATTTCAGGAGCTGGCGGAGCTGCGAAGTTGCACGCATGTGGTCCTCCCCTTCCGATGAGCGTCGGACGTACGCGGGTGTGATACGCGCCCGACCCCGCGGGTGTCAAGGAGCGTCGGACGATGACGCGTTATACTGGGAGGGCCACGGACACATAGCGCGATGAAGATCATCCGGGCGGGCATGCTGATCGACGGCACGGGGGCTCCACCGGTTCGCGACGCGGTCGTGCACATCGACGTTGAGCGGATCGAGGCGGTGACGACGGCCGGACCGAGTGGGAGCTGGCCGGCCGGCGCCGAGGTGATCGACGCCTCCGGCCTCACCGTGCTCCCAGGCCTCATCGACTGCCACGACCATCTCGCGTTCCACGGCTACGAGCTGGCGAAGCGCTGGGGCCTCGACGAGCCGCAGAGCACGCGGCATCTCCGCACGGCCGGTGTGGCGCGCCAGATCCTCGAATCGGGGTACACGGCGATACGGGACGCCGGCGGGCTCGATGCGGGCTTCAGGCTCGCGATTCACGATGGGCTGATCGTGGGACCGCGCCTGGTCCTGTCGCTCGCGATCATCTCGCCGACCGGTGGGCTCGGCGACCGCGTGAGCCCGTCGGGCCACACGGCGCCGACCGGGAGCGATCCGAGCCTGCCGCCGAGCGTGGCCGACGGCGTCGAGGCCGTGCGGACGACGGTCCGCACCATGGTCCGCGCCGGCGCGGACGTGATCAAGTGCGCCACGACCGGCGGCGCCAGCTCGCGCGCCGGCCACGGCCCGAAAGACTCCGAGTTCACGCTCGAGGAGATGAAGGCGCTGGTGGACGAGGCGCACTCGCTCGGACGGCGGGTCATGTGTCACGCGCTCGGCGGTCCGGGCCTGCGCGTCGCGGTCGAGGCGGGGGTCGATTCCATCGAGCACGGCTGCTACCTCGACGAGGACCGCGAGCTGATCCCGATGATGGCCGAGCGCGGCATCTTCTTCGTCCCGACCCTGACCGTCTACGAGTACCATCGCGAGTCGCCCGCCCCGTACGTGCGCGAGCGCGCCCACGCCCTGCGCGCGCATCACGCCGAGAGCGTTGGTCGCGCGCTCGCGGGCGGCGTCAAGGTCGTCGCCGGGACCGACGCCGGAGGCCACGGTCACCCGAACAACGCGCTCGAGCTGGCACTTCTGGTCGCGGCCGGGATGACGCCGATGCAGGCGCTGCAGGCGGCGACGAGCCGCGCGGCCGAGTGCCTCGGGCTCGAGCAGGAGATCGGCACGATCGAGAAGGGCAAGTGGGCGGATCTCGTCCTCGTCGAGGGTGATCCGCTCCGCGACGTCACCGTGCTTCAGGACAAGCGCCGCATCAAGCGCGTGATCAAGGCCGGCGTGACGGTGACCACGCGCGGGTAGTCCGCCGCCGGCCAGCGACTCGCCGTCTACACGACCGCGAGTGCCTCGACCTCGATTAGGTAGTCCGGGTGCGAGAGCGAGCCGACCTGCACCATCGTCGAGGCGGGGCCCTTGGCGCCGAAGACCTCGTCGCGCACGGCGCGGAAGTCGAGACGGTAGCGGACGTCGGTGACGTAGGTCGTGATCTTCACGACGTTGGCAAGGCTGCCGCCCCCCGCTTCCACGAGCGCCTTGACCGACCCGAACACCGCGCGCGCCTGACCCCGGAAATCGCCCCGATGCTTCACGGTACCGTCCATCTCGTAGGGCACCTGTCCCGCGAGGAACAGGATCGTCTGGACGCCCGTCACCTTGATGGCCTGACTGTAGCCCGGCGGGTCGTAGACACCGGCCGCGCAGTACTTCTCGATCTTCGCCATGATGATCTCCTCTCGGTTCGTCTCACGCTCACAGCTGCCCGGAGTCTCCCCATCGCTCGAGCAGGGCGCGGTATGCCGGATCGTCGTAACGCGTCGGCGAAAAGGCCCGCGCATAGGTCGGGAGGGGTCGCCCGGTGATATGGTCGGCCACGAGGTCGGCGGCGCCGCTCGAGGACATGAGCCCGTAGCCGGAGAGCGCGCCCAGCACATAGGCGCCCTCGATCGGCAACGGACCGGCGAGCAACCGGTTCTCGCGGGTCTTCGTGTAATAGCCACCGTCGACGAAGACCCGGGGCAGGCGGGCCAGGTACGACGCCAGCGTCGGGATCATCCGTGACATGCCGCGCAGACAGAGCTCGCCGTACAACGGATCGAACTCGACGGGGAACGTGGGCTCCACCGGCTCGATGTCGTACGTCCAGATCATCAGCACGACCGGGCTCTCCCCTGCGCCCTCGGGCCGGCCGTGCACTCCCGCCGGGAATTCCTCGACGAGCCGTTTGTGCTCGGCGGACGCGGCCAGCTCCCGCCGCTCTTCGTCGGACCACGGCAGCCTGACCGGATCGGTCCAGATCGTCATCGGCGCCCAGCGCGGCACCGCGCCCAGGACGTCGTTGAAGGCCACTTTCGCGTGACGCTCGCAGAAGACCGGCAGGTCGATGCCGAGCAAGCGCCCGACGCGCCCGAAGAACGGGCCGGCAGCATTCACGAAGCGCGGCGTCGCGATGGTCATGTCCCCGTCGCGGGCGCGCACCCGCACGCTGCGGACCCGCCCACCGGTCGCGTCGATCGCCGCCACGCGTCCTTCGAGGAGCCGCACGCCCGCGTCGCGGGCGCGCTCGAGCTGGTACATGCCGAGCTGCTGGCCGCTGAACCACCCGCAGCGACGCGCGTGCAAGACCGCGAGCGTGTCGTCGGCCAGGTACGAGAAGTGCCGCTGGACCAGGGCCGGATCCGTGATGACGTCCACTCCCGTCGGCTGATCCTCGAAGCCGTCGGCGGGAGCGGGCCGATAATCGCTCGCCGCATGGGCGTGGACGCGGGCCGGGCCGATGCCCCGGGTCGCGGCCTCCTGCGCCCGCTCGACGAACCGGGGCACCTGGGCCGGGTCGGCCGTTGCGAACAGGTAGCCGCGGCGGTTTAGCCGGAACCGGTTGCCGCTCTCGCACGCCAGCTCCTCGAGCAGATCGATGCTCCGGTTCATGAGCGCGACCATGTCGTTTCCGGGCCCGGGCCACCAGTTCCGATAGCACTCGGTCGACTTGTCGCTCGTCAGCGAAAGCGGCGCGCGCTCGTCCACCAGGACGATTCCCCTCACGCCGCGGCGCACCGCGAGATGGTAGGCGGCCGCGATCCCAGCGATTCCGGCGCCGCAGATCACGACCTCCGCGGTGTGTGCGCTCATCCGAGCACCGCCGCGTGCGGATGCGCCGATCGCTCGTGTCGCGCACGACGCGCGGAACGTTCGGGATGACGATGGCGTGTCAACGCGGCTACTGGGTCGGCTGGATCGTCAGCTCGCCCGTCGAACGAAGCGTGATGGTGTAGGCACGGTCTTTCCTGAGCCGGGTCGAGACCGCTTCGCCGTGCAGCGCCCGGACCCCACGCCGCTGGGCCTCCTCGGGATCGTTGGCCAGCTCCCAGAATCGCGCCCAGAGCTCCCGCTCGAACGCCGTCGGCGCCCGCTCCGCCGCGTAGCTTTGCGGTATCTGCCCCTCCCGGTCCAGCACCTCTCCGTCCGCGGGCCGGCCGCGGTCGGTGAAGATCCGCCGGAAGAGCAGCAGCGCCTTGCCCTTGAGCGCGTCGCCGGCGGTCACGAACGTGTCCTCGAACTTGATGACGAGCGCGTCGACGTAGATCTCGTCGCCGTCGAGCGAGAGCTCCCGGGGCTCGCCGACGCTGTCACCCTGGGCGTTGAGCTCGGTGAACCGGACGCGACTCCGGAGCTGCCCCTCGGGGCCGCGTGCCTGGTCCAGCACCACGAGCCGGGCGCGCCGCTCCGTATGCCGGAGGAGCCGGACGGCGGCCTCGAGGGCCTGGTTCCGCTCCGTCAGGGCGCGGATCTGGGCGTCGCGCTCCGCCAACTCCCGCTGGTGCGCTCGTCCCGGGGCGAGCACCAACCGATCCGCCAGGTAGACGCCGCCTGCGCCCACGGCGACGAACAGCAGGAGCCAGAAGAGTCGGGCTACGCTCATGGCCTGTGCTGCGATGGTACACTCACCGCCGATGATCGCGCGCACTCTCGGACTTCTTGCGCTGTGGATCGTCACGCTGATCGTGGCCACGCCGCGCGCGTCCCTCGCCGCCGACGGACTACATCTCGTCCTCACGCCGTCACAAAAGCCGACGGACCTGCTGGCCACCGGCGAGGAGTTCGGCAAGGTGCTCGCCAGGCTGACCGGCATCCCCGTGCGGGTGACGGTCGCCTCGGACTACGCCGCCGTGATCGAGGCTCTCCGGAACCGCACCGCGGATCTCGCATTCGTGCACCCCGGTGGCTACGTCCTGGCAAGCCGCGAGGCGAAGGCCGTGATCGTCGCCAAGAACCTCTGGCACGGCAAGAGCTCGTTCACCGCGCGCATCTACGTGCGCAAGGACTCCGGCCTCGCGAAGCTGGAGGATCTGCGCGGCAAGACGATGGCGTTCATCGATCCGGCCAGTTCCTCGGGCTACATCTACCCGATGGTGCTCCTGATCGAGCGCGGCCTCGTGAAGAACCGCGACCCCAAGACGTTCTTCCGCGAAGTCGTCTTCGCCGGCTCGCACGACGCCGGGATGCGCGCCCTCCTCAACGGGCACGTCGACGCCCTCGCCTCGTTCGACATGGCCCGCGAGCAATATCTCGGCGACCCGGCGCAGCGCGAGCGCATCGTCTTCGTGGCGGAAACCCCCGCGATCCCCGAGGCGGGAATCGCGGCGCGCGGGGGGCTCGACCCGGCGACGTTCGCGAAGGTGCGGGAAGCGCTCCTGCAGATCCGCGGGCCCGCCTACGCCGAGCTGCTCAGGCGTCTCTACGAGATCGACGGGTTCGCGCCGGCGGAGGACCGCGAGTACGATCCGGTGCGCGCAGCGATAGAGCTGCTCGGCGTCCGACCCCGCTGAGTCCGCCGGCTTCGCCTGACATGATCGAGGTCGCGGGGCTCCGCGTCGTCCTGCCGCCGGCGACGGTCGCGCTGCACGGGATCGACCTCGTCGTCCGTCAGGGTGAGTTCGTCGTGGTGCTCGGCCGGAGCGGCGCCGGCAAGACCACGTTCCTTCGCTCGCTCAACCGGCTCGTCGAGCCCACTGCCGGCACGGTCCGCGTGGTCGGCCGCGCCGTCACCGGCGCCGGCGCCGCCGAGCTCCGCGCGGTCCGCCGGCAGATCGGCATGATTTTTCAGCAATTCAACCTGGTGCGCCGCGCCTCCGTGCTGGAGAACGTTCTGGCCGGACGACTCGGCTACGTTCCATCCGTATCGAGCGTGCTCGGGCGCTTCCCGCACACCGACCGCGAGCTCGCGCGCGCCTGTCTCGCACAGGTGGGACTCGTGGACCTCGCCGGCCGACGCGCCGACTCGCTCTCGGGCGGCGAGCAGCAGCGGGTGGCCATCGCGCGCGCCCTCGCCCAGCGGCCCGCGGTCATTCTGGCCGACGAGCCCACCGCCAGTCTCGATCCCGCGCTCACCAGCAGCATCATGGACATTCTCAAGACGATCAATCGCGACCACGGGCTCACGCTCGTCGTGAGCCAGCACCAGCTCGAGACGGCGCTGGCCTACGCAACCCGCATCGTCGGCTTTCGTCAGGGACGCGTCGCCTTCGACGGGCCCCCCGCCGCGGTCACGCCAGCCGTCGTCCAAACGATCTACGGCGACGGGGACGGCCGATGAAGCAAGGTGCGGGCGTGCGGAGCCGGCTCGCGCCGATCTCGGGAGGTTCGGGCGTGCGGAGCCGGCTCGCGCCGATCTCGGGAGGTTCGGGCGTGCGGAGCCGGCTCGCGCCGATCTCAGGCCACCCCCGGTTCAAGCCGGCCTCACGGACCCCGCTCCAATGACCCGCGCCGCGCTCTTCGTCGCGTTGATCGTCCTCGCGTGGCTCGTCTGGGACACCGGCGCCGATCCGGTGCGCCTGGCGCGCGGCGTGCCGTGGATCCTCGACTTCATCAGGCGCATGCTGCCCCCGGACCTGCGCGTGCTCCCGGCGGCGCTCCTGGGCGCCCTCAAAACCGTCGAGATCGCGCTGCTCGGCACCGCGGTGGCCGCCGTCATGGCGCTGCCGCTCGGCTTCCTCTCC